>Ga0079226_10000081_pt1 | contig 56110 bp, 53 predicted proteins | sample Poulit2014_FD_76345 | JGI IMG/M metagenome (GOLD analysis project Ga0079226, IMG submission 76345) | Agricultural soil microbial communities from Georgia to study Nitrogen management - Poultry litter 2014 | ecosystem: Environmental > Terrestrial > Soil > Agricultural land | place: USA: Georgia...
CATGCGATTTTAATTAAAAATGAACCATATGAAATCCGTCAGTAAGTGAAAAATCAATATGCCCTGATGCTTATTTGGCATGCTCACTATTCATACATTGTCCTAGAAATTATTTTATTTTTTTACTTGACTTTATATAGTTAGTCTTTCTTAAGAAGGCGTTTCGTCTGAAAATGCAAAATCAATCGTGTAGTCTGTCATATTGACTTGGTCGACTTGAATGGTTACTTCATCCCCTACGCGATAGATGTTTTTCGTCATTTCTCCGATTAACGCTTGCTGTGCTTCTGAAAAATGGTAATAGTCATCCAGCATATAGCTGACGTGGACTAACCCTTCTACAGTGTTTTCGAGTTCGACAAATACGCCGAAACTGGTGACTGAACTGATCATGCCAGTGTACACTTCACCAACTTTATCCTGCATGTACTCCGCTTTTTTCATATCGTCGACATCTCTTTCAGCGTCGACAGCAACTCGCTCCATTTCAGAGGTGTGTTTCGCAATCTCGGGTAAGCGGCTTTTCCATTTTTTCATCGTTTTGGTGTCCATTTTCCCTTGCATGAGATAGGTGCGAATCAGCCGATGAACTGTTAAGTCCGGATAACGTCGGATTGGGGACGTGAAGTGCGTGTAAAAGTCTGCAGATAATCCGAAGTGTCCGATGCTTGCCGGGTCGTATTTCGCTTGCTGCATAGAGCGCAGCATTAATTTTTGAATCACCGGTTCTTCTCTTTCGCCTTTTACTTTATCGAGTATCTTTTGTAATTCTAAAGGATGGACATCATTCGCTGTTCCTTTCACGACATATCCCAAACCTTGGACGAATTCATAAAACTGTTGTAATTTGGCTGCATCCGGCGATTCGTGAATCCGGTGAATAAAAGGCACTTCCAACCAATGAAAATGCTCTGCGATTGTTTCGTTTGCACAAAGCATGAATTCTTCAATGAGTCTTTCACCGACAGAACGGTCGATTAAAACAATGTCTTTTGCTTTTCCTTCTTGATCAACGATTACTTGTGCTTCTTTAAAATCAAAATCAATCGCACCACGGTTCATGCGTTTCTTGCGTAAAATACTCGCTAATGCTTCCATGTTTTGAAATAAAGGCACTAATGCTTGATAGTTATTCATCTCGGTTTCATCATGATTCACTAAAATGTTATTCACCGCATCATATGTCATGCGTTCATCCGTACGAATCACTGCTTCAAAAACTTCGTGCTGCACTACTTCACCTGATGGGTTCACTTCCATTTCACAGGCCATGGCTAAACGGTCGACCCCTTTATTTAAGGAGCATATGCCATTGGACAGGCGATGAGGAAGCATCGGAATAACCCGGTCGACAAGGTACACACTTGTTCCTCTTTCATATGCTTCTTGGTCAATTGCTGCATTTTCTTTCACATAATAGCTGACGTCTGCAATATAAACACCTAATAAATAGTTTCCATTGTCCAATTTTTCCACACGAACCGCATCATCCAAGTCCTTGGCATCTGCTCCGTCAATGGTGACAATCTGTTTATCGCGTAAATCACGCCGTCCGGCCATTTCCTCTTCAGAAACAGTTTCAGCCACTCTTTCTGTTTCTGTGAGCACATTTTCGGGAAATTCCATTTTAATGCCATGCTTATAAATAATCGATAATATATCAATGCCAGGGTCGTTTTCATGCCCGAGGATGTCAATGATTTCCCCTTCTGCATTCTTTCTCTTCTCCGGGTATTTATCGATGGAGACGACCACTTTATGGCCGGTGACAGCTCCTTTTGTCTTTCGTTTTGGGATAAAAATATCATTCGGTATTCGCTTGTCATCCGGGCGGACAAATCCAAAAGATTGATTGTCTTCAAACGTCCCGACGACTTGCTGATTCGCCCGCTCTACAATACGGATGACTGACCCTTCCGGACGTTGACCTTCCCCACCGTGTTTTTCCAATCGAACAAGGACAGTGTCTCTATTCATCGCAGAGTGTAAATCATACGCATGGATATAAATATCCTGGGCTTCTTCCTCTTCCGGAATCAGAAAAGCAAACCCTTTTTGATGCATATCGATTTTCCCGCGAATCGCATTCATTTTTTCAGGAAGCCCATACCGATTTTTTCTGGTGCGGATAAGGGCACCCGAGTCTTCTAAATAATTTAATGCTTTGATGAGTTGTTTAAAGTCCTCTGTTTCATCCATCTCAAATTCCGCTTCTAATTCTTTCACTGAAAGCGGCTTTTTTCCATTCTCTTTAAAATACTGCATAATATCTTCACTTAATGGATGCATTTCTTTCATATCTTGCACCTCCTTCTTCAAATTCTTTCTTTATTTACTCTTCCCAGTCCAGTCCTTCTAAAAACTCATATATTTCTTCATGTAATTGGTCTTTTTCCGGGCCAACAGTAATGAAATGGCCGGATTCCTGGTACCAGGAGAGCTGTTTATGGTCTGATTCCAGATTGTCATAAATGTAGTTTGCGCTTTTCGGATTAATCATTTGGTCGTTTACGGCTTGCACTACTAATCCCGGTGAAAAAATTAAATCGATGATTTTGCTGACATCTTGGACAAAGGTTCCCACATCTTTAAACAAAGACTCAGATACTTTCATCAATTGCTCGATTTCTTCTTCCATGACGGCCTCGTCTTTTTGGGATAATTGCTTATATTGTTTGGCAAACTGTTCAAAACCGGCAGTTAAATGGTTTTCATTATCAAAATACATCGGGGCGCACATCGGGACGACCCCTTTAATCGGATTTTCAGAAGCCAATTTCAGCCCGAACACTCCTCCGATTGATAAACCGGCCACAGCGATTTCTTTATATCCTAAATCTTTTAAATGCTGATAAGCTGCTTGAACATCTTCCCACCAATCAGCAGGACGATATTTTACCAACTCTTCCGGAGTGGATCCATGCCCGCGGTAAATAGGCGCATGGCTCGAGTATCCTTTCGACTCTAAATAGCGGCCCAGCATACGCACATCGGCAGAGTTGCCAGTAAAACCATGCAGCAGTAATACAGCTCTCGGGCCAGCTTCAAATGTAAATGGGGCTGGTTGTTTAATTTTCATATCGTTTACTTCCTCCAATAATCTTACTCCTATAGAAAGCGTACTAATCGCCAATGTCCAAGCGAATGTTTTATTACACGTAAGCAAGAAAAACGTTATAGTTGCTTACCTCCCAAAAAATGAAAACCCTTATCACGGTGAAGTAATAAGGGTATTTGCTCGATTTTACAATATATACGCGCTTGTAAAAGTTAATAAGAAAAACAAAATAGCCGTGATGACTGTTCCACGATGCAGTACTAAATCCATGCCGCGTGCTTTTTGTTTCCCGAATAATTGTTCCGCTCCACCTGAGATAGCTCCGGATAATCCTGCACTCTTCCCTGATTGAAGCAAAACGAATACTATCATGACAATGGCATCAATCACAAGCAGTATGTGTACGAACATAGACACTTTCAACATCCTCTCTCTTCATATAACGACAAACTCTACTGAACAGTTTATCATATTGTTATTTTAGATAGCAAGTGTAAGTTGTTTTTTCAAGGGAGTGAAGTGTATTGTTTAACCTACGTCCAATGCTTCACGAATCAACCGGTACGAAGTGAGTTTGTCTTCTATGTCATGTGTGATGGTTACAATCATCAATTCATCCGCAGCATATTCTTCTTGAAGCTGTTTCAATTTCGCGCTTACTTGTGCCGGATTGCCGATTATCATTTTGTCTTTCATTTTTTCCACTCGTTCTGCTTCTTCTTCTGAAAATTCATATGCTGCCGCTTCCTGTTTAGAAGGAACTCGTGCATCCTCTTGTTTATCCTGTTGTAATTTCCAAATGATCGAGCTTAATGCAATCTCTTCTGCTTCCTTTTCTGTTGCTGCACAACATGCATTCACTGCCACAATGGCTTGTGCATTGCTTTCACTGCTTTCTTTCTTAAATCTTTGTACAATTTCCGGTCCATTAAAATCAGTCATAAAATCAGCAAATGCGTAATTCGTCCCTTTTTCAGCTGCAAGCACTGCACTTTTTTCACTGGTGCCTAAAAGCCATACGGCAGGAGCTTCCTTTGGTATAGGACTTGCTTTTATCTTTCCATAAGGATGGTCTGCTGGATAGGTCTGATGCAGGAAGCCCATTAATTCGTCAATAGACGTTTCGTATTCCCGCACTTGTTTTAAGTAATTATCAGAAAGCGCCAAAGAGACTTCGGCAGAGCCTCCCGGAGCCCGCCCTAATCCTAAATCAACCCGCTCTGGATATAAGGTTGCCAATAAATTATAAGTTTCAGCGACACGAAAAGGTTTATAATAAGGCAATAAAACGGCACCAGCTCCCAGGCGAATCGTATTCGTGTTTGCTCCAATGATTCCAAGCATCACATTGGGATTGGGACTTGCTAACCCGAATAAGTCATGATGCTCTGCCGCCCAGAACCGTTCATATCCCCATTCTTCCACAAAACGCGCTAATTTTATTGTATTGTTTAATGCTTCTTCGGTGGTACTCCCCTTTGAAATAGGTGATTGATCCAATACACTAATTTTCATTACTATCCCTCATTCATATAAACTCATCAAGCTTGCACACTTTGGTAATATCAAAGCACTTTAAAAAACTGTTTCATCGTCCCAGGTCCTTGATTACAGCCACTTTTTCCTGTGACAAAGCAGAATTATATGTCGCAGATTCGCGTACACCGGTCCCGACATGAATCGCCCATGGCTCAACCGTATGTATAAACTGTTCCAGCTGATCGAGGACAAGTCCGCTTCCCGGCATCACTGTCAGTCGTGTGTTTTTCGTCATGGATGCCAATGCTTTTAAACGATCGACATTATCCAGTGCTTTTCCCGGTCCGCCTGCGGTTAAAATCGTCGTAATTTGCGGATATTTTAGCACAGTTTGCAGAGCTTCCTCCATGGAAGACACTTCATCAAATGCCCGGTGGAAGGTAACGTCCAGTCCATCTGCTGCTTTTAGCAACAATTGCAGCTGCTTTTCATTTATTTTATGTTGTTCGGTCAGAGGTCCAAGGACAACCCCATTTGCACCCATGTCTTTGATATGTGCAATATCTTCCTGCATCAAACGAATATCCGCATCTGAATAGATAAAGGAAGAAGCATGAGGACGGATCATGACATTTACTGGTAAAGAGGTCGACTGAACGGTTTGTTTAATAAGCGCGTGGCTCGGTGTTAAACCGCCTTCTGCCATTCCCGTACATAATTCTAATCGATCTGCTCCATATTTTTCTGCCAATGGGGCATCTTGCGGTTTTACTGCAATTACTTCCAATAACATGTCCATCCTCCTTATCCATTAGCGTAATTGTTCTCGAACTGCTTCTCCTGCCATTTTACCACTAAATAAACAACCTCCCAAGAAAGTACCTTCTAACGAACGATATCCGTGCAGTCCTCCTCCGCCAAAACCGGCTGCTTCCCCTGCTGCGTATAATCCTTCCAGCCACGTGCCATCTTCTTTTAAAACACGGGAGTGCAAGTCTGTTTGCAGGCCGCCCAGCGTTTTTCTGCTCAATATATGCAAACGCACTGCAATGAAAGGCCCGTTTTTACGGTCTAAAAAAGCATGCGGCTTTGCTGTGCGTATCAGTTTATCGCCGAGATATTTTCTGGCCCCGTGCATCGCAGTCATTTGGGTGTCTTTTGAAAAAGGGTTCATTAATTCCCTGTCTCTCGCAGTAACTTGTCGTCTGATGTTTTCGATATCAAGCCGTTTTTCCCCGACCAGTTGGTTCATCTTAACGACTAAATTATCAATGGAGTCTGCAACCACAAAGTCTTCTCCCTTGTCCAAGAAAGCTTGAACGGGTTTTGGCGGTCCCGGTTTAATTCGCTGCAATACTTGGCTAATACTTTTTCCAGTTAAATCCGGATTTTGTTCCGAGCCGGATAACGCAAATTCTTTTTCGATGACTTTTTTGGTTAATATAAACCAGGAATACTCATAGCCGGTTTTCATAATCGTCTCAAGTGTTCCTAACGTATCAAATCCAGGAAGGTTCGGTGCAGGAAACCTGTTCCCCCTGGCGTCCAGCCACATGGAAGATGGACCTGGCAAAATACGAATACCATGTTTCTGCCAGATTGGATTCCAATTTTTAATCCCTTCTGTGTAATGCCACATGCGGTCCCGATTCACGAGATTTGCCCCTTTATTTTCCGAGATTCCGAGCATCCTGCCATCGACATGTTGTGGAACTCCGCTGATCATCTGTGTGGGAGCTTCCCCTAAACGAGCGGGCCAGTTTTTTCGAATCGCAGCAAAATCTGCGCCTATCCCGCCACTGGCAATCACTACTGCTTCAGCAAGATAGGTGAACGCTCCCGCGGGATTCCGGTTCGTTGCTTGACCGCGTGCTGCTTGATCCGCTTCTAAAACAGTGCCGTGCACGCCGGTAATTCGATTCTCTTCAGTTATTAACTCGTCCACTTGATGTCTTGGCAAATAAGTGACTAAACCTATTTCTTTATATCGTTCTATTTCCCTGACAAACGGAGCTACAATCCCCGGGCCTGTTCCCCACGTAATATGGAAGCGGGGAACCGAATTACCGTGACCTTCCGCCAAGTATCCGCCTCGTTCTGCCCAGCCGACAACCGGGAAAATACGCACGCCTTTGTGATGCAGCCAGTCCCGTTTTTCATCAGTCGCAAAATCTACGTACGCTTTTGCCCACTCTTTTCCCCAGTAATCGTCTGGCCTGTCATAAGCAGCCGTTCCCAGCCAATCTTGCCAGGCTAAATCGCGGGAATCGTTTATCCCCATGCGTCTTTGTTCAGGCGAATTGACAAGAAACAGACCGCCAAAGGACCACCAGGCTTGACCGCCGATACTTTGCGCTCCTTCCTGGTCGAGCAGTAACACTCTTTTTCCGCTTCGTGCTATTTCACTTGTTGCCACCAGACCCGCTAGACCTGCTCCAACCACTATCGCATCATATTCCATGGGTTGTCCTCTCCTATCCGCTGCGTTGTAAAACATGATGAAAAACCAATTACTTTTAGGACGTTTTTCTATTGCTCCTTGCTTCATCAGAAAAAGCGCCAACATTCCAGTTTATTCCCATCTAACCATGTTAAAAAACACTCTTTTTTAACACTTGTTTAATGACAAAAAACACCAGTTGAAAATTCACTGATGTTTTTGTCCTGCTTGTTTAGATTAAGTTGTAAAATGCTTGGGAACCTGCGTATTCACCGATACCCGCCAATTCATCTTCAATACGAATCAGCTGATTGTATTTGGCAACGCGGTCTGTTCTTGAAGGAGCACCTGTCTTAATTTGCCCAGCGTTTGTGGCAACAGCGATGTCCGCGATTGTCGCATCTTCTGTTTCACCTGAACGATGCGAAATAACTGCTGTATAGCCGGCTTTTTTCGCCATTTCAATCGCTTCAAACGTTTCGGTTAATGTTCCAATTTGATTGACTTTAATTAAAATGGAATTACTGATGCCTTTTTCAATTCCTTCCGCTAGTTTTTCTGTATTTGTCACGAATAAATCATCCCCGACTAATTGGACACGGTCGCCGAGACGCTCGGTCAAGAGCTGATGGCCGTCCCAATCGTCTTCGTCCAAGCCGTCTTCGATGGATATAATCGGATACTTTTCCACCAATTGTTCATACCAGTCGACCATTTCTTCGGACGTTTTGACAACACCTTCGCCTGACAGCTGATATTTGCCATCTTTATAAATTTCAGAAGCAGCAACGTCCATTGCTAATTGAACATCTTCTTCCACTTTATAACCTGCTTTTTCGATAGCTTCACAAATGGTTTCCAGAGCACTTTCATTCGATTCTAAATCCGGTGCAAATCCTCCTTCATCCCCAACTGCAGTATTTAAACCTTTATCTGTTAATACTTTTTTGAGGGCATGGAAGACTTCTGCTCCAACTCGAACAGCTTCTTTCATAGATGGAGCACTAACTGGCATAATCATAAACTCTTGGATGTCTACGTTATTGTCCGCGTGTTCTCCTCCATTTAAAATATTCATCATCGGCGTTGGTAACAGGTTCGCATTGAACCCGCCTAAGTAATTGTATAATGGAATACCTAAGTACGAAGAAGCAGCGTGAGCAACAGCCATCGATACGCCTAAGATGGCATTCGCTCCTAAATTCCCTTTATTATGCGTGTCATCTGATTCCATCATCACCGCATCAATAATGTTTTGTCTGGTCACATCCATGCCTAATAGTTCTGGAGCAATGACTTCATTGACATTTTCTACTGCTTTTAAAACACCTTTGCCAAGGTAACGATCTTTATCTCCGTCACGAAGCTCTACTGCTTCATATTCCCCTGTAGAAGCTCCACTTGGCACAAGGGCTGTTCCAAATGCACCAGATTCGGTAATCACTTCTACTTCAACGGTTGGATTCCCTCTTGAATCCAGCACTTCTCTTCCATAGACTTCTTGAATGTATGGCATATGATAAACTCCTTTTATCTATTTATTTTGTAATAATGAAATTCCTGTCATCTCTTCCGGCTGCTTCACTTGCAATAACTCAAGCAATGTTGGTGCTAAGTCAGCCAGACGTCCATTGTCGCGCAGTTCACCTGTTTCTCTTGTGACAATAACCGGCACCGGATTTGTCGTATGAGCGGTCATCGGTTTACCGTCTTCGGTCACGACTTCATCGGAATTGCCGTGGTCTGCGGTAATAATCGCTTCCCCGCCAAGTTCTAATATTTTATCAACCACTTTTCCTAAACACTCATCGACCGTTTCAACGGCTTGAATAGTAGGTTCGAGTCTCCCGGAATGTCCAACCATATCAGGGTTGGCGAAATTTAAAATAATAGCATTTGTTTCCCCTTGATCAAGGTCGTCTAATAAAGCATCGGTTACTTCATAGGCACTCATTTCCGGCTGCAAATCATAAGTTGCCACTTTAGGCGAATGAATGAGCGTACGCTTTTCTCCTTTAAACTCCTTGTCTATCCCACCGTTCATAAAATACGTCACGTGCGGATATTTTTCTGTTTCGGCAATACGTAATTGATGCAGATTGTTCTCTGCTAACACCTCACCAAGCGTGTTTTTTAACTCTAATGGTTCAAACGCAATTTCACTTTGAATTTCTTCACTGTAAAATGTCATCGAAACAAAAGTTAAATGAGAAATGTCTGCTTTTTCCACTTGATCAAATGAATCATTGGCAAAACAATTGGATAATTGAATTGCCCTGTCCGGACGGAAATTGAAGAAAATAATCGCATCATCTTCTCCGACTGTCCCGACTGGCTGCTCTTCCTTATCTATTATAACAGATGGTTTGACAAATTCATCGTATACTTCTTCTTTATAAGCTGCTTGGACTGCTTCTTCTGCGCTTTGATAAGCAGGTCCTTTGCCAACAGTGATAGCATCATAAGCCAGTTGCACGCGTTCCCAGCGTTTATCACGGTCCATGGCATAATAACGGCCGGAAATAGTGGCAAATTCTCCTATCCCGAGCTCCTTCATTTTCTCTTCCGTTTGCTCAATATAGCCAAGTGCAGTTTGCGGCCCAACATCCCGTCCATCTAAAAAACCATGGACGTACACTTCTGTTAAGCCTTCTTTTTTGGCTAACTCCAGTAGAGCAAACAAATGTCGAATATGACTGTGCACCCCGCCGTCTGATAATAAGCCGAATAAATGCAGCGCAGAACCATTCTCTTTTGCCTTTCGCATAGCCATTAAAAATACATCATTTTCATAAAACGTTTGATCTTCTATGGCTTTGTTAATACGAGTTAAACTTTGATACACAATCCGTCCCGCGCCGATATTCAAATGACCAACTTCCGAGTTTCCCATTTGCCCTTCCGGCAGGCCAACATCGTTGCCGCTGACATTTAATTGATTGTGGGGAAATTGATTCCAAAAGCGGTCGAAATTTGGTGTGTTCGCTTGCGCAACAGCGTTTCCTTTTGTTTCTTCCCGAATTGCAAAGCCATCCAATATAATAAGTGCTGCTAATTTATTCATGATTGTTCATTCCCTGCCTCGATTAATTCCTGGAAAGATGCCGGCTCAAGACTCGCTCCACCAACTAAGGCGCCATCAATATCAGAGGTTTGCAATAATTCGTTAATATTTGCCGGTTTGACACTGCCGCCGTATTGAATGGTCACTTCTTCTGCTACCTTGTCGGAAGCTATTTCCTTAATAACTTTTCGAATATGGCTGCACACTTCATTTGCGTCTTCACTGGAAGCAGTTTTTCCTGTACCGATAGCCCAGATTGGCTCATAGGCAAGAATCGTTTGGGATACCTGCTCATTTGTCAGACCATCTAAAGCTACTTTCACTTGAGATTCCACATGGGATAAAGCTTGGTTAGCTTCACGCTGCTCCAGCGATTCACCGACACAGACAATAGGAGTCAGCTGATGGTTAAAAGCTGCCTGTACTTTTTGCTGAACAGTTTCATCAGTTTCATTATAGTAGGCACGACGCTCCGAATGCCCCAGTACGACATGAGTCACTCCAAGCTCTGCCAGCATTTTCGGACTGACTTCTCCTGTAAAAGCACCTTCATCTTCTGCATGCATATTTTGTGCAGCAATATAAAGATTCGTTCCTTTTGCCTCTTTCACTAACGCAGGCAAATGAATAAACGGCGCGCAAACGACAGCTTCTGTTGTTGCAGTTGTCGTCACGTCCTTCATGGCTTGCATAAATGAAATTGCTTCTGCTTCTGTTTTATGCATTTTCCAATTTCCGGCAATAATGTTTTTCCGCATGAAAAATTCCTCCTTAGTTATTATCCAATGCTTCAATTCCAGGCAGTTGTTTTCCTTCCATAAATTCTAAAGAAGCACCGCCGCCTGTTGAAATATGATCCATCTCTTTGGCGAAACCAAATTGTTCGACAGCTGCAGCAGAGTCACCGCCGCCGATAATCGTATAGCCTTCTGTTTCTTTCAATGCTTCAGCGACTGCCTTTGTTCCATGACTTGCAGGCTCCATTTCAAAAACACCCATCGGCCCGTTCCAAACGATTAATTTCGATTGCAGAATGATGTTCCGATACGCGTCACTTGTTTCTTCACCGATATCCAAACACATCCAGCCGTCCTCTATCGCATCTACGGAAACCGTTTTATAGTTGGCGTCTTCTTTAAATGCGTCTGCGACAACCGCATCCTTTTGAATATGGAGTTGTACGCCCAACTCTTTTGCTTTTTGAATAAACGAGCCGGCAAGTTCAACTTTATCTTCCTCTAATAAAGAATCGCCAATCGCATGGCCTTGAGCTTTTAAGAAAGTACAGGCAAGCCCGCCACCAAGTAAAAGATGGTCTACTTTATGAAGCAGGTTTTCAATGACCTCAATTTTATCTTTTACTTTAGAGCCGCCAATAATAGCTGTAAAAGGGCGTTCCGGCGTTTCTAAAGCATCGCCGATTACTTTAATTTCTTTTTCTAATAAAAATCCCGCTACAGCCGGTAACTTCCTGGCAACGCCTTCTGTAGAGGCATGTGCACGGTGCGAAGTTCCAAATGCATCATTCACATACACATCTGCCATTTGTGCGAATGCTTCAGCTAGCTCCGGACTGTTCTTTTCTTCCCCAGGGCTGAAGCGGACGTTTTCTAACAGCAATACATCGCCATTTTGCAGATGCTCAATCATATCATCAATTTCCGGCCCATACACAGTATCTGCTTTTTGAACAGGCTGTTCCAATACTTTACTCAATGTTTCTTTTACAGGGTCTAAACGTAATTCCTCAACAATTTCGCCTTTAGGGCGTCCCAAATGGGTTGCTAAAATAACTTTCGCTCCTTGTTCCGTTAAATAAGTAATCGTCGGAAGCGCTGCTCGAATTCTCGTGTCGTCTGTAACGACTCCTTCTTTCATAGGCACATTAAAATCAACCCGGCAAAAAACTTTTTTTCCTTTTAAATCGACATCTTTTAATGTTTTTTTGTTCATCTGTCTCGTCCCTGCCTTCCAACTTGTAAAGAATTATTTACTCTGTTCATTATACGACATTCCTGTTTTTTTATATAGTCTTAATCCACATTTCTAATAAAAATTGGCTTCTCACCTGCTCGAGATGAAAGCCAATTTTCACTCCTGCTTTCAAGGACGAAAGAACGCCGCTAGTTTGCAGGAAATAGTTCAGAAGAATTTATCCTTCTTGTTCAATTATATACTGTGCTAAATCAACACAACGAGTAGAATAGCCCATTTCGTTGTCATACCAGGAAACAACTTTCACCATATTATCTTCTAAAATCATCGTAGAAAGTCCATCTACAATAGAAGAATGATGGTTACCTACAATATCTCTTGAAACAAGTGGCTCTTCTGAATACTGCATAATACCTTTTAATTCATTTTCAGAAGCTTTTTTAAACGCTGCATTCACTTCTTCCACTGTGACGTTTTGATCCAGTTCTGCCACTAAATCCGTAATAGATCCGGACGGTACAGGAACACGCATAGCCATACCGTTTAGTTTACCGTCTAATTCCGGCAGTACTTTTCCAACTGCTTTTGCAGCACCAGTTGAAGTTGGGATAATGTTCTCAGCTGCTGCACGGGCGCGACGGTAATCTTTATGCGGGAGATCCAGGATTTGCTGGTCGTTCGTGTACGCATGCACGGTTGTCATAAGGCCGCGTTTCACACCAAAATTATCGTTCAGTACTTTGGCAAGTGGTGCAATAGAGTTTGTTGTACAAGAAGCGTTCGAAATCACATCATGATTCTTAGGGTCATAATCTGTTTCGTTCACGCCTAGCACAACCATTAAATCTTCGTCTTTTCCTGGAGCAGAAATAATAACTTTCTTCGCACCAGCTTCAATATGCTTATTAGCAGACGCTTTATCTGTGAAAATCCCGGTTGATTCAATTACAACATCCACGTCATGCTCTTTCCAAGCGATATCTTTCGGATCTTTTTCAGATGAAACGAGGATACGTTTGTCGCCAATCACCATATAATCTCCGTCTACTTCTACATTTTGTTCTAATTTACCGTGAACAGAGTCATATTTCAGTAAATGTGCCAGCATATTTGCATCTGTTAAATCATTCACTGCCACCACTTCTACATGGTCATTCTCTAATGATTGACGAAACATATTTCTGCCAATTCTTCCAAATCCATTAATACCTACTTTTACTGTCATTCTTATTTCCTCCCTATTTATGATAAAATATTTTCATTTACTAACTGTTGAGCTGCAACTTCATCCGTAATCAATACATCTGTCTTCCTTTGTTTAATAAAAGAAGCAATCGCATTTACTTTTGATGTGCCGCCCGCAACAGTAATGACTTTCATATTTTCTAAATCTTCTAAATGAATACCGACCGTTCTCACTTTATGCACAATATCGCCTTGTTCATTGAAATAATAACCGAATGCTTCACTTACGGCGGACGCATCTTGTAATTTCTCGATGATTTCTGCTGACGTTTTTCGGCGTTCAGCCATCGAAAACGCATCTCCTATCCCATGCAAAACCATCCCGGCATTTTTGATATAAGGCAATGTCTCCTTAATAGACGGTTCTTGTAAAATCGTTTGATACAGGGTTTCACTCAACGGATCCGGAACATGCAATAAATGATAATCGCCATTTTCCATTTTTGCCATTTGAGCTGCGATGGTATTCGCCTGATTTTCCACCTTTTCGCCAACCCCGCCGCGTGCCGGTACAAACGTGCAATGAACTCCGGTAAAAGGCCTCATGACGTCACTTATAGCAGCCATTGTTGTGCCGCCTGTCACCGCAATCGTTTCATCGTGTTGAACAATTTCTTCTAAATAATTAACAGCTGCGCGGCCTAATTCCTGCTTTCCGAAAACATCTTGCTCACTATCGCCAGGGATAACAATCACTTTTGGAATACCTGTCTTTTCTTCAATAGAAAGCTCGAGTTCGTTCAAACCTGTCAGTTCTTTGATAAACTCCCGCAAGTCTTCCACCATTTTTTTACCATCATCTGTTATATACATACCCTTTGTACTGCTTCCAATAAACTCTTGTTTTAACAGCGTATTTAATTCATTGCGGACAAAGCGCTCTTGAAAATTTGTTTTATCCACAACGCCTCGTCTTCCCACAGGGCCCAGGATAGAAATGGTATATAAAATGGTATATCTTTTTTGCATGATATCTACCAAGTCGGGAAACATGGCTTTCTGTAATTGAATCATGCCTTTCATACAATCCCCCTTTTTAAAACGGGGCAATTTCGTCCCTTTATTTTTAATTGTGTCCCACTTGATTCAATAAAAATACAGGATTCACCCTGCATTTTTAGAATATCATAATTTTGGGTTCGTTGCAATATTTATTCATCAACTGCTATGACGTTGTAAAGCGGCTTCCAAACTTTGCAAATTAATTTCTCCTGCTGTAAGGGTTGTCTCCTTCGTTTCAATGACAGGGATGAGTATTTGATACTTTTCCAGCCATGCATCATCTGAATAAATATCACGTACTTCTATATCAAGTGCGTAGTCCTTCTCGAACAACTCCAACAGCATATAAGCTTCCTCACATAACAGACAGTTTTCTTTTGTATAGAATAATACTTTCATCGTTTCAGCTCTTTTCTTTCCGCTTCTGCTCTTGTTGATACATAGCGATAAAATGAGTTAATATTTTTGCAGTAAGGCCCCAAATGACTCTTCCTTTATATTGATAAAAGAGCTCTGTTATACCGCGTGTATTCCAATTATAGTCTTCTCCGTTGTAAATAAGTTCATAAGGAAAGTCTTCTTCCGGCTCCACTTTCAAATGAACTTTATATTTTTCCGGCTCCGTATTTAAAAAGTATTCAAATGGCACGGTGAAATATTCACTCACTTCGTCTGGGTTGATGTGAAACGTGGTGTTCTCCTCCACCACTCCGACGAAAGGATATATGAGCCTGCCTGCATCTGAAACAACATAGTCCAAAGCAGTGACTTGTTGAATATTGGCTCTGGGGATCCCCAGCTCTTCTTCCGTTTCACGCAGGGCACTAAATTGAGCATCGGGGTCTGTTTCATCTATTCTTCCTCCAGGGAAGCAGACATCTCCAGGCTGGCTGCGCAAATGTTTTGAGCGTACTTCAAATACAATATGAGGTACGTCATCTATATATATAAAAGGTAAAAGAATCCCATATTTACGAAAGTTACCTTCGCCCATTATAGTAGGCTCTCTATTTTGCCATTGTTGCAATACTTGTTCGATATGCAAATAACAACACTCCTAACACCTTTATTCTTTATCTTATCATATTTCCGTGCAATTATTCGTGTTTTTACTTTAAGAAACAGATAGCTATACTTTTAGAACAGGTTTATGATACATTTCAAATGAATAAGTAACGGTAAAGGAGCCAGAACAATTATGTCAAAAGAACATTGGAACAATAGTTTTTCAGATACAGATTACGTATACGGAGAAACTCCGAATCAATTTATACAAGAACAAGCGCATCTCTTTTCACCAAATGCGCATATCGCCTGCTTTGCAGAAGGCGAAGGGCGAAATGCGGTTTATCTTGCAGCGAAAGGACATCCTGTTACGTCTTATGATCAATCGGAAATCGGCCTTACAAAAACGCAGGATTTAGCAAAGAAAAATCAAGTCGAAGTAGAAACGAAAGAAGCGGATTTGGCGACAGAAAAAGTTGAGGCGGATAAATACGACGGTGCTATCATGGTTTATGGACATGTACCACGTGAAAACCAAGCTTTTCTTTTCCAAAATATTGTAGACTCTGTCAAACCAGGCGGCGTGATTTTGATTGAAGTATACTCAGAAGACCAGCTGGCGTATAAAACAGGAGGCCCGCCCGTTCAAGAGATGCTTTATCGTCCGGAAGATGTTCTGGCGTGGACCAGACAGCAGCATCATCACCATTTCTTTTACGGCGAATCAGAGCGTCATGAGGGGAAAAGACATCACGGTACTTGTCATATCATTCAATTAGCTATTAAAAAATAATCCCGTTTTACTACCAAGTTTGTATATAACTTTTTAAAGGATGATTCTTTGATGAAGCAGCTATTTTTCATAAGTACATTCCTGATTATTGGCCTGTTGCTTCAAGCTTGCGAACAAGAAGACACCAAAGTGCACAAAGCACAAGTCCCGTCTTCCCAGCAAAAAGATACCGAAAATAGTTATACACTGGAGGAAGATGTTGAAAACGTGAATGAACATCTCGACTATGCTTCAAGCGATTTGGATACGATTTATCTTGCCGGCGGCTGTTTTTGGGGTGTGGAAGCTTTTATGGAGAAAATATACGGCGTCAAAGAAGTGCATTCCGGATACGCGAACGGCACGTCAAAAGACCCGAGTTATCAGGATGTCATACGAGGAGAAGACGGATTTGCAGAAGCGGTGGAAGTCACATATGACCCGGATCGAGTTGCTTTAGAAACGCTCATCGATGATCTCTTTTTAGTGATTGACCCTACTTCCGAGAACCAGCAGGGAAATGACGTCGGCGAGCAATATCGAACGGGAATTTATACAGAAGATCAGGACTTGCTCCCTGATATACAAGCTGTCGTCGACAAACAGCAAAAACATTATGAAGAGCCTATTGCGACAGAAGCCACACTTTTAAAGAACTTTTACTTGGCAGAAGAAGAACATCAAGATTACTTAGCCAAAAACCCGGATGGATATTGCCACGTCGATTTAACAGTTGCAAATGACTTAGCCATCCGGCCAATTGAAGACGACAAACCCATCATAAAGAAATTAAGCGAGTAATACAGGACAGGAAAGAGAGATCATAGATAGGGGTTTCTCATTTCCGTCCTTTTTTTAAGGAGAACCATACTGTGATAAAGATGACTTTTAAGTTATGTAAGATGTGCACTTGGGCAAACATTTTATGGATTGCCTGAATTTTGCCTGACTCACTTATATCGAGCACACTCTGCTTCTAGCTCGGCAAAAACATGAAAAGCGGGGTTATTTTTTGGATTGTGACCCTGATTCGACTCTTGCTGAAATTGCGAGCATTATCTTGTTGGATTCTTCCCCTATTTCGTCTTTTCCCGGAATTAGGGGCACTATCTTTTTGCATTGTGACGCTGATCCGGTCTTTTCGCTTCATGCGGGCATTATCTTTTCGGATTGTTACGCTCATTTCGATTCCGCGCTTTATCCAGGCGCTATCTTTTTGCATTCTTCCCCTAGTCCAACAAAAAAGCGGAAACCGGGCATTATCCCGCGATTCCTCCATGATATCTGACAATAAAAAAGACTCCCATCGTTTTCATTCGGCTTTCCTCGACCTCCCACTCATATATAATACCAGTAAATCCCGCTTCTCTTAGCCTATTGACTTTTCTTGATTTTGTGCCACAATATAGAAAGTAAATTTTTATAAAAATAATTACACTATATTTCATCCTTTAAGCTAGTCCTGTGAGACTATCAAGGTGCACATAAAGGGCGCATTATGTCGTTTTTTAAACACCTTGGAGAAAGGTGTTTTTATTTTTCTATTGAAAAAGGAGAGACGATAATGGCTCAATATGAAGAAATTCAAGTACATGAAAAACCTCCCGTACAACGGAGTATTCCGCTGGGGTTGCAGCATCTTTTCGCGATGTTTGGTTCAACAGTTTTAGTTCCGATTTTGTTTGGAGTCAATCCGGCCATCATTTTATTAATGAACGGTGTTGGTACCCTTTTATACATCTTTATCACACAAGGAAAAATACCTGCTTACCTCGGCTCGAGCTTTGCTTTTATTTCGCCCGTTCTCGCCGTGATGAATCATCACCAGGGACAAGAAGCATTCGGGTACGCCTTAGGTGGATTTTTGGCAGTGGGGATTGTCCTCACAGCAATTGGCTTTATCATCCGATTAGTGGGCACAGACTGGATTGATGTCATTTTCCCACCTGCAGCAATGGGAGCTATCGTTGCTGTGATCGGGCTGGAGCTTGTGCCAACTGCAGCGGAAATGGCCGGTTGGATACCAGATGCTGATGCACCAGCCGATTGGAGCATCAACGTGACGGAAGCAAGTGTTGCAGCGTTCACGCTCGCTATTACTATTATCTTTTGGGTGACAATGCGCGGTTTCCTTAAAATTATTCCCATTTTACTGGGCATCATCGCAGGCTACATCATCGCCTGGAGCTTTGGCATTCTGGATTTATCTTTAGTGGAAGAAGCTTCTTGGATAGGAATGCCTGAATTTTATACCATTAAGTTTGACTGGTCCAGTATTATTATGATTTTACCGGCTGCTCTCGTCCTTGTTCCGGAACATATCGGGCATCTTTTTGTAACAGGAAATATTGTTGGCAGTGATTTAACGAAAGACCCCGGACTCGATCGTTCTTTCATCGGGAATGGGGTTTCTACGATAATTTCCAGCTTTGTCGGCTCCACTCCTAACACAACTTACGGAGAAAATATTGGGGTGCTGGCTATTACGAGAGTATATTCCACTTTTGTCATCGGGATTGCTGCTGTCATGGCTATTGTACTTTCTTTCATCGGAAAACTGGCAGCACTCATTCAATCAATTCCAACACCTGTCATGGGCGGCATTTCACTCTTGCTCTTTGGCATCATTGCAGCGAGCGGCATTCGGATGCTTGTCGAAGCAAAAATTGATTATGCAAATTCGCAAAACTTAATTCTGACATGTGTGGTGCTCGTGATAGGAATCAGCGGTGCTTCTATCCACCTCGGAAGAGTCGAATTAACTGGCATGGGTCTTGCCACCATCGTTGCCATTGTTTTATCGTTGTTCTTTAAGGTACTTGATCTCTTGCATTTATCGAACGAATAAAGGAGACTTCTTTTAAAAACGCACGCATTTCTAGCGAATATTTTCGTCGCTTTTAACGCGTGCGTTGCTTTTTTGCCCGCAACTGTTATATAACAAAAATTGACTTTTTGTTTATACTTCCTTTATAATAAACTTGAAATCTACATCATGTAAAGGAGTGTAAGATATGATATCTGTTATAGAGCAATTCAGAACAATCCCGACAACTGCTGCTTCTGATGCCCAAAAAGGGATGAACAACCTCGACAGTTCCATTAAACCACTGCAAGATCACTATCATATCGCTGGTCCTGCTCGAACGGTACAACTCCCTGTCGGTGATAATGCTATGCTGTTAAAAGCCATGCAGGAAGCGAAGCCTGGAGACATTTTGGTCGTTGATGCGAAAGGCGATACATACCGGGCTATTGCCGGAGATTTTGTGGTAGGGATGATGCAAACGTTGGAATTAGGCGGACTTGTCGTTGATGGCGTTATCCGCGATATGAACGATATTCGCGAGTTAAATTTTCCGGTTTTTAGTAAAGGATCTGCGGTCGCTTCCGGAAGTAAAAATGGTCCGGGGAATGTGAATGAAGCTATTTCCTGCGGAAGTGCTGCTGTTTCCAATGGAGATATTATCATCGGCGACACAGACGGCGTGACTGTCGTGCCGCGGCAGCAAGCAGAAACGGTCTTGCAGGCTGCCCAGGATAAATTAGCCAAAGATGAAGCGCGGGATAAGAAAATCAGCGGCGACAAAACAGAAATCCAGGCCTATCTGCAACATATGGTGGAAAAATCAAAATCATAAACAACAGGCAGAGACTGGTGATTTCCTAGTCTCTGCTTACTTTTTTAAAAGATTTTCTATTACTTACCTCTCTTTTATAAAATCGTCCCGCTTGAAAGGCAAGCACGTTATTCAAATATTTTAGCCGGATTAAGCAACTGCTTTGGATCCAGTAAATATTTCATTTCTTTCATGACGCTCAGCGCTTCCCCATGTTCCCGGTATTGATACTTCTTCTTCCCTAACCCTACTCCATGTTCTCCTGTACATGTCCCTTTCAGATCAATGGCGCGGTACACCAGCTGCTCATTTAAATGTCCAGCTGCTTTCACTTCCTGACTGCTGTCTCTGTCATAAGCAATCAACGTGTGAAAATTCCCGTCCCCAACATGACCGAGAATGCCGCCAGCCAAGCCGCTTTCATCCAGTAATTCCCGGGCAAAATGAACCATTTCCGGTAATTTTGACATCGGTACACAAATATCCGTCCCGAAATAACCTTTCCCATGTTGATGGCGAAAAGCGGTCGACATTTCGTGGCGTGCTTTCCATAAATGATTTCTTTCTTCCGTAGTCGATGCAGCATCCCATTGCTTACAACCCGCATCTTGCATAATTTCATGCAGTTTTTCTATCTGCGCTTCAACCTCTGCTTTAGCCCCGGCACATTCCAAAAATAACGAATTCTCCTCCGGGAAATCGTAACCTCCAAAGCCATTCACCTGTTTAATGCTGGCCTTGTCCACCAATTCCATGCGATGGATGGAAATATCATGGAGAAGGACCTGATACGCCGCATGGGTGCATTCATCTATCGTTGAAAAAGTGCAGCGGGCCCCCTCCATTGCTTCAGGAATGCCGTGTACTTGCAAGGTGATTTCCGTTATCATCCCTAAAGTTCCTTCTGAGCCGCAAAACAACCCTGTAAGATGGTACCCTGAAGAAGATTTTTTAGCGTGACTTCCGGTATGGATGACTCTTCCATCCATCAAAACCACTTCCATATCCAAAAGCTGATCACGCATGGACCCATATTTTACAGCCGTGGTGCCGCTTGCGTTGGTTGCAGTCATTCCGCCAATACTTGCATCTGCACCCGGATCAATTGGAAAATGCAGCCCTTGTTTATTTAAAGTACGATTCAGCTCTGTTCTAGTCATTCCAGGTGCTACCGTGACGGTCATATCTTCTGGTGAAAAATCGATCAGCTGATTCATATTGGAAAAATCAATCGTAATCCCTCCGCAAACTGGAATAGCCTGTCCTTCCAGCCCGGACCCAATCCCAAAAGACACGATTGGCGTTTCATGTTTAGAAGCAATCCTTACAATCGTTTGCACCTCTTCTGTGGATGCCGGATAACAAACTACATCGGGCAATGCTGCATCATGGGAAGATTCATCCTCACTATGCTGCTGTAATTCGGATATATTATCTTTTACTTTCCCATTTCCAAGTACCTGTTTCAGTTCTTCCTTCATGTAAACCTTTCCTCCTTAAAAAGCGACCCTGCCTTTTATCGTGATATCAACTGATGAATGAATGCCGCCGCAGATTGCTCTTTTCCTAATAGCGTTCCCTGTCCTGCCCAGAGAGACATCATTTCTATATCATTCACCTGCTTCGCTTCTTTTCGAATCGGCTGCGTTAGGGAATTTAAGACAGGATACGGCAAGGAAACATCTGCTAATTCCATTTCATCAATAAATTTATTATGGATGCCGCGAGCTTTTTTTCCGGAAAAAACGTTGGTAACGACGGTATACTCTCCTGGCGTTTCCAAAATTTTCTTCTTATGGAGTGGATGAGCACCACTTTCTTCCGTTAATAAAAAAGCAGTCCCTAATTGTACGAAACTGGCTCCCAGCGCAAGAACCGCTTCGATTCCCCGCTGGTCCATAATCCCTCCGGAAGCAATAACCGGAATCGAAATGGCATCGGCCGTTTGAGTTAATAAAGACATAAGCCCAATAGAAGGAGATGGCGCTTCAATAAACGATCCCCGGTGTCCACCTGCCTCACTGCCTTGTAACACGACTGCGTCCATCCCTCTTGCTTCAATCGTCTTAGCTTCTTCCAGTGTCGTTGCGGTTCCAATGGTTATGATCCCATTTGCTTGCAGATCCTCTACTTTTGATTGCTCTGGAACCCCAAATGTAAATGAACAAACCGCCACTTTTTCCTGAATGGCTGCCTCTATCTGTGCTTCATATTTTTCATATACCGCTTCAGCTGTCGGGACAGCAACCTCATCGCTATTGATCTGGAATTTGTCATAATAAGGCTGCAACTGTTTTTTCATCTTCTTTACAGCCTTTTCGTCTGTTTGAAATGGCTGTGGTACAAAGAAGTTAACGCCAAAAGGGGCTTCTGACTGCTTCTTCACCTCTTTGATTTGGTTCTTTACATCCTCTGCCCTCATATACCCTGCTCCAATCATGCCTAAAGAACCAGCATTGGACACTGCAGTAACAAGTTCTGTTGTCGTTATTCCTCCAGCCATTGGTGCTTGAATGATTGGGTTCGTTGTTCCTAATTGATTTGTTTTTGTCATCCTGCTCCTCCTTCTATCAGCCTTAAAAATAATCTCCGCAACAATAGGATCATTCTATATGAAACGGTACCGGTTTATTGTTCTTTCTTCATTATAACAGATATGCGAGAAAGTATTTAAAATCTGGAAATACCAAGATACCTGCGTTCGCTTGATTGCCGTTTACCTGCTTGATTGAAAGTAATGGTAAAATGGCTGTACAGTGACGGAAAGACAGTCAAGCAGATAACATTGACAAAGACCCGGCTTTCCGTTATTTTTATAGAAGGATAACCAATTATAGAACTAAAAAAAAAGGAGTAATAAAATGGCTAATAAAGAATTTACAATTACAACAGACGTAGGATTGCATGCACGACCAGCAACCGTTCTCGTACAAAAAGCAAGTCAATATAAATCAGATATTGAATTAGAACATAATGATAAAAAAGTAAATGTTAAATCGATTATGGGTGTAATGTCACTGGGCCTCGCTAAAGGTGCTGCTTTTCAATTACACGTGAATGGCGATGATGAAGACGAAGCGCTTCAAGGAATTGAAGAACTTTTCAAAAGTGAAGGGATTGCAGTATAATGTCGGAACAGTTAAAAGGAATCTCTGCTTCTAATGGTTATGCAATTGGAAGAGCTTATGAATTAGTAGAACCCGATTTATCTTTTGAAACCTTAACCATCAACAAGCCAGAAGCGGAAGTGAAACGTTTTGATCAAGCTCTCGAAAAGGCCAAAAATGAATTGCAACTGATTCGGGATAAAGTAGCTAAAGAGCAGGATGAAGAAAACGCTAAAATATTCGATGCCCATTTACTTGTGCTAGAAGATCCTGAATTAGTTGGCGCAATCGAAAATCAAATTAACAATAAGTCGATTAATGCAGAAGCTGCGCTCGTTGAAAACACGGATTCGTTCATTACCATATTCGAACAAATGGATAACGAATATATGCGTGAACGGGCGGCAGACATTAAAGACGTTCGCAAGCGAATTCTTTCTCATCTTTTGGAAAAACCGCTTCCGGATATCAGCCTTGTTCAAGAGCCAACCATTATCGTTGCTGAAGATTTAACTCCTTCTGATACGGCACAAATAAATAAAGAGTTTATCAAAGGGTTTATCACCGATGTCGGAGGCCGGACTTCTCATTCCGCTATTATGGCAAGGTCACTGGAAATTCCAGCTATCGTCGGAGTCCAAACTGCCGTTGCAACTATTGAGCACGGAGAAGAAGTATTAATCGATGGAATTGAAGGCGACATTTTCGTTCAACCAAGTGAAGATACGAAACAGAAATATAAGTATTTACAAAAAGAATATGATAAAAAACTTGCTGAATGGGCTTTATTAAAAAATGAACCCAGCATCACAGTAGATGAACACCAAGTCGAATTAGGCGCTAACATCGGTTCCTATCAAGACATGGATCTTGTATTAAAGCACGGTGCAGAAGCGATTGGTTTATATCGCACCGAATTTCTGTATATGGAAAACAACGACTTCCCGACAGAAGAAGAACAATTTGAAGCATATAAATCCGTCTTGGAAGCGATGGAAAATAAGCCAGTCGTTATCCGCACTTTGGATATTGGCGGAGATAAAAAGCTGGATTACTGGGATTTACCAGATGAAATGAACCCTTTTTTAGGCTTGCGCGCTGTGCGGCTCGCCTTACAAAATAAAGATGTCTTCCGAACACAGCTGCGTGCATTATTGCGAGCCAGTGTTTATGGAAATTTAAAAATTATGTTTCCAATGATTGCGACACTCGAAGAATTTCGTGAAGCAGAAGGATTATTGCTGGAAGAAAAAGAAAATCTTTTGAATGAAGGCGTCGAAGTAGCTACAGATATCGAAGTTGGTATCATGGTGGAAATCCCGTCTACAGCTATTTTAGCTGAACAATTTGCCAAAGAAGTCGACTTTTTCAGTATCGGCACCAACGATCTAATCCAGTACACTTTTGCTGCAGATCGGATGAACCAAAATGTATCTTATTTATACCAGCCGCTGCATCCAGCTATTTTGAATTTAGTCAAAATGGTCATTGATGCTTCTCATAAAGAAGGGAAATGGACAGGGATGTGCGGAGAAATGGCTGGAGAACCGACAGCTGTTCCTTTATTACTCGGTTTAGGACTTGATGAATTCTCCATGAGCCCTTCTTCTATATTGCCTGCGAGAAGCCAAGTACGCAACTTGAAGAAAATCGAGATGGAAAAGGTGGCTAATCAAGCATTGCAACTGCAATCCAGTGAAGACGTCAAGCGATTAGTCGATACCATTTCCGAAAATAAATAGGTAAGCAACCTGTTTTAGCAAAAGGTTTTGTGTGCCAGCTTAAGGCGCAGCAAAACCTTTTTCTATACTAGACGGCTTTTCATTCTCATTGTGTAATGAAGCGACTGCTGTTATGATTTAAGTAATGCAGAAAATAAATCTTTTGCGTATCGACTCACTAAATAGATAGAGGAGCACACCAATGAGTTTAACGAACAAGGAAATTAAACAACTCTCTTTCACGATTATTTTGCATGCAGGTAATGCTCGCTCCTCTGCAATGGAAGCGATTACTTCAGCTAAACAATTCGATTTTGACGTAGCGAGAGATAAAATAACCGAATCGAAAGAAGAATTAACTTTAGCGCATAAAGAACAGACGACTCTTTTACAAGAGGAAGCAGCTGGAGAAGAAACCAACCTGTCTATTATCCTCATCCATGCACAGGACCATTTGATGTCTGCTATTACCGTGAAAGATTTAGCTAATGAAATGATTGAAATGTATGAAAAAATTCAACATTTGGAGGCGACAATATGAAAATTATACTCATTTGTTCCGCAGGCCTTTCCACGACCATGCTCGTGAACAAAATGCGCGAGTCTGCTGAAGCACGAAATATCCCTGCAGAAATAAAAGTACTGGCCGAATCAGAACAGATTACAGACCATATAGATGGGTTACATGTCGTGTTAATTGGCCCTCAAGTACGCTTTTTAGAGAAAAAATTGCGTGATTCCTTGGAACCTGAAGGCATAAAGGTAGATGTGATTGACCAGATGGCTTACGGGTTGATGCAAGGAGATAAGGTGCTGGACCAAGCCGTTGCTTTATATGAAAACTGAAGGCTCCCTTTTACTGGGAATGGATATTTTGGTTTTCACCAGGATATGAAAGCATGAAATTTTCTAATTGCATAAGTGCGACTACGGCATTCGCTGCGATGCATTGCCGAACGCCAGACATGCTAGGTACACAAGAGGAAGAGTGATTTTCCTCTTGTTTTTATTTTATAAGACTTTATTCCTTTGCATTGTACAAACTTATCGTACCGTATAAAATAACACTGCCTATCATCCATCCTGCCAGAATATCTGTCGGATAATGAACATTTACAATAAAACGGCTGAAACCAATAAGAAGAGCGAAAAGCATAAAGCTGCTATATACAAGAAATGCCCTGTAGCAAGAACGAATAAGCCGACCTGTAAAATAAGCAAGCAGCCCGTAGCAAACAAGAGAAACCATGGCATGGCCCGATGGAAAGCTGTAGCCTTTTGCATCAAGCAATGCGGACATTTGCGGTCTTTCCCTTGCCACAAACACTTTGATGCTTTTATTCGCTGTATGAGTCCCCAGTACAACAAGCCCAAATACTAAAGCAGGCCGAAATTTTCGATAAATGGCCCAAATGACAACGGTCATCCCAATAACAAACGGCACCATAAAAGGTTTCGAACCAAATACTGTCAGCCAGCGAAATACATCATACATGGCAGTCCCTGTAATATCTTCTGTAAACCTTCTTGTCACTGCGTCTATCCAAGGTAATTCTCCAGCAAGAATCGTACGCAACCACCACCAGATGACACTGGAAAAAGCTGCAAGGAAAATGAGCAACACATAATAATGACAAATTTTCATACAAGCCTGTCCTTTTCTTTCCTTTTTTTATGACAAAATACTATACGCAATAGCATTAATATTGTACCATACATATAGTTGTATATTATCAGTAAAGAAAGGAATCATGCAGATGACAACAAAAGAATTCGAAATTACTTCAGACGTAGGCTTGCATGCTCGCCCTGCTACTCTGTTAGTCCAGGAAGCAAGCAGGTACGCTTCAGATATTGAATTGGAACATGAAGGTAAATCAGTCAACGTGAAATCGATTATGGGTGTGATGTCTTTAGGCCTTTCAAAAGGAAAAACCTTTAAAATGGTAGTTGATGGACATGATGCAGAAGAAGCGATGAACGGAATAGAAGCATTATTTACAAAAGAAAATATTGCAAAATAAAAAAACGGCACACCCATCAAAAGGTGTGCCGTTTTTCATACTTCTCTTATATGGTTGGAGACGAGCCATCTGCGTCTTCTTTTGGCACATACGTTAATGTTTTTCCGGTAAATCCATAAAAAATAGTGAGTAATGGACTTAATAAACAGAAAAAAGTAAATGGCAGATAAGCGACCGTGGAAATATTCAAAACCGATGTGATAAATACACCGCAAACACTCCAAGGAACTAACGGATTGACGACTGTTCCCGCATCTTCAGACACCCGCGCTAAATTAATATTGCTTAAGCCCACTTTTTTATACTGCTGGCTGTAAGCTTCCCCTGTTAAAAGAACCGATAAATATTGCTCCCCTATCAATACATTAATGCCAATGGCTGTTAACGCAGAAGATAAAATAACGGTGCTCACCTTTTTTAGCAAAGCTTCAATGGTTGAAAGTAATTTTGGCACAATCCCTAACGTAAATAAAAGCCCGCCTAAACTAAGTGCTAACAAAACGATACCGATAGTCGAAAACATGCTTTCCATCCCGCCGCCTGTCAGCAATTCATCGATTTCTTCCACACCAGAGTCAGATACAAAACCTTCAAATAAGATATTCAAAATCTCGCCAACCGGCAACACTTCATGAAAAAAGGAAACGATAATAGCACTCACTGTTCCAGCTGCTAATGCCAACAAAGCAGGTGCTTTTTTGATGGAAAATAACAGCAAAACCACAATAGGAATAATCGCACGATCCCAGCTGATTAACCCCGTATTCAGCAAACCGGATTGAAATGTTTCGATACCGGAAAAATCAGCATGCTGCATACTCGGTGAAATCAATGCAAACAAGAGGAGCGAGATAAAAAAAGCCGGAAACGTCGTCCATCCCATATTTTTAATATGAGCGAATAAATCGACATGCAATATAGAAGAAGCCATATTCGTAGTATCGGATAATGGAGACATCTTATCTCCAAAAAATACCCCTGATACAATTGCCCCTGCCGTCATAGGCAGCGACACATCAATCGCGCTCGATATACCGACAAAAGCAACGCCTACTGTACCGACCGTTGTTAAAGAACTTCCGACACTAATTCCAACAATGGCGCACACCACAAAAACAACTGCTAAATAAAATTGAGGTGTTACTAAATGAAATCCTGCATAGATTAAGGTGGGAATAGTGCCAGCAAACATCCAGGCAGCAATTAAAATACCGATAAAGAAAAACAGAAAAACTGCTGCCATCCCTGCTTTAGCTCCTTCTGTAATGCCCTCTTCCAATTGTTTGTAACTGACTTTCTTACTCAATCCATACATCATTAATAATAATAGAACAATCGCCAGCGGAATATGCGGGTCCGTCTCATAAATAACAATACTTGTAAACATAATAGCAATTGTAATTATTGTGAGCAGCACCGCTTCCCATAAACTCGGCGTCAAAACTGGTTTGATTCGAAACATATGACTCTTCCTCTGCCTTTCTTTCAAATATTCGTGTTTAATTGAAATTATTTTTTACGGATAAACTAGCTAAAAAAGCTCCTTCTTGATAATAACATACAACGGACTCCAACTGGTGAAGGAAAGACAAAGAAATGAAAAATCATACGTTTTACCCTTGAGAGAACTCAAGAAATAGTTCTCCACTGCTATTATACGGCAAATTAAAAATTGAGTTTACTAATCGACAAAGCGTATGTTAAAGAAATCAATCAAACTTTCATTACAGTGGTAGAAAACATGACTTTCGCTTAATTGCATAACCAGCTTTCTAACTGCACTTATGCTGGAAAATTTTATAATTTTTATCTGGCTAAAATAGTCTTGTCGAGTATTTATAAAAAATTCTTCGACAAATTGTTCCATGCTTCTGGATGGTTTATTTTAGAAAAAACTTCCTTCGCGAATGGTTTTAGACCTTTTTAATGAACTGCTTCATTTAAATCTCTTTCCACGGCAGTATCTCTTCTTATTTCATTTTCTTTTGCCGTCCAGCTCTCCTCCACGGCAACAATATTCTCTTTTTCGGATTTTGCTGCCGGCAAATCATCTGCCACGGAAGTATTTCTTCTCTTTATACGTTTTATTGCCGAGAATCCTCCCGCCTCGGCAAAATTTCTTACTGTTTCATTTTCTTTTGCCGGCCAGTTCCTTCCACGGCAACAGTATCCTCTTTTTCGGATTTTGCTGCCGGCAATCCTCCCGCCACGGCAGTATTCCTTCTCTTTATACGTTTTATTGCCGACAAACCACTCTCCACGGCAAAAATTCTTCCTGTTTCATTTTCTTTTGCCGGCTAGCTCCCTTCCACGGCAACAGTATTCTCTTTTTCGGATTTTGCTGCCGGCAATCCTCCCGCCTCGGCAGTATTGCTTCTCTTTATACGTTTTATTGTCGACAAACCACTCTCCACGGCAAAAATACCCGCTTCCACGATGAATAATGTCGTCAAAACCTTTCCCAATGGAAAAGTTCATTTAAAAAATGACTTCACATGCGACAATTTCGGGTTGCGAGCTTTTTTTACAATATTTTCTGTTTATCCATTTTCTATTCTTAGGCTGCTGAATATTTACTAAAACAGCACCATGTCGTTTGTTGGTCTCTTCAAATAAAACCTGACATTTACTATGCTTTCACAAAGAATACTCCAGTTGCGTTTATGTTTTATCATTTCCTGCCTGCCAAAAAAGGCTCTCCTGCTTCAAAAGCTTGGAGAACCTTATCCATTTAAAACGAAGTGTATCATTCATGCTAGGCTTCTATCGTTTTCAATACATTGTTCAGTCCCTTTTGAATATGGGCATGCATCAAATCAATGGCTTTTGTTTTGTCCCCTTCCAGCATCGCTTCATAAAGACGTTGATGTTCTTCCAACAGCGTTGGGTAAAAATTGGCTTCCATCGTGCTCCGCATATAATGGATTTTCGTTTTGATCATATCCAATAAGCGAATTAAATGTTCATTCTTGGAAGACTCTAAAATAATCGTATGAAAATCCTGATCCATCTGAGTTAAATCTTTCTTCTCGTTGATTGCCTTTTCTGTTTGTTTCATATTTTTTTCCAATCGATCTAACATTTTTGAATCCTGCACATCGATTGCCAGTGACACAGCTAATACTTCCAAGCTTTCGCGGCATTGAAATAACTCTTTGATATCTGCTACATCGGGCTCATACACTTTTACATATCCACCGTTGTAATGAAGCAATCCATCTTGGATCAGCATACGAATCGCTTCTCGGACCGGCCCCCGGCTAATCCCAAGGGCAGAAGCTACTTTTGCTTCGACAATCCTTTCAGCAGGCTTTCTGTCTCCTGTTATAATCGTGTCTTTTAAAATCGTGTAAGCTTGTAAATGCAACGATTCAGGTCGTACAATTTCCTTCATTCTGTTTCCTCCTCGTATAATAAATGTATAGTTTAAATTAATGCATCAGAGCTGCATCATTTTAATATGATTTATGTGGAGTCTTTAAAGCAGAAAGTCTATAATTATAATTGCAAATTCATTTTTATGCTTTAATAAACTATAAGATGTTGATTTTCACATGTAGCTGTCAGGTTTCGCAAAAGATTTTAAAGTAGCTGACTCTGTTTATATGTACCATTCTCCGGTTAACTGCTGACTAAAATTTGGTTATTCCTATTATGCATGATTCTTCTCATAAAAGAAAGCGTTATCAGTGAAAATTTCTAAATAATATGTCATGTCAAATTACTATTAATCTGCGGTTCATTCTTATACACTGTGAATAGAAGAAAGGAGCGGACTTATGACAAATCAACAGCAACGTCTCACAAGAGAGCAAGTAGACACAGAAAAGACTTGGAATATACAAGATATTTTTCAAACAGAAAAAGAGTTTGAAACTGCAATGGAGCAGGTAGATAAAGATGTCCTAAGGTTTCTAACTTATAAAGGCGAGTTAGCGAAAAATGCCGAAACGTTGTTAACGGGGTTACAGCTAATGGAACGCATTCTCGTTCAGCTTTCTCATCTTGGCAATTATGCTGGGTTACAATTTGCGACAGATGGGATGAATAGCCACCATCAAGCACGATATACCAAGGCAAATGCTCTGATAACAAAAGTAGAGGCGCAATTAGCTTTTGTAAAACCGGAATTATTAAGCCTCCCCAATGAAGTAATTCGGCAATATATCGAAGCTGAACCTGGTTTAATGAATTACGAAAAATACTTGTTCGATATCGTAAAGCAGAAACCGCATATTTTATCTTTAGAGGTAGAAGAAGCACTTTCCTCTTTCGGGGAGCTCATGCAAGCACCCGGTCATATTTATGAACAAAGTAAAAGTGCAGATATGATATTTCGTTCTTTTGAAGACGAAAATGGTCAAAATCTCCCGATGTCTGAAACATTGTATGAAGATAAATATGAAATAGCAACGTCCACCACGGTGCGCAGAAATGCATATGCATCCTATATGGAGACATTGAACCAATATAAAAACACGTATGCCGCAACCTATCAGACGGAAGTAACGAAGCAAATAACAATGGCTCGTCTAAGAGGATATGAATCGGTTACCGACATGTTATTAGAGCCGCAGGATGTAACACAACAAATGTACCATCAGCAGCTGGATATTATTCAAGAGGAATTAGCTCCCCATATGAGAAAATATGCACGCTTAAAACAAGAAGCTTATGATCTGGATACGTTGCAGTTTGCTGACTTAAAAGCTCCCTTTGACCCAACGAACGACCCGGATATTTCTTTCCCGGAAGCGAGCCGTACCATTGAAGAAGCGCTTGCAGTCATGGGAGAAGAATATAAAAACATGGTGCATACAGCTTTTGAAGACAGATGGATTGATGCAGTGGACAATATCGGTAAGCAATCAGGAGCTTTTTGTGCTCACTTAGACCAGATTCATCCTTATATCCTGATCAGTTGGACAGATAAAATGCGCAGCATGTTTATCCTCGCTCACGAATTAGGACATGCCGGACATTTTCATTTGGCTGATCAACAGCAGACCATTTTAAATATGGATCCTTCGACTTATTTTGTGGAAGCTCCTTCTACCTTTAATGAGTTGCTGCTTGCTGATCATTTATTAGCTGAAACGGATGATAAACAAATGAAGCAATGGATCATCACCCAACTATTAGATACTTATTATCATAATTTTGTGACTCATTTATTAGAAGGAGAATTTCAAAGAAGAGTATATACTTTAGCTGAAAAAGGCACGCCATTAACCACTTCCTTATTATGTGAACAAAAGCGGGAGGTCCTTCAATCTTTCTGGGGAGATAGTGTGCAGATAGACGAAAACGCCGGCTTAACTTGGATGAGACAGCCTCATTATTATATGGGTCTCTATCCATATACGTATTCTGCGGGATTAACCATTGCAACAGCCATGATGCAAAAAGTAAAATCGGAAGGAGAAACAGCTATTCAAGATTGGCGGCATGTACTGCAACAAGGCGGCTCGTTAAGCCCATTAGAACTAACCAAAATGGCCGGGATTGACATGACCAACCCCAAGACCATTCAAGATGCCGTTCGCTATGTCGGTGACCTTGTGGATCAACTGGGAGAAGAATAATAATTTTATCCCCTCCTTTTGTGCGAACCAAGCTCTGCAGTTACTATTTGCGGCACAAAAACAACAGATGAACATTTTTCAACGCTCACAAGCAGTCTTATCCGGTATAGGAGACTCTCCGGATAAGACTGCTTGTTTTTTCAATAAAAAATTGATTCATCGAAAAAATCATCAATAGACAGCGTTTCTGATAACTTCCTTTTATCTTTTCTTCCTGAGCATAAAGATTTCATTACCCTGTTAAACTCGATATAATTTATATAAGACAAAAGTTCAGAAAGAAGTGTATAATAATCGGTTATCAAGAATCACTAGTCAAACGTAATGTTACCATTATGTGGTTTGCGGATTTTTTTGTTGCCGGAAGTATGACCATGGTTTTGCCATTTATTTCTTTGTACATTGAAACGTTCGGCGACTACTCGGATGCTTACGTACAAAGCTGGTCAGGCTGGATTTTCGCCATCACTTTCGTCACTGCTTTTTTCTTTTCACCGCTTTGGGGAAGAATTGGTGATAAATACGGTCGGAAAAAGATTTTAATTATGTCTGCTTCAGGGTTGGCAGTTTCCGTCCTGCTCATGGGGTTTGCCACGACAGTCTGGCAACTTTTTTTATTGCGTTTTATGGCGGGTATTTTCACAGGATTTATTCCTATGTCCCAAGCTCTCATTTCAACACAGACTCCTAAAAACATTGCTGGAAAAGTGTTAGGCACCCTGCAAACCGGAAGTGTCACGGGAACTTTAATGGGGCCGTTGCTTGGCGGTGTCATAGCAGATGGATTTGGCTACAGTGCGGCTTTTAAAACAGTGTCTGTGACGATTTTCCTGTCTGCACTTATCGTCATGTTCGGTGTGAAAGAATTAAAAGTAAGAGTGACAGATGACGAGAAAGTTCAATATACAACCAAAGAAGTCTTCGCACACATCGTGAAACACCCAGTACTTTTTATCGTGATGATTACTTCTGCTTTAGTTCAAGTCGCCCACTTTAGTATTCAGCCTATTTTATCCCTTTATGTTGCTGAAATTAACGGGACTGCCAGTATCGCCTTCTTTTCCGGTCTTGCTTTTTCAGCTGCCGGCTTAGGCAACTTACTCTTTGCACGAAGATGGGGTGTTTTAGGGGACAAAATCGGGTATACCAAAATTATGATTGCCCTCTTATTTATGGCAGGGCTTGTTTATTTCCCCGGTGCCTTTGTGACAAGTATCTGGCAATTAGTCGTCCTGCGCTTCTTGCTGGGTATTGCCATTGGCGGCATCGTACCGACAAGGATTGCCTATATCAGGCAAGAAGCTCCTATTTCCATGCAAGGTGAAGTGCTGGGCTATAATACGAGTTTGCGCTTTTTAGGGAATATTATAGGCCCCGCGCTCGGTGGAGCTTTGGCGGGATTTTTGGGAATCTCTTCTGTGTTTTTCGTGACAAGTGCGTTATTATTGCTGACAGGTTCTATCATGCTCTTCACGTATCTTCGTTATGAAAAAGCGGGAGGAACTGTCCTGTATTCCAACAGATAAAAGAGAAAACAAGAACTTCCTTCCACGCTGGCTAGAGGGAGGAACTTGTTCTTCTCTTTTTATATTGGGAGAAAACATAACCCTTCCTTCCTGCATTCATAGAACGGCAACGCTCTCTTTTAACGCTCGGTGAATGTCAGATTTTCTATTGTTGTGAAAATCTTGCTTCCTGCATACGTGCCAAGAGACCATTTGCTATTAAGTTTTGACAAATACCATGTTTTCTATCCTGAATTTGGGTAAATGAGACCGGGTTTTCGACGCGGCAGATGAATGAGGGAACACGTGAAAGCTAATAGGGACGTGCGTTACAAATGTTTCCGCACATTTCCCTTTAACTTAGACTATGGAATAAGCGTAAAAACTAGTATAATAAAGAAAGTAACGGTCAGAAAGGAATGGACTATTTTTTGATTGAAGTATATACAGACGGTGCGTCCCAAGGGAATCCAGGACCGAGCGGAGCAGGCATCGTCATCAAAGCTAACGACGAAACATATGAATACCAACATCCTCTTGGTGAAATGTCGAACCATGAAGCGGAATTTGCTGCTGTTCACTATGCACTAACGATTTGTTTACACCAATTTCCCAAAGAAATTTTATCGTTTCGAACCGACGCGCAAGTCGTGGTTGACACGATAGAAAAAGACGGCAGTAAAAATAAACTCTATCAATCTTACTTGCAAAGTATCCGTGAAAAACAACAAGCTTTTCCTTATTTTTTTATCAAGTGGATTCCTGCGAAACAAAACAGGCGGGCTGATTATTTAGCGAAACAAGCCATCCATCTGACAGCACAAGGACAAGATATGTAACAGAAGAGGGAGGTTCGGTCTATGTTAAAAAATCCGGTCAAACATTCCAAACGGTATCAGCAAATCGTAAATGCATTTTTAAAAAACGGGTTCAGTCACTTTTTATTCCGTATTGGTTTAACGGACAGGGCATTTCAAAAAGAACATCAGCAAGATGAAAATATGAATTTACAGGACGTAGGAAAAAAATTAAAAGAAACATTGCAGACACTTGGCCCTACTTTTATTAAATTGGGGCAAATTGCCAGTTCCAGACGCGATTTAGTCCCTAAAGCAGTGGCCGATGAGCTGGAAAAGTTGCATGATGAAGTATCGGCTTTTTCCTATGAAGAAGTAGAAAGCATCATTCAAGCGGAATTGGGCGAGCCAGTGGAAGAAGCATTTGCAACTTTTAATCGAGAACCATTAGCCACCGCTTCTATTGGTCAAGTCCATACCGCAACTTTATTTACCGGAGAAGAAGTAGCAGTAAAGATCCAACGACCAAATATTAAAGATAAAGTAGCTGTCGATTTGGAAATTGTCCGGGACTTAGCACGAATTGCACACAGCCGAATGGAATGGGCCCGTACATACCATATTCGCGATATGATGGAAGAATTGTCGGCATCTTTACAGGAAGAACTGGATTATTATCGGGAAGGAAGCAATGGGGAACGCATTCGTGAACAGTTTTCCGAAAACCCCAATATTGTCGTTCCTAAGATTTTTTGGGAGCAGACAACTAAAAAAGTATTGACAATGGAACAAATAAAAGGCATTAAAGTGAGCCACGTCGAGCGTTTGAAAAAAGAAGGCTATGATTGTACACTGCTTGCCGACCGCATTGCTAATGCCATGCTTTCTCAAGTGCTGGAATACGGTTTTTTCCACGGGGATCCTCATGCCGGTAATATATTTATCCTTCCGTATCACCGGGTTGCTTTCATCGACTTTGGGATGACCGGCCATTTAATCGGGGACATGCGGGAAAATTTCACATCCCTTTTAATGAACGTCCGGCAAACGGATGCAAAAGGGATGATTAAAACGTTCTCCAGAATGGATTTGCTGGATGATGTGGAAAATATTCCTGCTTTAGAACGGGAATTGAATATCTTATTGGAAAAATATTACAATACATCGCTCGAACAATTAAATCTCGGCAGTATTATTTTAGAAATATTTAATATTGCTTATCAGCATCATGTCGACATTCCAAAAGATGTAGCTATCATTGGCAAAGCTATCATCACCATGGAAGATATCATTAAACCGCTGGATCCTTCTTTCAGTATTATGGATGCAGTGGAGCCATTTGGAGAAACCTTGCTTAAAAAACGTTATCATCCCAAACGGGTGGCGGAAAGATTTGCTTCAGAAGTCACGGAAAATATCGAGTTATTAAAAGACTTGCCAGCTGATTTTAAACAGATTTCCACCATCCTAAAAAAAGGTAAACTGCAATTTGAAATGAATGTGAAAGAACTTCATGCCTTTCAACAACGGCTGGATAAAATCAGTAATCGACTTTCGTTCAGCATCATTTTACTTTCGTTCAGCATTTTAATGGCGAGTCTCATCATTGGAGCGGCCATCAGCGGTCATACGACTTTAATATGGCGGCTTCCCGTGATTGAAATCGGCTCTGTCATCGCCACACTTATGTTTCTATTTATGATTTTCACAATTATACGATCTGGGCGAATGTAACAGCATCTCCACCTAAAAAACCTCCCCGAACTGTATTGGGGAGGTTTTGTTTTTCAAATATATCGTCATACCTGCTGACTTTTTAAGGCTTTTTATCGTAAAAAGCTGATTTCACTTCCAGCCACTCTGTTAATATTTTTCGAAACGTTTCCGTATCTATGGTGTATTCAGGACCTCCAGTCACATCTTCATACCGTTCCAGAAGTAAATCATTAATGGTAGTAGCTGTTTTTGTCAACACAATGCCGCAGCGGTTGCCCGATAGCTGTGCTTCTTGTTTTTCACCTTGATGGATTGCTTCGATTTCTTGTAAAACAGTGTCCCCTAATAAACTGCCGTCCGCCATCAGAAATTCGCCTATCACTTGCATAGCAGGATCATCGAACTCAATAACCAGTATCCCTTTTTCAGCGGAACGATTGGTTAATTTCACTTCTCTATATTGATACACGTTAATCCCCCTCATACTCAGGAAATGCTGAAATGATGTCCTCGTTTTCGTTTAGATACATGTGAACAACAATGCCGTCTTCCGTTAATCCGGCATAGGTGTTCCCTGTTAAATGCTTTCTATTCTCATATGCCTCATTTATCGCATCCACTACATCTTGAGCCTGCCATTCTTCGGGAAAAAAACTCGATTTTCCCTGGTTCGATTGTTTCTCGACATCTTCAATAACTACTTCCCCTTCGTAAACTCCATTTTCATCTGTTGCGGTTGCCGTGTTATCAATGACTTTTCCTTTAGAACTGGCCAATCCTTCATAATGAAAACCAACAGCCTGGCCTTTCTGGTTCAATTCCACTTCTAAAATATGCTCTAAAGCTCCGTCCTGGAAATGTTCCGTTTCGTTTAACTCTTTTATCGATGTTCCATCAGAAGGAGATTGATTTGCTGTTTCTGAATTCGTACAGCCCAAGAAGATACTTGCTATGACAATAAGTAACAGCCAAAAAACATGGTTTCTCAAACGTTTTCTCTCCTCATTTACTGCTCATTTAAAAAGAATCAGGATGTATCCCCACCTCTGATCCTTTTCTGCAAATTTATTCCGTTCGCACCGTATATTGTCTGCTATGTTCCGTAATCCCAGTCAAACAAGCTTGATTAGGATCTGAAGAAACATCCAATTCAGTTGTCGCTCCGTCTTCTGGCAAACGGGCTGCAAAGATCTGCTCATATTCCGGGACAGACACCTGTTTTCTTGATTGAAATAATTCCTGGTGAGCTGCTGTCTTTAAAAATTGTTCATAACCAGGCTGTAAAATTCCTGTGAAAAATTCTCCTACAGCTCCTGATCCATAACTGAACAAACCAATTTTATCCCCTGCTTGAAGCGTTGTATTTTCCAATAAAGAAAGTAATCCTAAATATAAGGAAGCTGTATAGATATTACCGACCTTTTTACTATAATAAAGACTATTCTCTAAACGTCCTTGTAATCTTTCCTGCGTGGCTTCGGAAGCTTCATCCAAAATTTCACGCAATGCTTTTTTCCCCATTTTCGTATATGGCAAATGAAAGCATAAGGCAGAAAAATCGTCTAACTTATTTTTCGTTTCTTGTTTATATGCTTCCCACGTTTCTTTAAAAAACGCCAAGTACTGCTCGTTCGAAAATTTGCCATCGACATAAGCGACATCAGAGTAAGTCGGTCGCCAAAAATCCATAATATCTTTCGTCAAGTACGTCGAGTCACTTTCAAGCTCCATAATGTTCGGATCTTGACTGATTACCATAGCGATAGCTCCCGCCCCCTGGGTGACTTCTCCGGAAGAATGCAAACCGTAACGTGCAATATCAGAAGCGAGCACGAGCACTTTACGATCAGGACGAAGAGCAATATGACCTTTGGCAAATTCCAGTGCTGCAGTTCCGCCGTAACATGCCTGCTTTAACTCCACTGTTCTGGCCTGGGGCTTCAAATTCAATAAACGGTGAACATAAATACCGGCCGATTTGGAATGATCAATTCCGGATTCCGTTCCAAATAAAACAAGATCAATTTTTTCCCGGTCTTCTTCATCCAAAATTTGTAACGCAGCGTTTGCTGCGAGTGTCACAGGATCTTGTGTCAAAGGAGAAACTGCCATTTCTTCCTGACCGATTCCTCTTGTAAATTTAGCCGGGTCTACCCCGCGTGCCTCGGCTAACTCCTCCATATCTACATAAAAATGAGGCGTGTGAAAACCTATTTTATCAATTCCTATATTCAATTTCATTCTCCTTTATCACTTCCGCTGCAAAAAAACGGCTTCAACTAACTCCAGTTTTACTTATGAGCAAAACAATACGACTAGTTTCTCACAATTACGACACAAATTAAAGTATTATATCCCTGTATGTAAAAAAGAAGCCTGCTTTCATTACTTGGCTGAAACCGGTCGTGTGACAGGTTCCATAAACCACTCAGTCCTCAAACTTCACTCAGATTTAATCCAACGCAGGTACATCTTCCAAAGCAATTTTCAGTTCTTCCAGTTCCTCGGAAGTAAATGTAACCCCTTTTCCCATCTTCTGATGATCCTCTGACCAGTCCCGAATGTCATATTTAGCTTGCCGACCGTTCCAGCTGATAATGTTCAACTCTTTTTTCCAGCCCTTATTGCCTTCTGAAAGTACTTTAACTGTTTGTATAATATCAAATTGGATACTTGCCATAATAAAATAACCACCCTTTTATCCTTCATTTGTTTCAATTATACCAAATTTTCAAAGAAAACTGGTTGCGGAACCATCTTTTTTTCAGGATACTCCTTTGGACCTTGCAGCATGAAGATGATTCTTTGCTTCATTCTTTAAAAAGCAGTAAAATTGTTCGTATGAGCATGCAATACTATTCGTTTAATCGGAACAGGAAGGATGAACAACAGAGCGATGGCAAACTGGATTCTGCACCATAAAAAATTAATCGTCATTCTCTTTACTGTTGTTGCGGTAGTTGGAGGCATCATTCAATTCGCTGTTCCGGTTAACTATAATATGACAGATTATCTGCCGCAAAACGCTCCATCGACACAAGCAATCGATATTATGGAAGATGAATTTGATGAAGACGTTCAGGATACAAGAGTCATGATTCAAGATGTGAGCATCCAGGAAGCATTAGATTATAAACAGCAATTAAAGTCGATTGATGGCGTGGAAGGCGTCATGTGGCTGGATGATGTGATCGACGTCAAAAAACCTATTGAAACAGAAGATGCTGACACCATCGAAACGTACTATAAAGACCATAAAGCACTGTATACGTTTCACGTGGAAGAAGGAAAAGAAGTCGAAGCAACAGATGCTATCTATGATTTAATCGGAGAAGAAAATGCGCTTTCCGGTGATGCATTGGACACCGCTATGTCGCAAAAATCGACTGGTGAGGAAACATTATTTGCGGCAGCCATTTTAATTCCTGTTGTGATTATCATCCTGCTGTTATCCACTACAGCCTGGATGGAGCCTGTATTCTTTTTAACAGCGATTGGGATTTCGGTATTAATTAACTTGGGAACAAACGTCTTCATTGGGGAAATTTCGTTTATTTCTCAAGCAGTCGCTCCCATTTTACAATTGGCGGTCTCCCTGGATTATGCTATTTTCCTGCTGCATCGTTTCAATGACTACCGGGTGGAAATGGAAAATGTCGAAGAAGCCATGAAATTAGCGATTAAAGATTCTTTTCCCGCTATTTCGGCCAGTGCATCGACTACCTTTTTCGGATTTTTAGCTTTGACGTTTATGAATTTCGAAATCGGAGCAGACTTAGGATTGAACTTAGTCAAAGGGATACTACTCAGTTTTATAAGTGTCATGGTTTTCCTGCCCGCTTTAATTATGCTGCTGTATCCGTATTTGGATAAAACAAAGCACAAACAATGGGTGCCGACCAAATTTTCAATCGGTAAATATATTGTAAAAACAAGAATCCCTGTTTTACTCCTTGTCCTGGTACTCATCGTTCCTGCATTTTTAGCACAGAAAGAGACTAACTTTTTATACGGCATGGGAGATGCACCGGACGATTCCCGAGAAGGCATCGACGCACAGGAAATTGAAGATGTGTACGGCAAATTCACCCCTATCGTTCTCTTAGTGGACAAAGGTGATCTGGCCCGCGAAGATGCCCTGACAAAAGAAATCAAAGACTTGCAGCCGGTAGAAAGTGTCACCTCGTATAGTGAGGTGGTAGGAGCAGCTATCCCTCCCGAATACGCGGGCGCTGATGTAAGAGATCAATTTTTCTCGGAAAACTACAGCCGGATTATTATTAATACAACAACAAAAGAAGAAGGACCGGAAGCGTTTCAATTAGCAGATACTATTCGTTCGCTGGCCAAAGAATATTATGGAGATAACTATGTGGCAACAGGCGAAAGCATCACGATGTCGGATATGAAAGAAATCGTGGAGAAAGATAATACATTAGTTAATATTTTAACAGTCGTGACAATTGCGATTGTCTTACTCATCACGTTTCGTTCCATTTCCTTTCCGATTCTTCTATTGCTTACGATACAGTCTTCCGTCTGGTTTAACTTGTCTGTGCCTTATTTAGCGGGGGATTCTTTAGTTTATATTGGATATTTGATCATCAGCATCGTGCAATTAGCGGCGACCGTCGATTATGCTATTCTGTTTTCAGATGATTACGTCGGGCACCGGCAATATATGAAGGCGAAAGATGCGATTATTAAAACCATCAATGAGAAAATTTTCTCGATTACGGTCCCTGCTTCTATTCTATCCAGTGTAGGCTTTATTTTATGGAGCACGTCAACAGATCCGATTATTTCATCTATCGGTTTACTCCTCGGGCGAGGTACTCTATTTGCGTTTCTCTTTGTTGTTTTTCTGCTCCCTGCACTGCTTATCGTGTTTGATCGTTTTGTTAAAAAAACAACTCGGAGAATTCAATTTTATGAAAAGGAGAAATAACATGCGTCGGAAATGGCTTACTTGGAGTATTTTGATGCTAGGCTGTCTCGTTCTGTCTATTCAAATTCCTGCCAATGCGTTGGCCAAGGATGCAGAAGGAGCTTACGAGTCTAAAGATGAAGTCGTATATGGAAATTTGGATCACCATGGCGACACCAGAAACATGTATATTGTAAATTCTTTTGACGTTAAAGAGGAAGGTAAAATAGACGATTACGGCGATTACGAAACGGTGAAAAATCTGACGGATTTATCGGACATCAAGCAATCGGATAACAAAGTTACTTTTGATGCGGAAGAAGACCAATTTTATTACCAGGGTACGATAGAAAATCAACCTTTGCCGTGGGATATTGATATTGAATACAAACTGGACGGCAAGAAGATAGAGCCAGAAAAGCTTGCTGGAAAAAGCGGCCATTTGGATATTGAAATTTCAACGAAACAAAATAAAAAAGTAGATGACACTTTTTTTGATTATTATTTATTGCAAATCTCCATAACGCTTGACCCGCAAAAATTTACTCAAACACAAGCTCCAAAAGCTACTCAAGCGAATGAAGGAAAAGATGAAAGCTACAGTTTCTCTGTCATGCCTGAATCGGAGGAAGAATTAGTTTTATCAACAGAAGCAGAAAATATCGAAATAGACCCGATAGATATCAGTGCTGTTCCTGCCAATATGTCCATGGATGATCCGGATACGTCAGAAATGACGGATGGCATGGAAGAGTTATCAGACGGCGTTCATGAACTTTACAACGGGATAGCTGAATTAAAAGACGGCATCGAAGAATGGCAAACCGGCGCTGAAGAACTGCAGAACGGTTCCGCAGAATTTAACAACGGGCTGCAGGAATTGGATAATTCTTCCGGCGAATTGGAAGATGGGTCCGGAGAAATTTTAGATGCCCTCGAAGAAGTCGATGAGGAATTAGATAATATACCTGACATGGATGAATTGGACGAGCTTGATGAAGTGGAAGAATTACCGGACACTTTAAGAGATGTTTCCGGAGACATTGGCCATTTTTCCGATAAAGTCGAGGAGTTCGAATCAAAAGCTGATGAAGACATAGAGGATATAGAAGAAGCTTTTGATGAGGAAGAGTTCCAGGAAATGGTAGACCAATTGGAAGATAATGAAGAGGTTGATGAGGAAACAATGGAGCAAATTGAAAACTTCCAAGCTAATGTTGAAGAATGGGAAGACTCCATCGATGAGGAAATCGATTTTCCCGAAGATATCAAAACAATTCTTCAAGATACAGAAAGCGGCTTAAACAACCTGGCAGACGAAATAGAAGGCGGCTTGGATCATCTGGACGATTTACAGCAACTGGAAGAATTACAGCAAGGGATTTCCGAAATGGCTTCGCAATATAATGAATTCCACCAAGGTTTACTCGAATATACGAGCGGTGTTCATGAGTTAGCAGAGAACTATCAGGAAATTGATGAAGGAATCCAAGGTCTGGTTGAAGGCGCCAGCGGATTAGAAGATGGCGCAAGCGAACTTGAAGAAGGCGCCAAAGAATTAGATGATGAAACAGCCAGTCTTCCTGGAGACATGCAATCTGAAATAGATGAAATGCTGGATGAATTTGATTTCTCTGATTTCGATCCCATTTCCTTTGTTTCCGATAAAAATAAAGATATTGATGTTGTACAATTTGTCTTACAAACTGAAAAAATTGAAGTTCCAGAACCGGAAGAACCGGAAGAGGAAGAAGAAGAAAAAAGTATTTGGCAACGTTTCTTAGACTTATTTAAATAGCTGGAGATCAGTTCGTACACTACAAAACGAATCAGATAAGGCATAGATCTGATTCGTTTTTTTATAAGTTTAAAGAATCATTAGCCTTTAGTGCTATGATTAAACTTGTATTTTCTTTTGTACATAGAAACGATGAAATACATACGTAAACAGCCAGCCTAAACCCAAAGTTAACACGGCTCCAAGCCAGTTGAGTCCGATGATAAAGACGCCGGCAAATACGATGGTTTGAATGAAGCCCAACTGCTTACTCCCTTTTAGAAAAGAAGCTTGTTTTATCGATGGGTCAACGGGGTACAGATCCATCCATATCAAAGTTTGATGATGATGAAACAAAGGTATCAATTGGAAACTCGCCATATATAAAAATAATAAAGCAAGCCCTATCGTCACCCACATATTCGGAATGAAATACAGAATAATTGCTCCAATAATGACCAGTCGAACATATAATGCTATATAATCATTAGTCCGCACAAATGTTAAACGAAACAAATAGTCGAATGTCGCTTTATGCGTCATCGGAGTAGCTGCATGCACCCACTTGCTTAACAAACGGCGTTTTTTAATCCGCTTGGGCAGTTGCGGAACATCTTTAAACATACTGGCGAATCGATAAAATACTGCCAGCCGGTGACTGTCATTTTCTATCAGCTCATCCCACAACAAACCATGCTGCTTTTTCAACAGCAGATAATTATTCAGCAAGAGGGCCAAATAAAACAAGACTGGAACAAACACATACCAGAGATGTGCGAAAGCAAACAGAATCGACGCACTTAAAATGAAACGCAACGTTTTGTCCAGACGTTTAATCGTTTTGTTGCGAATTTTCATCATCGACCATTGCGTATAAAGGTTGCTTATTTTTAGTAAAAGTACCAGGACGATCATAGACAGAAAACTTGCCGAAGATTGTTCGGCAAATGTTTTTTCATAAAGCGGAGCAACAACCGCCAAAGCAATCGCAACGATGTACAATTGAAACACAAAATTGTATATCAGTGCTCGACGAAAATACGCGCCCATTTCCACTTCTTTTACCATCAGGAAAACTTGATCCGGTGCTTTCAGAAAGGTTTGCAGTGGATTATAACTAACAGCCGTCCCTAACACTAAAGCAATGACGATCCCCCCGGGGAACCATGATGGAATATTTTCCAGCCATTGCTGATAATAAACCGAAATTGCAACGATGATAAACAAGACGGCAATCATAAAATGTCCATTAAAAATATATCGTAAATGGCGGTTTAACCGTTGTATATGTTCTGATAAACGTTCTTTAAATAACTGTTTAGCATCAAACATGGTCTTCTTCCCTCGTCAATTGAATGTAGAGGTCATCCAACGTAGCGCCTTTCATGCCGAATTCTTCCTGCAACTCTTCCACTGTTCCTTGAGCTCGAATAAACCCATCATGCAAAATGACAAACCGGTCACAGTACTTCTCCGCAGTAGCAAGTATATGCGTGGACATGAGAACGCCCGCTCCGTCCTCTTTCATCTGTTCCATCCAATCGATAAAAGATTGAATCGCTAAAGGATCCAATCCTACAAACGGTTCATCTACAATATATAAACTGGGCTCAATCAAAAAGGCGCACATAATCATTACTTTTTGACGCATCCCTTTAGAAAAATGGACTGGAAACCAATGCAGCTGTTTTTCCATGCGAAATGCCTTTAATAAACGCGGCAAACGTTCTTCAAAATCTTTCTCATCCAAATCATAGGCCATCATCGTTAAGCGTAAATGTTCATACAACGTTAATTCATCATATAAAATAGGCTGTTCCGGTATATAACCAATTTGTTTCCGGTAGCCTGTTATATCTTCCTGGCTTGTCTTTCCTTGAATAGCAACTTTTCCATTTTTCGCTTGCATCAAACCGATGATATGTTTAATAGTGGTACTCTTCCCTGCCCCGTTTAAGCCAATTAATCCAACAATTTCTTTCGGTTTCATTTCAAAGGAAATACCGTGCAATACATTTTTATTAGAATAACCTCCAACAAGGTTATTAATCTCAAGTAGCGATTCCATACAATCCTCCTCTAACAACTAACAACTTTCCATACCAGTATATATGAAAATTGCTTTTCTGCCTATTTTTTCTGTTTCGTCTCTTGCTTCTAAGGGTAAACAGAAATTCCAGCTTTTTTTAATGACTGGATATACTTGTTCGCATCTTTATGATAAACTATAAAGTACGGTACTACACAATTCATAAGGAGTTGTTATCTCGATGAAACACGAAGATTGTTTGTTTTGTAAAATTATTGATGGTGAAGTTCCATCCGCAAAAGTGTACGAAGATGAACATGTGTATGCTTTTATTGATATCGGTCAAGTTACCGAGGGTCATACACTGGTCATTCCAAAACAGCATGCCAAAGATATTTATGATTTATCATCTGAAACAGCAAAAGAATTATTTGCACGGATTCCAAAACTGGCTCAAGCTGTAAAAGATGCGTATCAACCGGCTGGTTTGAATATCGTTAATAATAACGGTGAATTTGCTGGACAAACCATCTATCATGTCCATTTACATTTGATTCCCAGATATGACAATGAAGATGGTTTTGATGCGAAATGGGTCAATCGATCAGACCAATATGAAATGACAGATTTAGAAAAGATTGCCGAAAATATCAGCAGTTCATTGTAAATTGGAGGCAAGGAAGGAGTTATTGTTATGTCAAAAGGAAAAGCTCTAATCATAGGGTTCGTTGTCGGTGGAACAATCAGCGCTGCAACGACTCTGTTAACTACCCCTACAACGGGAGGCGCTTTACGAAACCGTGTGAAAAAGCAAGGCGCAGAATGGAAAAACCTTGTAGAAAGTATCATCCAGGACGGTTGGAAATTAAAAGATCAAATCGCTAAAACATCTAAAGAAGGTGTCGCATTAATTAACGAACTGACCGAAGAGATGAAATCATCTGTAGAAGAATGGAAAGAAGCCGTTGAACCACATCAGGAAAATATTTACCAATATTTAGAAGAAATTGAAACAAGCATTAAAGATTTAGAAGAAAAAATGAATGATGAATCAGACGAAACATAAATTTGTCATGTACAAAGAACTTCTTTCCGGTTTACTCAGAATTGAGTTTAGAAAATATATTTTTCCCAAAATTGCTTAAATCTGCAGTACATCTCCCGGCAAACCAGAATAGTGCTGCTTTTGAGTTTTTCTAAACGATATCAAAGGTCAGTCTAAGTTTGTTTTTTCTTAAACTTGAAATGTGAATAACTGGATAATGCATGTCAAATAAGGAGAAGACGTTGTAATAGACGTCTTCTTTTTTAAAGGTCACTATTGTCGTTTCTATTACAAGATGTCAATATGTTTCTAAATCGTTTCTTTCTATACATAAATATGGTATTGTTCTAGAGAGTGTAAAAAAATAATTTAAGAATAGACAGTTGAGGAGTGTACGTAAATGAGGAAGGTCTTGTTAGCTGCTGCGTTAACTTTCAGTGTAGCAGGTCTAGCTGCTTGTGGTTCTGGAGACAGCGACGATAAAATTGCGGAAACGGAGAACGGCTCTGTTACAAAAGATGAATTTTATGAAGCTATGAAAGAACAAAGCGGATCAGATGTTTTAAAAGAATTAATTATTAATGAAGTGCTTGAAGATAAATACGACGTTTCTGACGATGAAGTGGATGAACAAATCGATGAACTCAAAGAAGAAATCGGCGATGGATTCGATGACTTACTTGAGCAACAAGGGCTTAATGAAGAAGAACTTCGTAAAGACTTAAAAGCAAATCTATTACAGCAAGAAGCTTTAGCGGAAGATATTGACATATCAGATGATGAGATTGAAGATTATTACGAAAACATGCAAACAGAAATCAAAGCTCGGCATATACTTGTAGAAGACGAAGAGACCGCTGAAAAAGTATTGGATAAATTAGACGATGGTGATGATTTCGCTGATTTAGCTAAAGAATATTCTGAAGACAGCAGTGCTGAAGATGGCGGAGATATCGGCTTCTTTACTGTCGGTCAAATGGTTCCTGAATTTGAAGAAGCGGCTTATAAACTGGATAAAGATGAAGTGAGTGAACCAGTACAATCAGAATACGGTTTCCATATTATTGAAGTGTTGGATAAAGAAGATGTCGATGAAGATATTGGCTCTTTAGAAGACAATGAAAAAGAAATACGTCAAAACATAGTAGATCAGAAAGTAGATCCAGAAGAAGCACAAGCAAAAATACAAGAATTGGTAGAGGAATCAGATATTAAAATCAACGATGAAGATTTAGAAAATATTTTCGACGAAGATGACCAAATGGAAATGCCGGATATGGGCTAAACAAGTATATACGAAAGAATAGTACTAGAGCAGCAACCATAGCTGCTCTAGTTTTTTGCTGATAACAGCCCGCCGGGATATGTTAGAGTGAAATCGTCTAGCCTGAGTTTTTATTCCAGTAAGCGATTGTGCATTAAAAGCGCAAAAATGATTCAAATATATTGATAAAAGCAGCTTTTTAAAAAGAATAACAGCAAGTATGCTATGCATCTTTTCATTTTGTGTAAAGGTACAAACAATTTTATACAGGGTATACGTTCATATTCTCCTTTACCCCAGATGCAGTGCTAACACTTTTAATCAATATTGGGTTTATAAAAGGAACGATTATCAAAGGTAAATAAACGCTCTGTAAACTCGCCTGGACTTGTTTTATCCAAAGCTTTATCCAGCATGTTCATTTTAGCATCAATCATATCGATTAAGTGAAGCAACTCTGCTTCTTTTAATAAAGGGGTGCGGGCACTGCCCCATTCCGGTTTACCGTGATGACTTAATACTAAGTGCTGCAGTAAAAGCACTTCTTCTCCCTCAATTTCCAGCTCTGCAGCAACTTCTTTAATTTCGGTTACCATCATCGAAATATGCCGAGCAACTTACCTTCTGCAGTATATGTGGTGGATACCGCACCAGATAATTCGTGAATCTTTCCAATATCATGTAAAATAACTCCGGCAAACAAGAGGTCCTTATGAATAGTTGGATAGATGTCGCATAATTGTCTGGCAATTTTCAACATAGAAATAATATGATACGCTAATCCCGATACAAAAGCATGGTGGTTTTTCGAAGCGGCAGGATAAACAAATAAATCTTCATTATATTTTTTAATGAAAGCTCGTACAATGCGTTGAATATTTGGGTTTTCCATTTCAAATACTGCTTCTGTCATTAATTCTTGTAACTTCTCTTGGGATAAAGGTGCTTTTTGCAAAAAGTCAGACACTCGCACACCATCCGTGACTTGGGCGGGGCGAATCGACTTAATACGCATTTGTGCCTTGCCGCGAAATTCGTTGATGTCCCCTTTTATTTTTACAACGACACCGTTAGCAAATGTTTCTTCATCTTCTGGTGAAGCATCCCATAGTTTGGCGTCTATCTCTCCAGTTGAATCCGTAAAAAACAAAGTTAAAAATGCTTTTCCATTACTGGCGGTTCCTTTTCTGGCTTCCTTAATTAACATAAACCCTTCAAACGGGTCACCAATAACATATTGACTAATCCCTGTATTTTTCATTTTTTTCCTCCTGACATTTTTATCCTGTAACTTGCTCTCTTCTTTCAAAAACCATTTCCGGAACATTCCAAGCTTCTCTGACATTTTGTTTACAAGTGAAAAGAAGCACTTGCTGTTCTTTCGTTATTTCGTCTAATACAGCTAAAGCATCTTTCATTCGTACATCATCAAAATGAACAAACGCATCATCAATTAATAAAGGAACTTGATAGGTATTCATCATTACTTTAGCAATAGCCAGCCGCAGCGAGACGTATAACTGATCTACTGTCCCTTGTGACAGCTCGTCTACAGTATATCTTATATTCCCTTTCGCTTCTACCTGAAATAATTCTTCCTCTGTTGGGGGATAGACATGAGTATATTGACTGCTTGTTATTTTTTTAAAAAATTGTGTTGTCCACTTTATAACTTCAGACATATATTTAGCTTGATAAGACTGTTTTGCTTTTTCCAATGCTGTATGAGCCAACTGCATCACCGACCAACGCTCTCCAAGCTGGTTCATCTCATCTTTTTCCATTTGAAATTGATAAGCCAGAAGAGAAGCATCTTCTTGCCGCTCCAGTTGTGCAATAGAAGCAGTCAATTGAGCAATGCGGGCTTGGGTTTCTTTAATTAATTCCTGCTTTGTTGTAAGTTCTTCGTTATTTTGTTCTATTGTTTGGTCGATATTTACTAATTGCGGACGTTCGTCTAAAAGATCAGTAAGCAATTCTTTGGAAAAAACAACTTGTAATTTCAAATGCAATTCTTTTATCTTATTTTGTAAAGCAGTTTTTTCGTCTACTTGGTTTGCTTTTTTATAAAACATTTCTTCATCTGTAACTTGTGCTACATCAAATAAGGCCGATTTTTCCTGATCAAGACGTTTCATTTGATGCTCTGTATACGACATTTGTTCTTCTAAATTCTGGATTTCCAGTTCTTTGTCCTCTATAGATTGCGCTGCAGTTGTATGTTCCTGAAGCCGATTGGCTACCTCCGTAAAAGTGTCCGCTTCCGGATAGGCTTTTAACGCTTCCTCCACGTGGTTATTTTGTTGCTGGTGATTCTCTATCTCCTGTGTCAGGTTCTCTATTTGTTTTTCTATTTCCTGTAACGAATAGATGCGCTCCAGCAATTCAAGCCAATGGACCGGCTCCAGTGCTTGTAGAAACGGGAAAGTCTCTCTTTCCTGCTGGATAGAAGATCTTAATTGTACTGTATTGGCTTCATGCAATCGCTGCTCTTCTGCACGCTGATTTTTTTCAAGCTCTGCCTGCTTTTCCTGTTGATCCAACCAGTCCCATTTGAACTGTTGCTGTTCAAATTGTTGGATTTGCTCTTCTGCTTCTTCTTTTTCTGTTTCTGATAAAACAATACTGCCTTCTTTTGGTTCCATTGTTTGCTGCAAACCGCGAATTTGCTGCTTCATCCAGAATCGTTGTCCTATTCCTAATATGAAAAAGATGAAAGGAAACAGATACCAGAGAGGCTCCTCCGTTACCAACGCTGCCAGTAATGTCAAAATCGCCAAACCTAAACTGCCATACCAGATATAGTTGGATTGTTTCTCTCTATTCGCGCTCCAAACTGAAAATGAATGATCCAACTGGTCATCATCCCTTGAAGAAGAACGATTCAATTGGTCTCGCAACCGATCTATTGTCGTTTGATTTAATGCGTTTTCTTCTATTGCTTGCTTTTCTTGGGATAACTCTTTTTGCTTTTCTTCCTGGATGAGTTGCTTGTTATTCAATTCTTTTGCAGTTGTATTATTTTCTTTAACATCCTCTTGCAATTGTTCCCAGCGTGTTTTGATATGAAATGGGAGACTAATCGCTTTGGCTTCATTATCTTCCCAATCTAAATCTTCCAATAGATGCTGTCTTTTTTCTTGTGCTTCCTCGAGTTCCTTTCGCAAGTCTCCCAGCACATACTCACGGTGCTCATAAGCTGTTTTTTCATTCAAAAGACGCTCCGCTTCCTCTTTTCGTTCTTCAGAGAGCAGTTTCTGTGATTGGTGTTGTATCGTTTCTTTATATTCCCTTTGTTTTTGCTGATTCATATCCATTTCAGCTTGTAATGGATGGTTTTTTTGTTTAATATTTTCCAGTCTCTCCCGGCCTCCCTCAGGAAAGGTAAGTTCCTCGGAAAAACTCTCATATTGCTTTTTTGCTTGATGCAGACTGTGGATATCAGCATTGTTTTGTTTGATGTTTTCTTGTTTTTTGTTCTCTTTTTGCAGATGTTCCACCGTGTTTTGAAGCGCCTTCAATTCTTTTTCCTGCGCTGTTTTTTCTTCTTTTAGTTCATGGTAAGTTGCTTCTTTCGCTTGTTCTTCTTTTAACTGTTTATGTAATTGATCCGTTTTATTAATTTGCTGATTTAATAATGGCTTTTGCCCTCTTTTTTTAAACAGTTTCTCTTTTTCTGCCATCAACTTTTTTTCCACATCATAAATTGCTGTCGATCCGGTTAACCCTACACTGAATAAGACATCGCTTAACTCCTTTTGCTTCATATGCTGGATGTATGTTAAATCGTGGGCAGAGAAAGCGTAAATAGATGTGTACATTTCTTTTGTTAAACCTGAAAGAAAGGAAGTCCACCATGTCTCATCCTGCTCAGTACCATCTTCTAAAAAGCATACCACATGGTCTTCTTTTCTCTGAATAGAGATATATCCTGCTTCTGTATCGTGTACATGCAACATACCGCCGATTTCTGTCCGTTGTTTAGGACGATAGAATTTTCTTTGTTTCGGGGAAAGTCCAAAAAGCATATAAAGAATAAATTGCTGTAAAGTAGATTTTCCAGCTTCATTTGCACCATAAAAAGAAGCAGCATTATGCTCTGTAAAGTCAACTTCTGTGTCTGTCCATTTCCCAAAACCATAAATAGTGGCTTGTAAAAACTTCATTTTACTCCCCTCTTTTCACTTGCTGTAAATAAGTATACAAGAGCTCTTGCGCCTCTGATTGCATGTTATCGTACGAGATGTCCACATATTTTTTCGCTTTTGCCTGTCTTGTAAAATCTTTTAGTTCTTTTTCGATATCAAGTGCATCAAATGCTTGATTCACTTCTTCCAGAAAAGGCGTATGATATGTCGATAACTGGTCCTGGTCTATCCAAGTCATTTTATGCCGGTAAATATAAACCCAATTCGTATTCTCTGTCTGCTGCTCATTGAAGCCATCAATTAAATCGCCTAACCAGCCATCGGAATAATCTGCAAACCAATTGACATCGTCTGTATACCATTCAATTGAAAGCAGGATTTTTTGACCGTTTGCTTGATTGATATTTTCTTCAATAAGGGTTTCTACATCATCTATCACATGATTTTCCGTGAGCGTCAGATTTACTTGCTGGAACTCTATCGTATGAAAAGGGATAAATGTCGATATCGTTTGTTCCGGATGTAACTCGGCAAGATAACAGCCTTTTACTCCTGGTTCATTTCGGTGTCTGCCTTGGATATTGCCAGGGTAGATGATCGGCGGGTTTTTATACAATTCCTGACGCTGGTGGATATGCCCTAAAGCCCAATAATCATATGCTTTATCTGTCAGCTGACTTATTGTAAAAGGAGCATAAGTGGAGTGTTGTTTATCACCGTAAACCGAACCGTGCAACATCCCTATATGATAAGCTGCTTCTCTGTTGCGCTTGGGAAATTGAAGTGCTTTCTCTTCTGTGATGGCATTCGTTTCATAACTGAAACCAGTTATTTTTACTGTTTCATTTTCTTTTGAAAAAGTGAAAGAAGAAGGAGTTTCATCCGGGAAGCTGTGAACATTAGCTGGATAGGAAACCGCGTGTTGATTTCCCTGGAGAAAATCATGATTTCCATAGGAGAGGTAAACATGAATATCATAGGAGGCTAATTGTTCAAAAGCTGAACGAAGCCGAATTTGCGCTTTTAAACTTTGTCTTTCGTGATCAAATAAATCCCCGACTAACAAAACAAAATCGACTTCTCGGGAAATAGCAAGTTCCACTAATTGCTGGAGCGCATGAAAAGTGCTTTCCCGAACCTCTTTGAATATGGAATCGGGTAATTTGGACAACCCTTGAAAAGGACTGTCTAAATGTAAATCTGCCGCATGTATAAATGTGATAGGCCGTGTCATTATAATCACCAATTCTACTATTTTATTTATCATATCACGAAGCAAAAATAAGAGCAAGTGTTTGGTCGGCCTTTTTTAGAAGACCTGATATTCGCGATGTCTTAATGGATAGTACCCTAGGCGCACGTATGGATGAACAAAACGACAGACATTTTCACGGGAATAGAAAAAAGCCTGTACGAATGTGTTCTTGATTCGCACAGGCTATGAAACCCTACCTCTATTTTTCTTTTTTAGATAAAACAAGGGCATTTTTAATATCTTTTAAGGACCTTGAACCACCGTACATTAAAACACCACCTCGATAAATACGCGCGCCGAGTATCGCCAAAATGTAGATAGTCACGACCAATATCGCAATGGATACGCCCACCTGCCAAACAGGAACGTCGACCATCCCGACTCGCAGGAACATAATCATCGGAGAGAAAAATGGAATAAAAGAGCTCACCGTAATGAACGTAGCATCAGGCTGGCCCAAGCCATACATTGCAATAAAGAATGCAATCATTACCAGGAAGATGATTGGCAAAATCAACTGCTGAACATCCTCCACACGACTAACAAGCGAGCCGAGCATCGCCGAAATAGTCGCGTATAAGAAATAACCTAATAAGAAAAACAATATGGCATAGAAGTAAATACTGGTTGATGTAGAACTGAAACCAAATGCATCAAAGAATCCTTCTGAATATTCACTTATCTTATTAGCAATTAATAAATAGCCAACTCCCACCAACACTAAAATTTGCGTTAAACCAAGCAGGCCTATGCCAATGATTTTAGCAAACATATGAGTAACCGGTGAAGCGCTTGAAATTAAAATTTCCATAACCCGGGAAGATTTTTCAGTAGCTACTTCCGTTGCAATCATTTGACCGTAAATTAAAATAGCCATATAAAGGACAATTACCATGACATAGACAATACCTCTTGCTTCATTTAATTCTTCTTCTGTTTTGGCGGATTCATCAAGCGCTATCCGTTCAAAGACAACATCATCATAAATTGAGTCTATAGTTGCTTCATCAACGCCAGCCTGTTCCGTTGCAATCGCTATTTTCACTTGCTGCAGCTGCTGGTTAATAATCATCTCTTCATTCGACTCCGTTGCATCATTCTGAAAATAAGCCGCTTCAGGTTCTTGCTCTTCGTTCCAATCCAGAACAAGCAATCCGTCATACTCTTCCTCTTCGACCGCTTCTTTACCATCATCAACAGAATGGTCGTATTCTTTCACCTGCAAAGAATCATCAACTTCCGATACGCTTTGTTGCAAAGGGGCGATTAATTCACCTGTTTCATCAATTACCGCTACTTCGTCTCCTTCTTCATTTGAAAACAAATCCGCCAACTTATCCGCATTGGCAATTCCGATAATAACTAAAATAGCGATTCCAGTCGTTATAAGAAAGGATTTTGCTTTTAACTTAGACATATACGTATGGCCTAGCACCGTCCAAAATTTATTCATAGGTTTCCCCCACTTTCTCTATGAAAATATCATTGAGCGAAGGTTCTTCAATTTCAAATTTACGTATGAAAATCTTTCTATCCTGTAACTGTTGCATAATGTGCTGAGCATATGATTCGTCTTCTATTTGTAAACGGCAGCCATTCGCCAAAGGCTTGAAAGCAAGAATCCGTGAGTCTTCCCGTAAAAAATCCAACGCTTCATTGGCATGAATGATAAGATTCTTCTTGCCAAAAGAGTGTTTAATATCCGATAAATTCCCTTTTACAACAGCTTCTCCTTTTCGCAAAATGCATAAAGATTCGCATAATTCTTCCACGACATTCATTTGATGGGAGGAAAAGACGATGGAAGTACCTTGTTCAGCCAACTCTTGTACAGCGTCTTGCATCATTTCAACATTTATCGGGTCTAAGCCTGAAAACGGCTCGTCTAAAATCAGCAGCTTCGGTCGATGAAGTACCGCCGATATAAATTGAATTTTTTGTTGATTCCCTTTGGACAGTTCTTCAACCCGTTTATTTAAATAGTGATTAATTTGAAATCGTTCCAGCCAGGCAGCTAATTCTTGTTGGGCAGTTTGTTTACGCAAACCTTTTAATTCCCCTAAATAAATTAATTGCTCTTTTACGGTCAGCTTTGGATACAGTCCTCTTTCCTCAGGCAAATACCCGATGTGATCACTCGTTTTTTGAGTGATTTTCTTGCCATTCCAGCGGATGTCACCACTTGTCTGATCTAATAAACCTAAAATCATACGAAATGTAGTCGTTTTTCCTGCTCCATTCCCTCCCAAAAAGCCAAACATCCCTCTTTCAGGAATGTCCAGCGTTAATTGATTCACTGCTGTATGATTACCAAATTTTTTCGACACTTTTTGTATTTGTAACACCAATCACGTCACTCCTTTCTTTGTAAGAACACCTTGTTTTATAAAATAAAAACCTATAACAGTTAAGGGAAGCGATAATAAAATAAAAAGCCATTCCTTCATTAATATTGCAATAATCAAAAAGAAAACAACCGACAGGATAATCAGAGAAATGCCGGCAAGTATACTGATATTCACTTCAACCCCCAGTGACATATAATATTTTATAACAAAGGTGCTGATTGCCCAGGTAGCCATTTGAACCAACAAAAGGATGCCAAGTACCGGAGCTGCTGATAGGGGCACCCCGATAACAAGCAATGTAAAAAAGATATAAATAGCTCCCAATGTAGCAAACCACGAAAAGGATCGTGCTGTTTTCATCATATAATCATGCAACTCATCCAGACTATGCTCTTTGATCGCTTTTCGACGACCAAAATACCATCCCAGCAATCCACCCATTGCTCCGCCATATAAACCGATAAAGGCTCCAACATTAATCATCACGATCTTCCTCCTCTCTAAAATGAAATACATCTTCTATAGCAGCTTCAAATGCTTTGGAAATTTTAAAAGCTAATTCCAGCGATGGATTATATTTTTCCTTTTCAATGGCTACGATCGTTTGCCGCGATACTTGAACCTTGTTTGCTAGATCCTGTTGGGTCATCTGTTTTGCTTGACGTAAGGAACGAATTCGATTTTCCATAGCCTCCCTCTTTTCATGTCAAGTTTACTTTACAATTAGTTTAAGGAAGTATTTCATATTTGTCAAGTTAACTTTACAATTTTTCTTTTTTCTGTTTTTGTAAGTGAAAACATGTCATAATAGTCATAGTGAATAATTAATTACAGGGAGGAATAAACGTGAAAGAATACGCATTAACGGTGTTTTCTAAAAAAGGAGAAAAATTACTTGATGAAGTGATCGAGGCAGAAAACGATAAACAAGCAGAAGATTTAGGAAAAGCAAAACTTCAAGAACATAATTACGAAGAACACACCCATCGTTGTGTATCTCCAACAGCGAAATTAGTGTTATTCCATCGATAATTTATAAACATATTGATAACGCTTTCTGCTGAAGAGTTGTTTATATCAAATCAGACAAGAGATGAGCTGTGATTAGCTCGTCTCTTATTTTATTTTCAGCATGACGCAAGAGAGATCAGAATGTGTTTTATTCGGAGAAGGATGCAAGTATTTCATCAATCCGCCGTATTTTAAAGCACTTCAGTTCGACGGAAAAATTTATCGATATCC
>Ga0079226_10000082_pt1 | contig 55989 bp, 55 predicted proteins | sample Poulit2014_FD_76345 | JGI IMG/M metagenome (GOLD analysis project Ga0079226, IMG submission 76345) | Agricultural soil microbial communities from Georgia to study Nitrogen management - Poultry litter 2014 | ecosystem: Environmental > Terrestrial > Soil > Agricultural land | place: USA: Georgia...
GTACTTGCTGCGGCTACTGCTAAGGCAATAACGCTCAACTTAATCATTTGCATGAATTATGCTCCTAGATTGATTTTGATGATTGCTTTGCCTGCAAAACATTTGCCGGCAGGACTTAATCTATAATTCGGGCTGTATTATAGATGCCTTCAAGCGATCCTGCTAGCCCCTCTTGTCATTCATTCAGCTAGCATTCAGAAAATTGTGTTTGATTCGAGTTTTTATCCGGTAAAACACCGTTGTTTTGTAATAAACTCAGAGTTCGCTTGATTTAAAGCAATAAGTAAAAGGTGTTGTTATGTTTGAAATGGATAAGCGCTTGGTAAAAGACACTGTTCCACTTTACAGTTCTAAATTATGTCATATATTGCTGATGAATGATAGTCGCTACCCGTGGTTGGTGTTGGTGCCGCACTGTGCGCAGGTCAGTGAATTGTTTGAGTTAAGCGCTGAGCAGCAGCAACAATTGTGGCAGGAAACCACAGTCTTAGCTGAATTGTTAAAGGCTGTTTTTCAGGCGGATAAAATGAATATCGCCACTTTAGGCAATGTGGTTAAGCAGTTGCATATGCATATTGTGGTGCGCATGCAAAATGATGCGGCTTGGCCAGATCCAGTATGGGGGAGAGGAAAGGCGCAACCTTATACTGAAGAGGGATTGCAAGACATTCGCCAGCGTTTAATCGCTGCCTTGCAGAAAAGTGGACTGATGCCCAATGCTGGGCAGGAGGGGTGATGGCTATGGAAGCACGTATTACTGAGTTAGAAATGCGTCAGGCATTTCAGGATGACACCATTCAAGCGCTTAATGATGTGCTGGCAGAGCAACAGCAGCAGATTGCGCGTTTAAGCAAACAGTTGGAGTTGTTGGCGCAGCGGCAAAAGGATGCGCATCATCAATATGATGAGACCCCCAATGAGCCGCCGCCACATTATTGATCTGTTTTGGCGGTTTGCTGGTTGGGTTGGGTAATCTTAGATTAGTCGCGCAAGCCGCCAAAGGCAGCGCAGCCATGGTGAGTTTGTTGATCAAGCTGTAAGCGGGCAGTTAAATGATGAACGGCGCCGCTCATGCTATCAATGCAGGTGTTGGGTGATAGCCAGAGCTGTAGGTTTTGATGGTTGGCTTGGCTGCTGATAATCAAGCGCCCGTCTGCCAGTTGCTCTTCTATATAAGGTAGGGCTACGGACGCTTGATCAATTTGGTTAAGTAATAAGCCTTGCGAGCTCAATAAAATAGACCAAAAGGGTTCATTGCCGCTGGCTCTTAATTGTAAGCGGGCAAAATCCGGATCATCGCAGGCATGGCCTTCAAAAAGTAGGCGGTAACGTTGCTGGGGCGTGAAACGTTGTTGGTTGTTGTCAAAAGTTCCAGCAAGGTCGGCAAAAAGAGGGCTGCCTGAATCGCTGCTGAGATTGTGCAGCTCCTCATTTAAGGCTAATGAAGGCTCTAAAATATAGCTGTCTTGAGTGGCGCAAGGTTGAAACAGCCATTTGCCGTTCAGTTCGGTGATAGTGCCTTGCAGGCGTGTACTATCTGGTTGGTTGCTTGCCGCAGGTTTAAGCAACTGGCAGGCGCTAATAAAAAAACTGAGAAAAATTAAAGCAGTGATGCGGAACTGACGCATGGCGGAGCTTCCAAGGTAGATAAAAAAAGAAGTGATTGTGGCCTGGGTGATTTGCTGTGCTGCAGAACAGGCCATACCAATAAAGCTTAGCAAGCAGCAGCTGCAATGCATAGCAGGCGGGCGTAAAAGTCATGGTTTGCTGTTGGCAAGGTTGAGCGCGTGTTTTATAGGCATAAAAAAACCCCTAAGCAGTGCTTAAGGGTTTTCGATGTGGAGGCCGAGGCCGGAATCGAACCGGCGTTCACGGATTTGCAATCCGCTGCATAACCACTCTACCACTCGGCCTAAACAAAAACGCCGCACTAAGCGGCATCTTTAAAAACTGGAGCGGGAAACGAGATTCGAACTCGCGACCCCAACCTTGGCAAGGTTGTGCTCTACCAACTGAGCTATTCCCGCAATGTCTTGGTGACGGCAGCTATAATAGCTAAAAAAATATCTTAGTCAAGCCTTTGTATGGAAAAAGTTATTTATCCACTTGGTTGGGCTGTAAATGGGGGCTGGCCGCTAAAAAATACTGGATCATTGACCATAAGGTGAGCACCGCAGATAAAATTAACAGCAAGTAGCCACTGATCACCCAAGCATTAAAGGCTGGCGGATTGGCCAGTAAGATAATCAGTGCCACCATCTGCGCAGCGGTTTTCCACTTGCCAAGGTTAGACACTGCCACATGGGCGCGTTCGCCCAGTTCAGCCATCCATTCGCGTAAGGCTGAAACCATGATTTCACGACAAATAATAATGATCGCCGGTAAAGTGAGCCAAATGTTGCTGTGCTCAACCACTAAAAGTACTAAGGCAACTGCCACTAGAAGTTTGTCAGCCACAGGATCCAAGAAAGCGCCGAAAGGTGTGCTTTGATTGAGGCGTCGGGCTAAGTAGCCGTCGAGCCAGTCAGTAAAACTGGCAAAAGCAAAAACCGCACTGGCCGCCCAGTAGCTCCAAGAAAAAGGCAAGTAGAAAACTAAAATAAAGACGGGGATCAGTGCCACGCGCATCACAGTTAAAATATTGGGAATATTCATTTAAAACTTCTTTTCGCTAAAGAAATGAATGGGCAAGTTTACGCTTGGCGTAGTGCACTATATATGGATTCGGCAAGAGTTTTACTGATTCCGGGTGTTTTAGCAATTTCATCGATGCTGGCTCGGGATAACTCCTGTAAACCTCCGAAGTACTTTAGCAGTTCGCGGCGACGTTTTGGACCCACCCCTGGTATACCTTCGAGTACTGAGGTGCGGCGTGTTTTACTGCGTCGAGCACGGTGTCCCGCGATGGCAAAGCGGTGCGCTTCATCACGGATTTGTTGAATTAAATGCAGGGCGGGTGAGTGCTCAGGTAAATCAAGCTCAGTAGCACTGTTATTAATATAGAGGGTTTCAAAGCCCGCTTTACGGGTCACACCTTTAGCAACACCCAATAACAGCACTTGCTCAATGTTCAGTTCAGTCAGTACTTCACGGGCTATATTGAGCTGGCCTTTACCGCCATCGACCAATAATACATCGGGTAACTTACCTTGGTTTTCCAATGCGCCGCTGAGTCGTCGATGCAACACTTGACGCATCGCCGCATAATCATCGCCAGCACTGACCCCTTCAATATTGTAGCGGCGATAATCTGATTTGCGTGGCCCCTCAGGGCCAAACACCACGCAGGAGGCAACTGTGGCTTCGCCGCTGGTGTGGCTGATATCAAAACACTCTAAATGTTCCGGTGGTTCTGATAAGTCTAAAGCTTTGGCGAGCGCCGTGAAGCGTGCAGTTATTTGGGTGCGATTGACTAAGCGAGTTTGTAAAGCTTGCTCAGCATTGGTCATGGCCAATTGTTGCCAGCGCGCACGGGTGCCGCGCACACGATGACGTATGCCAATGGCTTGCCCGCACTGCTGGCTAATGGCATCGGCAATGGCTGGCCAATCGGGGTGATCACTGCTGACAATCAGCTCGTCCGGTAAGTCGCGATCCTTGTGGCCTAAATAGTATTGTGCAGTAAAGGCCGCTAAAATATCGGCGCTGTCTTCTTCGATGGCCACTTGGGGAAAGAAATTATTACTGCCCAAAACCCGACCGTCACGCACATTCATAACATGTACACTGGCGCCACCGGGCGTTGCTGCAGCGGCAATAATATCCACATTGCCGTGGCCGCCTTCCATGCTTTGTTGATCTTGCACGCGGCGCAATAAAGCAATTTGATCGCGCACTGTGGCAGCGGTTTCAAAGTCCAGCTGTTGCGAGGCCTGCTCCATGGCTTGGGTCAGTTCATCTGTTAAAGCGCTGCTGCGGCCTTCTAAAAACATCACAGAAAGACGCACATCTTCTGCGTACTCATCAGCGTCCACTAAGCCGACGCAAGGGGCTTTGCAGCGTTTGATTTGGTATTGCAAACAAGGGCGACTGCGGTTGCGGTAGAAGTTGTCTTCACACTGGCGAACTTTAAAGGCCTTTTGCAGTAGGCTAAGGCTTTCGCGAATCGCACCAGCACTGGGATAAGGGCCAAAATAGCGGCCTTTAGCTTTTTTACTGCCGCGCTGAATACCTAAACGCGGAAACTCAGCATCACTGACAATGACATAGGGGTAGCTTTTATCGTCGCGTAATAAAATATTATATGGCGGACGCCATTCTTTAATCAGGGTTTGCTCCAGCAACAGCGCCTCGGTTTCATTGGCAGTGATGGTGACTTCAATGCTGGCAATTTTTGCGACCAAAGCCGCCGTTTTAGGAGCATTGATGGTGCTTTTAAAGTAACTGCTGAGGCGGTTTTTAAGGTTTTTAGCTTTGCCTATATAGAGCAATTGCTGATCGGCAGAGAACATCCGATACACCCCAGGATGCTGGGTACAAGAGCGTAAGAAAGCTGAAGCGTCAAAAGGCTGAGAGGTCATGGGCCGTTTTATATCAATGAAGGTGAATCAAAGGGTTGCTGTGTGGTGAATGCATACCAGTTTAATACATTCCGCTGTTGCTCTGCTGTAAGTGATGTATTTATGCGGCGCTAGGAAATGTATACTGCCGAGGAACTTTAAGGGAATACTTTTGTGAGTATACAAATAAACTGGATTAACAGTGATGCCCAGTTAGCGAAACACTGTGAAAAATGGAATCAACTAGAATTTATTGCGTTAGATACTGAGTTTATTCGGGTCAGTACCTTTTACCCCATTGCGGGTTTGCTGCAAGTCAGTGATGGAGAGTGTCACTATTTAGTGGATCCATTGCTGATTGATGACTGGCAGCCGCTGGCAGAGCTCTTTAAGAACCAGAAGGTGGTTAAGGTGTTGCATGCCTGTAATGAAGACCTTGAGGTGTTTTCTTTATTGGTGGGTGCCTTGCCCGAGCCTTTATTTGATACTCAGTTGGCTGCGGGTTATTTAAATATCGGTTTCTCCATGGGTTATTCGCGCTTGGTGCAGCAGTTATTGGGTGTGGAATTGCCCAAGGGTGAAACACGTTCTGACTGGTTGCAACGGCCGTTGAGTGACTTGCAAGTACTGTATGCCGCACAAGACACCGCGTATTTAGTGGAGGTGTATGCTATTTTGCTCGAGCGATTGTCGGAGCAAAAGCTGGCTTGGGTATTGGAAGATGGTGCTGCGTTAATTGCTGCATACAGTGAAGAACCTGATCCTTATGAGATGTGGCGCAGAGTTAAATTGGCTTGGAAGCTGACGCCGCAACAGTTAGCCGTATTGCGTGAGCTTTCTGCATGGCGTGAGTTGCAAGCGCGGCAGCGTGATGTACCGCGCAACCGTATCGTGCGAGAAAGTACACTGTGGGCGTTGGCCCATGAGCAACCTAAAGATTTGCAGCACTTGGCTAAGCTTGAGGATATGCATCCGCGGATTGTGCGCAATGAAGGTGCAACGCTGTTAGACATTATTCGCCAAGCTAAAGCATTACCGCCAGAGCAGTGGCCTGAACCTTTGCCGGAACCCTTACCCATTGCTGGTGCAAAGCTATTGAGGCGTTTACGTAAAGTTGGCCGTGAGCTGGCCGTAGAGCTGGAGATCAGTCCAGAGTTAATGTTGCGTAAAAAGATACTTGAAGAGCTGGTCTACAGCGGTTTTCCCGATGGGCCTTATTATTTGCCGGACAGTTTACAAGGTTGGCGTCGCGAGCTGATGGGCGATGCTTTATTAAAAGCTTTAGAGGATAAGTAATGAAGCGAATTTGCTCGATTTATCACAGTTCTAAAAAAGCCGGTATGTATTTATACGTCCTGCGCGCCGATGCGTTAAAGCGTGTGCCGCAGCCTTTGCTTGAGCTGTTTGGTAAACCAAAGCATGCCTTTGACTTGGTTTTAACGCCGGAGCGTGAGCTGGTGCGCGAAGATATTGCAGTGGTGCTGGAGAATCTAGACTCGCAAGGCTATCACCTGCAAATGCCACCACCAGAAGAGGAATATATTGTGCATTGGCCTGAAGAGCTGCTGCGGCGCAATGACCCTGTTTGATGCTGGGATAGCACGCTTAACGGGGCTTATTTTGCATAGAGTTGTGTAGCAGTCTAGGGGTTAAGTAGATAAATCGAACCGGATTTCGGGTTCGATTTATCTTTTACGGCAACCAATGCCATCCATGTTGATAATGAGGGTGGTTGGCATCAGCTATATTGCGATTGCTAGCTAAAAAAGCGTTCAAGCATTTTTTTAACAAAACCTTGATTGAGCGTTTTTTTAACGTAGGGCGCATAATGCTTATCTTCACGTTTAATGTGGTTGATAAGCCATAGGCCAATTTCTGTACGCATGGTGCGAGCAATTTTCATAGGATTTGCACCATCATTAATTCTTTCTAAATAGCCATAGGCTCGGGCTTTGAAAGCTTCATGAACTTGCTGGTGAGCGTCTGTCATAGGGTAGCCAGATTGCTTCATGAGTGACTCTTCAAATGTGTTATGTGAGATAGCGTAGTCAATGAGCCCGCGACAAATTTCAGTGATATTGCTGTCGTCATTAGTTTTAATGCAGTGCTCTATTTCATCGAAATAGTCAAACAGGCGCTTATGTTGCTCATCAATTATATCAATGCCAATGACGAAGTCATCGGACCAGCTCAAGCTCTTTAGCATGGGTACAGCCTTCCTTTTTATTTGTTTTTATTAATATCCATGTGTTTTGTGAGGATATATCTTACGGAGGGTGATAATTAATAGCAATGCTATTTATTTAGATAAGCGGGTGTGGAAATTTGAAGTTGAAAGTGGAGTTGGTTGTGCAGGATATAGGGTATAAGCAGGGTGCTTTTATAACTTAAAGTTATATCTGTTTGACTTTTATGCCTTATTTGCATATTATAGTGGCCCGTAATGAAACGTCTGAGGAGGTTGATGTCGTCATGCGTATTAAAGGTTCTAGGAATCGTGCCAAACCAGCAGAAGCAGTTACTTCACGTGCAACACTTGCAGAGCAGACAGCTGCTTTTTTGAAGCAAGGCGGTGAAATTAAAGAAGTTCCCCGTGGTAAAAGTGGTCAGCAGCAGGTCAGCTATTTCCGTCGTTCAACACCTGCGACTCGTAAACCAGCTACTCCTCCCGAGACTGTCAGCAAGCCTGCAGCGAAAAGCTAACTGAGCTTAAATCTAGATAAAATTTTCACGCGTTACTCATAAGGCTTAATGTGTCTTGTCAGTGGCGCGTTTTTGTTTGTGTATGGTTTATCTGTGTAAAGTGCATCGCTTGTGTTGCTGGCAATAAAAAACCCGCCGAAGCGGGTTTTTTATTCAGCACAAATTAAGAAACAACTTGTACTTCTTCAGCCTGCATACCTTTCTGGCCGCGTGCTGCGACGAAAGATACGGTTTGGCCTTCTTTTAAGCTTTTGAAGCCGTCGCTTTGGATAGCGCGGAAGTGAACGAAAAGATCGTCACCGGATTCTGGGGTGATAAAGCCGAAGCCTTTTTCATCATTGAACCACTTAACGGTACCAGTTTGGCGATTAGACATACGATGTCTCCTTGAACGAAGTAAATTAATTGTTGGGCGCTGCCCAATAAAATGATACTGAGCGCAAGGAGTTACAGGAGTCGTAGCAATGATTGGATCGAGATCTAAACATATTGATTCACGGTTACACATTTGCAGCAGCAGTGATTTGTACTGTACCTGTTTCTGGACGAAGTACCAGCATTATTTAGCCTATTAGTCGAAAGGCTAGTGCTTTTTGTGGTTTTTATAAGTTGTTATTTGGCCTAATAGTGGTGCGATGTGTACTATAAGGTTTTATTTTTTGATCTATAGCCCTTAGGAAGTTTGCATGAGCATTAAATCCGACAAGTGGATTCGTCGCATGGCGCAAGAGCATGGCATGATTGAGCCTTTTGTGGAGCGCCAAGTGCGCAGTGAGGGCGGTGAGCGTCTGATCTCGTATGGCGTTTCGAGCTATGGTTATGATGTACGCTGTGCTGATGAGTTTAAAGTCTTTACTAACTTACATTCGGTGACGGTGGATCCGAAAAACTTTGATGAGAAAAGTTTTGTGGATGTGAAAGGGCCGGTCTGTATTATTCCGCCCAACTCTTTTGCTTTGGCGCGGACTGTGGAGTATTTCCGTATTCCGCGTAATGTGCTGACCGTGTGTTTAGGTAAAAGTACCTATGCGCGTTGTGGGATTATCGTCAATGTCACGCCCCTTGAGCCTGAGTGGGAAGGGCATGTCACTCTTGAGTTCTCTAACACCACGACTTTACCGGCGAAGATTTATGCCAATGAAGGTGTGGCGCAGATGTTGTTTTTTGAGTCCGATGAAGAGTGTGAAGTTTCTTATAAGGACCGTGATGGTAAGTATCAAGGCCAGCGTGGAGTTACTTTGCCGCGGGCTTAATGGGTTGTAACTTGGTGGTTTTTAGAAACGGTAGGCTGTGTATGCGGTCTGCCGTTTTTTTATGCCTGATATTTATGGCTGGTTGCTGGTTTCTGTTTGGGTTGGTCGCTAAGTGTAAAACGCACCTCACTGCTGCTGTTCATCCCTTAACGAGCCCGTCCGGGGCTCGATGCGGGCGCTGCGCCATCCATGGCTTCGCTGGTCACAGCAACAGTGAGGTGCTTGTTGACTATCAGTGTTGTTTGTAAATTCGTAGTAATAGTTTAGCTGGTAGTTGATGCTGTCATTGTCTGTAGAGTTCAGATGTTAGTTGGATGCTTAGCTGTTGAAACTTCGTTTCAACAAACTGTATGGGGTGGTCGCTAAATGTAAGGCGCACCTCACTATTGCTGTTCTTCCCTTAACGAACCCGTCCGGGGCTCGATGCGGGCGCTGCGCCGTCCATGGCTTCGCTGGTCACAGCAACAGTGAGGCGCTTGTTAACTATCAGTGTTGCCTGCAAGTTAAGGAAAGCGATATAGAAGCAGGGTTAAGTTAAGCGGATGCTTATTGGCGACATGTTGCTGATGGGAGAGCCGCGCAATTGGTTCAGAAGTGCCTCGTGCGTATTGCGGCAAGCGTAGCCAGGGATGGCGAAGCGCCCGAATCGAGGCAGGATGCCTCGTTGAGGGAAAAGCAATATGTACGAGGTACGTCATGCACAAAACTTGATAAGTGGCTGGGTTCTACTAAGACAGCGTGCTCAGGGAAGAGTGATACCAATCTGGCACACTCTGCTCAGCACTTTGCCGCCGCCATTCTGCTTATCATGCATGTTTTGTTAAGGGGAGAGTTAAGTGAGCTGAATGTTTAAAGCGGAAAAAGGATCGGCACAAGAATCACACTGGTGAGCATGACTATTAAGGTGAAAGGCACGCCAATGCGCACAAAATCGCTAAAGCGGTATTGTCCAGGGCCCAGCACCAGCGTGTTGACTGGTGATGAAATAGGCGTCATAAAAGCAGCCGATGCGGCGAGGGCGACAATCATGGCGAAGGGTGCTGGGGAAGCTTGTAAGGCTTGCGCGCTGGCTATGGCCACCGGTGCCATCAACACCGCAGTAGCAGTGTTGGAAATAAACAAACCTATCACCGCAGTGGCTAAAAACAGCACTGCCAAAATCATCCGTGGACCAGCATCGCCAAACAGACTTAATAATCCGTTTACCGCTAAGTCAATGCCACCGGTTTTCTGTAAGGCCATGGCAAAAGGCAGCATACCCACAATCAAGACAATACTTTGCCAGTGGATGGACCGGTAAGCACTGTCCATATCAATACAGCGAAAAGCGCCCATTAATAAACAGCCAATCAAAACAGCAGTCACGTTGGCTACGAGACCGGTGACCATCAAGATAACCATCACCGCCAGACTAAATAACGCATGGGGTGCCTGGCTGAGCGCTGGAGCCACATCATCCACTTCTGCGGGCAGGCTGAGCACTAGAAAATCACGACTATGCCCTTGCAGTTCACGGATATGTTTCCAGTTGCCTGCCACTAACAGGGTGTCGCCGGCCTTAAGCTTTTCATCCACTAATAAACCGTCTAGCGCTTGTTGATTGCGCCGCAAGCCAATCACATTAAGTTTACGTTTACTGCGAAAGCCAATTTCTTGAATGGTTTTATCGATTAAGCGGGAGTCCGGTGGCAGCATCACCTCGGCTACGCCCAAGGTGCGGTGATGGTCGTTAAAATAACTGCTGTGCATCGCGACTGGTTCCACGCCCAGCTCATAATACGAATTCAGCAGATCAATGGCAGGGCTGACTAAATCCACCAGCAAAATATCCCCAGCACGCAACTCAGTACTGCCTGTTGCGCCCAGTAACGCACGTCGAAAACGTCGTTGCCGCTCTACGGCAATGACGTTGATGCCATACTCTTTACGTAGTTGCAGCTCATTTAGCGTTTGTCCTGCCAGGGTGGATTTGGGGCGCACACGCAAACGCCGTTCGCGGCCCGCTAAACGGTACTCTCTGACTAGATCTGCAATATTATGACGAGGTTCACCGGTTGCTTTTTGACTGTCAGCACTGGCCAGCCAGTGTCGGGTGGCTAACATGTAAATCACGCCGAGAAGCAAAATGGTCAAACCAATGGGGGCAAAGGTAAAAAAGCTAAAGCCCGCATAACCGGTACGTACCAGCTCACTGTGCACGATCATGTTGGGCGGGGTAGCGACCAAGGTCAGCATGCCACTGATTAAGCCAGCAAAACTTAAGGGCATCATTAAGCGGCTCGGGGAGATCTTCAGGCGCGCAGCAATGCTGAGCACTACCGGGATAAAAATAGCCACCACGCCGGTGGAACTCATAATAGAACCCAGCCCAGCTACGGTTAGCATCAGCAGCACAATAAGGCGAGTTTCGCTGCTGCCAGCGCGGTGCATTAAACGCTCACCGAGCTGGTAGGCAATCCCGGTGCGCACTAAGCCTTCGCCGATCACAAATAGCGCAGCAATCACCACCACACTGGGATCACTAAAGCCAGCCAAGGTTTCTTGTACGCTGAGCACTCCGGTCAATGGCAGCGCCACAATCATCAGTAGAGCAACCACGTCCATACGTGGTTTATTGCGTACAAATAACACCACAGCAAACAGCAGAAGGAAGAGGACCCAAGCCAGCTGTGTGTTCATATCAACTGAGCAGTAAAGCGTCGTCGGCTAGTTTTTCGCCACGCACTTGCTCGAACATCGCCAGCAAGTCAGGCACATCTAAGCCTTTACGTTGATCGCCACTGACATCCAAAACCACTTGGCCTTGGTGCAGCATAATGGTGCGGTCACCAACGTCTAAAGCCTGCCGCATACTGTGGGTGACCATCATGGTGGTCAATTGTTTCTCCGCCACAATGCGTTGAGTGAGGTCTAGCACGAAGTCAGCAGTACGTGGGTCTAAGGCGGCGGTGTGTTCGTCCAATAAGAGGATTTGTGAAGGACGCAGTGCTGCCATAAGCAAACTCACTGCTTGCCGTTGACCGCCTGAAAGTAAGCCAATGCGGTCATTTAGACGGTTTTCTAAACCCAGCCCCAAAGTGGCCAGATGCGCACGGAAACCGTCCCGCAGCGAGGCTTTAACCGCGCGGCTTAAGCCGCGGCGTTGTCCCCGTTGTTCCGCTAAAGACATGTTTTCTTCAATGGTTAAATCTTCGCAAGTACCGGCCATGGGGTCTTGGAAAACCCGCGCCACCTGTTTTGCCCGTGCCCATACCGGCAGGTTAGTCACATCCGTATCATCAATTAAAATACTGCCGCTATCGACATTTAAATCACCGGAAACCGCATTTAAAAAAGTCGATTTACCAGCGCCATTGGTACCAATCACAGTGACAAACTGGCCGCTGGGAATCTGTAAGGACAGGCCTGCTAGGGCGCGGGTCTCAATGGGCGTGCCTGGGTTAAAGGTGATGTGTAAATCATGTGCTTTAAGCATCTTAAACCCTCTTACGCCGAGACAAACGTTGTTTAAACAGTGGGATCACCAGTGCGAAGGTGACCAGTAACGCGGTGATTAAGTTGAGGTCTTGAGCTTTTAGGCCAATAAAATCGCTGTTTAAGGCTAAAGCAATAAAGAAGCGGTAGATGACCGCACCTAAGATTACGGCCAGGGTAACAAAGAACAGTTTGCGTGACGGTAGAATGCTTTCACCAACAATCACTGCAGCCAGACCGATGACAATGGTCCCTATGCCCATGGAAATATCGGCACCGCCTTGGCTCTGGGCAAACAGCGCGCCGGCCAAGCCCACTAGGCCGTTGGAGATGGCCATGCCTAAGATAATCATTGCGCCGGTATTAATGCCTTGTGCGCGAGCCATGCGTGGGTTGGAGCCAGTGGCACGAATGGCCAAGCCTTGGCGAGTGGAAAAATAGGCGTCCAGAGCCAGTTTGGCCAGCAACACCACAACAATTAAAATCACCGGGCGGGCAATGTAGTCAATCAGCCAGCTCGGTTCAAGGATGGTAAACACCGTAGGCTCCATGATCAGTGGAATATTGGGTTTACCCATAATGCGCAGATTGATGGAGTAGAGGGCAGTCATCATCAGGATGCTGGCCAGCAAATCCATGATTTTTAAGTGCACATTTAAAATAGCGGTGAAAACACCGGCAACGGCTCCGGCGAGGGCGGCCAGTAGGGTCGCCAGAAAGGGGTCCATGCCGCTCGAAATACATAAGGCACCAACAGCGCCGCCGAGTGGGAAGCTGCCATCGACAGTTAAATCTGGAAAGCGTAATAAACGGAAGGAGATAAACACCCCGAGCGCCACTAAACTAAAGATCAAACCGATCTCAAAGGCACCGAACATTGAAAACAGGGACATGGGCAGCTTGACCGAAGGCTAAATAAAAATACCCCGAGCGCCTTGCAGTGCTCGGGGTGTGATGGATGGTTAACGAATAACTTCTGTGGCGCTATCAATCAGCTCTGCTGACAAGGTGACGCCTTGCTTTTCAGCTGCTGCAAGATTGACAAACAACTGAATGTTTTCACTGGTCTGCGGCTTGATATCACCGGGTTTTTCACCCTCTAAAATACGCACCACGATACGCCCAGTTTGCAGGCCGAGGTCATGGTAGTTGACACCAAGCGCGGCAATGGCACCGCGCTTAACGCTGTCGGTATCCGAAGCAATTAAGGGGATATTCATGTCGTTACCGACTTTAACTAAGGCTTCATAAGCAGACACCACGTTATTGTCGGTGCTGGTGTAAATCACATCGACTTTGCCCACTAAACTGCGTGCTGCACTGCCTACATCCACAGAGCGTGGCGCAGCGGCTTCAACTAAAGTCATGTCGTGCTCTGGTAAAATTTCTTTTAGTGCCTCGACCACAGCAACCGAGTTGGCTTCGCCGGGGTTATATACCATGCCGAGACGCTTGGCGTTGGGCACCACCTGCTTAATCAGTTCCATTTGTTTGCCCAGCTCAAGCACATCGGAAACACCGGTGACATTGGTGCCGCTGGCCTCCCAGCTGGGGGTTAATTGACCCTGGACTGGATCAGTGACTGCGGTAAACACAATGGGGATACGCTTGGTGCCGGCCACTGCAGCTTGGGCCGAAGGGGTGCCAATGGCAACAATAGCATCGGCTTGATCGCCAATAAATTTACGGGCGATTTGTGCGGCAGTGCCGGTGTTGCCTTGGGCGCTCTGGTATTGCCACTTGAGGTTCTCGCCTTGGGTGTAACCGGCTTCGTTAAGTGCTTGTAAAACACCGTCACGGGCTGAATCCAGTGCCGGATGCTCAACAATAGCGGTCACTGCTACGGATTTAACGCTCTCAGCTAAAGCACCGAATGATGCGCTCATGGCTAGAGTCAGTGCGCTGATCGTGAGCAACGCTTTTTTGGGTAACCTAGTCATTTATTCATGCCTCTTATGAGGGGCTTTGCCTGTGTGCAGGCAGCAACCCCGGTGTGGTATTGGATATAAGGTATTTATTCTAAGCTGGCAATACGCTGCTGTTGTTCAGTGAGACGCGCCAAGGCTTGTTCATAATCTGCTTGCTTGGCGCGTTCACCTTCAATCACCTGGGCTGGCGCATTGGCGACAAAGCCTTGGTTGGACAGTTTACCCACCACGCGTTTAATTTCACCGTTTAAACGGTTAATTTCTTTATCCAAGCGGGCCAGTTCTGCTTTGGTATCAATCAGTCCGGCCATGGGTACTAAGGCTTGCATTTCACCGACCATGGCAGTAGCCGACATCGGCGCTTCCTCGCCAGTTTTTAATAACGTCACAGTGTCCAGTTTAGCCAGTTTGTTGAGGGACACATGGTTAACTTCTAAGCGGCGAATGTCGTCTTCGGTGGTGTTGGCTAAATACAACGGAATGGGCTTGCCGGGGCCAATGTTCATTTCTGCGCGAATGGTGCGCAAGGCCAACATCAGCTCCTTGAGCCACTCAATATCACCTTCGGCTTGCTCATCAATGGCTTGCTTATCGCTGGCAGGGAAGGGTTGCAACATAATGGTGTCGCCAGTTTTGCCGGCCATGGGCGCAATACGCTGCCAGATTTCTTCGGTGATAAAAGGCATAAAGGGGTGGGCGAGACGCAGCGCTGTTTCTAAGACGCGCACCAAGGTGCGACGGGTACCACGGGTGCGTTCTGCTGGTGCTTCTTTATCCCACAGTACAGGCTTGGACAGCTCCAAATACCAATCGCAGTACTCATGCCAGATAAACTCATACAGCGCTTGCGCTGCTAGATCGAAACGGAAATTATCCAGCTGGCGGGTCACCTCAGCTTCGGTACGTTGCAATTGCGAGATAATCCAGCGGTCAGCAACGGTCAGCTCAACTTCATCGTTGTCCAGTCCGCAATCTTGACCATCGCACTGCATCATCACGTAACGGGCAGCGTTCCAAATTTTGTTGCAGAAGTTACGGTAGCCATCCACTCGGCCCATATCGAACTTCACATCGCGGCCGGTTGAAGCTAAGGATAAGAAAGTAAAACGCAGCGCATCTGTACCATAGCTGGCAATGCCATCGGCAAACTCTTCACGGGTTTGCTTTTCAATGGCTTTGGCCATTTGCGGTTGCATCATGCCGCTGGTGCGTTTTTCGACTAGGGTTTCTAGATCGATACCGTCAATAATATCCAGTGGGTCGAGCACGTTGCCGCGCGATTTAGACATTTTGTGGCCTTGGTTATCCCGTACCAAACCGTGTACATAGACAGTTTTAAACGGAATTTGCGGGCTGCCATCGTCATGTTTGAGCAGGTGCATGGTCAGCATGATCATGCGCGCCACCCAGAAGAAAATAATATCAAAACCGGTCACCAACACATCGGAGAGGAGGAAGGTATATAAATAGTCGGTTTGCTCGGGCCAGCCGAGGGTGGAGAAAGTCCACAGGCCTGAACTAAACCAAGTGTCCAGCACGTCATTGTCTTGGCGCAGGTTGATCTCGCCCAAATTGTGCTTGTCACGCACTTCGGCTTCGTTACGACCCACATAAACATTGCCGGCATCGTCGTACCAAGCGGGGATACGGTGGCCCCACCACAGCTGACGGCTGATGCACCAGTCCTGAATGTCACGCATCCAACTGAAGTACATGTTTTCGTACTGTTTGGGCACAAACTGAATGCGGCCATCTTCCACTGCAGCAATGGCCGGCTCGGCTAAAGGCTTGGTGGACACATACCACTGGTCGGTTAACCAAGGTTCGATCACCGCCCCGGAGCGATCACCACGGGGTGTTTTTAAGGCGTGATCGTCAATGCTCACCAGTAAGTCAGCGGCTTGCATGGCGGCAACGATTTGCTTGCGCGCCTCAAAGCGATCAAGGCCGGCAAACTCAGCAGGTAAGCTGTTATCCAGCTCATTATTCACCGAGCCGTCGGCATTAAAGATTTGTGCCGCAGCTAATACGGCAGCATCCTGGTCGAGAATATTGATTAACGGCAGGTTATGGCGTTTACCCACTTCATAGTCATTGAAGTCGTGGGCTGGGGTGATTTTTACACAACCGGTACCAAACTCAGGGTCGCAGTAGTCATCACCAACAATGGGAATGCGGCGACCCACTAAGGGCAGCTCCACATAAGCACCAATCAGTGCTTGGTAACGCTCGTCTTCAGGGTGCACGGCAACTGCACTGTCACCGAGCATGGTTTCTGGGCGGGTGGTGGCGACTACTAAGTAATCTTTACCGTCAGCGGTTTTTTTGCCGTCGGCCAATGGGTAACGTAGATTCCACAAAAAACCTTTCTCATCGTGGTTTTCCACTTCAAGGTCAGAAATAGCGGTATGGAATTTAGGGTCCCAGTTGACTAAGCGTTTACCGCGGTAAATCAGGCCGTCTTCATGCAGGCGCACAAAGGCTTCTTGCACTGCAGCGGACATGCCGTCATCCATGGTGAAACGTTCGCGGGACCAGTCCACCGAGCTGCCGAGGCGGCGAATTTGCTGGGTGATGGTGTTACCGGATTCTTCTTTCCATTGCCAAACTTTCTCGAGGAAGGCTTCGCGGCCTAAAGTATGGCGGTCTTGACCTTGGGCAGCCAGTTGGCGCTCCACCACCATTTGTGTGGCAATGCCTGCGTGGTCAGTACCGGGTTGCCAGAGGGTATTGCGCCCTTGCATACGGCGGTAACGAATCAGTGCATCCATAATGGCGTTATTAAAGCCATGGCCCATATGTAAACTGCCGGTGACGTTCGGCGGTGGAATCATAATGGTGTACGGCTGGCCAGACCCTTGCGGGGCAAAGTAGTGATTGGTTTCCCAATTCTGGTACCAAGAAGTTTCAATGGCGTGCGGCTGATAGGTCGTATCCATAATACAGTGGGACCCTTAAATTAAAATACGGCTAATCGGAAAACCGTAAAGTATACCGTCAAACGCGCCTTGACCATAGGCCGTGATGGAAACTTTACCAATAAACTGACTTTTTAGTGGCAATGAGTCAGCGCTTTAAGCTTTGGCAAGGGGTGAAACAGTGTCGGGTTGCATAACTTCAATGACGTGCTTAGAGGTTCGACTTAGGTATGCCTTGTTGAGGGCAATACTTTATGGCGAGCAATCTAAGGCAAGTGGTGCAGTATGCTGTGAATTATGGTAAAAAGTATCCCGCCAATACATATTATATGCAATTGGTGACGTTCTCAGGGCGGGGCGCGATTCCCCACCGGTGGTAATTGCCAATGCGGCATAGCCCACGAGCGCTTATTTACGCTGGGTTTAAGGTGAATAAGGTCAGCAGACTTGGTGAGATCCCAAGGCCGACGGTTACAGTCCGGATGAAGAGAGAGCGGGATCCGTTACCGTGCACACCTTGCACGGCAGACTCCCATTCGATCAAAAAATAGCCTTGTTTGATGTTAAACAGGAGATCGACACAGGCGAACCCTGCTATGTTCGTTTTGTGCGGAGGATTTATGTTCACAGGAATAATTGAAGCGGTCGGCCAGATTCGCAGCATGACCCCAACGGGGGGCGATGTGCGTGTGCATGTGCTGACCGGGAAGCTCGATTTAAGCGATGTCAAACTGGGCGACAGCATTGCCGTCAACGGGGTGTGCTTAACCGTGGTTGAGCTGCCTGGCGATGGTTTTTGCGCTGATGTCAGCCGGGAAACCTTGGCACGCAGTGCCTTTGTTAATCTAGCCAATGGCAGCCGAGTTAATTTAGAAAAAGCCTTATTGCCCACCACCCGTCTCGGCGGCCACTTGGTCAGCGGGCACGTGGATGGTGTTGGTGAGGTGTTATCACGCAGTGATAGTGCGCGCGCCGTTGAGTTTTGGATTCGCGCCCCTAAAGAGTTGGCGCGTTATATCGCCATGAAAGGCTCAATTACCGTAGATGGCACCAGCCTCACCGTCAATGGCGTGAATGGCAGTGAGTTTGAGCTGACCATTGTGCCGCACACCTTGCAAGAAACCATCATGGCGGATTATCAAGCGGGGCATTTGGTCAATTTAGAAATTGATCTGATTGCGCGCTACCTTGAGCGTTTATTGCTCGGTGAAAAAGCCCCAGAGCCAAACAGTCAAGCCATTACTGCCGAGTTCTTAGCCGAACATGGTTTTATGCGTTCTTAATTGAAGGGTTATCCCGTGTCACTGAATAGTATTGAAGAAATTGTTGCCGATATTCGCGATGGCAAAATGGTCATCTTGATGGATGATGAAGATCGTGAAAACGAAGGCGATATTATTATTGCTGCCGAATGCGTGACTGCCGAGCACATCAACTTTATGGCTAAGCATGCCCGTGGTCTGATTTGCATGCCCATGAGTGTGGAACGCTGTGAGCGTTTAGAGCTGCCGCTAATGGCGCAGCATAACAGCTCAGGTTTTGGTACCAAGTTTACCGTGTCCATTGAAGCGGCTGAGGGTGTCACCACAGGTATTTCTGCTGCGGACCGAGCGCGCACCGTGCAGGCCGCCGCTGCTAAAGATGCAGTGGCCGCTGATATTGTTAGCCCTGGGCATATTTTCCCATTGATGGCGCAACCTGGCGGTGTGTTAGCCCGTGCCGGCCATACTGAAGCCGCTTGTGATTTAGCCCGCTTGGGTGGCCATGAACCCAGTGCGGTGATTTGCGAGATTATGAATGATGACGGCACCATGGCCCGTCGCCCTGAGCTGGAAGTCTTTGCGCAGGAGCATGGTCTAAAAATAGGCACCATTGCTGACCTGATTCATTATCGAATGATTCATGAGCGCACCATTGAGCGTGTCTCCACACAAACCTTGGACAGCGAACTGGGACAATTTAATTTGGTCACCTACCGTGAATCCAACTTGGGTGATGTCCATTTAGCGTTGACATTGGGAGAAATTAGCCCTGATCAGCCAACCATGGTGCGTGTGCATAATATGGATCCACTCAGGGACTTGTTTATGGTTAAGCAAACCGGGCGCTGGAGTTTGCGCGCGGCCATGGCGGAAGTGGCGAAAGCGGGCAGTGGTGTGGTGTTGTTATTGGGCAACCAAATGACCGGCTCCAGTTTGCTAGCGCACTTGGAGCGTCAATTGGGTAATAATGGTGAGCCTAAACCGGCGAAAACGCCCAGTACGTACAGTACGGTGGGCGCCGGTTCGCAGATTTTACGTGACCTTGGGGTGCGTAAAATGCGCTTGTTAAGTACACCGATGCGCTTCAATGCCATATCCGGATTTGATTTGGAAGTAGTAGAATACCTGCAGCCGCAGGAATAAATTTTTATAGAAGCGAGAAAAGATCTCGCTTCCTTGCTCTTTAATAGGATGGAAAGAACATGACCTTGAAAACAATCGAAGGTAACTTTACAGCGCCACAAGGCACATTTGCATTGGTTGTGGGCCGTTTTAATAGCTTTATTGTCGAAAGCTTAGTGGAAGGCGCGATTGATACTTTAGTGCGCCATGGTGTGAGTAAAGATGCCATTACTGTGATCCGCGCCCCCGGTGCGTTTGAGCTGCCATTAGTGGCGCAGAAAGTCGCTGAGCGTAAAGAGTTTTCAGCAATTATTGCCTTAGGTGCAGTGATTCGTGGCGGTACCCCACACTTTGAATATGTGGCAGGCGAGTGCACTAAAGGTTTAGCTCAGGTGTCCATGGAGCACGGTGTACCTGTATCCTTCGGCGTATTAACCGTCGATACCATCGAGCAAGCCATTGAGCGTGCCGGTACTAAAGCAGGTAACAAAGGTGGTGAAGCCGCTTTATCAGCGTTAGAAATGGTCAGTTTGCTGGCGCAGTTGGAGGCCAAGTGAGTTTAAATAACGACGATTGTCGCGATAATCCACCACCGCGGGCCAAAGGGCGCATTGCTAAACGTCGCGTTGCGCGCACACTGGCCATGCAAGCGCTGTATCAATGGCATGTGGCAGGACAAACGCTGAATGATATTGAAGCGCAATTTCGCGTCGACAATGATTTTGACGGCGTCGATGGTGTGTATTTCAATGAAATTCTGCGCGGTGTCCCTGGGCAGAAAACCGAAATTGATGCATTGATTGAGCCTTACCTTGACCGACCGCTAACTGAGTTAGACCCTGTCGAATGGGCCATTTTGCGCTTGTCGGTCTGGGAGCTCAATACCCGTATTGATGTGCCCTACCGTGTGGTGATCAACGAAGGCATTGAACTGGCGAAAGTGTTTGGTTCAACCGATGGTCACAAGTACGTCAATGGTGTGTTAGACAAGTTGGCGTTACGCTTACGCGGTGCAGAAATCCGTGATGCTAAACTCGATAAAAACTAATCTGTGCTGCACTCAACACAGCATAGTGCAGTGAGTGCAGCCCGATGAACGAGTTTGAATTGATTCAAAAATACTTCACCGACTCTGTGTGCGCACAGGGCGGTGAACACATCGCCTTAGGCATTGGCGATGATTGTGCATTGTTGCAGATTCCTGCAGAGCAAAAGTGCGCCGCGTCCACTGATACTCTCGTCAGTGGTGTTCATTTTCCAGACCATGCGCCTGCCTATTTATTGGGGCAGCGTGCTTTAGCTGTGGCTGTCAGTGATTTAGCCGCCATGGGTGCTGAGCCTATTGGTTTTACTTGGCGATCAGTTTGCCGCAGATTGACACACAGTGGTTGCAGGACTTTAGCGCAGGTTTGAGTCACATGGCTCAGCGTTGCGCGATTGCTTTAGTGGGGGGTGATACCACCCAAGGCCCACTGGTGATTACGGTGACGGTGATGGGCGCAGTGCCCCGTCAGCAGGCATTGCTGCGCTCAGGGGCACGCATAGGGGATGTGCTCTGTGTCAGCGGCCCGTTGGGGGCTGGCGCTGCAGCAGTACCGCTGGTGCTCGGAGAGCTTGACCGCGTGACCTTGCCTGAGCAGCTTGTAGGGCAATTATTGGATGCCTATTGGTTGCCCCAGCCGCAATTGCAGCTGGGGCAATACCTGCGCGGTAAAGCCCATGCTGCCCTGGATATTTCCGATGGTTTATTAGCCGATTGTGGGCATCTGGCCAAAGCTTCCCGAGTGGCTGTACACATTCAGCAAGAGCAGGTGCCAGTGGCAGCTGCAGCACGGCAGCTGCTAGGTGATCAAGCCGCTTTACAATGCGCATTAACAGGTGGTGATGATTATCAACTGGTTTTTAGCATTGCACCGCAACTGGTTGAACCTTTGCAGCAGTTATTTCCAGCGGTACAGGTGATTGGTCAGGTCTATGCTGGAGCAGGAGTGCAGCTGTTTGACAGCGTAGGACACAAGGTGACGCATCAGCGCAGTGGTTATCAGCATTTTTATTGAGGAAAACACGACCCATGCAAGCCCATAAAGTCTGGCGTAATTTTTGGCATTTCTTAGCTTTTGGTTTTGGTTCGGGTTTAGCCAAGAAAGCGCCGGGTACTTGGGGGACTTTGGCTGGTTTAGTATTTGTCCCTGCGCTGCATATGTTGCCACTGTGGCTGGCGATTGCTTGGATTGTTAGTGCAAGTATCTTTGGCGTCTGGCTGTGTGGGCGGGTGGCCGATGAGCTCGGTGTGCATGACCATGGTGGTATCGTTTGGGATGAGATGGTCGGGATTTGGATGACCCTCATTTTGTTGCCCAATAGCTGGCCCTGGTGGTTATTGGGTTTTATCCTGTTTCGTATATTGGATATTGTTAAACCTTGGCCCATTTCGCTGCTGGATCGTCATGTGACTGGCGGCTTAGGCATTATGTTAGATGATATGTTGGCAGGCGTTATGGCTGCTGGGTTATTGTATATTGCGTGGTGGTCAGACTTATCGCTGCTGGCGAGCTAGGAGTGAGCAATGCATAGACTGTGCTTGTGGATGATAGGGCTGGTTGTGTTAGCGCTCAGCTCACTGAGTTTGGCGCAGCCCAATGTGCGGGTGGTGGGTCTTTTTCCAAATGCAGCCGTATTGAGCATTGATGGTCAGCGTACGTTACTGAAAACAGGTGAAGTGGGGCCCCATGGTATTGAGGTACTCAGTGCCGATAGCCGCTCAGCGGTGCTGAAGGTGAATGGGCAAAGCAGTACCTATACCTTGAGTCGTGACTATGGCAGTGGTGGTTTTGCGACCCCAGAAAAACAACGGTTAACCATTGGTAAAGGCACCGCAGGGCATTATTGGATTACAGGTTCTGTAAACGGCAATAATGTGCCTTTTATGGTGGATACTGGAGCAACCACTATCGCCATGAATGCCGCGCAAGCACAGCGTTTAGGTTTAGACTTTAAAAAGCAAGGCACACCCATTATGGTCAGTACTGCCAGCGGCACAGAGCGTGCTTGGCGAGTGCGGCTCAATAGTGTAAAAGTCGGTACTATTGAGGTGCTGGGTGTGGATGCCATGGTGCTTGACAGTGAGTTCCCGCGGGATGTGTTGCTTGGTATGAGCTTCTTGAGTCGCGTGAGCTGGCGGGAAGAGCAAGGGGCTTTAGTGTTAGAAGCTAAATATTAGTAGTTCCCGCCTGGCGCAGATGGCAGCTGCATCGCCTGTCAATACACGAGCTGCCTATCGATTGCTGAGCGCTTTGCTCAATAAGCTGATAGGTTTATATCAATATTAGTTAACTGAATAAGCGATCAACCTGTATGTATTGTCCTTTTTGTGGTGCCAATGATACCAAAGTGATTGACTCGCGCTTAGTCACCAATGGCGACCAAGTGCGTCGTCGCCGTGAATGTTTGTTATGCGAGGAACGTTTCACTACCTTTGAAACCGCTGATTTGATTTTGCCGCGTTTAATTAAACAAGATGGCAGTCGCCAGCCTTTTGATGAGGAAAAATTTCGCGCTGGTATGCTACGTGCGCTGGAAAAGCGCCCAGTCAGCTTGGAGCGCTTAGAAGAAGCGGTGGCCCGCATTAAGCGTAAATTACGCGCCACCGGAGAGCGTGAAGTGCAATCACTGGTGGTTGGCGAATTGGTTATGAACGAGCTGAAAAAGCTGGATGAGGTGGCCTACATCCGTTTTGCCTCGGTATACCGCCGCTTTCAAGACCTAAATGAGTTTCGTAAAGAAATTGATTTAATGTCGCGGGATGCTGCCCAAGATACAGAAGACACGGATAGCAATTCAGAGCAATGAACGATCATGCTTATATGGCGCAGGCCTTGCGTTTGGCCAAGCAAGGCGTATATAGTACACACCCTAATCCGCGGGTGGGTTGTGTGTTGGTTGCAGGGCAGCAGGTGGTGGGTGAGGGCTGGCATAAGCGCGCCGGTGAGCCCCATGCGGAAGTACACGCCTTGCAGCAGGCTGGCACGCAAGCTCAAGGCGCAACGGCTTACGTTACCCTAGAACCTTGCAGTCACCACGGTTTGACTCCGCCCTGTGCACATGCTTTGGCGCAGGCAGGGGTGAGTCGCGTGGTGGTCGCCATGCAAGACCCAAATCCACAAGTGGCAGGGCGCGGCATAGCTTATTTGCAAGCCCAAGGCATCCAAGTGGATCTGCTCAGCGGTGAATTAGCTGATGCCGCTCGCGCTCTAAACTGTGGCTTTGTCAAGCGTATGGAGCAGGGGTTGCCCTTTGTGCGCTTAAAGTTAGCCATGAGCTTAGATGGGCGCACCGCAATGGCCAGTGGCGAGAGCCAGTGGATTACTGGGCCAGCAGCCCGTGCTGATGTGCAAGAACTGCGTGCGCGCTCCAGCGCGATACTCACCGGTGCCGATACCGTGATGACCGATAATGCACGACTAACAGTACGTGCTGAGCAATTGCCTTTAAGCGGTGAGTTGCGTGAACTCGCTTTGTCACGGCCTCCACAGCGCATTGTCATTGATGGGCGTTTGCGGGTGCCCACTGATGTGGCTTTTTTTAACGCTGGGCCAGCGCTGGTGGTGACTCATCAGCAACCACCGCTCAGTGCTGACGCTATTGAATATCTGCAATTGCCAGAAGTGAATGGTCATGTTGATTTACAGGCATTGTTAGTGGAATTGGCGCAACGCGGTATCAATGAGTTGATGGTTGAGGCGGGTCCACAGTTGGCTGGGGCATTTATGCAGGCCGGGTTAGTGGATGAGTTGTATATCTATATGGCAGCCACGCTGCTGGGTTCCAGTGCGCGGCCGTTAATGCAGTTGCCCATTGACTATATGGCTGATGCAGTGCGCTTGCAGGTTATTGAAATGCGTGCTTTAGCTGATGATTGGCGAATTATTGCGCGCCCTGTATTGAATAACGCTTAAGCAGGTTGGCTGAAAGGCTCACTACTGAGAATCGCGCTAAACTCTGCAAAAAGACGATCTGCATCTTCCGTGGAGCAATCTTCACCGTAGCGTTTACGTAAACCAAATTCACTTAAGGTGATGTGCTGATCGGCTTGTACCGCGTGGCGCTCTAAGCATGCTTTAACGCAATGCAAGTGACAGCCGTCAATGGCCAGAATAGGGCGTTTGGACTGGGCTTTTTTAACCAGTGGTTTGACGTCGCCACCCACGCCAGCAATGCATGACATTTCTGCAAGTCCTGCACGATCAATACGTACCGCTAAGGTATTGGCCAGTTGGGCAACATTTGAGCAGCCAGAGCAAGAGTATAGTAAAGGCATTTGTGCGTGAGACATGCTGAACCTCCAGTTAAAGATAATCCAAAGAACAGCTTTGCATGACACAAAAAAAAGCGCCTTGATGATCATCAAGGCGCACAAGCACAGTATGTTTAAGTACTGTTTTCAAGAAGTAGCACTTGTATGTAATGACGCACAAGTATTACAACGCTGACAGATACCCGGGAAGGTTGTGAGTCATTGCAATAAGTGCGCGTCAGATTCAGTATTGTTGAAAAGCAGCCGGGATGATTTGACGCAGGTCAACCAAGGGTGCGACAACTTGTCACGCCTGTGTGGTAAGCAACAGTTGTAGCCATTAAGCCATGCCATCAAATTCAGCTTGCAGGGCTGCACGCACACAATAAAGCACGCCTTCTTCGATCTGCGGGGTGAACTGCTCGGCAATGCTGGCCACGCTAGGCAGTTCGCCGTCACCCTGTAAAAAGGCATCTTGAATTGAGCCAAGTAACTCTTCAGGCAAGTCTATAGCCTGCTCTAAGCTTAAGAGGTTGCCTGCGATGGCTTGCGCCATCAGTGCGTAGACATTTTTTAGGCTGCAGTGCATCTGTTGCGAGATTTGTTCTGGGGTCATGCCACTACGGGCTAGAGTGACCAGTTCGTGGCGTAGATCTTGGCTTGTCGGGGAAGGTTGACTGGCAGCAGTCTCAGGCTGATTGAGCACCTTTAAAAAGGCTTCACCATAGCGTTCCAGTTTGCGTGCACCGACACCGCTAATCTTTGCCATATCAACGAGGTCTTCAGGTGCTTCGCGGAGCATTTCCAATAGGGTGGAGTCAGGAAAAATAACATAAGGAGGAACACTGTGTTGTTCAGCCAGCTGGCGGCGCAATGTGCGCAGTGCTTCCCACATTTCCCGTTCATGGCTGCGCACCAGTTGACTGGCCTGGCTGGTGCTACGCGTGGTGCGCGCCTGTGGCGCCAGTTCACGACGTAAAAATAAAGTGGTCTCACCGCGCAGCAAGGGACGGCAGCTTTCTGCGAGGCGCAGGCCACCAAAACCTTCAACATCCACATCAATTAAACCCCGCGCTACTAATTGGCGAAATAATGAGCGCCATTGGTGATCGGTCAGTGCTTTACCAATGCCAAATACACTGAGCCGTTGATGGCCGAGGGCTTTGACCCGGTCATTATCACGGCCCTGTAACACATCGGTTAAATAGCCAACACCATAGCGTTGGCCGGTACGATGAATGGCCGAGAGTGCTTGCCGAGCGGCTTCGGTAGCGTCCCAAGTTTCTATGCTATCAGTGCAGTTATCACAGTGGCCGCAGGGTTTTTCGAGTACTTCATCAAAGTAGCCCAGTAACGCTTGGCGGCGGCAGCGAGTTTCTTCGCACAATGCCAACATGGCGTCCAGTTTGTGTTGCTCAACACGTTTATAACGCTCGTCACCGTCTGAATTACTGAGCATTTGTTTGAGCATTAAGACATCTTGTAGGCCGTACACCATCCAGGCATCCGCAGGTAGACCGTCACGTCCGGCGCGGCCGGTTTCTTGGTAATAGGCCTCCAAAGACTTAGGTAAGTCCAAATGGGCCACAAAGCGCACATTGGATTTATCAATGCCCATGCCGAAGGCGATGGTGGCCACCATAATTAAACCTTCTTCGTTGAGAAAACGTTTTTGGTGGAGTGCACGTAAGTTGCTTTCGAGGCCAGCATGGTATGGCAATGCTGGATAGCCATTATTGCTTAGAAACTCAGCAGTGGACTCAACACTTTTGCGTGATAAACAATAGACTATTCCCGCATCACCTTTGCGCTGCGCTAAAAAACCCAACAGTTGTTTGCGTGGGTTATCTTTTGGGGTGATGCGGTAAAAAATATTGGGCCGATCAAAACTGGAGAGAAAACATTCAGCATTTTGTAAGCCTAAGCGACTGATGATTTCCTCGCGGGTACGGGTGTCTGCAGTGGCGGTTAAGGCAATCCTTGGTACTTGGGGGAAGAGCTCGGCCAGTTGTCCGAGCTGTAGATATTCAGGACGGAAATCATGCCCCCACTGCGACACACAGTGGGCTTCATCAATGGCAAATAAGCTGATCGGCAGGCGCTGTAAAAAAGCCAGCATGCGCGGCTGCACTAAGCGTTCCGGTGCCAAGTAAAGCAGTTTGATTTCATGGCGGCGTAAGCGATCGGCAATATCCCGCTGTTCATCCGTGCTCAGTGAAGAGTTGAGTGCAGCGGCAGGGATGCCCAGCTCCTCTAAACTGGCCACTTGATCTTGCATCAAGGCAATAAGTGGTGAGACGACAACCGTTAAACCATCCAGTAATAACGCCAGCAGTTGGTAGCATAATGACTTGCCGCCACCGGTGGGCATCAGCACCAGGGCATCATTGCCGTGACTAATGCGTTCAATAATTGCCGCTTGTTGACCGCGAAACGCATCGTAGCCAAAAACACTTTTTAGCGTCTGTAACGCTTGATTTTGCATGCCGTTCTCCAAATCAAGCTGGGTATTATACGCGTAAATTTATGAATAACTTAACCTTTAGCTGTAGACTGCTCGAAGATACTCGCATTCCCTAGCTGTTATCACTAGGCTAGACTACAATAGAAATTCAATTCATTTGTTTATGGTAATTACTCATGTCCCTCGCTGAGCAACTGACCCGCCTGCAAGCTTTCCTCGATGCTGACGAACTGCATGACGAGGCGCTTGATTATATTGCCGCCCATGGCTATCTAACCGCACTCACTATTTGTCGAGAGGCTGTGCCGACAGAAGAGTGGATTGACGAGTTGTTTGCTGAACCTCCGCATTATCAAGATGCCGAGCAAGAAGCTGATATTAAAGCTGCCTTATTACAGCTCAAGGCGCGTATTGAGCGTCAGCTGGCCAGTGATGAAGATATGACCTTGCCGTGCGACTTAGATCTTGGCGATGACCCCGATGATTCCGATTTGCGCGGCTGGTGTGTTGGTTTTATGGAAGGTGTCTTTTTGCGTGAAGACATCTGGTTTGAGGATGATGAGGATGAAGTCAGTGAGCTGTTACTGCCCATTATGGTGGTGTCAGGCTTGTTTGATGAACAACCTGACTTTGCCGAAATCGCTCAAGATACTGATTTAGTCGACAGCATGGTTGCGCAAATACCAGAAATACTCACTGCATTGTATTTGCTGTGCTTAGAGCCGGAAGAAGAGAAGCCAGTGCTTCTCAAACCAAGGCGTTAATTACAGCGCTGTGCAGCAGCCACGAGTGGAGCAAGTACGCAGTCGCACGTTGCGTTATGTGTTGTTTTTTTGTGGCTGCTTGAGTGTTGTTTTAGGTGTTATTGGTATTTTCTTACCGGTTCTGCCCACCACACCTTTTCTCTTGTTAGCAGCGGCTTGTTTTGCGCGCAGCTCTAAACGTTTTTATTTATGGTTAGTGTTGCACCCTAAATTGGGGCCGTGGATTCGTGACTACCTTGAAGGTGAAGGGCTACCGCTTAAAGGGAAAATATGGGCGCTACTCTTAATGTGGACCAGTATCAGTCTGTCCATGTGGGTTGTGCCTTTGTTTTGGGTGCGTATCTTTATGCTGGTCAGTGCAGTCTCTGTCACTGTGTATATTCTCAAACAGAAAACTCGCCGTTTATAAAAACACTTGTGCTGTTATTGCAACGGTTAGGGCACTGCTATGCCGCAGGCATTGAGCATGTCGCACAGACGAATCAGCGGCAAGCCCACGAGACTGGTGGCATCACTGCCTTCGGTACTTTTAAATAAGCTCACCCCTAAACCTTCTGACTTAAAACTGCCCGCACAATCAAACGGCTGCTCTTTGGCAATGTAGCGCTGAATTTGCCCATCGCTCAGTTGGCGGAAATGTACGGTAAAAGGCACGCAGGCCACTTGCTCGTTAACCTGTGCGGCAGTGGTGCGGGTGTCGAGTACAGCGACTGCTGTTAAAAAAGTCACACTGCGGCCACTGGCTGCTGTCAGTTGCTTAAATGCGCCCTGTGCATGCAGAGGTTTGCCGAGCACTTGGTCATCAAGCACCGCCACTTGGTCAGAGCCGATAATAATATGCTCAGGGTGGCGACTGGCTAAAGCACGCGCTTTGCTGAGTGCTAAACGTTGCACCAAGGCTTGTGGTGCTTCATTGGCTAGCGGTGATTCATCAAGCTCAGGGCTTTGCCAAATAAAGGGTAGCTGTAAACGTTCCAGCAGCGCTCTGCGATAGCTTGAGCTGGAGGCCAGTAACAGTTGGGGTGTATCAGTGGGCATGCTTGAGTCTCATTAAGAAAAGAAAATTATGCAGGGCCGGCACAGGGCGCTGCCGTGTCGCGCAGGATCAGTTATACTGTGGCGATTAATGTAACAACCGCTATGCGACAGCTTATAATATATTTTACGCCAAAGGTCATTGGCACGCTGTTGCTGCATCCATGTTGAGGGCTTTGTATGTTCGACAATTTATCCGATCGTCTTTCGCAAACGTTACGCCATGTCACGGGGCAAGCACGTTTAAGCGAAGACAATATCAAAGACACCCTACGTGAAGTGCGCATGGCGTTACTTGAGGCGGATGTCGCCTTGCCGGTGGTCAAAGATTTTGTTGACTCAGTGCGTGAGCGCGCAGTAGGTACCGAAGTCTCGCGTAGCTTATCACCCGGACAGGCTTTTATTAAGATTGTTCAGGCGGAGTTGGAAAGCTTAATGGGCGAGGCCAATGAAGACCTTGACCTGACCACAGCGCCGCCTGCAGTTATTTTGCTTGCAGGTTTACAGGGTGCGGGTAAAACCACAACTGTAGCTAAGTTGGCGCGCTTTCTAAAAGAGCGTAAAAAGAAAAGTGTGATGGTGGTGTCTGCAGACGTTTACCGTCCGGCGGCGATTAAACAGCTGGAAACTTTGGCCAGTGAAGTGGATGTCACTTTCTTCCCCTCTGACATCAGCCAAAAGCCGCAGGACATTGCCCAAGCAGCGGTGGCCGAAGCTAAACTGAAATTTATTGATGTGGTGATTGTCGATACCGCCGGTCGTTTGGCCATTGATAACGAGATGATGGCGGAAATCAGTCAACTGCACACAGCGATTAATCCGGTTGAAACCTTGTTTGTGGTGGATGCAATGACCGGTCAAGACGCCGCTAATACCGCCAAAGCCTTTAATGATGCCTTGCCGCTCACTGGTGTGGTGCTCACTAAAGTGGACGGTGATGCCCGCGGTGGTGCGGCATTATCAGTGCGTGCGATTACCGGTAAGCCGATTAAGTTTTTAGGTATGGGTGAGAAAACCGATGCCTTAGATCCTTTCCATCCTGACCGTATTGCTTCCCGTATCTTAGGTATGGGTGATGTTCTGAGCTTAATTGAACAAGCCGAACAAACCATTGATAAGAAAAAAGCTGAAAAGCTGACTAAGAAACTGCAAAAAGGTAAAGGCTTTGATTTAGAAGATTTTCGCGATCAGCTGCAGCAAATGAATAAAATGGGCGGCATGGGTGGCTTGCTCGAAAAAATGCCCAACATGCCCGGCATGAATTTGGCGCAAATGGGTGGCGCCCAGCAAGGCGCTGCTGAAAAACAATTTAAACAGATGGAGTCGATTATTAATTCCATGACTCCAGAAGAGCGTCGTAATCCGGATATTATCAGCGGCTCACGCCGTCGCCGGATTGCCAAAGGTTCGGGAACCCAAATTCAGGATGTGGGTCGGCTGATTAAACAGCATAAACAAATGCAAAGGATGATGCGTAGATTCAGTCGTAAAGGCGGCATGAGTAAGATGATGCGCGGCCTTGGCGGAATGATGCCAGGTGGTGGTAAACTACCTCGGATGTAAAAAAGCTCAAGGGTGGTAAAATAACCCTATGCAAAGTGGAAGATAATCTTTAGAATATGCGACCTTTCGGGTCTTGCATGTCTTAGACTCGTTTTGTTTGTAACACACATAAAGGAAATAAGTTTAATGGTAACTATTCGTCTAGCTCGTGGTGGCTCTAAAAAGCGCCCGTTCTACCATCTCACTGTGGCTGATAGCCGCAGAGCGCGTAATGGTCGTTTCATTGAGCGCATTGGCTTCTTCAATCCTGTTGCAACCGGTGGTGAAGTTCGCTTGTCAGTCAACCAAGAGCGCGCTAACTACTGGATTAGCCAAGGTGCACAACCTTCAGAGCGTGTTGCTCAGCTGATCAAAAAAGCAGAAGCCACTCAAGAAGCAACTGCATAAGTGACTATGCGTAAAGCGTCCCCGAGTACGGATGATTTGGTCGTTATCGGCAAAATTGGTGCTGTGCATGGTGTGCGTGGTGAAGTAAAAGTGCATGCTTTTACTGAAGCAATGGAAAATCTGTTTGACTACCCTGTTTGGCAATTGCGCCGCGGGCAGGAGTTAAAACAGGTGAAGTTGGCCAGAGGTCGTGTGCAAGGCAAGACACTGGTTGCAAAAATTGATGGCCTTGATGATCGTGAAATTGCACGAACATTCACCGGTTATGAGATTTGCGTGCAGCGCAGTGAATTACCCCAGTTAGCAGACGATGAGTTTTACTGGCACCAACTTGAAGGATTAAAGGTGATCAACCAAGACCAGCAGCTGTTTGGGCTTGTTGACCATTTAATTGAGACTGGTGCAAACGATGTATTGGTTGTTAAGCCTTGTGCTGGCAGCTTAGATGATCGCGAGCGATTGCTGCCTTATACGCAGCAGTGTGTACAGTCGGTGGATTTATCAGCAAATGAAATACGCGTCGATTGGGATGCGGATTTTTAATGAGTTAATGCTTTGCGCGTTGAAGTGATTAGTCTCTTTCCAGAGATGTTTGCTGCGATTACCGAGTATGGCATTACCAGTCGTGCAGTAAAGCAAGGGTTGTTAGAGCTTAATTGCTGGAACCCCCGCAGTTTTACTGAGGATCGTCATCAAACAGTGGATGACCGGCCGTTTGGCGGTGGTCCAGGCATGGTGATGAAGATTAAGCCTCTGGAGGATGCATTAGCTGCGGCTAAACAATCCATTGGAGGGCCGGCAAAGGTGATTTACCTGTCGCCGCAAGGCCGCCAGCTGAAACAAGCTGCGGTCAGCGAACTGGCAAAAGAGGATGCTTTAATTCTGATTGCTGGACGCTATGAAGGCATTGACGAACGTTTTATTGAAACTTACGTCGATGAGGAATGGTCAATTGGCGACTATGTGTTGTCCGGTGGTGAATTACCGGCAATGGTGTTAATTGATGCTGTTACGCGGTTGCTGCCTGGGGCCTTAAACCATGCAGACTCCGCAATTGAAGATTCATTTAGTGATGGTCTTCTCGACTGCCCGCATTACACGCGACCGGTTAGGTATGCAGGCAAAGATGTTCCGCAGGTGCTGCTCAGTGGCAACCACGAACATATCCGGCGCTGGCGATTGCAACAAGCCTTAGGGCGTACTGCAGAGCGTCGCGCTGATCTTCTGGATAGCCGCTCGCTTTCTGGAGAAGAGAAAATGCTGTTGGACGAATATTTTGCCCAACAGAACGATAGTTAATTAACGTATCGATGGTAAATCATCAGGATTTGCCTTCAGGAGCACAGCATGACTAACAAAATTATTCAGCAGCTTGAAGCTGAACAAATGAATAAAGAGATCCCTGCCTTCGCAGCGGGTGATAGCGTAATTGTTCAAGTAAAAGTAAGAGAAGGTGACCGCCAGCGTTTGCAGGCCTACGAAGGCGTGGTAATTGCTAAGCGTAACCGTGGTATTAACAGCGCATTTACTGTGCGTAAGATTTCTAGCGGCGTAGGCGTTGAGCGTACGTTCCAAACATACAGCCCACTGGTTGACAGCATTACTGTTAAGCGCCGTGGTGATGTTCGCAAAGCGAAGCTGTATCACTTACGTGCTCTGTCTGGTAAAGCAGCACGTATTAAAGAAAAGCTGGCGCGTTAATTTCCCAGTGTTTTCCAAGCAAAGCAGCCTAAGGGCTGCTTTGTTGTTTTTGGCCCATTAAAATAATAAATAAATCATGGCTCGGCAGCTTATCGCGTTAAGCGATGATTCAGGTCTTAATACCTATGGGGTATCTACAGGTTGTTGCTGCAGTGTTGTCTTTCTTACTCAGCCGCTTTAATCAGCACTCTGCTTTGCTGAACACAGCTTGAATGACTTGCAAATAGTTGTTTATTAAAGACTTGTAAAGCGGTTTTGGGAACATTTAGCTGATAATCTAGCCTTATCTTATGTAAGTGTCTTTGTTTGCGGCTCTGGCCACTTTGAGTCACAGCTGCTCATGGATTAGAAAAGGTAGAAGTGAAATGCGTAAATCTATTATGAAACCTGTGGTAGCTACTGCTTTTAGTGCGTTGCTGGTGTTTGAACTGGCTGGCTGCGGTACGATTATTTACCCAGAGCGCCGTGGCCAAGCGAGCGGTAAAATTGACCCTGCAGTGGTGATAATGGATGGTATCGGTTTGTTATTTTGGGTCATTCCAGGCTTGGTGGCTTTTGCTGTGGACTTTGCTACCGGCGCAATTTATTCGCCGTCCGGCCGCTTCTCTGTTGCACCTGAGGTTTTAAAACCCGCCATTAATGAGGCAGGGGAGATTGATACAGTACAGCTGCAGGAAATCATTAAGCAACAGACGGGGCGCGACTTGCCATTTAATCATCCGAATATCCAGCAGCAAGACAGCTCGCCCGAGTTGCTCAGTCAGCTCAGCATCGTACCTAGCGCTTAAAGAGCGGCTATTCAGTGCCTTGCCGGCTATGCTGCCTAGACAGCTGTTTTGAATAGGTGTGCAGCATAGCTATGGCTTGCTAAGGCGGTAATCGCGGGCATGGCCCGCTCGTACAGGGGGTTGTGCAGGAAGAGCCCCGCTCTCCGTCTGCGGGGAGCAAATCGCCTGTACGAGGACGCCATGCGTCCGATATGGAGATAGCAGCACAATGCATCTGCTGCACAACGCCAGCAGAGGTCGATGGCCTGCGTCATGGGTGCACCATAAGTAATGCCCGCAACACTGGAGTCGCCGGCATGACCGGATCATACAGGAGCGGCTTTCGTGGGCACTTGGCTGCGCGAAGGCAACTGTGTCAGCGCAGCGGTAGGATATGTAGCTGCCCTTTAAAGGCCTGTTGACGCAGGCCTTTTTGCTGCTCGGTATTATGTAATAAATACTGCTTTGCTGGGTGCTCAGCAGCTAAGTGTTCAGCATGCTGCTTGACGCTGTTGCTCAACTGCAATTGGCCTGCAGGTTGGCCAAGATCCTTGGCGTTGTCCCGCAGGTAAGTAAAGCTGGGTAGCATAATGTGACTGTAAGGCCCGTGGATAGCGATATTCAGGCCAGCGCTGTCGTAGTCACCAAAGTAAATCATCTGCTTGCCAGTAGTGGCAAAGGCAGCCAGTAGGGCTTGGCAGCCTTTGCTTTCCTGTTGGTCACCGCGATAAATCACTAATGCAGTGAATGCCTGCTCGGGCAATTGATAGCGCTGTGGATGCTGAGCGTAGTACTCATAAAAGCTGTCGCGGTTTTCTACCACAACAAGGCTGTGGTAGGTCTCAAGATTGAGCGTTTCCCAATCAAGATCCATGACCCATTGGGCCGGTACTGTGCTCACCCACTCAGGAAAGTACGCGCCGCAGTTGGCTTGTGCCATCAGTACCCGCCGTTCGGTTGGCGTTAAGCCAGTGGTCTTGTGCTCCACAGGGCTGTGATCACTTTGCGCAAAGCGGTCCTGCTGTCGAATGTCCACGGCAAGGCTGTGTAAGCCCAACTCAGCAAGGGTTTGCTCGATACGGGTCATTAAAGCGCGGTCGAAGGTGACGGTGTTTGCACTGAACCAAGGTAGGGTCGCCAGCTCATAATGCTCACACCACTGCTGTAACTGCTGCATGCTGCGTTGCGTGGCAGGTCGCGTTGTTCTGGTATTGGTTTTGAGCTCAGTTTTGATGCGCTTTAACACCTCGCGCAGACTTTGTGATAAATCGTTTGTCATGCAACAACTCCTTGGCTGAGCAGCTGTAAGTACACATCTTTAATCACCAGTACGCGGTTAAAGGGCCCGGCAGCTTGCTCCTCATAGTGCAGGTGAAAAGCGGCTTTTTCGTCACTGGGCAAACCTTGGTATTCAGCAATCACTTGATAGAGCCAGATTTCTGGATCCCACTCCAAGCCGGCTTCAGCACGATAAGCTAGAGCGCTTTGTTGTTGCTGCTGGTCGAGAACATTTAAGTAAAAAGAAATCACGTCTTCGTGCAATGCCTGACGTTTGGCGGTGACGCTGGCATCCTCTTGCCAAACGACCGGCTGCGCAGCATTGGGCTGCTGCGCACTAGGCTCGCGGCGTGCAGGCAGTTTAGCTAACAGCTGTTGCAAGGCATGCAGGTCTTGGTGGCGATCGAGGGCAATAGCAACACTGGGCTGTAAAGCTGCCGCTTGATTGACTAAATCACTGACCGTGCTGCGCTGGGCATAATCTGCAGGCTGAAAGTTCGGCTTATGTTCAAAAAACTGCAGCATTCCACGCACCAATAGATTACGTGCTTGCTGTTGGCGCAGGCGAGCCATGAGTTCAGTGAGGCGTTGCTGCACTTCACGTAAGCTGCTGAAGTGAATGCTCACTTGGCTTTGTAATTGCCGCACCAATAAGTGGCGTAGGCTGCCATTGCTGCCGGCAAAGCTGATCAGTTCATTAAAGTTAATCAGCTCTAACCCGTCCAGCCAGCGTAACACTTCGGCGTGGGCTTTTTCGTTTTCGTGGATTTTTTCTTGCACGCTATTAACAAAGGCAAAGTCGGTATTTAAACGGTTCCATAAGCTGTCAATACCTGTGGCAATGCGGCTGTTTAAATCGTCCACTTCTTGACTGAGTTTGCTCTGTAAAAAAGTGCTATTTTGGTAATGGCCTTGTTGTTCAGCAGCATTGATTTTTTCCACCAGTGAACGGATATTGATTAAAAAGTCGCCCACATCCGCATTGACTTTACGGCGTTGCTCGTCAGCAATCAGGTGCACAATCATTTCGCGCACTGGGTCGGTCAGTTTTAAACCGGATTCTTCACTGGGCCGCCAGAGGATATTGGCATCGATTAACTGGTTGATCAGGCGCATGCTGTGTTGGCCTTCATCGAGCTGCGCACCGTAATAGCTTTGCATCAGCAGCTCACTGTGTCGGCCCAGCAGTTTTAGCCGCTCAATGCCTTGTTTGACTGTTTCGCTGTGGTAATCCAGAGCACTCATTCCAGCAAGCCCTTTTGACTGGGCAGCGGCTGTTCGTCGATGAAGATATTTTCTTCTTCACGGATAAAGTTGCTGAGGTCCAGTAAGTAATCTATTTTTCCGGTGACAATATAGTGATGACGGTCGGCGTGGGGTTGGTGCACATAACCATGGTTGCGCAGGCGGTCAAAGACCAATTTAAGCTGGCCGGTAACATCATCACTTTGTGACTGGAAAAAACGGGTCTGCACTAGAGCATGTAGCTGTTCGCGCAGACTGGGGTTGTTTTCGATGCGGGCGGCCAGGTCATGGCGGTTCAAAATATCGTTGGCAGTCAGGACATTTTCATGGCCTAGGGTTTCTTGGGTCAGCTGCAAGAGTTTGAGCATGGGAATCAAGCTATCCAAGGTGTCTTTAAACTGTTGCGACAGCTGATCGCGCAGTGGCTGGGTTAATTCACGCCAGGCTAAAAACCACACGCTGCCTTGCGGATTGCGGGCTAAACGGCGATTTAACGGGCGTAAATACTGGTCAATGGCCTCCCGTTGCTGTTCATCTTGCAGGTGGCGAAAGCTGGTCTCATCGCTGACTTCGCAAATGAACTCACCGGCCAATAGTTTTTCTAAAAGTAGGCTGTGCTGCATCATCATTGTACGGTCTCCGCACGGCGTTCTTGTAAGCGCTGGGTCAGTCGACTGACTTTAGGCTCAATGCGCTTGAGTTGACTGTAAGCACCTTTGCGGCTGTCGCGCTCAATTAAGTAGCGGTGTTTAAATAAGGTCAGTACATCGGACTCTGGGTTGGGGAAAGCACCGACAATAAAAATATTGTTGTTATCACAGGCTTTAAACAGTTTTTCCACATTGTGATAGGCCAGGGTGCCAATTTCATCAATGGGCCAGTGAATAGTGACCTGTGCTGTGCCGCGCAATAAACGGGTAAAGGCCAGCAAATACTTACAGAGAATTAAATAGGCCATGCCGTGACTGGAGGACTCCAGCAACTGGCGATCATTGCGGATAATCAAGTCAGTACCGCCTTCATTAAGGTGCAGTTCTAAGCGCAGCAGGCTTTCAAAGGTGAATTGTTGGTCACTGCGCAGTAAATAGGCGACATCGCTCAGGGCATCCAAATAGTTGTCGTTGGGTAGACGATCAGCGTCTTGCTCCCATTCTGCATACAGCTTGGCAAAACGTTTTAAGGGTTCCCAAAAACCCAGCTCATCAATGGTGGATTGGATTTTTACTTCGGACTTACTGATGCCTTCCAGGACAAACTCTTCGCTCACTTCTTCACTTAAGCGGCGACTTTGGGCATTGATGCGGCGGTTTAAGTCGCTGAATACGGTAAAGAATGCTTGCAGGTCAGCGCCGTAATTACGCCCGGTAGCTAACAGGTTTAATTGTTGGTTTTCGAGCACTTGCAGCATCTCTTGGTAGGCGGTGAGCAGTGCTTGTGGGCTGGGCTCAAGACCTAAGCGTTGCTGCTGGCGGCGCCAGGTGTCGGTAAAATCGGCGCTGGCATCTTTAAATAGCTCACGCTCAAACAACTGCAAGCTGTTATTGAGGCGGCTGCTTAAGTTTTGCATATCATGCAGAGCGCGGCGGGTGCGCTCAATACGCTCTGCGCAGTCACCGGTGTTATGTTCAGTGCTGCTAGGACACTGCGCAGGTGCTGGGTACAGCTCCAATTGTTGCAGTAAAGGACGGATCTGTTCTAAGAGTTTGCGCTGTCCAGCTAGCTGCTGCTCGTCATTTTTGATAGTGAGTAAGGCGTTTTTCTGTTGCTCCAAAAAAGTGTGCTGAAGGCTCTGTAGCTGTTCGCTGAGGGTTGTTTGCAATTGTTTGAGTTGGTGTTCTTGGGCCAGCAACTGCGGCTTGCGTATCTGCCAGTCCACCCGCAAGAAACGTTGGTAAGCATCCAGCTCATCACGGCGTGCTTGGGTGTCGTGGATCTGCTGGTTAATGACTGTTAAACGCAATTCGATAGCTTTAAGCTTTTCAGGATCAATGCCGCTGTCAAGCAGCTCGCGTTCTAAGGCCGTTTGTAATTCCAACACTTGCTGCTCGGTTTCATGGCGCTTGGCATCAATGCTGGAGGTGTGTTGCCTGATTTGCTCGTGAATTAACTGCAAGTCACTTTGCCAGCCTGCTTGATACTCTAGGAGTAAATTACGAAAGGCTGCATGCTCATCGGTAAGTCGCTTGTGCTGCTGCGCTTTGAGTTGTTCCAATTGCTCGGTCAATTGTTGCTGCTGATTGAGCAGCTCTTGCTTACGTTGTTGCTCGAGTTGCTGGTGCTGTTCAATTAAACGTTGGCGAGACTCTTGGGCATACTCTAAGTCGCTGCGGTAGCGGTCACGGGTCTGCTGTGCTTGCTGCAACAGTTCTTGTTGTTGCTGGCTGTGGCTGTTGTGAGTTTTTTGCTCATTTTCCAGTGCAATAAACTGCTGCTCAGCCTCATGCAGCTCCGCTAGAGTGTGCTGAATGGCATCTTCCAGTGCCTGTGCATCTTGGGCGTAGGCGGGCAGCTCAATGGCGGCTAAATCCAAGCGGATATTAAACAACTGCTGTTGCTGGCTGGCTAGCCCGTGCTGCTGGGCAAGCTCAGTGGTGGTGAGCAAAGGTGTAAGGTCAGTGCGTTCCAGCAAGTCCTCGCGGATCACCTTACCAACACTGTGCTGCCAAGTCGGGATGTGCTCATGTAAAAAATGCCGCAAGCTGCCGCTGCGCGGTGTTTGTTGTTGTTTGAGCTGTTGGTAGCTGTGTTCAATTTGACGAATGTGTTTGCGCTGCCGATTGACCTCGTCTAAATGCGCATTTTGGATGTGTTTGGCCTGTTGATACGCTTCCCTTAAATTGTCCACCAGCTCATTTTGTTGGTTCAATTGCAACTGAATGTCTTCAAGGCGGGCTTGTTCTGCGGCGGCGGCCAGCTGTTCTTCAGCATTGAGCAAAGAGACCTCAAGCCGTGCTTTGACATCGGCTTGCTGTTGATAGACTTGATTGTGCTGGGTTTGAAACTCTGCTTGTAGCTTTTGAACTGCTAATTGTTGGTCTTTTTCCAACTGGTTCTTTTGCTGCTCTTGTTCTTGGCGTTTAGCCTGTTCCTTGTCGCGCAACAGCTGTTGCTGGTTGGTGTTGTTTGTGACGAAAGCATCCAGTTGTTCCAGCAATTGAAGCTTACGGGATTCAAAGCGTTGCCTGGAGTCACCTTCTTCTTCACGTAACAATTGTAAGTGAGTGGCCAATTCATCACGTTGTTCACGCCAGTTTGGCAGTTGCTGCACTGCATGCTCTAGGCTGGGCATATCTTTTTCGCTGAACTCAGTGTAACGCTGCTCGATACTCTCCAGATCCGTTGCAGTTTGTTTGAGATCGCTGGTAGTTTTACTCAGCTTACTGTCCAGTTTAGCGCGTTGCTCGAGGTGGCTTTCTTCGTGTTTAGCCAAGTCCCGCTGGGCCTGCTTAATGGATGCTTCTTGGTCGGCACAACTGCGTTGTAACTGGCTGTTATCGGCAACTAATAAAGGTTGCAGTTGCCAGAGGCTCTGCTCAATGCTGTTAAGGGTCTGTGCTTGTTTATTGAGACCAAGCATTTCGTTTTGCAGGTTTTGCAGGCGACGGGATTGGCGCACCTGTTGTACCCACTCACGCACTTGAGTGCTTTTAATGCGGGTACTGGGCAGGGCCACCCCTTCGTCCTCGAAAATCGCCGCCAGCATGGTTTTTAAGGTGTCCATCTTGCCTTCTTTGGCGTGTACCGCAGACACCAGTTTTTCCATGTGGCGCAAACGGTGTGGACTTTCAACGAGACTGTAACGTAAAGCAGTTTGTCGTAAACGGTTGGACTCAGTGCGGGGTAAGCTGCCAGTGAGCAAACTAAAATCATTCTGGATAATGCTGCGGTATTCACTGATGGTGTCGATACGGCTCGAATGCTCGATTTTGTTTTGGCGTAAATGGGTGGTAAATGCTGAGTAACTGTGCGCCTGAATTTCACCTTGGGGGGTGCTGGTTAAGTACAGCTCGGGACGATAAGGGCTGTTAACAAAACGGTAACTGACGCCTTCATCCTTACGGCGCGTCAAAGCAACATGGCAGACATTGCCCGCTTCTCTACGGTACTCATAGAGTAAATAGGAGTTGCTATTGGGCAGATAGTACTGATCAAATTTCTTGCGGGTTTTGGGCACCACATTGTTCGGTCGTTCACCATAAAATACAGGGATCAGCCGCTGCAGGGTGGTTTTACCTGAGGCGTTGGTTCCGCAAATATTGGTGTGGCCGTTGAGATCCAGTTCAACGATGCCTTCAAGGTGACCATGAATCATGATGATGCGGAGTAAATGGGACATAAAGAGGCGCTGCGCTCCGTGCTGTAGTGATGCTAACGATTAAAACTAAAAGATTAAGATTACACGAGTTTAGCAGGGGCGAAAATATGAATGGCGTCGCCGAAGCCGGCTTGGTTGCGGGATTGGCAGATTAATTGGAACCCGGCACGCTTGGGAAACCCATTGCCGCAAACAGTTGAGTGCTATGGTTGGCTTGTCAGTTATAGAGCGCAGAGTAGCGCAGCGCCTGCTAGAAAAAATTGTCAAGGAGCTTAATGGTGAGTGAAGAACAGCCGGATTTGTCGGCTTTAACGAAGTTTCTAGATGCCGCTTGGTTGCAGCGCGGCTTGTCAGACAATACCCGCATGGCCTACCGCAGCGATCTGGAACAGTTTGCACAATGGTTGCTGCCGCGCGGGCTGACATTACAGCAAGTGCGCCGTGAAACCTTATTGGAGTATTTAAGCTGGCGCTTAGAGTCCGGCTACAAAGCACGTTCCAGTGCGCGCTTTTTGTCAGGGGCGCGGGGGCTGTATCAGTATTTGCTCGAAGAAGGCTTGCTGGCAGAAAACCCCACGTTACAAGTGGAAATGCCGCAGATTGGTCGTGCATTGCCCGATACGTTATCGGAAGCTGATGTGGAAGCGTTATTAGCTGCGCCGGATGTGGAACAGGTTTTAGGTTTGCGTGACCGCTGCATGTTGGAAGTCTTATATGCCAGTGGGTTACGGGTAACAGAGTTAGTCAGTTTGACTTTAGATCAGCTGAGCTTGCGCCAAGGGGTGGTGCGGGTGATGGGTAAAGGGGCCAAAGAGCGTTTAGTACCCCTTGGTGAAACGGCTTTAGATTGGTTGACTCGGTATTTAAAGGAGGGCCGTGCTGAGTTGCTCACTGCTGGCGCCACAGATGTAGTGTTTCCCAGTCAGCGCGGCAGGCAAATGACCCGACAGACTTTTTGGCACCGGATTAAGCAGCATGCACAAACGGCTGGAATCACTAAACCTTTATCACCGCACACCCTGCGCCATGCGTTTGCTACGCATTTATTGAACCATGGTGCTGATTTGCGGGTGGTGCAGATGCTGTTGGGGCACAGTGATTTATCCACCACGCAGATTTATACCCATGTGGCCCGGGCCCGTTTGCAGGCCATTCACAGTGAGCATCATCCGCGGGGGTAGGTTGCTTAAGGCTGCTCTCGAAGCCGGTAAACTGTGTATCTATTGGGAGCAGCAGGTATAAAAAAGGCCTCTTAAGAGGCCTTTTGAGTGTGCTGCAGTGATTAGCTGGCTTTAGAGATCTTTTCCAGTTCTTCGTCACGTAATGCACGGCGTAGAATTTTACCTACGTTGCTGGTGGGCAGCTCATCGCGAAATTCCACGTGGCGAGCCACTTTATAACGGGTTAAGTTATTGCGCATATGCTCAATGACTTGTTCCTTGGTTAAGCTTTCGCCCGGCTTAACGGTAATAAATACTTTAATGGCTTCACCAGCTTTTTCATCGGGGATACCGATGGCAGCCGATTGTAAAACGCCGGGTAAGCTGGCCAAGACATCTTCGATTTCATTGGGGTAGACATTAAAACCGGAGACTAAAATCATATCTTTTTTGCGGTCCACAATGCGGATATAACCGTCCTCTTGAATCAAGGCAATATCACCCGTGCGTAGCCAGCCCTCATCATCCAGCACTTCTTTGGTGGCATCTTCGCGCAACCAGTAACCCTTCATCACTTGCGGGCCTTTAATACAGAGCTCACCAGTTTCGCCGAGTGCTAATTCATTACCATCGTCATCAATGATTTTACACAGGGTGGACGACACAGGAATACCAATGGTCCCCAGTTGGATGTTTTGAATAGGGTTGACGGTGGCCACTGGACTGGTCTCAGTTAACCCGTAACCTTCACAAATGGCTGAGCCGGTGACCTCGGTCCAGCGCTTGGCAGTGGCAATTTGTAAAGCCATGCCGCCAGATACGGTCATTTTTAAGCCAGAGAAATCCAGTTTGAGGAAGTCTTTATTGTTGCACAGCGCGGCAAAAAGGGTGTTTAAGCCGACAAAACCGGTGAACTTGTTGTTCTTCAGGTCTTTAAGCATGCTGGGCAAGTCGCGTGGGTTGGTGATCAGTAAGTTGTTATTACCGGTCATCATCATCGCCATGCAATGGAAAGTGAAGGCGTAAATATGGTACAGCGGGAGTGGAGCTACAATGGTTTCGGTACCATGGCCAAGGTTCGATGCCATCATGGCTTTGGCTTGTAGCATGTTGGCCACTAAGTTGCGGTGGGTGAGCATGGCGCCTTTGGCAACCCCAGTGGTGCCACCGGTATATTGCAGAACTGCCATTTCGCTTGAGTCAGGGTTAGCATTGCGTGCGGCTTTTTTACTGCCTTGCTGTAAGACATCGTTGAGTTTGTAAGCATTCGGAATATGGAATGCTGGAACCATTTTCTTAATGTATTTAACAACGTTATTAACCAGTAGGCGCTTGATCGGCGGTAAAAAGTCGCCAACCTCGGTGACAACCACTGTTTTTACCCCTGTTTTAGGCACTACAGCTTCTGCTAAATGGCCCATATTAGCTAAGCAAACCAATGCTTTGGCACCGGAATCATTAAATTGGTGCTCCATCTCACGGGCGGTATATAGAGGGTTGGTGTTGACCACCACGAGACCGGCGCGGATCGCCCCAAAAACCACTACAGGGTACTGTAAGAGGTTCGGTAGTTGCACTGCAATACGATCGCCGGGTTTAAGGTCGGTAAAGTTCTGTAGCCAGGCTGCGAAGTCCCCAGAGCGTTGGTATAGCTCGCCATAGGTGAGGGTTTGGCCCATGTTAGTGAATGCAGCGTTATTGGTGAAACGCTGGCAGGACTCTTTTAATACCGCTTGAATATTAGGGTACAGATCGGGGTTGATTTCGGTGGGGATACCTTCAGGGTATTTGTCCTTCCAGAAGTTCTCGTTCATGCAAGCCAACTCCTAAGCAATAGCTCGTTTAATGCATTCCGAAGTGTTTAACAAAAGCACACTAAAATTAACAGTTTCTTAAGGTGTTGATCGCTAAAGGAAACCAACCTTTGATCATGATTGCTTTGCACTTGCTCAGTGGTGTTCACAGGAGCGTGCATTGCTCAAAAGTCACTGAATTATATGGTCTTGTCAATCATCTCATCAATGGCATGTTTTAGTAATTATTGTTTTGCTTTGCTTTTTATTATTCATAGCAAGCGATTTGCAGGGTAGCAGTTTTATAAAAATGCAACCAGTACAATGTAAGGCCTTTCGGTCACGTTTAGAATAAAAGTTGTTCGGCGGTCTTGTCCAGCCTTCTACTAAGGATTCCTCCCAAAGTCTAACAATTGGCACTACAATGGGTACAGGTTAAAACCATGCAGAGGGAGGCCAACATGCGCCACGAAGCATTCTGGTTAACTGCCAATAATGCGACTGAGCTCTACGTAAATCACTGGTCCAGTGCTGAGCAGCCCCTAGCTATTGTGATGATTGCCCACGGTATGGCTGAGCATAGCCAGCGTTATGGGCGCTTCGCTGAGGCACTGTCGGAGCAAGGTATATCAGTATTTGCTATGGATTTGCGGGGTCATGGCCGCACTGCAGCCAAGGCAGTGTTGGGGCACTTTGCTGACGAGCAGGGCTGGGATCGGGTGGTCAATGATCTGAGCTGTTTGAATCATCATATTCGTGCGCGTTATCCCAGTACGCCGATATTTTTATTGGGTCATAGCATGGGTAGTTATGTGGCTTTGGCTTATTTAATGCAGCACAGTTGCAGTATGCAGGGCGCTATTTTATCCGGCTCTAATTATTTCAAAAATACTTTGCGTTACCGTGCGGCCATTGCTCTAGCTCGGTTGGAGCGCTGGCGTTTGGGTGGGCAAGGGCGTAGTCGGTTGCTGCATAAGCTGATTTATTACCCTTGTCAGCGTGCCGTGAAGCAGCGGCGTACCGACTGGGATTGGTTGACGCGCGATGCCGCGCAGGTGGATGCCTATATCGCTGATCCCTTATGCGGCTTTATGTGCACCACGCAATTGTGGCTCGATCTGTTGCAAGGCTTGCAGCACATCACGCCAGTGAAAAATATGGTGCAAATTGATAACAGTTTACCGCTGCTGATTATTGGTGGCGGTGCAGATCCCATTAACCATGGGCATCGCTTGATTGATTTGGCTGATGCGCTGCGTGAATCCGGTAATCGTGCTGTGGATATTAAGTTGTATCGTGGTGCCCGCCATGAAGTATTGCAAGAAACCAATCATTTAGAAGTGACTGCTGATATTATCCAATGGCTCAACGCTGCGTTAGTCAACCAGCGAGCAGTAATTACATCTATAGCCTGACACTTGGAGAGTGAGTCATGACGCAAAGCACCAGCATCCCTTACGCGAGTTTAGAAGAGGGACAAACAGCACGTTTTAGTAAATTGGTTACCGAGCATGACATTATGCTGTTTGCCAGTTTGTCTGGTGATCATAACCCTGTCCACCTTGATGCAGACTATGCGGCAGGTACGATGTTTAAAGAGCGCATTGCCCACGGTATGTTCAGTGGCGCGTTAATCAGTGCCGCGGTGGCTTGTGAGTTGCCAGGACCTGGAACAATTTATCTAGGCCAGCAAATGGAGTTTAAGCTGCCGGTTAAAATAGGTGATGAGCTGACCGTGCAACTGGAAATTTTAGAGAAACTGCCAAAGTTTCGTGTGCGTATTGCCACCCGCGTGGTTAATCAGCGTGATGAAATCGTTGTGGATGGCGAAGCATTAATTATTGCCCCGCGCAAAGCAGTGACTGTTGAGCTGGCTGCAGTACCGAAGTTTGTTGCTCAGTAAAGCCGAAAATGCCGCTTATAGGCGGAACGCAGTACAACAGTGTTAAAGAAGAGATAGTTATAAATTTGCAGGCCTTGCTCATTCAATTTTGTTTGAGTAACGCCTGCATTTTTTGCAAAACTGCATTTAAACCATTGCTACGTGAGGGTGACAGTTGACGGCTTAAGCCCAGCTGAGTAAACCATTCGGTAATATCTACCGCGGCAATTTGCTCAGCGGTTAAGCCTTCAATGCGTACCAGTAACAAAGCCAGCAGGCCGCGCAGTAAGCGTGCTTCACTGGCTATACGGAAAGACACCTGTTCAGCTTGCTGTTCCAGCACCAGCCACACCTTGGTTTCACAGCCGTGCACAAGGTGTTCATCGCTGCGCAATGCTTCAGGCAGCTCATCCAGCTGTGCAGCCCACTGTAGCAGTAAGCGTGCCCGCTGCTCCCATTGTCGGCAGTCCTGAAATGCGGCTAAGGCCTGTTGTGCTGCAGGGGTTAAGTCATTCATTGTAAAATCTCTAAAGCTTGGTCTAAGGCGTTAAAAAAACGTTGCAGGTCATCGCCATTGTTATACATGGCCAGCGAGACCCGCAGTGCGCCAGTGAGGCCAAGGTGCTGCATCAGTGGCATTGCGCAATGTTGTCCAGCACGTACAGCCACACCTTGTTCGCCGATCAGCATGGCAAGGTCAGCGTGATGCACTTGTGGCGCATTAAAACTGACCAAGGCGCAGTCAGGGGCACCAATAATCTCCATGCCCCGCGCGTGTAAACCCTCTAAAAGACTGGCATGCAATGCCGCTTCATGTTGTGCAATGGCAGCACTATCTAAACTTTGTAGCCATTCTAGGGTGGTGGCAAAGGCAATAATGTTGGCAATACTTGGGGTGCCGGGCTCAAAGCCTAGGGGGGCGGGTAAAAATTCAGCCTGCTGATAATCGCAGTGGCGTACCATTTCACCGCCAAACTGCCAGTGGCGCAGAGCGGTGACTGCACGTTGACGGACAAATAACACCCCAACCCCATCGGGACCATACATTTTATGAGCTGAACAGACAAAAAAATCACAGTTGAGTTGTTGCAAATTAGGACGCTCATGGACCACCGATTGTGCGCCGTCCACAACAGTCCAAACAGCGGCTTGCCGTGCTGCTTCGAGCAAGGGTTGCAGGTTTTGACGGCGGCCCACCACATTGGACAAACTACTGACTGCTAAAATTCGGCTGCGCGTAGACAGCTGGCTTATGGCGTAATCAATATCCAAATGCCCTGCAGCGTCCATGGGTAAGATTTTTAAAACCAAGTCATGGGCCAGCGCCAATTGTTGCCATGGTAATAAGTTGGCATGGTGTTCATAGGCGCTAATGAGAATTTCATCACCGGCTTGCAAATGGTGCGCTAAGGCCTGACTGATGAGGTTAATGCCTTCAGTGGTGCCTTTGGTGAATATCACCGCATCATCAGCTGTGGCTTGCAACCAATGTGCGATGCAGGTGCGCGCCGCTTCAAAAGCACGGGTGGCTTGTTCGCCAGGCTGATGCTGGGCACGGTGTACATTGGCCACGCCTTGTTGATAATGCTGGCTGAGCGCATCAATCATCACCTGGGGTTTTTGCGCCGTAGCGGCGCTGTCCAGCCACACCTGGTGTTGCTCAGCTAACGCTAAAACACCAGGAAAAAAATCACGCCATGGGGAGTGCAGCATTGGGTCTCTTCACTGTAAGGCAAAAAAAGTGTTGCTGTCGAGCGAGCACTGGCGAATAGGCGCAGTGCTCGACCAACAGTTTTAGGTGGGTTGATTAATAATGCATTCCACAGCGCCAGTGTCTGAGTTGCGATAGAAAGATAAGTCATCTTGTAAAGCAAGTTCACTGGCCAGCACTGTTTTTAAGACCTGCTTGTTATGATCCATAACAGTGACTTGAGTGTCTTCGCTGAGCCATAAACCGGCTTCAACGGTATTGCGGTTGCCCAAGGAAATTCCCACCCCGGCATGATTATTAATCACACAGTTTTGGCCTAAACTGACCAGAGGTTGGTTGGCGGTATTGGCCATTGAGCAGCCGCCCTGCAAAGTGGATCTTTCACCAATTAACACCCCAGAGTCAATACAGCCATCAATGGTGCTGGCGCCTTGGGTGCCGGCATTAAAATTGATGGAGCCTTCATGCAGCACCACAGTGCCTTCACCCACATAAGCGCCTAAACGCACGCGCGCAGCATCGGCAATATGAATGCCTTTGGGCACCACATAGTCAGTGAGCTTAGGTAGCCTATCCACCGAAAAGACCTCTAGCATGCGGCCTTTAATACGCTCTTCCAGCTGCAATTCGGCCACTTCGTTGATATCAATGGCGCCGCGGTTGGTCCAAGCCACATTGGGCAGCACTGTAAACAAATCCGTTAAATTGATCTCATGGGGTGTGCATAGGCGGTGTGAGATGAGCTGCAGCTTTAAATAGGCCTCAGGGACAGACAATGGCTGCGTATCATGTTCGATCAGGCAAGCTACGGTAGGCTTGTGGCTTTCTGCTAAGCGCACCAGCAATGCACTTTGTTCTGGATCAAGGCGGCGCAGGGCATTGGCCAAATCAGAGGCTATAGCGAAGTTAAAGTCAATCACTTGATTGCCACCGCTGTAGCCTAAAATATCTTTAATGCGTTTTAAAAAGGCAGAGCTCGGCTGCAATAAAGGTTTAGGGAAAAAAACTTCCAACCATTCTTTCTTACGGTTCTGAGTGCCTACGCCAAAGGCAATGCTAAACATTGATTGCGACATGAGAGTTCCTTGTACGAAGTTGTTGCTTTAAAACGCTCGGAGTATGCAGTTTAAGAGTTGATAGCACTGTGATACAGCTCAGCTTTAAAGCCCACTAAGGTGCGTTCCCCTAAGTCTAGGACAGGGCGCTTAATCATTGAAGGCTGCGCGATCATTAAAGCAATGGCTTTGGCTTGATCAAGATCCGCTTTGCTGGCGTCATCGAGTCTGCGAAAAGTGGTGCCAGCGCGATTGAGGAGTGTTTCCCAGCCATGTTCGTTGCACCATTGTTCGAGGCGAGCCTGATCAATTCCAGCTTTTTTATAGTCGTGAAAGGCATAGCTAGTGCCGTGCTCATCAAGCCATTTACGGGCTTTTCTCATGGTGTCGCAGGATCGAATACCATATAAAGTGAAATCGCTCATAAAACCTCCAAAACAGTGTTAAATAACGGCTAAGCTGACCCGGTATACAATGGAACCGAACATGCACAGCATGCCAAACATCAATAAAGCCACGCCCCACGGGCGTGCGCGCCAGTTATAGCCAAAGGCGAGACAAAACATGCCAATGGTGATTAAAGTGGTCATCACATTAAGTGGGTTGTCCATGCAAATCCTTATTAATTAACACTTGATAAATGGGTGACTGTGCCGCTGGCGCCAGTGGATAGCTGTGCAATCATGCTTTCTTGTAAGGCATGGCACAGTTCTGGATCAGATAAAGGTTGGCCGTTTTGATCGGTAATGAAGAAGACGTCTTCAACCCGTTCGCCAAGGGTAATGATTTTGGCCTTAACTAAGGCCAGCTTATATTCGAGGAAAATCCCGCCAATACGTGCCAGCAAACCTGGCCGGTCGGGGGCAACCACTTCCAATACGGTGTAAGGTCGCTGGGCATCGTTATGAATGGTGATTTGCGGCGTAAACGAAAAGTGCTTTAACTGGCGCGGTACACGGCGCTGAATAATTTCAGGGTAGTCGGCGGGGTTGCGCAGCGCTTCGGTTAAGCCGGTGCGGATGTCTTGAATACGCTCTGGATCATCACCAATGCGGTCACCTTCAGCGTCCAGCACTATATAGGTTTCAATACTGAATCCCGCTTTGGAGGTCATGATGCGTGCGTCTACTGTGCTCAGGTTGAGCTGGTCTAAGGTGGCCACGGTGGTGGCAAAGAAGTCATGACGATGGGCAGCATAGACAAAAATTTGCGTACCGCCGCCGTCATATTCACGCTGGGTGGTTTCACGCACTAGGACTAAGGGGTCGGTATCGTCAGCGTGCTGTAAAATAGCAGCGCTGTGCCAGACAATATCACCGGCACTGTGCCGCAAGAAATAGTCATCACCCAGCTGACTCCAAATCTGCTCAACTGCGTGAGGGTCAGCGCCTTGCTCTTTGAGCAAGCTTAATGCAGTGGCTTGGCGGGTGCTGATTTGCTCTTCACGTTCCAGCGGGTTTTCCAAGCCACGGCGAATTGCGCGACGCGTATCACTGTACAGTTGGCGCAATAACTGTGCGCGCCATGAGTTCCACAGCGTGGGGTTAGTGGCGTTAATATCTGCGACCGTCAGTACATATAAATAATCCAAGCGCACTTGGTCGCCGACTAACATGGCAAAGTTATTAATTTCATCAGGGTCGGAGATGTCTTTACGCTGCGCAGTGACAGACATCACCAAGTGGTTGCGCACCAGCCAAACAATCAGCCGAGTGTCTAAAATAGGCAGTTTATGCAGCTTGCCAAACTCCTCAGCGATCTCTGCGCCAATCATGGAGTGGCTGCCGCCGCGGCCTTTGCCGATGTCATGAAATAGCCCAGCTAAATAGAGTAGCTCTGGCTTGGGTAGGCGGGCAATGATGGCACTGGCTAAGGAGAATTTTTCGGCAAAATCAGGGTGGCGCAGCTTGCGCAGGTGCTTAATTAAATTCAGAGTGTGCGCATCAACGGTATAAATATGGAATAAATCATGCTGCATTTGCCCGACAATGCGGCCAAATTCCGGTAAATAACGGCCCAGAATGCCGTAGCGGTTCATACGCCGCAGGTTCATGTGCACACCTTCTTCGCAGCGAAACAATTCTAAGAAGAGGTTGATATTGCGTTCATCATGGCGGAACTCGTCATCAATTAAATGACGGTGATCCCGCAGTGAGCGAATGGTCTGTGAGTGTACGCCGCTGATTTCAGGGTGCTGGGCGAGCAAAACAAATGCTTCGAGAATTGCTGATGGCGTATCACTGAACACATAAGGGTGACAGGCTTCCAAGTAACCACCGCGAATTCTAAAACGCTCATTGAGCGGGATGGGTGGTTCAGTTCTGCCATCGCGCAAAATGGTTTCTTCAAAGTACTGGTTGATCAGGTCGGAAAGCTGCGAGATTCCCATGACAATGCGGTAGTATTTCTGCATAAAGTGCTCAATGGCGACTTTATTGTCATCATCTTGGTAGCCAAACATGTCAGCAATTTTGTGCTGGTAGTCCAGCAGCAAACGGTCTTCGTTACGGCCTGACAGCATGTGCAGTGCATAACGCACTTTCCATAAAAAGGCGCGGGCATCCGCCAACAAGCGATACTCACCTTCGGTTAAAAAGCCAGGGGCTTCTAAGCTGCTGAGGGTGCGCATGCCAAAGCGTCGTCGCGCAACCCACATCACGGTTTGTAAATCCCGCAAACCGCCAGGCGAACCCTTCACATTGGGTTCAAGGTTGTATTCGGTGTCGTTGTATTTATTGTGGCGGGCGCGTCGCTCTTCGCGTTTACCTAAGAAGAACTCTTCACTGGGCCACATGTGTTGCGGGCCAATACGTTCGCGCATGTTGCTGAGCAATTCGCTGGCGCCCAGCACTAAGCGGCTTTCTAATAGACTGGTAATAATGGATAAATCATTACGGGCTTCTGCCGCACACTGCTCTGCAGTGCGTACACTGTGACCGACTTCTAAGCCAATATCCCACAGGAAAGTTAAGAAACTGGAAATGCCAGCGTGCAAGTGCTCATGCTGCTCATGCTCCAGTAAAATCAGTAAATCAATATCTGAGTAAGGGTGCAGTTCGCCACGGCCATAGCCGCCCACCGCCACTAGGGCGATGCTGCAATCGCCAGAGATCCAGTCTTGGGCGTGCCAAGCCTGATTAAGCAGTTGATCAATAAACCAAGCGCGGCCATGCACTAGGTTATGGATGTCTTGCTGGTCTAAAAAACGCTGGTCGAGCACCATGCGCGCATGCTCAATGGCGTTGCGAAAGGTGGCTAGGCTGTTATCGTCTTTGCTTAATTGCTGCTTAAATGCAGCACTATCAAAGAGTTCCGGATCAGTGATCGACAGCATGACCCACCTCGTAAAATACAACGGTCATTGAGCAAAGCAAGCGGCTGATGTGCTTAAAGTACTAAGCACATCAGTGTTATTTTAAGGCGCTTTGGCTGGGAAGGTTTCGTCGCTGCGCAGGGTGAAAATTTCATAGCCATCAGCGGTCACCGCTAGGGTATGCTCCCATTGCGCACTTAATTTACGGTCGCGGGTAATTGCGGTCCAGCCGTCACCCAGCAAACGGGTTTCTTTCTTACCAAGGTTAATCATCGGCTCAATGGTAAAGGTCATGCCTTCTTTTAACTCTAGACCCGTACCGGCTTTACCGTAGTGCAACACTTGCGGTTCTTCGTGGAATACGGTGCCAATGCCATGCCCGCAGTATTCACGCACCACAGAGTAGCCGTGGCTTTCTGCATGTTTTTGAATCACTTCGCCAATGTCGCCGAGGCGGGCACCAGGACGTACCAGCTCGATACCTTTATACAGGCATTCTTGGGTCACGCGGCATAAGCGCACAGCCCATTCTGGGGCATTACCCACCAAAAACATTTTACTGGTGTCACCGTAGTAGCCGTCTTTAATTACGGTGATATCAATGTTGATGATATCGCCGTCTTTTAGCGGCTTATCATTGGGAATGCCGTGGCACACCACATGGTTCACCGAGGTGCAGATGGACTTAGGAAAACCATTGTAATTCAGCGGTGCTGGGATGGCTTGTTGCACATTAACAATATAGTCATGGCAAATGGTATTGAGTTCGTCAGTGGTGACGCCCACTTGCACATGCTCCTCGATCATCTCCAGCGCTTCTGCGGCCAAACGACCAGCAATGCGCATTTTTGCGATATCTTCAGGAGTTTTAATAGAAACGGTCATGCAATCCTCAAAGCGCAGATTGCGCAGGTATAAATAATAGAAAAGTCAATTCTAGCAGAAATCAGCAATTCTGTGGGTGAACACGGGCTGTGCACAGTTAATTAAGCTTGATTGCGCATCAAGGCGCGCAGGGCAAAACGGTTGGGGTGGCACTCTTGAGCCAGCTCCTGTGGGGCTGGCAAGGGTTCGGCACAAATCCAAGCCGCTAACAATTCAGCAGCCAAGGGGGTGCTGATTAAACCACGGGTGCCGTGACCGGTGTTCACATATAAGCCTTGGTGCCATGGGCAAGGCTGCTGCAAAGGCAGGCGGGCGTTTTTCCTCAGCTGGGCATAGGTGTCCATAAAGGCAGTATGCTGGGCTATTGGCCCCACCACAGGTAGATAGTCATTGCTGGTGCTGCGCAAAGCGGCATGCCCTTTGAGCTGGGTCACATCAATGTTGTCGGTGTTAAACCTTTTTTTAAAGGCCGGTGACAGCTCGTTCAATAACGCCAGGTTACTGCGGTGTTCGGCCAGCGTGGGCGCTGGGTTGGTTTCGCTAAAATTAAAACTGGCGCCAATGGTGTGCTGATTATGGCGGGCCGGTGATATATAGCCTTTGGCTGAAATCACGCAATGAATAGGTTGCTGCGGGGTTGCTGGTAATTGGGTGGTTTGTCCGCGGATCGGCTTAAGCTGCAGGTGCTTCGTTTGGCTGAACTGCGCCACCTGCGCGGCATTACAAAGCACCACCACAGGTGCGCTGGCGATAACAGTGTCCTCATCATGCACCTGCCACGCTTGATTGTGTTGCCTGAGAGTGACTGCCTGTTGTGATGTTTTTAGGGTGATCAGCGGATGCTGTATGAGCAGCTGACACAAGGCGGGGGGATTCACCCAGCCCGCTTCAGGAAAAAACAGCCCGCCCTTATCCAACTCAACCCCCGCCAACTGACTGGCTTGTTCAGCGTTCACTGGGCGCAGCAGGGTTTCTGGAAAGTGCGCAGCCAGCTCGGCTTGGCGCTGCTGCTCTTTGTCATTAAAGGCCAGCTGCAACACCCCGCAGCTGCTCCAATCATTATCATCCAATGTGGGCTGGGCCGTTTGTTCAGCGCTGTGCGCCGCCAATAAACGGCGGGTGTAGCCAAAACCTGCCAATACAAAACGCGACAGTGCGGTGTTATGCGCAGACAGCTTAAGATACAAAACACCTTGGGCATTGCCAGAGGCTTCTTGGGCAATGTGCTCATGCTGTTCGATGAGCGTCACCCGCCAACCCCGTGCGGCGAGACTGGCCGCGCTGGCGCAACCGGCTAAGCCGGCGCCGATGATAATGGCGTGGCGCTGCTCAGGCGCTAAAGGCATTTTGGGTGGACGGGCAAACCAAGGGGCTGTGGCTGGCTTAGGGTCGCTGGTCGTCTCAGCTGGTTGAAATTGCCCCGCCAGCATTTGCCGCTTATGACCAAAGCCCGCTGGACGTTGCATGGTAAAGCCTACTGCGGCCAAACCGCGGCGTACAAAACCGGCACTGGTAAAGGTGGCGAGGCTGCTGCCCGGGGTGGAGAGTCGAGCCAGCTCAGCAAACACTGCGTCATTCCACATCTCAGGGTTTTTTGCCGGGGCAAAGCCATCTAAAAACCAAGCATCGACGTTGCCGTCCAGCTGCTTCAGCATCGCCAGCACCTCACCAATTAATAAAGTCAGGCTGACCCGACCGTTATCCAGTCGAAAGTGCTGAAAGCCCGGATGGATGGCCAGATACTGCTGTAATAGCTGTTCGCGCAGCTCAGCCAGCTCTGGCCATAGTGCAAGGGCCTTGGCCAAGTCAGCGGTCTGTAAGGGGTATTTCTCGACACTGATAAAGTGCAGCCGGGTATCGGCCGGTGCATGCTCTAAAAAATGCTGCCACGCGGCCAAAAAGTTTAAGCCGGTTCCAAAGCCGGTCTCACCAATCACAAAGGTGTGCCCTTCGTCTAGTGCAGCAAAACGTTCTGCCAGCTGGTTGTGCTCAATAAACACATAGCGTGATTCGTCCAGCCCCGAGGCTTTAGAAAAGTACACATCATCAAATTGTCTGGATAAAGGCTGGCCTTGTGGATCCCAGTTAAGTTGCGCGTGGTCGTTATCCTTCATGAATGAGCCTTGCTTATTAATGGTGAATGAATGAGTGGTGCATAAAGTAGAGTGCGGCATGGTTTTTGCAGCGACTTATAGTAATACAGTAATAAAGACTGATTTTTGACGTTTGAGTTGAGTCGCTATTATGAATGCTCCGTTAACCACCCAGCAAAATAAAGCTACTTCTGATGATGTATCGGAGGTGGCCCAGCTGCAAAGCCAATTGCAGCAGTTTACCCGCTTGAGCGAACAGTTTGCAGGCTCTTTACAGTCCATGCAGAGTCGTTATGCCCAAGTGCAGGATGAGCTGGCGCAGGTGAGTGAGCAGCGTTTACATGAGTTGGCGGAAAAGGAACGTTTAGCCCAGCGCTTGCAGCAAATCTTAGATGTGTTGCCAGGCGCTGTGGTGATTGTCGATGGTCAGGGCTTGATCAAAGAAGCCAATCCCGCAGCCACTCAGTTACTGGGCGTACCTTTAGTGGGCCAGCTGTGGCGCGAAGTGATAGTGCAGTGCTTTGTCTACCGCGCCGATGATGGCCATGAGGTGTCGTTGCACAATGGACGACGGGTGTCTATTGCCTTGCAAGCACTGCCCGATGAGCCCGGTCAGCTGATTATGCTCACTGACATGACCGATACCCGACGCTTACAAGCTGAACTGGCCCAGCACGAACGTTTATCGGCATTGGGCAAAATGACCGCTGCTTTAGCCCACCAGATTCGCACCCCGTTATCGGCGGCGATGCTGTATGCCAGTCATCTCACCGAAGATACCTTGAGCTCGGATGTGCAGCAGCGTTTTGCTGGGCGCTTGCAAGATCGTTTACATGAATTGGAACGTCAGGTGCGGGACATGTTGCTGTTTGCCCGTGGTCCTTTGCCTCGTGAGCAGCGCAGCAGTGTCGCGCAATTATGGCAGGCACTACAGGAAGCAGCAGAGCCGCACTTGCAAGCGCATCAGCTGCGCTGGCAGTGCAATCTAGCCCATCCAGAACAGCTGGGTGTGCAATGTAATCAAGACGTATTGCTGGGTGCGCTGATGAACTTATTACATAACAGCGCACAATCTGCTGCAGCGCCCGTGGCCATTAAAGTGCATGCCTATGTGCGTGAGGAGATGCTGCGCTTGGTGATCACCGACAACGGCGAGGGCATGGGCCCTGAGTTATTAGAACAGGTGCAGGAATCGTTTTTCACCCGTAAAAGTGCCGGCACTGGCTTAGGGCTGATGGTGGTGCAAGCCGTAGTGCAAGCCCATCAGGGGCGTTTTGTATTGCGCTCTAAACAGGGGCGCGGTACCTCTGCCTTGGTTGAGCTGCCGTTGTTAGCTGACTTCTCTGCAAGCACCGAACAAACCATCACTAGCTCAGCGCCAAGCCCTGCATTAATGAAAGGAGATTATCTATGACTGTAAAAATTTTATTGGTTGAGGATGATCGAGCCCTGCGTGAGGCCTTAGAGGATACGTTAGCCCTCAGTGGCTATGCCTGTGTGGCGGTGGCCGATGCCAAGCAGGCCTTGGCTGCCCTCAATGAGCAGGTGTTCAGTTTAATGCTCAGTGACATCAATATGCCGGGCATGGATGGGCAAGACTTACTTAAAGAAGTCAGTGAGCGGGTACCCGGCATGCCAGTGGTGCTGATGACTGCTTACGGCGATGTACAGGGTGCAGTGCAGGCCATGCGCGAAGGGGCGGTGGATTATTTATTGAAGCCGTTTACCGCCAAAGCCCTAGAGCAGGTACTGCAGCGTTACGCGGTGGGCCGGGTGCTGGATGCCGACCAACCGGTGGCGGAAGATGTGGCCAGTCAGCAATTATTGGCGCTGGCCGCCCGTGTCGCACAAAGTGATTCCACGGTGTTATTAACCGGCGAATCCGGCACCGGTAAAGAGGTGTTAGCCCGTTATTTACACCAGCAGTCACCTCGCCATGAACAGCCTTTTGTGGCCATTAACTGTGCGGCTATTCCGGAAAATATGTTGGAAGCTACACTGTTTGGCCATGAACGCGGCGCTTTTACCGGTGCGGTGACAGCCCGTGCCGGTAAGTTTGAAGAGGCCAATGGTGGCACCTTATTGCTGGATGAAATTTCTGAAATCCCCTTAGCGTTGCAAGCCAA
>Ga0079226_10000083_pt1 | contig 55517 bp, 49 predicted proteins | sample Poulit2014_FD_76345 | JGI IMG/M metagenome (GOLD analysis project Ga0079226, IMG submission 76345) | Agricultural soil microbial communities from Georgia to study Nitrogen management - Poultry litter 2014 | ecosystem: Environmental > Terrestrial > Soil > Agricultural land | place: USA: Georgia...
AGGTGCAAAAAACAAAGAAAATGCTGAAAAATTTATAAACTATATATTGAGACCAGAAGTATCAGCAGCTATTGGCGAATATGTAGGATATTCTCTTCCTAATAAAGAAGGTATAAAGCTTTTACCTGAGGAAATGCAAAATAATGAAGTAGCATATCCTGATTTAAAAAAATTGCCTAAAATGGAAGTATTTAAAGATCCTAAAGATATAAATCCTATATATGATGATATATGGGCAGAAGTAAAATTAAGTAAATATGATTGATTAAAGACTGGTTTTAGCCAGTCTTTTTTATTTTATATACTGCAAAAATATTTATAAAAATGTTATAATAAAAATATAGATATAGTAGAAAATAAGAATATCTGAATTGTTTCGATAAATAGCATAGAGTTTTAAATATCCAACTAAAAAAGGAGAGATAAGTTATGAGAAAACGTTTGTTTTTAATTGTGGCGTTAATATTAGTATTAGGGCTTACAGGATGTAAGAAAAATGGTAAAGAAAATCATGATATAGTCAATAAAGAAGAAACTATTTTATTCGTAGAATCTCAACAAAAAGATGTAACAGACAAAGAAAATTCTCAAGAATATTTAAACTTATTAGAAAGCTACACAAATATAATCGGTAAAAATATGTATAATGGAACTAGTAATATATCTTACTCACCTATTGGGGTGCAGATAGCGAGTACAAATTTTATAGATTTTTCTGTCGGTGATTCAAGACAGGCGATATATAAAGATTTGGGAATAAAAACAGATGATAGTTTGAGCAAAGAAAATATAATTTTAAAAAATAAACTTAGCTCAAAAGAAGGTATAAAAATGGCTGATGGCATCTGGGTAAATTCTGAAGTTAAAGAATTTAATATAGATAAATTAAAAGAAAAAGCCGAAAAATCTTCTTCTGATTTATATTTTGGACCTTTTGATAGAGAAGGAAATGATATATACAATAAATGGCAAGAAGACAATTTAGATGCTATCTTAAATAAAGACGGACTAAAAGAAGATACTCGTATAATGGTAACTAATGCTTTGAATTTTAAAAATAAATGGGATATAGAGTTTGATAAAGAAAAAATAGAAAATTTAGAGTTCACAAATTTTGATAAAACTAAAACTAATATAGATTTTTTAAGTGACGATAGAAAAGTAGATTATTTTGAAAATGACGAGTTTAAAGCTATAGGGTTAAAATTTAAAGATAGCGAAGCAGTGGGATATTTTATATTACCAGCAGATATAAGAAAACAGGATAAAATTTTAGGAAATTTATATGAAAATTTAGTAGAAATAGATAAAGATAAGACAGAAGAAAAAGTATTATTTAAAATACCTAGATTTCATTTAAATATTAATAGAGATATAACAAAAGATTTAAATGATAAAAAATTTGAGATTTTATTTAAAGACTTTACTACAGATGCAAGTAAAGACGGAATAATGAGATTGTATCAATTAAATCAATTTATAGATATAAAGGTAGATGAAGAGGGTTCAGAGGCAAAGGCTTTAACCGAAGGTTTAGAGAAAATGAGTTTACCTTTAGAAACTAAGGAACTTATTTTCGATAGACCATTTATATATGTAATAGCAGAAAAAGATGAAAATTCAGAAAAAATATTACCTTTATTTGTAACTTATATTGGAAATATAGAAGAAAATAAATCAGAGATAAAATAGACTAAGTTAAAAGGTGGTTTTATACCACCTTTTTTATTTAAATATTAAGATAATACTACAATTTTATAACTTAATTGCTTATTGATTCTATAAAGACTATAATAATATTGTATTTGAAAAAACGAGGTGATGTTTTGAATTTTATTGAACTTTTAAAAATAATTTTTTTAGGTATTGTCGAAGGTATTACTGAATGGCTGCCTATAAGTTCAACAGGACATATGATTTTAGTAGATGAATTTATACATTTAAATGTAACAGATGCTTTCAAATCTATGTTCTTTGTAGTAATACAACTAGGTGCAATTCTTGCTGTTGTATTTATATATTGGAATAAACTATTTCCATTTTACAGAGATAAAAAAGCCCCTGTAAATAAAGAAGCTTTACCAAAGATGTGGGCAAAAATTATAGCTTCATCAGTACTTATAGTTATAGTTTTAATTGCAGTATTTAAGCTTAAATCTGGCTTAGATAGTAAATTTATGAAATTATTAATACTTTTACTAGGCTTTATACTTATAGTTAGTTTACTCTTCTATATACTATCAAATCTTGTTAAAGGCGTTAATGTAAGAACTAATAGATCACAGTTAATAATGTGGTTAAAAATTATCGTGGCTTGTATTCCAGCAGGAATAGTTGGTGTTTTATTTGATGATTTAATAGATAAATATCTTTATAATTATGTAGTAGTTGCATTAGCACTTATAATATTTGGTATATTTTTCATAGTTATAGAAAATAAAAATAAAAACCAAGAACCACGAGTGAAAACTATTGATGAAATAACATATAAAGATGCTTTAATGATTGGTTTATTTCAATTATTAGCAGCTATATTCCCTGGTACATCAAGATCTGGAGCAACTATATTAGGTGGTATTATTATAGGGTTATCTAGAACTATAGCTGCAGAATTTACATTCTTTTTAGCTGTACCGGTAATGTTGGGAGCAAGTATATTAAAGTTAGCAAAGTTTGGCCTTAATTTTACAATGGCTGAATTTATATACTTAATAGTAGGAATGGTTGTTGCCTTTGGAGTTTCAATAGTTGTAATTAAATTCTTGATGAATTACATTAAGAAAAATGACTTTAAAGCTTTTGGATGGTATAGAATTATACTAGGAGTATTAGTTTTAGTTTATTTCTTTATAAAGACAATTTTACTTTAATTAAGATAAAATAAAAAATAAAGTCTCTAATAAGGGGGCTTTATTTTTATTTATAAATAATAAATATAAAAATAGTTTTTATAGGGTACTTAAATATTTTTTTATGGTATAATATAGATGTAAATAAATACATAAATTTTTAGGAAAATAAGGGAAAATTATATATTCTTGCCTTATTTTTTTATTGTAATAATGGAAAACAAAATTTAGGAGAAATTATTTTAGATGGAATTATTAAAAGGGTTAAATGAAAAACAAAAAGAAGCAGTTTTATGTTGTGATAGGCCACTACTTATATTAGCAGGAGCAGGAAGTGGTAAGACAAAAGTTTTAACGACAAAGATTGCATATATAATAGAAAATAATCTAGCATCCAAATATGAAATATTAGCTATAACATTTACTAATAAAGCAGCTACAGAAATGAAAGATAGAGTGTCTAGACTATTAAAAGAAGATGTTAGTTCATTATGGATAGGAACTTTCCACTCTATATGTACAAGGATATTAAGAAGAGAAATTTCGCATATAGGATATTCTAATAATTTTACAATATATGATAGAACTGACCAACAGTCTTTAGTCAAAGAAATTCTCAAAGAAAAAGCAATAGAGGTAAAATCTTTTCAGATAAACGGATTTTTAGCAGCTGTAAGTAATGCAAAAAATTCAGGAGAAGGTAAATTTTATATTGAAGATTTTTATTCAAATATTCCAAGCGCTAGAAAATATGGAGAAATATACGAAAGTTATATACAAAAAATGAAAGAATATAATGCACTTGATTTCGATGATTTAATTTTAAAGACATTAGAATTATTTAAAGAAAATAAAGATATTGCAGAAAAATATTCTGATAGATTTAAATATGTGTTTGTAGACGAGTATCAAGATACAAATAAAACACAATATGAATTAGTAAGATACTTTTCAAAATCACATGGAAATGTGTGTGTAGTAGGAGATGGCGACCAATCTATATATGGATGGCGAGGAGCAGATATTTCAAATATCCTTAATTTTGAAAAAGATTTTAAAAAATCAGATATAGTACTTTTAGAGGAAAATTATCGTTCTACTAAAAATATATTAGATGTGGCAAATAAAGTTATAAAAAACAATGAAAATCGTAAAGATAAGGCATTGTGGACATCTAAAAAAGGTGGAGACGAAGTAATATATAAAAGGGTAAGTTCTGATTATGAAGAAGCTTCTATGGTTATTAATTGGATAGAGCATATGAGATATAATGACTATAAATTTGATGATATGGCTATACTTTATAGAACTAATGCTCAATCTAGATTATTTGAAGAAGCCTTGATGAAGGCAGGTATAAACTATCATGTTGTAGGAGGATTGAAATTCTACGATAGAAAAGAAATTAAAGATTTAATATCTTATTTAAAAATAATAGTTAATCCTAGCGATAATATTGCTTTAAAGAGAATAATAAATGTACCAAAGAGAAGTATAGGAAATGTAACTGTAAATAAAATAGAAACAGCAGCTAATAATATGAGCTTATCTATATACGATTATTTACTTCATGGAGATATAGAAAGTATGCCTGTTAAAACATCTAAAAATTTGATTAAATTTAGAGATATAATAGAAAATTTAAAGGTAGAAAAAGAAAATATGCCTTTAACAGAATTTGTAGAATATACTTTAGAAAAAACTGGATATTTACATTCTTTAGAAGAGTCAACTCTAAGAGAAGATAAAACTCGTATTGAAAACCTAGGAGCATTTATAAGTGCCATTGGAGATTACGAAACTATGACTGAAAATGCTACATTAGAAGACTATCTGTCTTCTGTTAGTTTATTGTCTGATGTTGATAAAACAGAAGAAAGCAGTGGAGTTAGTTTAATGACAATGCACGCAGCAAAGGGTTTGGAATATAAAGTTGTATTTTTAACAGGTATGGAAGAAGGTTTATTTCCAAGCGAAAGATCTATATCTGAAAGAGATGGTTTAGAAGAAGAGAGAAGACTTTGCTATGTAGGAGTTACAAGAGCAGAGGAAAAATTATTTATAACGAGTTCTAAAACTAGAAGAGTTTTTGGTAGAACTACAGCAAATAAGGAGTCGAGATTTATTAAAGAGATGCAAGATACAATAAAAAATGAAAGTGTTAAAGAAGATGTTGAAGTAAATTTTAGAGAAAGTTATGGCGAATCTGTTGAAAATATGAAAGAAGATTTAAAGAAAAATCTTTTAGGAACTAAAAAAGAGCCAAAATCAATAAATAAAGAACAATTTCAAATGAGCGATAAAGTAAAACATAAAGCTTTTGGAATTGGAACTATAATTTCTATAAAAGACGAATCTGAAGGCGATGAGGTGATTATAGCTTTCGATAGTAAAGGAGTTAAAAAATTCAAAAAAAGTTTAGCACCTATAACGAAAGCATAAAATTATGAATGATATAGATAAAATGGAAAAACTTGTTGATAGGTTAAATGAGCTAGCATATCATTATTATACTCTAGATAACCCTATAGCTACGGACGCAGAATATGATGAACTATATGATGAACTTTTAAAACTTGAAAAAAGCACAGGTAAAATATTAAAGTCATCACCAACGCAAAGAGTTGGAGGAAGTATATTAAAGGGCTTTAAAAAACACAAACATATAAATCCTTTATACAGTTTAGGAAAAGCACAGACTTATGAAGAAATAGCTGATTGGATAAATAGAATTGAAAAAATTGTAGAGTATTATAATAAAACAAATTTAGAAAAATTACCAAAATTAGAATATATAATGGAATTGAAATTTGATGGACTTACAATTAATTTAACCTATAAAGATGGATATTTAGATATGGCTTCTACTAGAGGAAATGGAGAAATAGGTGAGGAGATATTGCCACAAATATTAACTATATCTTCTATACCATTAAAAATACCATTTAAGGGAACTATGGAAGTACAAGGTGAAGGTTTAATGCCTTTATCAGCTTTAAAAAAGTACAATGAAACTGCTAAAGTTCCTTTAAAAAATGCTAGAAATGCAGCAGCAGGAGCTTTAAGAAATCTAGATACAATTGAAACTAAAAAAAGAAATTTAACAGCATATTTCTATAATGTAGGTTATATTAGTGATGAAAGTGCTTTTAATTCTCAAGAAGAAATTATAGAATTTTTAAAGAGAAATAGAATAAAAGTATATCCATTTTTAAAAAAGGTAAATACTTTAGATGAAGTTATAAAAGTTCTTGAAGAAGTTGAGACGCTTAGAAGAGAAATAGATATATTAACAGATGGAGTAGTAATAAAGGTAAATGATATAAAAACTCGAGAAGTGCTTGGATATACAAATAAATTTCCTAGATGGGCATTAGCTTTTAAATTTGAGCCTGACGAATACTCAACTATATTAAAAGATGTTCAATGGAATGTAGGAAGAACAGGCAAAGTTACTCCGACAGCTATACTTGAGCCTATTGAGATAGGTGATGTTACTGTAGGAAGGGCAACTTTAAATAATTATGATGATATTTTGAGAAAAAAAGTTGAACTAAACTCAAGAGTTATAGTTAGAAGATCTAATGATGTAATACCTGAAATTTTAGGAGTTCTTGACGGAGAAGAAAGAGATACTAAAGTTATAGAAATGCCTAAATATTGTCCATCCTGCCATAGCGAATTATTCAAAGATGGAGTTCATATATTTTGTCCAAACTCTATGAGCTGTAAACCACAATTAGTAAATAGACTCGTTCATTTTGCATCAAGAGATGCTATGGATATAACGGGACTTAGTGAAAAAACTGTTGAAAAATTAATGGAAAATTTAAATGTAACAGAACTTAGTCAAATATATGATTTAGATAAAGAAGATTTATTAAAAATTCCAGGGTTTAAAGAGAAGAAAACAAATAATCTTTTAAATGCTATAGAAAAAAGCAAAAATACGACATTGGATAGATTTATATATGCTATAGGAATTCCTAATGTTGGTATAAAAACTAGCACTGACTTAGCTAGAAAATTTAAAACACTAGAAAATTTAGAAAAAGCTAAGCTAGAGGATTTAATAAAAATAGATGATATCGGCGATATAGTTGCCAATGAAATAATTGATTTTTTCAATGATGATGAAATAAGACCCGCCATAGATAAATTATTAGAAAAAGGTATTAAAATAGAAGAAGTAGAGGAAATCAAAGTAGATAACTCAAAACTTGAAGGCAAGACTATTGTAATAACAGGAACACTTAATAATTATGTGCGAGGAGATTTGAAGAAATTACTTGAAAATAAAGGTGCCAAAGTTACATCAGCTGTATCTAAAAATACAGATTATTTAATAGTAGGAGAAAATCCAGGTAGTAAGTACGAAAAAGCTGTTAGTTTAAATATAGATATAATTAATGAAAACGAAATAGAAGATTTAATAAAATAAAGCTGGGTATTAACCTAGCTTTATTTTATTAATATTGTAAACATATTGTAAATTAGTCAAGTAAAAAATAGGGTATAATATAAGTATTAATTGTAGAGAGGTATAATTTAAATGACAGAGTTTTTTAAGAAAAATAAAAAAATAATCGCAGTAATTACTGTTATATTATTGGTGATTTTTTCAGGTTTAATCTATTATTATAGGTATGATCCATTTGCGAAATGGGAAGATGAGGAATTCAAGAGCAATAATATAACTTTAATGGAAAAAGAAACAGGAAAAATTTTATATGAAAAAAATGGAAGTGAAAAAGTACCGCCTGCATCGTTAACTAAGATTATGACAACATTAGTAGCCATAGAGAATATTGATGATATTAAAGAAGTAGTTGGAATAGATGTTGATATTTATAAAGATATGGTAAAAAATAATGCTTCAATGGCAGGATTTTATGGTAAAGAGCCTGTAAATTACGAAGATTTACTTTATGGAACAATGCTTTCTTCAGGAGGAGAAGCTGCAGGAACTTTAGCTAAAGCAGTAGGTAAGGGTAATATTAAAAACTTTGTAGATATGATGAATGAAAAAGTTAAAGAATTAGGATTAGAAAATACTCATTTTGGAAATCCAGAAGGTTTAGACTCACAAGATACTTATACTACAGCTGAAGATATGGCATATATATTAAAAGTAGCTATGGAAAATGAGATATTTAGAAAAATATCTACATCTAAAGATTTTGTAAGCAGTAAAACATTAGACCATCCTCAAGGATTAAAACTTGAAAGTACAGTGCTGACACCATTAGAGGGACAAAATAAAGAAGGGTTTAATATATTAGGAGGCAAATCTGGAACTACTGAAAATGCTGGATTATGTTGGGCAACTTTAGGAGAAAAAGATGGGGTAGAATATATATTAGTTACATTAGGCGCTCCATTAGATAATCTATCTAAACCAACGCCTTATCAAATGCAAGATCATTTGATAATATTTGAAAAAATTGAAAGAAAAAAGTTTTTTAATTAAAATAAACATAAAAAAGGACGCTTAATTAAGCGTCCTTTTAATTTATTTATTTCTTTTTAGCTTTAGCTTTTTTAGGTTTTTTATAAGCAGTGTTTTCTAGTGGTAAACTAGTTCTAAATACACCATCTTTATTATAGTAAGCATTTTGTAATGCTGGAGCTGTTGGGATAGCTGAAATTTCACCTATACCTTTAGCACCATAAGCTAAATCTATATTGTTTTTCTCAACGAAAACTACTTCAATTTCTGGTACTTGTGGAGCTTTTAGTAATCCTAAAGTACCGTATTTAACTTTTGGAACTCCATCTTCAAGAGGGAAGTCTTCAGTTAAACCATAACCCATACTCATTACAACTCCACCGTCTACTTGACCGCCAGCAGTAACTGGGTTAATTATAGTACCTGAATCGTGAGCAGCTATTATTTTTTCAACGATACCTTCTTCGTTAATAGCAACAGCATGAGTAGCATAACCATATCCAACGTGACTTACTGGGTTCTTTTTAGGTGATCCCATTGGGTCAGAATCGAATGTGTATTCTGCTTTGAATACTTCGCCTTCTAAGTCTTTTAAAGTTTTACCACTGTCAAGAGCTTCTTTTAATAATCTAGCAGCTTTTTTAGTAGCTTCACCAGTAAATACTGTTTGTCTTGATGCTGTTGTAGTTCCAGAGTCTGGAGTATATTTTGTATCAGGATGTTCCATAACTATTTCTGCTGGAGTAAGACCTGCAGCTTCACAAACCATTTGTACTACTATAGTTTGAAGACCTTGACCTATACCTGCAGCAGATGTTCTTATATGAGCTTTACCATCTATTATAGCTATATTACATCTACCAGTATCTGGTACACCAACACCTAGTCCAGCGTTTTTCATAGCTGAAGCTATACCAACATAGTAACCTTCTTTATTTGAATATTCTTCATAGAAATCTTTAACAGCTTCTACAGTTTCTTTAAATGCTGTTCCTTCGTCTGCTAATTGACCGTTTGGAAGTTCATCGCCTGGTTCAATAGCATTTCTAAGTCTGATTTCAAGAGGAGATATACCAACTTGTTCAGCTAAATCATTGATAGCACATTCCATTGCGAAACATGATTGAGTTACACCGAAACCTCTATAAGCTCCTGCTGGAGTGTTGTTAGTATAAACTGCTCTACCTTCTATATCAACATTTTGGAAGTTATAAGGACCTGCAGCATGTGTACAAGCTCTTTGAAGAACTGGTCCACCAAGAGATGCATAAGCACCTGTATCTGATACGATATTTGCTTTTAATCCTTGTAATATACCATTTTCGTCACAACCAACTTTAAAGTGCATCCACATTGGGTGTCTCTTAGGATGTATGTTAATTGATTCTTGTCTTGTAAGTAATACTTTTACAGGTCTTTGGCATAAATAAGCTGCAAGAGCTGCATGGTGTTGAACACTCATGTCTTCTTTACCACCAAATCCACCACCAACATAAGCTGATTGGATTCTAACTTGTTCAGGTTTTATACCAAGTTCTTCAGCGATTTCTCTGTATTCATCGTATATACCTTGTCCACCTGTAATTACTTTTACACCGTCTTCATATGGCATACCGATAGCACATTCAGGTTCCATAAATGCATGTTCAGTAAATGGTGTATAGTAATCTCCTTCGGAGATAAATTTAGATTCTTCTAATGCTTTAGCAGCATCGCCTCTTTTTAATTCTTGGTATGAAAGAATATTGTTTGTAGGTGTAAAATGATTTCCAAATTGCATGAAACCTTCTCCATGAATTTGAGGAGCACCATCTTTCATAGCGTCATGTGGATTAGTAAGAGGTTCTAAAATATCACAATCTATTTTAACAGCTTTAACAGCCTCTTCTAATTGATTTTTTTCTTCAGTAACAACTATTGCTAAAGCATCACCAATAAATCTAGTTTCTTCTCCAACAGCAATCATTACATCATAGTCTTTTTGTAAGTGACCAATTTTTTTGTTTCCTGGGATATCTTCAGCAGTATAAACTGCAATAGTTCCAGGTAATTTTAATGCTTCACTAGCATCGATGCCATTTATTTTACATCTAGCAGCTGGTGGTCTAACAGCTTTAGCATAAACCATACCATCTACTACGATATCGTCTACATATTGAGCAGTACCTAAAGTTTTAGCTACAGCATCAACACGTGGTAAACTTTCTCCAACTTTACCAGTAGGTTCAGTAGTATCGATTTCTTTAGCACCTCTAAAGATTTCAGCTGCTAATAATATAGCATCTATAATTTTTACATATCCTGTACATCTACAGATGTTTGTACGAATAGCTTTTTGTACATCTTCTCTAGTAGGTTCTGGATTTACATCAATAAGTGCTTTAGCAGAAATAACCATTCCTGGGATACAGAATCCACATTGAACAGCTCCACATTTAGCGAATGCGTATCCGTATACTTCTTTTTCTCTTTCAGTTAGACCTTCTAGAGTTATTATTTTTTTACCTTCAAGTCTTGATAATTTCATAACACATGCTCTTATAGTTTTTCCATCAGCTATAACAGCACACGCACCACACGCACCTTGGTCACAACCATTTTTAGTTGCAGTAAGGTGTAAGTCATCTCTTAAAAAGTTAAGTAAACTTTTATCTTCAGATGAAGTGTAGTCCTTACCATTTATGTTTACTGTAAACATAAAATTCACCCTTTCCTTATTAAATCGTTTTTTAAAAATTTAGTAATAAAATTCCTGCAATACCCTGCATATATATTGTACCATGATATCACTATATATATCTAGATTTTTCATATTTATAACCTATGTTATAGATAAATTTTAAAGAAACTGTAATTATTACTCCTTTAATATATCATAAAAGTATAGTATAATAATAGATTAGAAACGCGTATTTTTAAAGGCTTTAATATTAAATATGCTAATAATGCGATTTTAGCATATATGTAAAGGGGTAATGAAATGCTTAATAAAAATGATGTAGAAAAAATTTATAATTTAGCAAATTTGAGATTAAAAGATGAAGAAGTTGAAGATTTAGCTATTAAATACCAAAAAGTTTTAGATTTTGCTCAAACTATAATGGAAGTAGATACTTCAAATGTTGATATACTAGAAATAATACCAGAGCATTGTGCAGAGCTTAGAGAAGATATTCCACAAGAAGGTCTTGATAGAGAAGAAGCATTAAAAAATGCAAAAGACAGAGAATATGGATATTTTAGACTAAAAAAAGTTATTGAGTAGGAGTGTAGTATGAGAGCAGATATACTTAGAGAAAAATTAGTAAATAACGAGATTGATATAGATAAATATTATGAAGATTTAATAAAAAAAGTTGAAGATAAAAAATCTTTAAATATTTTTATTTCTTTTGATGAAAATTTAATTAAAGAAAGAATTGAAAAATTAAAAAACAAAAAAAATAATAATGAAAAACTAGGTAAGTTATTTGGAGTTCCTGTAAGTTTAAAAGATAATATATCTTATACAGAAATGAGAATGACTTGTGGTTCAAAAATGTTAGAAGATTTTACACCTGTTTTTAATGCAACAGTTGTTGAAAAGTTATTAAAAGAAGATGCAGTAATATTTGGAAAAGTTAATATGGATGAATTTGCTATGGGTTCATCTTCTGAAACTTCATATTATGGCGTTACTAAAAACCCATTAGATGAAAAACTTATACCAGGGGGTTCATCATCAGGTTCTGCAGTATCAGTTGCAGCAGATTTAGTGCCTATATCATTAGGAACAGATACTGGTGGTTCTGTTAGACAACCTGCAGCTTTTTGTAATGTTGTAGGATACTATCCATCATATGGAACTATATCAAGACATGGAGTAGTTTCTATGGCAAATACTTTAGACCAAGTAGGTATAGTTGCAAATTCTGTAAAAGAAGTTGTTGATACAGTAAATATTATCGGTGGAAAAGATTTAAAGGATATGAACACTACTTTAAAAGAAAATTTAGATTTTAATTTAGACGAAAATTATACACTTAAAGGCAAAAAAATAGGTATCGTAGATATGGAAGAATTTGGCATGGATGAAACAACAAAAGCCGATTACGAAAAAGCTATTGAAGATTTAAAAAATCTAGGTGCAGAAATTGTTGAATTAGAATTTGATTATTTAAAATATTCTTCACCAGTTTATAATGTTGTAATGTCTTGTGAAGCAAGTAGTAATTTATCTAGATTTGATGGAATAAGATATGGTTACTTAACAGATGATTATAAAACTACTAGAGAACTTTATGTAAATACTAGAAGTGAAGGTTTTGGTGAAGAAGTTCAAAGACGTATAGCTATGGGAACTCATTATTTATCTGCTGATAATGGGAAAAAATTATATAAACAAGGTTTAAAAGTAAGACGTTTACTAATGGACGAATTTAATTCTAAATTTGATAAAGTAGATTTTATAGCTACACCAACTGTAACAGAATTGCCATATGAAATAGGTTCAAGACTTGAAGACCCATTAGCAGTATATGATAGTGGTACTTTTAATGTTGCAGTAAATTTAGCAGGTTTATGTGCAATTTCAGTTCCCGTACGTGAAGGAATATCAGGCTCACTTCAATTTATAGGCAAAAGAAATGAAGACGAAAAAATGTTAAATGCTGCATATGCCTATGAAAGGAGAGATGCGTAATGACTTTAAAAACTATAATAGGACTTGAAATACACGTAGAATTATCAACAGATACAAAAATGTTTTGTAACTGTAAAAATGAATTTGGTAAAGCACCAAACACAAATGTATGCCCAGTTTGTTTAGGACATCCAGGAGCGTTACCGGTTATAAATAAAAAAGCTATTGAATATGCAGTAATGGCTGGACTTGCTTTTGATTGTGAAATTAGAGAAGAATTTAAAATGGATAGAAAAAAATACTTTTATCCAGACCTTGTTAAGGGATACCAAATAAGTCAAGATAATATGCCATTATGTGAAAATGGTAAAATTGACTTACATTTAGAAGACTATAATAAAACAGTTAGAATACAAAGAATTCATATAGAAGAAGATACTGGTAAATCAATTCATAATGAAGCAGGAAATACACTTATGGATTATAACAGATCTGGTGTACCTCTTATTGAGATAGTAACTTATCCAGACATGAATACAACAGAAGAAGCTAGATTATTCTTAGAAACTTTAAGAGAAAGATTAAAATATCTAGGTGTTTCAGACGTTAGAATGGAAGAAGGTTCTCTTCGTTGTGATGTAAATATAAATGTTGTAGATGAAGAAACAGGCTTTAAGACAAAAATATCTGAAATTAAAAATCTTAACTCATTTAAGTCAGCAGTAAAAGCTTTAGAGTTTGAAGAAAAACGTCATAGAAAATTGATTGAAGAAAAAAATGAAGGCTTTAAAGAAACTAGAAGATGGAACGATGGAGAGAATGCTACTGTAGTAATGCGTAGAAAAGAAGAAGGTAGTGATTATAGACTTTCTGTTGAAGGAGATATTCCATATATAAGATTGGGAGAAAACTTTATAGAAGATATTAAAAATAATTTACCAGAACTTCCACATGATAAAATGAATAGATTTATCGAAGAATATAAAATTGAAGAATATGATGCTGACATATTAACAAGAAATGTATTTTTATCAAATTATTTTGAAAAAGTGGTATCTATTGTTAATGATGCACAATTAGTTAGTAACTGGTTATTATCAACAGTGCTTAGACAAGTAAATGATAATGAAATAGAAGTAGAAGATATGAATATGTCTGCTGAAAATTTAGCTAAGCTATTAAACTTAGTTAAAGATAAAAAAATAAATAATAATACTGCTAAGAAAACTCTTAGAAAAATGTTTATAGAAAATTTCGACCCTGAAAAATATGTAAAAGAACAAGGATTAGTTCAAATAACAGATGACTCTGCTTTAGTTGGAATAGTAGAAGAAGTTTTAGCTAATAACCAACAATCTATTGAAGATTTTAAAAATGGTAAAGACAGAGCTTTAGGATATTTAGTAGGACAATGTATGAAAGCATCTAGAGGTAAGGGAAATCCACAAAAATTCAATGAAATGTTATTAGAAAGATTAAATGCTTAAAAATAAAAGTATTATAGTATGGAGGAATAACTATGGCTACTGGCAAATTACCAAATGAAGTATTAGATAAATTATTAAAAAATAATATAAAAACTAATAGAAAAGAGGTGTTGGTAGGGGCACAAGTAGGGATGGATACAGCACAGATAGATTTTGGAGAAAATGTATGTGTAGTTTCGACAGACCCTATTACGGGAGCTTCTGCTAATATAGGTTCTTTAGCCATAGATATTTCAGTAAATGATGTTTCAACATCTGGAGCAGATTCTATAGGTGTTCTAGTAACTATACTAGCACCTGTAGGCTCTACTGTAGATGAGATTGAAAATATAATGAAAGATGCTTCTAATAGAGCAAGAGATTTAAATGTTCAAATAATTGGGGGACATACAGAAATAACAGATGCAGTTAATAAATTTATAGTTTCTACAACAGTAATAGGAAAAATAAATAAAAAAAATATTATAAAGCATAAATCAGTAGAATTTGGCGATTATATATATATGACTAAATATATGGGCTTAGAAGGTACAGCCATATTAGCTAGTGATAAAAAAAATCAACTTAAAGGTACTTTATCAGATAAAGAATTAAAAGAAGCTCAAAATTTATTTAACAGTATATCAGTAAAAAAAGATGGTATGACTGCAATAAAGTCAGAGGTTCATTACATGCACGATGTTACAGAAGGTGGAATATACGGAGCTATTTATGAAGCTTATCAGGGCATACATAAAGGCGTAGAAATTATAAAAGAAGATATACCTGTTTTAGATGTAACAAAAAAAATCGCAAAATATTTTGATATAAATCCTTATAGATTAATTTCTAGTGGTAGTATGTTAATAATAGCTAGATCTAATACAAATATTGAAAATGATTTTAAGCTTGCTGGTATAAAACTTACTAAGATCGGAGAGGTAAAAGGCGATAAACCTTTAATAATAGAAAATAAAGAAGCTAAAGAAATAGAACCTCCAACAAAAGATGAATTATATAATGCAATATAATGGTGATAAAATGAAAAAAATAGTATTAGCAACACATAATAAAGGCAAGGCAAAAGAATTTAAATCGTTATTAGAGGATTTGAATTTTGAAGTTTTAACTAAAGATGATGTTGGCATATCGATAGACCCAGAAGAAAATGGAGAAACTTTAGAAGAAAATGCTAAAATAAAAGCACTAGCTATATATGATAATATAAAAAAATATATCTTAGCAGATGACACTGGACTATTTGTTGAAAGTCTTAATGGTTTACCTGGAGTACATACTGCAAGATATGCAGGTGAAAATTGTTCGGATAAAGATAATAGAGAGAAACTTTTATTAGAAATGTCAGGGATAAAAAATAGAAAAGCCTATTTTGAAACGGTTATAGCTTTAATTGATGAGTCTGGAAAAATTCATTATGCTCATGGAAGATGTAATGGCAGTATATCAGAAGAAGAAAGAGGAGAAAAAGGTTTTGGTTTTGATAAATTATTTATTCCAGATGGATACGACAAAACTTTTGCTGAACTTTCTGAAAAAGAAAAAAATATGATTAGCCATAGATCATTGGCTTTATTAAATTTAAAAGATTTATTAAAGGAAGAAGTTTTATGATTATAGCTATAGTAAGTGATACTCATGGAAATATAGAAGAATTTATAGATAAAGTTAAAGAAATTAAACCTTCATATATTCTACATTTAGGTGATTATTTTGAAGATGGTCAAGAGATAGAAAAACAAACGGGAATAAAAACTTATATCGTAAAAGGTAATAATGATTTTATGGTAAATTCTGCAGAAAATGAGTTATTAGTTAAAATAAAAGATAAAGAATTTTATATGACTCACGGACATCTTCAAAATGTGTATTTTGGAAATGAAAAGATTTTAGATAGAGCTAAAAATTTAAAAGTTAATTATGCATTACATGGACATACACATATTTATTATGATGAAGAAAAAGAAGGTATAAGAATTATAAATCCAGGTTCAGTAACTTATCCTAGAGGTAATGATGAAAAAGGGTTTGTAATATTGGATATTGAAAGTGGTAAATCCAAGAGGATTTTATTGTAGGAGTAGGATGATATGACAGAAATTTTAAATACAAAAGCATTAAAAGATAAATTAGAAGATAATATGATTCAAAAGATAAAAATGCTTAAAGAAAAAGGTAAAGTTCCTACTTTGACAACAGTTAGAGTTGGAGATTCACCTGATGATATATCTTATGAAAATAGTCTTATAAAAAAATGCAATAAGTATGAAATTAATATTGAAAATTTAGTTCTTGATGAAAATATTTCAACAGATAATTTAATTGAAGAAATAAAAAAACTAAATACAAATAAATCTATTGACGGTATAATGATGTTTAGACCTTTACCAAAGCAAATAGATGAAGATAAAGTTATTTGGAAAATAGATTATAAAAAAGATGCAGATGCATCTAATCCAATAAATATGGCAAATGTATTTTTAAATAATAAAGAATCTTTTAAACCAGCAACACCTTATGCAGTAATGACTATATTGGATTATTTTAATATAAACTTAGAAGGTAAAGATATATGTGTAATAAATAGAAGTGAGGTTTTTGGTAAACCTATGGCTCTTATGTTATTGGAGAAAGATGCTACAGTTACGATATGTCACTCTAAGACGAAAAATTTAAAAGAAATATGTAAATCATCAGATATAATAATTACAGCTATGGGTAGAGCAAAAATTATAGATAAAGATTATGTAAATAAAGAATCTATAATAATAGATGTTGGAGTTAGTTTAGATAAAGAAGGAAATTTATCTGGAGACTGTGATTTTGAAAATATAAATAATTATGTAGCTAAAATAACACCAAGAAAACAGGGTGTAGGGCTGATAACTTCAACATTGCTTATCAAACAAGTTATAGATTCAATAAAATAAAATAATTAATAATATTTTAAGAAGACCTTTAGGGTCTTTTTTTATTTAAATATTTAAATAAAAATTTTATAATTATTTGACTGAATATAAAATATATAATGTAAAAACACTAAAATTTAAACATTAAAAACGCCAAAGAACGAACGTTCAGAACGCTTGATTTGTTTGATTTTTAGCCTTTTATAGGGTATTATATAAATAAGTGGAGAGATGTGGAGGAAAGTGGTTTAATCTGATTAGGAGGTATAAAATGTTTATTGGTGAGTATAATCATACAATAGATTCAAAAGGCCGTCTAATCATGCCATCTAAGTTCCGAAGCGAATTAGGGGAGAAGTTCTATATTACAAAAGGTATGGATAATTGCCTATTTGTATTTCCGCAAGAAGAATGGGATAAAATAGACAAAAAAATCAATAATTTAAAATTAAGTAGAAGAGAAGCTAGAGCTTTTGCTAGATTGTTTTATGCCGGAGCAATAGATGTAGGTCTGGATAAACAAGGTAGAACATTGATATCCCAAAATTTAAGAGATTATGCTTCACTAAAAAAAGATATCGTTATAATTGGTGTATCGACTCGTATTGAGATATGGGATAAAGAAATATGGGATAGATATAATGATGACGATTTATTAGATTATAATTCGTTAACAGATAGTTTAACAGATTTAGACTTATAGGTAGGGATAAAGTGGAATTTAAACATAAATCAGTATTATTAAATGAATGCATAGAACAATTAAATATAAAGCCAGAAGGAACTTATGTCGACTGCACAACAGGTGGAGGAGGACATTCCTTAGAAATAGCGAAAAAATTAACGACAGGAAGATTAATATGTCTCGACCAAGATACTGATGCGTTAAAGGCCGCTGGTGAAAAATTAAAAGATTATAAAGACAAAATTACTTTTGTAAACGATAATTTTTCAAATTTTAAAAATATAATGGAAAATTTAAATATAGATAATATAGATGGTGCTTTATTAGATATAGGCGTATCATCCTATCAAATAGATAGAGCAGATAGAGGTTTCTCTTATATGCAAGATGGAAATCTTGATATGAGAATGGACCAAAGTCAAGGTCTCTCTGCTTGGGATGTAGTAAATAAATATTCCGAAAGGGATCTTTCAGATATATTCTATAAATACGGAGAAGAAAAATGGTCTAAGAGAATAGCTGAATTTATAGTAGAAGCAAGAAGAGAAAAATCTATAGATACAACTCAAGAATTAGTAGACATTATAAGTAAAGCTATACCTAAAAAAGTAAGATTAGAGATGGGTGGACATTTTGCAAAGAGGGTATTTCAAGCTATAAGAATTGAAGTTAATAAAGAGCTAGAAGTAATAGAGAATGTAATACCTGATATAGTAGAATGCTTGGCTCCAAAGGGAAGGATATGTATTATAACTTTTCATTCTTTAGAGGATAGAATAGTAAAAAATGAATTTAAAAAATTAAATAGAGGATGTATATGCCCACCGGATATACCAATTTGTGTTTGTAATCATAAAAAAACTTTAAAAATAATTACAAGAAAACCTATTGAACCTTCAGAACAAGAAAAAGAAGAAAACAGTAGATCTAGAAGTGCAAAATTAAGAGTAGGTGAAAAACTTAAATAGTTTATTATCTATCTACATATATTATAAAAATAGGAGGGATAAAAAATGGGTATGGCTCAGAGAAAATATATTGAAGACTATAATGTAAAACCAAAAGTGGTACATAAAAATATAAAAGTAGTCCGTAAAAATAATAATAAATATATTTTAAATAAGAAAAAAGATAAGAAAAAGAAAAATTTCAGAATTTTATGTTATGTAATAACATCAGGATTATTAGTTGCATCTTTGATTGTAAGTTTAATAGGATATACAAATCTCAATCAAATGAATAAAGAAATATTAAAGATGAAAAAGGAAGTTTCAGAATTAGAAGCTAATAGAGATTATTTATTGATGCAATTAGAGCCATATAAGTCCACTCAAAGAGTAGAAGATATAGCGAGAATAAGTTTAGGTATGGACTATCCAACTCAAGATCAGCTCTTATATTTAGAAAGTGAAGAAGATACTAAATTAGCAGAAAAGAATAAAGATGAAAATAAAGATTTAGTATCTAGTAGCAAAAAATAACCTTTGATGTTTATAGGATGATAATATGAGAGATAATAAAAATAAAAAAAGATTAAAAGATATTGACAGTAAGCGCTCTTTTGAACAGACTATGAAAAAGAGAACTGTAAATATCTTTTTCGTATGTTTACTTGTAGGGGCCATATTTATAGGCAAACTTCTATATTTAGATACTTTTGGAGGTACAAAATATAGAAAAGCTGCAATGGAGCAAAGAAGAAAAACTGTAGAAATACCTGCAGATAGAGGAACTATATACGATAGAAATATGAATCCTTTAGTTAGATCGGTAAAAGTGAGTACAGTTTATGCTTTTCCAAAAAATATAGAAGATAAAGAAGAAACAGCTAAGACACTTTCAAATATTTTAGAAATAAAATCTAATACTATTCTTGAAAAATTAGAAGAAGATAAAGACACAGTAAAGATAACATCTAATATAAGTAAAGAACAAATCGACAGCATAAGAGAATCTAAATTAAAAGGTGTGTCAATTAGTAATGAATCTGGCAGATATTATGCAAGTTCAAGTGAAAATAACGCAGGTTCTGGAGTTTTAGGATTTGTTGACTTTGAAAATAATGGAGTTGCCGGTATAGAAAAAGCCTTTAATCAAGAGTTAAAAGGAGTTCCAGGTTTAAATATATTCTCTAAAAGTGGGGAAGGTCAAGGTAATAGCATACCTTATGAAGATAATAAAATAAATGAACCGACTAAAGGAGAAAATCTACAGTTAACTATAGATGAAACTATACAAGGTGCTGCTAATAGAGCAGGTAAAAAAACTATGGAAGAATTTAATTTAAAAAATCTTTCGATTATAGTTAGTAAACCAAAAACTGGAGAAATATTGGCTTTAGAAAATTTTCCTAATTATGATCCAAACAATCCTAGAAAACCTAGAAATGATGCAGAAAAAGAGGAAATGGAAAATCTTTCAGGAGATGACTTATTAAAGAAATATTATGATATGTGGCGTTCATATTCTGTAAGCAATGTATATGAGCCAGGTTCAGTTTTTAAAGCTATAACTACAGCAGCAGCTATTGAAGAAGGAACTGCTTCGGAAGATTCTAAATATGTATGTACTGGTTATGTAAGAGATATACCAGGCGTTGTTATTAGATGCCATAGATATAATAATCCACATGGCGAACAGACTTTACAAGAAGCTATGAATAATTCTTGTAATCCAGCCTATGTTCAAATAGCTAGAGATTTAGGCAAAGATAAATTGTATAAATATTTAAAAGCTTTTGGTTTTGGAGAGCTTACAAATATAAATCTTCCAGGGGAAGAAAAAGGTTTAATACCAGAAAATTTAGAATCCATTGGAGAGGCGAGATTAGCTACTATGTCTTATGGTCATGGTATAGCAGTAACACCTATACAGATGATAACTGCAATGAATGCGGTAGTAAATGGTGGAGAAATTATGGAACCTCAGTTGGTATTAAATATGTTGGATAAAGAAGATAATATTATTAAAAAAACTGAGTTTAATTCTTTAAGACAGGTAATTTCAGAAAAAACTAGTATAAAACTTAGAGATATGATGGAACATGTAGTTGAAGAAGGTGGAGCTAATGCAGTATCTATACCAGGTTACCACATAGGAGCAAAGTCTGGAACAAGTGTTAAACTTGAAAACGGACAGTATACTTCAGAAAAAACGGTAGCTTCTTTTTATACAATGTTTCCAACAGATGATCCTGAATATAGTATATTAGTAGTCGCAGATGAGCCAGAAGGACCGAATAATGGTAATGCAGTAGCTGGACCAGCTGCAAAGATGATTTTGGAAGAAATAATAAAACAAAAACGAATAGAACCTCAGTATGATGTAGATCAAGAAATAGAAGCTAAAAACATTGAAGTGCCAAATGTAGTAGGGTTGACATTAAAAGATGCTGTAGATAAATTGCTTAGCATCGGCTTAAAAAGTGATACTGTAAATATGAGTATGAATGAGAGAGCTATAGTTAAATATCAATATCCTAAAGCTACAGAAAAAGTTAAAAAAGGCACTGCAATTAGTTTAACGGCAGATGATACAGGTACAGTTATGGTTCAAATGCCAAAGCTGGAAGATAGAACTATAAATTATGTAGATATGATGTTAAATAAAATTAATATAAAATATGAAACAGTAGGTCATACTACAGGAAAAGTTATAAAGACAGAACCTGTAGCAGGAGAGATGGTTGACCCAGAAGCTACAGTTAAAATTATATTTTTTGACCCAGAAAAAGAAAAAGAACAGGAAGAAAATAATCAGCAAAATAATATTAATAATACAAATAAAAATCAAGAAAATAATAGTTCAACAGCAGAAGATAGCAATGAAAATAAATTAAATAATAAAAATACTGAAAATTGATAGTCTGTTATATTTTATTAAGTAGATTTAAAAGGGCAGAAGTTTAACTTTTGCCCTTATTTTATAGCTAGATATTTATATATGATTTTTTTTGTTATATAATAATGTTTTGAGAATATTATAATTAAGAAGGAAGTGCAAGATTTGATAGAATTAAATAAAAACTTATTGTTGCCGATGTTGGTAGCTACAGTTATATCAATAGTAATAGGAAATTTTATAATAGCGAAATTAAGAAAAGCTAAAATAGGACAAAGTATAAGAGATGATGGGCCACAATCGCATTTAGCTAAAGCAGGAACTCCTACTATGGGTGGAATTATATTTGTAATTTCAACTATAGCATCATTATTAATATTTGGAAAAATCAATTCAACAATAGCAGTAATATTAATTGGTATGATTGGTTTTGGTGGTATAGGTTTTATAGATGATTATATGAAACTAATAATGAAAAGATCTCTTGGATTAAACGAAAAGCAAAAACTTATATTACAGTTTATAGTTAGTATATTACTTATAGTAGTTGCTTCAAAAGTAATGCCTACTTCAATTACAAACTTTTTAATTCCATTTGTTCATAAAGAAGTTAATTTAGGATTTTTTGCATATCCTATATTAGTGTTTATAATGGTTGGAACAGTAAATGCAACAAATCTAACTGATGGTTTAGATGGACTTGCAACTTCAGTAACTATACCAGTATTTTTAGCTTTAGTAGTTATAGGAGCTATGAAAAATGCAGATATATCTACTTTTGCAGCTGTATTCACAGGTTCATTATTTGGGTTTTTAGTTTATAACTCAAATCCTGCTTCTGTATTTATGGGAGATGTAGGGTCAATGGCAATAGGTGGAGCTTTAGTTGCTATAACAACTTTATTAAATATGAATATCTATTTAATAATACTAGGCGGAGTTTACATGATAGAAGTATTATCAGTAATTATTCAAACAATAAGTTATAGAACAAGAAATAAGAAAAGAGTATTTTTAATGAGTCCAATTCATCATCACTTTGAATTAAAAGGACATAAAGAACCAAAAATAGTAGCGACATTTATGGTTGTAAGTATAATTTTATCACTTATAACATTAATGGATGTAATTGCTTTATAAAATAGAAGGTGCGAATATAATGGAAAAATATTTAGTTTATGGTTTAGGTGTAACAGGCATATCAACAATTAAAACTTTAGATAGCATGGGAGCAAAAGTTTATGTATATGTAGATACTCCAAAAGAAGAATTAAATAAAGAATTTGAAAGTTTACAAGGTTATAAATTTGAATTTTTAGAAAAATTAGACTATAACAATTTAAAAAATATAGATGTGATGGTTAAAAGCCCAGGAATACCAATGGACAATAAAAATGTAGAAATTGCTATAAAAAATAATGTAGAAGTAATTTCTGATCTGGAACTTGCTTATAGATTATTTCCTAATAGAAATTTAATTGCCATTACAGGGACTAATGGAAAAACAACTACGACATCCTTACTTACACAAATATTAAAGACTTCTGGCAAAAACGCTAAGTTTGTAGGAAATATAGGCGTAGGTATGCTTTGGGAGATATATAATTCTTCAGAAGATGACTATTTTGTCATAGAGTGCAGTAGTTTTCAATTAGAGTCAGTAAATACTTTTAGAACTAAAACATCAGGGCTTATCAATATAACTCCAGATCATATAGATTGGCATAAATCTATGGAAAATTATATAAAGGCAAAATCTAATATATTTGCATTTCAAAAAGAGTCAGACACGTTAGTTGTAAATATAGATGGTGAAATAGTAAAAGATATTATAAAAAATGCAAAATGTAATATAATTAAAACAAGTAAAAATGAAATATTAAAAGATGGCATCTATTTAGAAGATGGTGTAATAAAATATAATAACAAAGTAGAGATTATTGATATAATAAAAGTTTCAGAACTTGGAATTATAGGTTTACACAATGTAGAAAATACAATGATAGCTATAGGTATGGCTATTTCAGAAAATATAGATTTAGAGTCTATAAGAAAAGCTTGTAAATTATTTACAGCAGTAGAACATAGAATGGAATTTGTAAGAGAAATAAATAAAGTTAAATATTATAATGATTCTAAAGGTACAAATGTAGATGCATCTATTAAAGCTGTAGAGTCATTTGATAAACCGATAATATTGATAGCTGGTGGATATGACAAAAAGGCAGATTTAGATGAATTTTTCAAAGTTCTAAAAGGAAAAGTAAAAACTATAATATTAATGGGACAAACAAGAGAAAAATTTGCACAAAAAGCTTATGAATATAAAATACCAGAAGTATACTTAGTAGAAAATATGGAAGAAGCTGTAAGTAAAGCAGCCGAATCTGCAGTAGAAGATGATATAGTATTATTATCTCCAGCTTCAGCTAGTTGGGGAATGTATAAAAACTTTGAGATTAGAGGAAGACATTTTAAAAAAATAGTTAATAGCTTAGGTGATTAAATTGAAAAAAGCTAAATCAGATAAGGTTCTTTTTATAGCTACAGTAGTTTTAATAATAATAGGTGTACTTATGGTATTTAGTGCCAGTGGGCCTTATAGTAGCAAGACATATAATAATCCATATAGGATTATTATAAAACATATGAAATCTTTATTAATAGGTTCTGTAGCTATGTTTATAGGATATAAAGTAAATATAAAAATTTTAAAAAAGATTTCACCATATTTATTTTTATTGACTATAATTTTATGTTGCTTAGTTTATACACCTATAGGTTACGAGTTAAACTATGCTAGAAGATGGATAAAAGTTGTAGGTATAACAGTAATGCCCTCCGATTATTTAAAAGCGGGTGCAATACTTTATGTTGCTAGATATATAGAAAAAAATTATAAAAGATTAAAAACTTTTAGATATGGTTTTGTATTTATGTTAATATTTATAATCGTGCCAGGAGGCTTGATATACAAGCAGCCTGATTTATCTACAACTATTGCCTATGCTGGGACTATTGTGGTTATGTTTTTAGTCTCTGGTATAGATTTAAAGCCTACTATATCTTTAATACTTTTATCAATACCAGCAATTGCTATATTTTCTATAAAGAAAAGTAGCAGTCAATATAGCCGTATGAGTAGGGTTAAAGCAGTTTTAAATCCTTTAAAATACTTTAACGATGAGGGATGGCAATTATCACAATCATTATTTGCTATTAGTACTGGCTCGATACTTGGTTTGGGAATAGGTAAAAGTAGACAGAAATTTTTATACTTATCAGAAGCTCATAATGATTTTATATTTGCTATAATATGTGAAGAAATGGGTTTTATTGGTGGAACTTTAGTTATAGGGCTGTTTTTAACTATAATATATAGAGGAATGAAAATTGCTTTTGAAGTAGATGATATATATTCAAAAGTATTAGCTGTAGGTATAGTTACGATTACTGGTTTACAAGCTTTTATAAATATAGCTACAGTATTAGGATTAATCCCACCTACAGGTATAGTTTTACCTTTTATATCCTATGGAGGAAGTTCTCTTATGGTATTTATGGGATTAATAGGGATTTTATTAAATATATCTAAACAAAGAAATATTTAAATATTAGGAAGGAAAAGAATATGAAAATTATTGTTTCAGGTGGAGGAACTGGTGGACATATATATCCAGCTATATCCATAATTGAAGAACTAAAAAAAAGAGATGAAAACAATCAAATATTATATATAGGTACTAAAGAAGGTCTGGAAAGTGAAATAGTGCCAAAGTTAAATATAGATTTTAAATCTATAAGTGTAAAAGGTCTACCAAGAAAGATAAATAAACAGTCTTTTATAGCTATGAAGGAGCTTTTCAAAGGACTAAGTCAAGCGAAAAAAATTATAAAAGACTTCAATCCAGATGTAATTATTGGAACGGGTGGATTTGTAAGTGGTCCGGTTTTATATAGAGGCACAAAAACAGATGCCTATACAGCATTTCATGAACAAAATAGTTTTCCAGGACTTACAAATAGAATTTTATCTAGATATGTGGATGAATATTTTGTAACTTTTAAAGAAAGTATTAAATATTTTAAAAATCCAGAAAAAGCAATAGTAACCGGAAATCCAATTAGAAATAGATTTAATAATATCGATGAAAAAAAAGAAGAAGCTTATAAATATTTTAACTTAGATAAAAATAAAAAAGTAATATTTAGTTTCGGAGGCTCTAATGGAGCTAAATCTATAAACGAAAACATGAAATATTTTATAGAAAATCTAAGTGAGGATAGTAATTTACAAGTAATTCATGTAACAGGTAAGAGATTTTATGAAAGCTTTATAAAAGATATTGGTGAAAATGCAAATAAAGAAAATGTAAAAATTTATCCATACATGGAACAAATGCAATTAGCATATGCAATTACAGATTTAATAATAACTAGTTCAGGAGCAATAACCCTTGCAGAAATATCATTTTTAGGGTTACCTAGTATATTAATTCCTAAAGCTTATACTACAGAAAATCATCAAGAACATAATGCAATAGTATATAAAAATGAAGGGGCAGCAGAAGTATTACTTGAAAAAGACATAACAGGCAAATTACTTTATGATATGATACAGGATATAGTTGATAATCCAGAAAAAATGGAAGAAATGTCAAAAGCATCTTTAAAACTTGCTGCACCAAATGCCGCTAAGGATATAGTTGATAAAATTTATGATAGTATAGAAAGTAAATAGGAGGTGTTATGATTTGAAAAAAAATAACAAAGAAAATACGGCTAGAATTTATATAAATGAAAAAGAAACTAATAATAAAAAAGAAAATATAAATAATAGCAATATCTCCAAAAAAACTAAAAATACAAATAAAAAAACTCCAAAAAACAAGAAAAATAAAAAGAAAAAAAAGCAAAGTAAAGTTAGTATAGTATTTCTTTGGATATTAACTTTGATAGTGGGCTTACTATGCATAGCTGTAGTATTTAGTCTTACACATCCTTTCTTTAATATTCAAACTATAAATATAACTGGAAATGTAGTAAATCCAAGAAAGACGGTTGAAAGTGTTCTTGAATTTGAAGAAGGAAGTAATTTATTTTTAGCTAAAAAGAAAAAGACAGCTGAAAATATAATGGAGCTTCCAGATGTAGTTGAAGTTAGAATAAAAACTGTAATACCTTCTAGGATAGATGTAATAATAAAAGAAGATTTTGATTTAGGTTATATAGAAAAAAATGATAAGTTCTATGTAGTTGATGGAAATGGAAATATTAAAGAATTAACTCATACTGATACAGAAAATTTAATAGAAATCAGAGGTATAGATAAAAATGAAATCTCTGAAGGAGAAAATATTTCAAGTCAGGAAGAAGTTAAAATAATTCTAGATCAAATAAAAAAACAAGGTCTATTTAGAGATATTGAATTTATAGATTTTGCAGATGAATATAATATAACTTTAAAAACTAGAAATGGCATTGATATACATTTAGGTAGTAAAAAAGATTCTGATAAAAAAATTGCTACACTTTCAAAAATGCTTAAAGAAATTAATGTTAAAAAAATAGACGCGAAAGAAATTTTGTTAAATTTAGGTAAGAATCCAGTAATAGTTACAAACAATGGAGAAAGCACATTACCTGAAAACTATAATATAGATGAAAATACAGATACTACAGAAGAAACAGAAAATAAAGATAAAGAAAATACAAAAGAAAATAAAAACAAAGATAGTATAAAAGAAAATAATAATGGTACATTAGGATAGATATTAGTAAATAAGTCAATTTTGTAATTAATTTTTATAAAAATAAGATTATTCCAAGGTTTCTTATATAATCTATTCTTTCAGTACAATTTTTACAACAAGTATTTTATTGTATGTAATAATCGCTTGATTTAGAGGGCTGTAGAAAAATACGATTGTTCTATAAATACATTTGCGATTAATTTTTTTCTAAAAAAGTATAAAATATCTAAATAAAGGTTACGAGAATAATTTGAATTTAAAATGTAAAAAAATACTATTTGGTCTATAAAAACAAATTTAGAAGTCTAAATAAGAATATTATTAGATATTTTTAGTTTTCATTATACTATAAGTACGACAAAATAGTACTTTTCGATAAAATAAAATTAGCCCTTGAAAAAATAAAAAATGCTACTTTTTCATTTTAAGATAGAGTATAATAGTATTTAGTAGTAGTTTATTCAGGAAAACAAAGCAAATGTTTTAAAAAATAGATTAAATTAAAAATACAAGATAGTTTTAATATACATAGGAGGATAATAATATGGGTTTTGATATGGAAATTACTAACGACGATATGGCAAAAATTAAAGTTATTGGCGTTGGTGGTGGTGGTAATAATGCAATAAATCGAATGAATGAAATAGGTCTTAGAGGAGTAGAATTTATTGCAATAAACACTGATAGACAAGCGCTAGTAGCTAGTAATGTAGAAACAAAATTACAAATAGGTACAAAACTTACTAAAGGTTTAGGAGCTGGAGCAGATCCTTCAATAGGACAAAAAGCAGCAGAAGAAAGTAAAAATGAATTAGTTGAAGCCCTTCAAGGTTCAGATATGGTATTTGTTACTGCAGGTATGGGTGGCGGTACTGGAACAGGTGCAGCACCAGTTGTAGCAGAAACAGCAAGAGAAATGGGAATATTAACAGTTGGTGTAGTTACTAAGCCATTTGCTTTCGAAGGTAGAAAAAGACAATTACAAGCAGAGCAAGGGGTAGAAGCACTAAAAGATAAAGTAGATACATTAGTAATTATACCAAACGATAGATTAATACAAATTGCAGAAAAAAGAACTACAATGTCAGAAGCTTTTGGCATGGCAGATGAAGTTTTAATGGATGCAATTCAAGGTATATCAGACTTAATAGCTGTACCAAACTTAATAAACTTAGACTTTGCAGACGTTAAATCAACTATGCAAGATCAAGGTATAGCACATATGGGTATTGGTAGATCAAGTGGAGAAAATAGAGCAGTTGAAGCAGCTAAATTAGCAATCAGCTCACCACTTCTTGAAACTTCTATTGATGGAGCTAAAGCAGTTCTTATAAACGTAACAGGTTCTGAATTAGGTATATTCGAAGTAACAGAAGCTGCTGAGTTAATTAGAGAATCAGTTGACCCAGATGCTAATATAATCTTTGGTGCTGGTATAGACGAAGCATTAAAAGACGATATCAAGATTACTGTAATAGCTACAGGATTTGATGCAGATGATTTAATGGAAAATGCTGAAAGACAAAATAGTGTAAATATACCCAAAGCAGCCACTGCTCCAAAGACTGAAACTAAAACTAAAACATCTATGGACGACATAGAAATTCCTTCATTCTTGAAAAAGAGAGGATTTTAATAAAAAATGAAATGTCCTTTTTGTGGCTCACTAGATACTAAGGTAGTAGATTCAAGGCCTGTAGATAAGGATTCATCTATTAGAAGAAGAAGAGAATGTGAAAATTGCGAAAAAAGATTTACAACATATGAAAAATATGAAGATAATTCTTTAATGGTTATTAAGAAAAATAAAGCAAGAGAAAATTTTGATAGAAATAAAATTCTTAAAAGTATGTTAAAGGCTTGTAATAAAAGAGAGGTTTCAAGAGAAACTTTGGAAGAAGCTACTAATGATATAGAAATAGAATTAAATTACCTTAATAAGAGAGAAGTGTCATCTCAATTTATAGGTGAATTAATTATGGATAAATTAAAGAATATTGATCAGGTTGCATATGTAAGGTTTGCATCTGTTTATAGAGAATTTAAAGATTTAGATTCATTTTATGAAGAAATAGAGAATTTAAAGAAAAAATAAAGCAAAGTCAAATGACTTTGCTTGTTTTTTTATATTTTAGTAATAGAGTTATAATATATTGTAATAAAATTATTACAATATTGAAATCATTCTAAAACTTAGGTATAATTATCAATGGTGTAAAGAATAATTTGGTATATAATATATACTGAATAAATTCAGTAATAAAAGGTATAAATAAGAGTGAAGAGGTATAATATAAATTTGCTCTTAATTTAAAAATTTAATAATGAGGTGATATTTTGAAAGAGTTTTATAACAATCATTTTTTAAAACAAAAAATGATGCGTACTTTACTTTTACCTTTATTTATATTGAGTATTTTCTCGATATATAATTTTGGTTGGAAAGTATTAGTGCTTCTAGTATTAAATGCAGTAGTAGCTTCTTTAGTAGAGTACATATGCGAAACTAAGATTTTCAAAAAGAAAAAAATATCAGAGGCAGTATTTGTTACTAGTATTCTATATACTATGACTTTACCTGTATCTATCCCGTATTGGATATCGATAGTAGGTATTGCTTTTGGTGTGTTTTTTGGAAAGATGGTATTTGGAGGATTTGGTAAAAATATATTCAATCCTGCATTAGTAGGTAGGGTTTTTATTTACATTAACTCCGCAAGTCCACTGACAATATTTTGGAATAAAGGTGCAACAGGATTTCCAGGTGGATTTGGAACATTTATAACAGAGCATATAGATCAGGTTTCTACAGCAACTCCAATGCTATTATTTAAAAATGGTGGTTCATTAACAGAACTATCAAATTTATTCTTTGGAAATGTATCAGGTGCTATTGGAGAAACTTCAAAGGTACTTATAATTTTAATCGGTATTTATTTAATTTATAAGAAAGTTGCTTCTTGGGAAATTATGGCAGGATCTATTGTAGGCTTTACAGTGCTATCACTTATCTTTAATGCTATGGGTGTTGAATCAGTACCAAACCCTATTTACGGTATGTTAATGGGTGGATTTTTATTTGGTACAGTATTAATGGCAACTGACCCAGTTTCAGCAGCTAAGACAGTTCCAGGAAAATGGATTTATGGAATGATAATAGGGATAGTAACTGTAATTATTAGAGGATTTGCTTTATTCTCTGGTGGTGTAATGTTTGCTATATTAATAGGTAACTTATTTGCTCCTATAATTGACTACACAATAAGAAAAGTGAAAGCAAACAAAAAAGCAAAACTAAAGAAGGAGGCTGTAGCATAATGGCTGATAAAAAGAAAAAAAGTATGGCTTATCCAGTTATATTTATGCTTGTGCTTACAGGCATCCTAACTTTGGCTTTAGCTTTTATTAATCAAAAAGCAGAACCAAAAATTGAATTTAACAAGGATATAGAATTAAAACAAAAAATACTTTATGTTTTCGATGTAGTACCAGAAGATGCTACGCCTGAAAATATAGATAAAACTTTTAATGAGTTAGTAACTGAAGCAGATAAACAGTTTAATGATAAACCTGTATATCTTTTAAAAGAAAATGGAGAAGATAAAGCTTATGCAGTTCCATTTACAGGTCCAGGTCTTTGGGGAAGTATAGAAGGTTATTTAGGTATCAATAAAGATATGAAAACTGTAACAGGAATAGAATTTATTAAACAAGATGAAACTCCAGGACTAGGTGGAAGGATAGCTGAACCTGAATATAAAGAACAATATAGATCTTTAGACATATCTAATCCAGTAGGTGGAGAAATAGTTATAAATAAACCAGCAGAAGGTGGTAATGTAGATGCTATAGCAGGAGCTACACAAACATCTTCATTTGTAACTAAAATGTTAAATAAAGATATTCAAGATTTTATAAATAGCTGGGGAGGTAATCAATAATGGCTGGAAAAACTAATTATAAAAAAATAATCAGAGATGGTCTTATAGATGATAACCCAGTATTAGTTCAAGTAATAGGTATTTGTTCAACACTGGCAGTTACGAATCTTGCTATGAACTCTTTAGTAATGGGGCTTGCATTAGCCTTTGTAACTGCATTATCATCATTTGTAATTTCTTTACTTAGAGATATTACACCTAAACATATAAGGATGATGGTACAAGTTTTTATAATCTCATTTTTTGTAATAATCGTAGATATATTTCTAAAAGCTTATATGCCAGAGATGAGTAAAACTCTTGGACCTTATGTTGGGCTTATCATAACTAACTGTATTATAATGGGAAGAGCAGAAGCTTTCGCAATTACTAATAAACCTATACCATCGTTTGTAGATGGTTTAGCATCAGGTATAGGATATACATTAGTATTATTAGCTATAGCAATAATAAGAGAATTATTAGGATTTGGTAGTATATTTGGTATTCAAATATTACCTCAAACATTCCCTAAATGGACTATAATGGTAATGCCACCAGGAGCATTCTTTATATTACCTATAATTATGTGGATTGCTCATGATGTTTTACAAAAGAAAGAGGTGGCTAAATAATGACTACAATACATCCTTTAGTAATATTATTTGCATCCATTTTTACAAGCAATATGATATTTAGTAACTTCTTAGGTATGTGTTCATTCATTGCTGTAAGTAATGAAGTTGAAACAGCTACCGGTCTTGGTATTGCCGTAACGATGGTTCTTACTATAACTACTATAGTAAATTATTTTGTATATAAACTTATGGTGTATTTCAATATTGAATACTTAAGATTTATAGTTTTTATAATTGTAATCGCTGCAGTTGTTCAATTACTTGAAATGATATTAGAAAGATATCTACCTAATCTTTATTATGCACTTGGTATATTCTTACCTTTAATTACTGTAAACTGTGCTATTCTAGGAGTATCACTTTTCATGGTAATAAGAGGATATAACTTCTTACAAACAGTAGGATTTGCAATAGGTTCAGGATTAGGTTGGGCATTAGCTATAATCTCAATGGCAGGAATAAGAGATAGAATAAATGAAAAAGCCTTACCAGCAGGTTCGAGAGGCGCACCAATTACTTTAATAATCACTGGTATTATGGCTATGGCATTTGTAGGTTTCTCAGGAATAGTACAAATTTCATAATTGGAGGGAAATAGATGAATACAATATTAACTACGACATTAGTTGTTGCTGGAATGTGTACAATATTTGCTCTCCTACTTACAATAGCTGATAAATATCTTAATGATTATGGCGAAGTAAAAATGATTATTAACGATGAAAAAGAATATATAGTTGAAGGTGGAGATAATTTGCTTTCAACTTTAAGAAATGAAAAAATATTTATACCATCAGCTTGTGGTGGAAAAGGTTCATGTGGTTATTGTAAAGTACAAGTACATGAAGGTGGTGGACCAGTTTTAGCAACTGAAAAACCATGGTTAACTAAAGAAGAGCTTGAAAAGGATTATAGATTATCTTGTCAATGTAAAGTAAAAGAAGACATAAAAATTGAAATTCCAGAAGAATTATTTAATGTTAAAGAATATCAAGCAAAAGTTGTTGGAATTGAACAAATGACTGATAAAATAAAGAAATTCAGAATCGAAGTTCCAGAAGGCGAAACTATTAAGTTTAAACCAGGACAATATGTTCAAATCAAAGCTCCAGCATATGAAGGTAATGACGAAGAAGTATATAGAGCTTACTCTATAGCTTCATCTATAAGAGATGAAAGACATATAGAATTACTTATAGGATATACTGGTGGTATATGTACAACATATATGCACAAATTCGTAAAAGAAGGAGATCCAATTGAGTTTAATGGACCATACGGAGATTTCTATTATCAAGATGAAGATAGTGATATAGTAATGGTAGCAGCAGGAACAGGATTTGCTCCAATAAGATCTATTCTTTATCATATGCGAGATAATGATATTAAAAGAAAAGCTAGATTTTATTTTGGTGCTAAGACACCAGAAGATTTATTCCTACTAGATGAGATGAAAATGTTTGAAGAAGAACTTTATGACTTCAAATTTATGCCAACATTATCTAGGGTTACAGAGGAAATGAATTGGGAAGGAGATCAAGGTAGGGTAACTAATTCTATCGAAAAATACCTTGATGAAAATGGAAACTACTCAGCTTATCTATGCGGTAATCCAAAAATGATAGAAAGTATAGTAGTAGCATTAAAAGATAAAAATGTTCCAGAAGAAAAAATCTATTATGATGAATTTTAATTTTTTATAAAAAAGCAGCCAAGCAATTGGCTGTTTTTTATTATATATTATTTTAAAAATAAGATATAATAGTTATACAGAGTTAAATTAGAATGTCTAAAAAGTTTATTGATATTAGTATTGGAGGAAATTATGGAAGTAAAAGATAAGGTTGAAGTAATAATAAATGATAATATGAAAGTAAAAATGAATTATGGAGATTCATTATTATCTAATCTTAGAGAACAAAAGATATTTATACCTTCTGCATGTGGCGGAAGATCTATGTGTGGTTATTGTAAGCTAAAAATAAATGAAGGTGCAGATGAAGTTAAACCTATGGATAAAAGATGGCTATCTGAAGAAGAATTAGAAAAGAATTATAGATTAGCTTGTCAATTAAAAGTGAAAAATAAATTAAAGATAGAAATTCCAGAAAAGATATTTAAAATTGAAGAATTTGAAGGGGAAGTTATCGAGATAAAACCACTGACTGAAAGAATAAAAAAGTTTGTAATCCAACTTCCGGAAGGAAAAAACTTAGATTATAAACCAGGTCAATTTGTTCAAGTTAGAATACCATCATATGAAAAAATAGATGATTATAAAGGTAATCCTAGAGAGATATATAGGACTTTTTCATTAGCTTCAAATATAAAAGACACTACAAAAGTAGAATTAATTATTGGATTTACAGGTGGTTTTGGAACTACATATCTACATAAGATTTTAAAAGTAGGCGATATGTTAAAGTTTAATGGACCTCATGGATATTTTTATTATCAAGAAGATGACAGTGATATAGTTTTCGCTGCAACAGGAACTGGTTATTCACCAATCAGAGCTATACTTTACTATATGAGAGATAAAAATATTAAAAGAAGAGCTAGATTTTATTTTGGCGCACGTACACCTGACGATTTATTTTTATCAAATGAAATGAAGATGTTTGAAAAAGAACTTTATGATTTCAAATATATGCCTACTTTATCAAGGGTTACAGAAGATATAGATTGGCAAGGAGATAGAGGTAGAGTTAATATTTCTATAGATAAATATCTAGATGAAAATAAAGATTATTCAGCGTATATATGTGGAAGTTCTAAAGTAATAGAAACTGTCGTAAATGCTCTTGTAGATAAAAATGTATCAAAAGATAAAATATACTATGATAAATTCTAATAAAAAAAAACGGCTGTGAGCCGTTTTTTTAGTATAGATTTACTTTCAAATTTTTACAGTATTCTTTCCATTTACTAGAAAAAGATTTATTACATATAATGCCATCTAAATTTTTTATATCGCATATTTTAAATAGTGAAGTATTGTCTATTTTTGTATCGTCAACTAATAAATATGATAAATTAGAATGTGATAATACCATTTGTCTAATCTGAGCGTTTTCAGAGATAGAGTCGGTAACGCCTCCTTCTAAAGAGCATTTTCTGCAGGATACAAAGGCTTTATCGACATATAAATTTGAAAGAGAATCTAAGGCTACTTTTCCAGTAAAAGACATTGTTTCTTTACTTAAATAACCACCTATTGAAATTAAATCTATATTTTCAAAATAAGAAATCTCATTTAATATTATTTGTGAATTAGTAATTACTGTTATTCTTTTATTTTTCATCTTTTTAGCTAGATAAAAGCAAGTAGTAGACTCATCTAAATAAATAGAATCACCATTATCGATTAATTTTAAAGCTTTGTCGGCGATAATCTTTTTCTCTTTTATATAAGCTTCCATCCGTAAATTGTAATTTACTTTATTGGTAGAGCCTTCTTGAATAAAAGCACCTCCATAAGTTCTAACTAAAAAACCTTCTTCTTCTAATTGCTTTAAATCTCTTCTAATAGTTTCTTCTGCTACATGAAATCTTTTAGATAGGTCTGTAACAATTACACTTTTATTTTCTAAAAGTAATTCTTTTATAATATTTCTTCTATTTATTGGTAGCATATATACCTCCTTGAACTTTTATTATAAAAACTTACATTGATATCGTTTTCATAATATAGATTATATATACATTTATAAAATTAAATAATTAATATATAAATAAATATTTTGTTTTTATAAAGTAATTATAACATTAATTAAATACTATCTCAATTTTTAAATTTTTTAAAATTTATTAAAGTATTTATTTATAAAAAATATCAATGAAATTAAAGTAAAAAACAGAAAAATATTAAAGATAATATACTAAAATTTATAGATAAAGCCTTTAAAAAATGATAAAATCTTAATAATATGGTAAAATATTACTATGACTGTGTTAGGATGATTATTAATGGATTTATTTCAAATGAGCTTAGAAAAACAATTAGAAAAATCTGCTCCTTTGGCAGATAGAATGCGACCAGAAAAATTAGAAGATTATTATGGACAAAGACATTTACTTGACAAGGGTATGCCACTTTATAGATTAATAGTGTCAGATAGAGTTGGTTCTATGATTTTTTATGGACCTCCGGGAACGGGAAAAACTACTTTAGCTATGATTATTTCAAAAACGACTAATAGACTTTTTGAAAAAATTTCAGCAGTAACATCTGGTATAAAAGAGTTAAGAAAAGTGGTAAAAGAAGCAGAAGACAATCTGAGCATGTATAATAAAAAAACAATAGTATTTATAGATGAAATTCATAGGTTTAATAAAGCTCAACAAGATGCTCTACTGCCTTATGTTGAACAAGGTATAATAACTTTAATAGGGGCGACAACAGAAAATCCATATTTTGAGGTTAATAAAGCTTTAGTATCGAGATGTCAAATAATTGAATTAAAAGAATTAGATAAAGATGCTATTGTAGAAATGTTACTTAGAGCTTTAAAAGATAAAAAAAACGGACTAGGTAATAAAGATATTAATATTGATAAAAATACTTTAGAGATATTAGCTAATATTTCTGGTGGGGATGGTAGAAGTGCTTTAAACAGCTTAGAAGTTGCTATATTATCTACTGAACCTGATGAAGATGGAAGTATTACTATAGATGAAGAAGCTATTAGAAATTCCGTTACTAGATCCTTAGCTAGATACGATAAGAATTCGGATGAACATTATGATACAATATCTGCATTTATAAAATCTATGAGAGGGTCGGATGTAGATGCTGCTATTTATTATCTAGCTAAGATGATAAATGCGGGTGAAGACCCTAAATTTATTGCAAGACGCATGATAATATTTGCATCAGAAGATATTGGCAATGCAGACCCTAGAGCATTAAGTATAGCGACAGATGTCTTTAAAGCAATAGAAATTATAGGGATGCCAGAAGGTAGAATTATACTTTCACAAGGTGTTATATATTTAGCTACAGCACCTAAAAGTAATAGTTCTTATATTGCAATAGACAAAGCTTTAGATGATGTTAAAAAGGGTGGAGTTCATGAAATTCCGTCTTATTTAAGGGATGCACATTTTTCAAATGCTAAAGATTTAAACAGAGGAATAGGATATAAATATCCACATGATTATCCTAGAGCATATGTTTCACAACAATATATACCTGATGCTTTCAAAGAGACAATATATTATAAGCCATCAAATAGAGGTTATGAAAATAATATTAGAAAATACATTAATTATATAAATAAGGAAGAGGAGAAAGAACAATGATTTTATTAAAAGACTTAAACAGCGATTACAAAAAATACATTGATCAAGAAATAGAAATAGCAGGTTGGATTAGAAATAGTAGGTTTACTAAAAATGTAGGATTTATAGAATTAAATGATGGTACACAATTTAATCCAATTCAAATAGTTGTAGGAGCAGATAATAAGGATTTTAATAAAGCTAGTAAACTTTACTTAAGTTCTGCAATAATAGTAAAAGGAAAACTTGTGGAAACTCCTAATTCAAAACAAGCTTATGAGCTACAAGCAAATGAAATAATAGTAGAAGGCGAATCAGATTCAACATATCCTCTACAAAAGAAGAGACATACTTTTGAATTTTTAAGAACTATTCAGCATTTAAGACCTAGAACAAATACTTTTAATGCAGTATTTAAAGTTAGATCTGAACTTAGCTATGCAATCCATAAATTCTTTAACGAAAGAGGCTTTGTATATGTTCATACACCTATTATAACTACATCAGATGCTGAAGGTGCAGGAGAGATGTTTAATTTAACAACAATGGACTTAGACAATCTTCCAAGAACTGAAGACGGAGAAATAGATTTTTCAGAAGATTTCTTTGGCAAAAAAGCTCATCTTACAGTAAGTGGACAATTAGAAGCTGAATCTTTTGCTCACGCATTTAAAAATGTTTATACTTTTGGACCTACTTTTAGAGCTGAAAATTCAAATACAGCTAGACATGCTGCAGAGTTTTGGATGATTGAACCTGAAATGGCATTTGCTGATTTAAACGATATTTGTAATTTAGCAGAAGATATGGTGAAATTTTTAATAAATCATGTTCTTGAAAATTGCTCACAAGAAATGAACTTCTTTAATAAATTCGTATCAAAAGGCTTAATAGATAGACTTACATCAGTTGTAAATTCAGATTTTAAAAGACTTACTTATACTGAGGCAATAGATATATTAAAAGAAGCAGATGTAGAATTTAAATATCCTGTATCTTGGGGTGTAGATTTACAAACAGAACATGAGAGATATTTAAGTGAAAAAATAGTTAAAGGGCCAGTTTTCTTAACAGATTATCCTAAAGAAATAAAAGCATTTTATATGAGACTTAATGACGATAATAAAACTGTAGCAGCAACTGATTTATTAGTTCCTGGTATAGGTGAACTTATAGGTGGAAGTCAAAGAGAGGAAAGAGTAGATGTTTTAGAGGAAAAAATGAAAGAATTTGGTTTAAATCCTGAAGCATATGATTGGTATTTAGAACTTAGAAAATACGGTGGAACAAAACATGCAGGTTATGGATTAGGTTTTGAAAGAATGGTAATGTATGTAACAGGTATGACAAATATTAGAGATGTACTACCATTCCCTAGAACAGTAGGACATTGCGAATTTTAATTTAATTTATAAAAACTCCCTTATATAAGGGAGTTTTATTTTTTTGTTATACAATTAATTGTAATAAAAAAAGAAGCTTTTAGTTTCTTTTTTATTAGTAAGTTTTAAATATGTATATATTTAAAAATAGATTATTATAATATAGATAAAAATAAATTAATAAGGGTTATTGAAAATTATACTAATTTTCAGAAGGGATTAATTATTATTATAAAGTTATTGTATGGGATTAGTGGGAGAGCTTCTTTATAATAAATTTAATCTATAAAATAATAATTTTATTAATATATAAGTTATTATTAAACAGGGATATAAAAATTTAGTTAATATAATACTTTATTATACCATAGAGATACTAAATTTATTTTAGTGTAAATAATTGTTTATTATGGATATAACTTATATATTTATATCTTATAATCTATTTTAATATAAAAAATATTATTTTTTAATAGTCACTAGCTGTATTATGTATGAAATTTAGGCATAATTAGTTAAATGTCTAGATAGAAACACCTTTTTTTTCTATTTTTTCTAAATCTTCATGAATACTTCCTTCCAAAATTTTCACCATTTGTCTACTTAATTCTGTAGGGTCTTCAGTAAGGCCTTTTTCAATCCATTCTAAAATTGTACCTACTATAGCATATCTATAAAATTTAGAAATAAATATTTTATCTTTTTCAGTAGCATTAAAACCTTCAGAGGCCTTATTAATATAATCAACTAAAAATTTATCAGTTATTTTATATAAAAATTGTTCTAATTGTTCTTTTCTTACTGAATGATAAACATTTAATATAGATGTAGAATTATCTAGGATATAAATCATAGTGTCTTCTAACCCTTTTTGCCAAGATTCATAGATAGGGTGTATAGTTGTAATTTTTTCTGCCTCCATAGTTACAATTTCTTCGATAAGATCATAGATATCTTGGAAATGATAGTAAAAAGTATTTCTATTTACATTACATTTTTCAACTATATCTTTGACAGTTATTTTGTCTAGAGCTTTAGTTTCTAAAATACTTAAAAAAGCATCAATAAGAGCTTGTTTTGTAAATTGTGCCATAACTCCTCCTAAGAAATATAATATTATTAAGTGTATATTAAGTGTGTATAGTTATTTGTAATACTAAATATATAATTTTAAATAGATATAAAATTAACATGAAGTATATAAATAAAAACAACAAAGAACGTATTACTCTTTGTTGTTTTATATTCTGATTTAATTTTCTAATAGGTATATATTGTTTATTTTTTATTTTCCTCTGACCATTCTTTTGCTTCTTCTACAGCATCTTCAGTAGGAATTTTTACTCCAGTATCATTTTCAATTCCTTCACTTTTATAGTAAACATCTGATGCTGGACCATCACATCTTTCTTCTAAGTTTCCTTTTTTATCAGGATCATTTGGAACGTTACATTTAACCATAAATATTCCTCCTTTCAATAGTAATTAATATATACCCATAAAGTTTTATTAAAAATCAATAAAAATAATTTTTATTATAATATTATATATTGTAAACATTATGTAACAATTAAAGATAAATTATGTGCTATTCTATATAAGGATTGTTTTTTAATCCTTATGATAATTTCTGGGGTGATTATATGAGTAAAAAAGAGAAAATTGAAAAGAATGATAAAAATTTAGAGGAAAAGTCTGATGAAGTAGACATTATTAATGAAGATGTAGTTAAAAAGCAAAAAGATACTGAAAATAATGAAGTAAAAAAAGAAGAAACAAAAAATGATAATAAAAATTTAGATGATGAAAATAAGAAAACAGAAAAAGAAATAAAAGCTAAGACGACGAATTTACATAATAAAAAAGAAGCAGAAGATAATAAAAAAGAAATAATTAATTCTGATACTGATGATAAAAATAAATTAAATAAAGATATAGAAATAGAAGAAATAAGTAATGATGAAAATTTAGAAGATATAAAAGGTGAATATATAGAGAAAGACGGAAAAAAACCTTTAAGTAAAGGAAAAATAATTTTAATTGCCTTATTATCTATATATATTATAGGGGTAATAGCTTTTAGTAAATTTACTTATGCAAATACTTTTATAAATGGTAAAAAAGCTAGCTTTAAACCTTTAAAGAACACTTTTTCTGAAGTAGAGTTAGCGCCTATAAATATAAAGGGCAGAGATAATACTAAATATTCTTTATCTCCATTAGAAGTAGGTATGGAAGTAAATGAAGATGATATAGTAAGTATCAAACAAAATGCGTTTATCTGGCCTATAGAAATTTTTCCAAAAAAATCTTATGATGTAGAGATAGAAAAATCAGTAGATAAAGATAAATTAAAAGATTGGGTGGAAAATTCTGATTTAAATAAAAATATTGTTGAACCTGTAAATGCAAAAATAGAAAAAACTGATTCTGAGTATGAAATTGTAGAAGAAGTTATCGGAAATAAACTAGACAATGATAAAGTAGTAGAATTAATATCTGAAGCATTTTTAGATGGGGAAAAAGAAGTCGTATTAGAAGAAGCTTATATTAATCCAGAAATAACAAAAGATAGTTTACAAGAAAAGAGAAAAGCTTTAAATAAATTAAAAGACTGTGAAATAACTATAGATTTAGACGGTAAAGAAGAAAAACTATACGATTTACAACATTTTTTAAATGAAGAAACTTTAGAAATAGATAGAGATAAATTAAAAAAATATATAGATGAAATAAAAAGAAATTATGATAATCAAGGAATTGAAAGAGATTTTAGAACTTCTTCAGGTCAAAATATAAAAGTAAGAGGTGGAATTTTTGGAAATAGAATAAATAGAGATAAAACAGTAGAAAAAATAGTGGATGCTTTAGAAAAGGGTGAAAGTGCCACTATTGAGCCAGTTTATACTCATAAATCAATAAATGGTGGAAATATTGGAAACACATATATAGAGATTAGTATTGCAAGACAATATATGTGGTATTATAAAAATGGTAATTTAATAGTACAGACACCAGTAGTAACAGGTACAGCAAATGGAAGACACGATACTCCAAGAGGTGTATATGAAGCTTGGTTAATGGAAGCTAATAGATACCTTAAAGGATTTAATGATGATGGAAGTAAATATAAAGTACCAGTAAAATACTGGATACAGTTAGATTATACAGGTGTAGGTATACATGATACTTATTATAGAGGAGCTTATGGTGGAAATATTTATAAATACAATGGAAGTCATGGATGTATTAATACACCTCTTGGTAATGTAAGTAAATTATATAATAACTTAGAAAAAGGAACACCAGCTATAATATATTAATATAATTATAAATATAGACAGAAGATTATATAATCTTCTGTTTTTTATATAAATTTTATAAAAGTAGATAATTATATTGGTTTTGGTGTAAAATATGAAAAGTAAATTATATAAAATATTTAGGAGGTAAATATGTTAAAAGAAGATTGGGTATTGGGTCAAGTCAATTCGTTTGTAAGAATGTTAAAAAAATTATTAAAAAAAGACGATGACGAGATATTAAAAGATATAGAAAATAACGATGGGTTTTATAAACTTTATCAAGAAATTATGGGACTAGTAGATAAAAAAGAAATAAATAAAGCAGAGGATTTAATATTTGACTATATAGAAGAAAATAAAGAATATTCTTTAGTTGCAATAGAATTTTATAGCCAAATCAATAGATTTAGCGATTCTGAGTTAAAAAATTGCGATTTTTCAAGAGAAGAAATCTATGAGGGCATATTAGATGTTTCAAAAATATTAGGATATAATTTAAAATTTTAATTATTAAAATACAAAATATTGATTTTTTTAAAGAAAAAGCACTATATATTATTATAGTGCTTTACTTTTTTATGGTATCATGCTATCATAGTAAAGTACATAGACTATTTAGTTAAAATATATAATATCAGAGGAGGATTTCTATGAAAAAAAGTAAATTATTTATGATAGTTGCGAGTTTATTGGTACTTAGTTTATCTCTTGTAGCATGTGGAGGAGAGAAAACAGACAATAAGGAAACTGCAAAGGAAGATGTAAAACAGGAAGAAACATTATTGGTTGGATTTGACCAATCATTTCCACCTATGGGATTTAAAGGTGAAGATGGAGAGTTCACAGGTTTTGATTTAGAAGTTGCTAAAGAAGTAGCTGATAAATTAGGTATGGAAATGAAGCCAGTTCCAATTGACTGGGGAGCAAAAGATGCTGAGCTTGATACAGGAAATATAAATTGTATATGGAATGGATTTACAAAAACAGGAAGAGAAGATAAATATACTTTCTCAAAATCATATATGCCAAATAGACAAGTTATAGTTGTAAAAGAAGATTCAGATATAAAAGATTTAAATGAGGTAGAAGGAAAAATTTTAGAATTACAAACAGAATCTACTGCAGATAATGCTTTAAAAGCTAAAGAAGGCTTTGCAGAAAAGCTAAAAGATGTAGTTAGAGTTCCAGAGAATATGACAGCACTAAATGATTTAGAGCAAGGTTCATGTGATGCAGTACTTATGGATGAAGTAGTAGCTAAATATAATATCGCAAAAGGTAAAAAATTAAGAGTTTTAGAAGAACCTCTATCAGATGAAGAATTTGCAGTAGGTTTTAAATTAGGTAATGAAGAACTTCGTGATAAAGTAGATAAAGCTTTAATGGAATTAGCAGAAGAAGGAAAATTAAAAGAAATATCTGAAAAATGGTTCCAAGAAGATATTACAACTTTAAAATAAAGAAATAGGGGGAATAACATGATTGTCTTATTCAAAGAGTTATCTACAGGAGTAACCAATACACTTTTAATATTTTTTCTAACTTTAATTTTATCTCTACCATTGGGCTTAGTTATTCTCTTTGGAAAGAGATCTAAAATTTCTCCCATAAGATGGTTTATAAATGGCTTTATCTCGGTGATGCGTGGAACACCACTTATGTTACAATTGATGTTTGTATATTTTGGTCCTTTTTATTTATTTGGTTTACCTTCTCCAGGAAGATTTAAAGCTGTAATGGTAGCATTTGTTTTAAATTATTCGGCATATTTTGCAGAGATATACAGAGGCGGATTAGATTCAATACCTGAAGGACAATATGAAGCTGCTAAAGTTTTAGGGTTAAATAAAAGACAGACCTTTATGAAAATTATACTTCCTCAAGTTGTAAAAAGAGTGCTTCCATCTATAACAAATGAAGTTATGACTTTAGTAAAAGATACATCTTTAGCAATGGTAATATCAGTAAGCGAAACATTTACTGTTGCAAAGGCTATGGCTGCAAGAGAAGCATCTATGGCACCTTATGTAGCAGTTGCAATATTTTATTACATTATGAACTATATAGTAGGTTTTATAATGAATAGATTAGAGAAAAATTTAGAATACTATAAGTAAATAGTTAAGGTGATAATATGAATTTACTGACAATGAAAAATATAAAAAAATCTTTTGGTAAAGATGTTGTAATAAAAAATATTTCTCTCGAAGTAAAAGAAGGTGAAGTATTAGCTCTTATAGGGCCATCAGGTTCAGGTAAGTCTACCCTTATTAGATGTGCTTCAAATCTTGAAAAAATAGATTCTGGAGAAATAAAATATGGAGAAGAATATTTAGTGAAGATGGAGTCAGGAAGTCCTAAATATGCAGAAGGAAATAAGTTGAAAGAAATAAGTAAAAGTTTTGGTATGGTATTTCAAGATTATAATTTATTTCCCCACTTAAGTGTTATGGAAAATATAACACTAGCTCCAAAAATGCTTTTAAATAAAAGTAAAAAAGAGATAGACGATTATGCTATAGAACTTTTGACAAAAATGGGCCTATCAGAAAAAGCTGATAATTATCCATACCAATTATCAGGAGGTCAACAACAAAGAGTTTCGATAGCAAGAGCTTTAGCTATGGACCCTAAAATATTATTTTTTGATGAACCAACATCAGCTCTTGACCCAGAACTTACAGAGGGTGTTTTAAAAGTAATACAGGACTTAGCTAAAGAAAACCATACTATGGTTATAGTAACTCATGAAATGGAATTTGCTAGACAAGTTGCAGATAAAATTATATTTATGGATGACGGTTATATTATAGAAGAAGGAAAACCAGATGATATAATTTTAAATCCAAAAGAAGATAGAACTAAACAATTTTTAAAGATAAAATAGCCTCTAGGGGCTATTTTTTATTTAGTTAATTTATATAATATATGGGTAAAAATATATTAAGAAGATACTTGAATTGATATATTATGCATCTGTAGGGGGTTATTAAATGAGTATAAAAATAATTACTATAAGTAGAGAATATGGAAGTGGAGGTCACCTTATAGGGCAGATGCTTGCTCAAGATTTAGTTCTTGCTTTTTATGATAAAGAAATAGTATCTTTAGTTGCAAAAGAAAGTGGTTTTGATATTGACTATATAAATAAAACAGGAGAAACTGCAAAAAGTAAATTTTGGGATGGAGCATACTTAGCAGGAAGTAGAGGGACTAGCCCTTATTTAGGAAATAATTTGCTTTCAAATAGAGATAAAATACAGATTTTACAAAGTAAAATAATAAGAAATCTAGCAGATCAAGTTCCCTGTGTTATAGTAGGTAGATGTGCAGATTATATATTAAATGATAGAGATGATGTTTTAAATGTATTTATTCATTCAGATATAAAATCTAGAGAAAAAAGAGTAAGAGAAGAGTATAATATAAAAAACAGAAATATAAAAAAAGAAATTTTGACAATTGATAAAGCTCGTTCTAATCATTACGAAATTTATACAGGACAGAAATGGGGAGACTCAAATAATTATGATTTAACTTTAAATAGTGGACTTTTTGGTTTAGAAAATTGTAAAGAATTAATAAAATCTGCATATTATAGTTTAAAGTAAACAATATAATTAATAAGTCATAACATAATGTTGTGTTATGACTTTTTTATTTTAATAGAATAAATTAGTAATAATTTAATATGATATAATAATATATATGTTATTATAATAATATATATTTAAAAAGAGAAGATATTAACATTATTTATCTTAGATATTAGAAAATAAAAGTGATAAAAATAAATTGTTATGTTATACTAATTTTATTGATAAAGCATAAAATAATTAAAGAGAGGTGTGTAGTTATATGCTAGAAGACTTAATGCAAAAAATACTATCATATAATCCAAATTCAGATATAGAAAAAATAAAAAAAGCATATAATTATGCAGATCAAGCTCATGATGGTCAACTTAGAAATTCAGGAGAAGAATATATAATTCATCCTATTGCAGTTGCCACTATATTAGCTGAGTTAAATATGGACGACGATACTATAATCGCCGGTCTATTACATGATGTCTTAGAAGACACAGATGTAACTTACGAGCAAATGACAGAAGAGTTTGGTGAAGATGTAACTAAATTAGTTGATGGTGTTACAAAATTAAAAAAAATAAAATATAAGTCTAAGCAAGAAAATCAAGCAGAAAATCTTAGAAAAATGGTTCTTGCTATGGCTAATGATATTAGAGTTATAATAATAAAATTAGCAGATAGACTTCATAATATGAGAACTTTGGAATATGTAAATAGAACTAAACAAATTGAAAAAGCTACAGAGACCTTAGAAATATATGCACCTCTTGCACATAGACTAGGAATTAGTACGGTAAAATGGGAACTTGAAGATTTAAGTTTAAGATATTTAGAGCCAGAGAAATATTATAGCTTAGTTGAAAAAGTTCAAAAAAATCGTAGAGAAAGAGAAACATTTATTGATGAGATAATAAATGTTCTTCATGTAGCTATTGAAGAGTTGAGTATAGAAGGAGATATAACGGGTAGACCTAAAAGTATCTATAGTATATATAAAAAAATGTATCAACAAAATAAAGCTTTTGATGAAATTTTTGATTTATCAGCAGTAAGAGTAATAGTTGATACAGTTAAAGATTGTTATGGAGTATTAGGGGCAGTTCATACTTTATGGAAGCCTATACCTGGTAGATTTAAAGACTATATTGCTATGCCGAAGGCAAATATGTATCAATCTCTTCACACTACAGTAATAGGTCCTGCAGGAGAAATTTTTGAAGTTCAAATTAGAACTTGGGAAATGCATAGAACTGCTGAATACGGTATCGCTGCGCATTGGAAATATAAAGAAGGTGGCAGTGAAAAACAATCTAATTTTGACAAAAAACTTACTTGGTTAAGACAATTAATGGAATGGCAACAAGATTTATCAGATCCTAGAGAATTTATAAATACTGTAAAAGAAGATTTTTCAAGTGATGAGGTATTTGTATTTTCACCGATGGGAGATGTTTTTGATTTACCAGAGGGTTCAACACCTATAGATTTTGCCTATAGAGTTCACTCTGCAGTCGGTAATAATTGTGTTGGAGCTAAAGTAGATGGAAGAATAGTACCGTTAACTTATAAATTAAAAAGTGGTAATATTGTAGAGATTTTGACCAATCCAAATTCTAGTGGACCTAGTAGAGATTGGCTGAAAATAGTAAAATCATCTCAAGCTAAAACTAAGATTAGACAATGGTTTAAACGACAACAAAGAGATGAAAATATTGTTATCGGTAGAGATATGCTAGAAAAAGAAGTTAGACATCAAGGCTATACATTTAATGAAATTTTAAAAGATGACTGGCTTGTTTCAGTGGCTAATAGATTAAGTTTTAATACTATAGAAGATATGTATGCTGCTATAGGATACGGAAGTATTCAACTTACTCAAATAATGCCAAAACTAAAAGAACTTCACAAGGCATATTATAAGACGGAAGAATCAGCAAAAAAATCAACTTATCATAGTCCACAAAGAGGTTCTTCATCTCAAGGTATATCTATAAAAGATGTAGATAATATTCAAATAAAACTTGCTAAATGTTGTAATCCAATACCAGGAGATAATATAGTAGGATATATTACTAGAGGTAGAGGAGTTTCAGTTCACAGAGCAGATTGTTCAAATATCGAAAATATAACTGATAAAGATAGATTAATCGATGTTTATTGGGATGATACAGAAGAAAAATCTTACCCAGTAGAAGTACAAATTATAGCAATAGATAGATCAGGTTATTTAGCAGGTATAACTCAACTTATAAATGAAAAAGAACTTAATCTTGTAGGTATGAATGCAAGAAGTAATAAGGATAAAACTTTTAGTATAAATATAATAGTAGAGATTAAAGATACCAGACAAATTGATGATTTATTAGCTGGTGTAAGATCGATAAAAGGCACATTAGATGTCTATAGAGTAAAATCTTAATTTAAATAGTAAAAGACATGAGGAAAGCCTAGGCTTTCCTTTTATTTTAATTTTTTTAGGAGAGAAATATGAGAGGAATAATTCAAAGAGTAAAAAAAGCAAAAGTAGAAGTAGACGGAAAAGTAACAGGAGAAATAAATAGAGGTTTTTTAGTTTTTTTAGGTGTTCATGAAGATGATACAGAAAAAGACTTAGATTATATGGAAAGAAAAATTTTGAATTTAAGAGTATTTGAAGATGAAAATAATAAAATGAATTTATCTTTAAAAGATGTTGGAGGCGAGATATTATTAGTATCTCAATTTACACTTTATGGAGATGCTAGAAAAGGCAATAGACCTAGCTTTACAGAATCTGCTCATCCTGATATGGCAATAGATTATTATGAAAAACTTATAAAAAGACTTCGAGACAATAATATAAAAGTAGAGACTGGAATATTTGGTGCAGATATGGATGTAACTTTAATAAATGATGGTCCAGTAACTATTCAATTAGATAGTACAAAACTATATTAAGGAGATAAATTATGGAAATTTATTCAATAATTACTAATGGATTTCAAGAAAATACTTATATTTTTGCAAAAGGTAAAAATGCTTTTATAGTAGACCCAGGTGGAGATTTTGAAAAAATAGTTCAAGTTTTAGAAGTTCAAAATCTACAGCCTCAATTTATACTTTTAACCCATGGACACGGCGATCATATAGGTGCTGTAAATCAATTAAGAGATAAATACAATATAAAAGTTTATGCTCATAGATTAGAAAAAGAATTATTGGAAGATACTGATTTAAATGTATCAAAAATGTTAGGCAATCCAGTTACTGTAGAGGCAGACTTATTTTTTGAAGACAAAGATATTATAGATTTTGAAGGAGAAAAAATAGAGGTAATCCATACACCAGGTCATACGATGGGCGGGGTATGTTTTTATTTTAATGATATATTAGTTTCAGGGGATACTCTATTTAGAGGTTCTGTTGGAAGAAGTGATTTAGCAACTGGAAACATGAGTCAATTAATTGATTCATTAAATAATAAACTTATGAAATTACCAGATGAAACTAAAGTTTTACCAGGACATGGTCAAATCAGTACTATTGTATTTGAAAGAGAAAATAATCCTTATATAGGTTGATATTTATATAATTCTATTGTAGAATATACATTAGATTAATATTTGCGTAGATAAAGAGGAGTAGTATATAAGTGCATTAAAGAGAGGAAAAATCAGGTGAAAGTTTTCCATGTAACTGTATATGAAGGTTGCTTTTGAGCATTAGGTTTGATAGCCTTATATATCTTTAAGTGTTATTTATAAATTAAATTAATTATTTATAAATAAAATTTAGGTGGTACCGCGAAATTTATACCTTCGTCCTAATTAGAGGACGGAGGTTTTTTTATTGGTTAAATATACTAGGGAGTGATTAATTAAATGAGAAATCTTGAGAAAACTTATAATCCTAAAGATTTTGAAGATAAAATTTATAAAAAATGGGAAGATGGAAATTATTTTAGGGCAGAGATAGATAAAGATAAAAAGCCTTTTACAATAGTAATGCCACCTCCAAATGTAACAGGCAACCTACATTTAGGTCATGCCATGAATGGAACTATACAGGATATACTAATTAGACATAAAAGAATGGAAGGATATGCTGCACTTTGGGTTCCAGGAACAGATCATGCAAGTATATCTACTGAAGCAAGAGTTGTAAATAAAATTAAATCTGAAGGCAAGACAAAAGAAGAGATGGGAAGAGAAGCTTTTTTAGAAGAAGCTTGGGATTGGACTTATAAATATGGAAATAATATAAAAAGACAATTTAGAAAAATCGGTGCTTCTTGCGATTGGTCAAGAGAAAGATTTACTTTAGATGAAGGTCTTACAGAAGCAGTAGAAGAAGCTTTTATAAAGATGTACAATGACGGACTTATTTATCAAGGGGATAGAATAGTAAATTGGTGTCCTAATTGTGGAACAGCTATTTCTGATGCAGAAGTTGAACACGAAGACGAAAAGGGTAATTTTTGGCATATAAGATATCCTTTTAAAGATAGAGAAGGATATATAATAATAGCTACGACTAGACCTGAAACATTATTAGGAGATTTAGCTGTAGCAGTAAATCCTGAAGATGAAAGATATACAGATATTATAGGTGAAAAATTAATACTTCCATTGGTAGAAAGAGAAATTCCTATAATTGCTGATAAATATGTAGAGTCAGAATTTGGAACAGGAATGGTAAAAATAACACCATCCCATGACCCTAATGACTTTGAAGTTGGTCAAAGACATAATTTAGGTCAATGTATAGTAATAGATGAAGAAGGAAAAATTTCAGAAGGATATGGAAAATATTCTGGTTTAGATAGATATGTAGCAAGAAAAGAAATGGTTAAAGATTTAGAAGCTTTAGGCCTACTTGAAAAAATAGAAGAACATGACCATTCAGTAGGACATTGCGAAAGATGTGGAACTATTATAGAACCATTAATATCTAAACAATGGTTTGTTAAAATGAAAGAATTAGCAAAACCTGCTCTAGAAGCTTATGAAAATAATGAATTAAAGTTAATACCAGATAGATTTGGAAAAATTTATAAAAATTGGTTAGAAAATATAAGAGATTGGTGTATATCTAGACAATTATGGTGGGGTCATAGACTTCCAGTTTATTACTGTGAAGACTGTGGTGAAGTAATAGTTTCAAAGACTAAACCAGAAAGTTGTACTAAATGTAATAGCGCTAATATAGTACAAGATGAAGATACATTAGATACTTGGTTCTCATCAGCGCTTTGGCCTTTTTCAACTTTAGGTTGGCCAAATAAAACAGAAGATTTAGATTATTTCTTCCCTACAAATGTATTAGTTACAGGATATGATATTATATTTTTCTGGGTAATTAGAATGGTATTTTCAAGTATATATAATATGGGAGAAGTTCCCTTTAAAGATGTGTATTTTACAGGACTTATAAGAGATTCTCAAGGAAGAAAAATGAGCAAATCTTTAGATAATGGAATTGACCCAATCGAAGTTATTGAAGAATATGGAGCAGATGCTTTAAGATTTACTTTGATAACAGGTAATACTCCAGGAAATGATATGCGTTTTTATATGGAGAGAGTTGAAGCAAATAGAAACTTTGCCAATAAACTTTGGAATGCTACAAGATTTGTATTTATGAATTTAGAAGAAGATAAATTAAAAAATATTGATGAAGTTAAATTAGAAACTGAAGATAGATGGATAATATCTAGAATAAATACAGTTGCAAAAGAAGTTCAAGAAGCTTTTGATAAATTTGAGATAGGTCTTGCAGCAGGTAAGCTATATGACTTTATATGGAATGAATTTTGTGATTGGTATATAGAACTAGTTAAACCTAGACTTTATAATGATGATGAAGATAGAAATATAGCTGCACAAAGTACTTTAAATTATTCATTAATGGCTATTATTAAATTATTACATCCATTTATGCCATATATAACAGAAGAAATTTATTCATTTATGCCTAATAAAAAAGATATGTTAATAAACGAAGACTGGGTTAGATATGATGAAAATCTAGTATTCACAGAAGATGAAAATAAAATTAAAGTAATGATAGATGCAGTTACTGCTATAAGAAATGCAAGAGCAGAAATGGATATAGCACCTAGTAAAAAATCTAAATTAATATTTGTAACAGAAGATGAAAATACTAGAAATACTTTAGAAGAACTTTCAATGGACTTTAAAACATTAGCTAGTTGTAATGAAATAGAATTTATGACTAATGATATTGACGAGATAGAAGATTCTATTTCTATAGTACAAAATAAATTCAAAATATTTATACCTTTAGAAGGCTTAATAGATTATGCTAAAGAACTTGATAGATTAGAAAAAGATTATAAAAAAGTAATTAGTGAAATAAAAAGAGCAGAAGGAAAACTTGCAAATGAAAAATTTGTAAATAAAGCTCCAGAAAAATTAGTTCAAGAAGAAAGAGATAAATTAGTAAAATATAAAGAAATGCTTGATGAAGTAGAAGGGGCTATTAAAAATATAAAGGATAAAATGTAATGAATTTAACTGATATTTATAATTTTATAGATACAGAAACTTCTTATGCAAATAAAAAGGACTTTATTGATTTCAATAAAGTCCTTTCATATATGAAAATAGATATAGATAAATTTAATGTAATTCATGTGGCAGGAACAAATGGAAAGGGAAGTACATCAGGATTTATATCTTCTATTTTAGTAGAAATGGGGAAAAATATAGGACTTTTTTCTTCGCCACATGTATCTGATTATAGAGAGAGAATTAAATTTAACAATAAAAAAATCTCAGAAGAAGTTTTTATAGAAGTTGTAAATGATATAATAGAAAATTATGATTCTATAAAAAAAATAATGGACAGAAAATTAAATTATTTTGAATTGAGCTTTTTAATAGCATTAATATATTTTAATAAATTAAATTTAGACTATATTGTAATTGAAACTGGAATAGGTGGAAGAGAAGATATAACTAATATATTTAGACAGACGAAACTATCAGTTATTACTACCATATCTAAAGACCATACTGAAAGTTTAGGAAATACCTTAGAAGATATTGCAAGTCATAAAGCAGGAATAATTAAAGAAAATAGTAAAGTGGTAAGTTTAAAACATAATGATGAAATAGATAAAGTTATATTAGCTGAAGCGAAAAATAAAAATTCTTTAATTTGTTTTTTAGATATAAAAGATATAGAAGTATTAGATGAAAATTTATTTAATACTATATTTAAAATAAAAAAATATAATGACTATGAATTTAAATTAAATATATTAGGTAAACATCAAATAGTAAATGCTGCTCTTGCAATAAAAGCAGTTAGTTTGCTAGAAAATATAGACAATTTAAATATTATAAATAAAGCAATTTCAGAATTTAAATTGACAGGTAGAATGGAAAAATTACATGATAATCCCACTATAATTATAGATGGAGCACATAATTTAGAAGCTTTAAATGCTCTTTATATAAGTATTAAAGATATAATAACTAAAGATGATATTCTTTTATTTGGATGTATGAAAGACAAAGAAAATATAAATGAATTAAAAAAAATATCTGAATTATTTGAAAATATAATACTCACAAAAGCAAAATATGAGAGGGCCATTAGTCCTTATGAATTAAAAGATAATTTAAATTCAAATAAAAATGTATATGTAGAATTAAATAGTGAGGATGCATTAAAAAGAGCTTTACAAATATCTAGTAAAGATAGTAGAATAATTTGCACAGGTTCTTTTTATTTGATAGGTGAAATAAAAGAAGCAATAAATAAAAAATAAAGTAGGATGATAAATATATGTATAATGATTTTGCATATATCTATGATAAATTAGTATTTGACATTGATTATGATTTTTATATAGAACAAATAATAAGGAAAGCTAAAGAAAATAATATACAAACTAATAGAATATTAGAATTTGGTGTAGGTACAGGTAATTTAGCTAAAAAGTTATGTAAATATTCAAATGAATATGTGGGTATAGATTTAAGTATAGATATGTTGGCAATAGCCAATGAAAAAATATCTAAAGATGATAATATAGAATTATTAGCTTGTGATATTAATGATTATGATACAGAGAATAAATTTAATTTAGCAGTAAGTACATTAGACACTATAAATTATATACTTGAAGAAGATGAATTATTGAAAATATTTCAAAAAATTAATAATTTATTAAAAGATGATGGTGCATTTATTTTCGATATAAATTCTGAGAATAAATTAATAGATATATTAGGGAATAATACTTATGTATATGAATATGATAATATATTTTATACATGGCAGAACTTTTATGATGAGAATGAGAAAATAGTGGATTTCTTACTGGATTTTTTCATAAAAGAAGATGGGGTATATCATAGAATAACTGAAGAACAAAGTGAAAAAGTTTATCCTTTAGAGAAGATTTTAACCTTATTAAAACAGTCTGGATTTAATGGTTTTCAGTATATAGATTTTGATACTGGAGATAAAATAAATGAAAATACTCAAAGAATTTTAATAATAGCTATTAAATAAAATATATTTTTATTGCATAATTTTACTTGATGTGTTATAGTTTAGTTAGCAATGAAAGAATTGCGGCATTTATTAAATTTTAAATAAGTGCGTTATATTAATGGAGGAATGTTTTAAAATGGTTAATGGAAAAGTAAAATGGTTTAATGCAACTAAAGGATATGGATTTATTTCAACTGAAGAAGGAAAAGATGTATTTGTACACTACTCTGCTTTAGAAGATGACGGAGAATTCAGAACTTTAGAAGAAGGCCAAGAAGTACAATTCGAAATCGTAGATGGTACTAAAGGACCTCAAGCTTCTAACGTAGTTAAGTTATAATATACTGATATATTAGAAGTCAAGCCCCTAATTTGATTAGGGGCTTTTTTTATTTTATTGGAGGTAATTATGAAAAGTATTTTAGCAAGAGCAATAGATGTAAATGAAAAATTTAGATTTCTTATAATTGATTCAACAAATTTAATTGAAGAGATGAACAAAATTCATTCTCCAGCTCCAACTTCAATAGCTGCATTGGGTAGGATAACTACTATGGCAGCACTTTTAAGTTCGGATTTAAAAAATGAAAAAGATAAATTAAATATTAGAATAAAAGGAAATGGACCTGCAGGATTATTGCTTTCAGAAAGCAATGGTTTAGGACATATAAAATCATATATGGACAATCCAAAAGCTGATTTACCTACAAGAGCAGATGGAAAATTAGATGTTGGTGGAATAGTCGGCCATGATGGAAGTTTAGTTGTTATTAGAGATTATGGAATAGGAGAGCCTTATTCAGGACAAACTTCTTTAATAAGTGGAGAAATTGCAGAAGACTTTGCGAATTATTATTATCATTCTGACCAAATGCCTACAGTTGTTTCTTTAGGAGTATTAGTAGATACAGATTTATCTGTAAAAGCAGCAGGTGGTTTATTTATTCAAGCTCTTCCAGGATATGAAGATGAAGATATAGATATACTAGAAAATTGCTTGAAAAACTTCCCATCTATTTCATCATTGTTTGCAGAAAAACTTTCATATGAAGAAATATTTGAAAAATATTTTAAAGATTTAAATATTAGAATATTGGGAACTCAAGAAATAGAATATAAATGTAATTGCAGTAAAGAAAAAATGGAAAAAGCATTAATAAGTATAGGTAAAAAAGATTTAAAAGAAATAATAGAAGAAGATCATAGAGCAGAATTAGTATGCCACTTCTGTAATTCTAAATATGAATTTAATGAAGAAGAGTTAAGAGAACTTTTAAAAGAAGCTAAATAAATTATAAAAA
>Ga0079226_10000084_pt1 | contig 55330 bp, 59 predicted proteins | sample Poulit2014_FD_76345 | JGI IMG/M metagenome (GOLD analysis project Ga0079226, IMG submission 76345) | Agricultural soil microbial communities from Georgia to study Nitrogen management - Poultry litter 2014 | ecosystem: Environmental > Terrestrial > Soil > Agricultural land | place: USA: Georgia...
ATAAAGTTTGAGCTGGATCTAATTACGATCCAGCTTTTTTATGTCATTAAATAAATATTTAGCAAAAGTAACCTATATATTCATAATGTATGTTGATTGAAAATATAAATCCAAGCAGAATAAAATTATTTTAGGATTTTGAAACAAAAAATAGAATAATAATATAATTTCTACACATACTACATATATTTAATGTATAATATGAATTAAATAATATTTGACACAAAGTTACGCATTCATAAAGTTGTTATAAGCTTTCAATTTAATACCTGTTTTTGAATGATAAATATATAAAGCATAGGAGAATACTTAAAATGAAAAAAACAAAATATTTAATTTTACTTTTAATGTCAATTTTTATCATTGGTTGTAGTAATGGAGATAATTCGTCTACAAATGATAAAGATACAACTAAAAAAGTGGCAACAGAAATACAAGCTGAAAAGGAAACATCCACTGCCAAAGCTTCGGAAAAAACAAAAACCGAACCTTCTCAAGTAGAAGCTGAAACTACAACTAACACAAATGAATCATCATTTCCAGGATATAAAGAAATTAAGGTCGATGGTGGTGATTTATCTGGGGATCGTGAAGCCAATGTAGTTGTTGATATAGGGTATGGAGATCGTAAGTATTGGGCATTTACCAATGAACACGGACAATTGACACGTGTTGTAGCTGATGAAATTACTTTACAAGATGAAAATAATGAAGATGTGTTACCTTCAGGTAGATACTATTCTGATGAGGCAAAGGTGCCTGGAGTAGAAAGTGATACGCTAGATGAAGGGCATGTGATAGCTGATTCATTAGGAGGCGTATCGAACGCGTATAATATCACACCTCAAAACAGTACTTTAAACCGTTATGGTGACCAAGCTTATTTAGAGAAGAGTATTCGTGAAGCAGGAGGAGCTACTAACTTTGAAGCTAATATCACTTATCCTGATACAGAAACTCAAATACCTTCCAGTTATCAGTATACTTATACAATAAATGGTAATGTTGTGACGGATTCATTTGACAATGTTGACCCTGATGAAGTCAATGAATCACTTGGATTAACTGGTAATAATGATGAAGGCACAGAGACAACATCAGAAACAGTACCTGACCAAACTTCAGAGAATAAAACATCGCTTACTAGTGTAGATACTGATGGAAATGGTCAAGTAACAATTTCAGAAGCGAAAGCAGCAGGTTTTACTATGCCAATAACAAGTGAACACTGGTTATATGTATATATGGATGACCGTGATAATGATGGGGAAATAGGCGATTAGTAGCCATAGCATTTAGCTGAAAAAATGATTATGAGGTAAATTAATTTGACATACTACGAGACTTTCAATGGGATTATAATAAATAGAGCGAATTCGAGGTTTTAAGCGAACATATTAAAGATAAAAGGCTGGTTGCAAATGCAATCTAGCCTTTTATTATACGTAATATTAATCACAATATGTACTTTTAATTATAATTTTTAAAGACTATTCATCGTATTTTGTTAGATATATGTTAATCATATTATTTTCAAATCATAAGGCAATCTATTATTCTGATGTTATTATAAAAATAAACAAAATATTAATGAAAGGGTTTTTAATATGGCGAAACCAAAAATATATTCTATGACTTTTGGATCTGTTTATCCATATCTGATTAAAAAAGTTGAAAACAAAGGAAGAACAAAAGATGAGGCGGATAAAATCATACGTTGGATGACGGGTTATACACAGATACAATTAGAACAGCGAATTACTGATGGCACAGATTATGAAACATTTATTTTACAAGCACCAGAACTAAATTCTAATAGAATAAAAATTAAGGGCGTAATTTGTGGTGTTCGTGTGGAGGACATGGAATCATCAGTTATGAAAGAAATTAGATACTTAGATAAAATGATTGATGAATTAGCAAAAGGCAAAACATTGGATAAAATATTTAGAACTGATAAATAAAAAGGATAGATATTTTTATTTTAAATGATAATTTAAAGCTTATTTTATAGAGGTGAAATGATGCTGATTGAACTCAAGAATATAGCAAGAAGAAAACAAGGTAACGAAATAATTAAGAATGTGAGTTGGCAAATCAATGAAGGAGAAAAATGGATGTTATATGGCCTGAATGGTGCAGGTAAGACAACATTACTCAACATTTTGAATGGTTATGAGTCACATACTGATGGTGAGCTCATATTGTTTGGTATGCAACCAGGAAAACAAGGTTATTCTGCAGAAAACGTGCGTAATCAAATAGGATTTGTTTCAAACAGTTTAATGAGCCGATTTCAAGATGGTGAAGTAGTACTTGATGTGGTGATTAGTGGAATTTTCAAATCTATAGGTGTTTATAAAGAAGTATTACCTGAACATATTGAGACGGCTAAACAATATTTAGAACAAATGGGAATGATTCAATTTGAAAAGCAATATTATGGTTATTTATCAACAGGAGAAAGACAAAAGGTATTAATAGCTCGCGCATTAATGGGTAATCCTAAGTTACTCATTTTAGACGAACCTGCTTCAGGATTAGATTTTATTGCACGTGAAGATTTGTTAAATGCACTTGATACACTTTATAAACAAAATCCTGAACTTGCAGTTATATATGTGACACATTTTGTTGAAGAAATTACAAATAATATTTGCCACGGGTTTTTACTGAAAGATGGTTCATGCTATAAACAGGGTAAAATAGAAGAAGTATTAAACAGTAATACTTTAAGTGATTATTTTAATAGAAAAGTAACACTAGTTTCTCAAAACCAACGATATTCATTATTTTTAAAACGATAGTTCATTGCAGAAAAGTAAATATAATGCCATAATTTAATACGATAATATGTGATGGAGGCTTATTGAGATGGATAATGTTAAAGCAATATTTTTAGATATGGATGGTACGATTTTACATAAAGATAACCAAGTAGATACTGAAACATCAGAAGTGATTAAAAAGTTAAGAAATTTGGGGTATAAAGTGTTTTTGGCAACTGGTCGAGCACATGATGAAATTCGCTATCTCGTACCTGAAAATTTTGAAGTAGATGGCATTATAAGTTCAAATGGTACATTAGGTGTAGTAAAAGAAGAAACTATTTTTAAACATAGCCTTTCTATTACTACAGTAAAAGAAGTGATTAAGCGTGCAAAAGAAGAATCAATTTATTATGAAATTTTCCCGTTTGGAAGAAATCGTGTGGTTTTGAAGGAAGATGAAGCCTGGGCTAAGTCATTATTTAAATCTGCAACGCCGCCTGGTAATGTAGGAGAGAGTGAATGGGCCTCACGTAGAGAATCATTAATTGATAAAGTAGACTGGGAAGATTATATTCCAGAAACCTCATTTTCTAAAATTTACTTATTCTCGACTGATTATGAAAAAATCACGAATTTCCGTAATCTACTTATGGACGAACAACGAGCATTACAAATCAGTGTATCGAATTCATCGCGCTATAACGTAGAGACTATGGCATACAAAACTGACAAAGGTACAGGGATTAAAGAAATGATAGAATACTTTGGTATTAATCAAGAAGAAACATTAGTAATCGGTGATAGCGATAATGATAGAGCAATGTTTGCTTTTGGGCATTATACTGTGGCGATGAGAAATGCTAGACCTGAAATCCAAGCTTTAGCAAAAGATGTAACATCACTAACAAATGAAGAAAATGGTGTTGCGGCATACCTTAAAGAACACTTTATTAACTAATGAGAAGTACGCTTTTACTAAGTGATAAATTTACTTTCGCAAATAATTTCTTACATTAGATAATAATGAATATAAAACTGATTTGTTTCCAGAAAATGGTTATCTATCAGTTTTTATTTATTTTTAAAAAGTTTTGTTATGTAATAGAGGATAGAGGCGTACAATTAGTATTAATCAGAGTGGAAAATATCATTTGATATAAAGGTATCAGAAATTAAAAATTGCCAATGTAGGCCTCTTAAATGCTACATTGACAATTTTTGATTTATATTATTATTTATTTGTTTTGTTAATTTATTTGTTTTGTTAATTTATTCTTTTGCTTTATCTTGTGCTTGGTTGCGTTGTTGATTTAAGTTAGATTTTGTTTTTTCAGTAGTATTTGACACACTGTCTTTTATTTTTGAATCTTTAAATGATTTCTTTTTGTCTTTATTTTTACCCTTTTTAATTTCATCATTATCTATAGGTTCGCCATTACGATTGTAGTATTGAATAATTGCTAATACGTTTACGTAGTAAACAGCTAATCTCACGACAATTACTATGATAGAAATAATATAAATTAATATCATTGCAACTGTTTGGGAAATACCACCTGTTGCAATTGAAATTAACTGACTAACAGGGTTCGCAAGAATAATTACGATTAGGTTTAATAGTAAAATGCCAAGGTATAATTTAAACCAAGTTTTTTTACCATTTTTAATTCCTTTAAATCCACGTTTAACAGATGCCCAAGCACCGTTACTAGGTTCTTTAACAAAAGCTAAAGTAAAGTTAATGATTACAATGGCAAAGAACCAATAAATGAATGATTGAATAAATACTGTAATCATTGCAGCAATAATTTGGAATGTTAGTGAAAGACCTAACGCATGATCAGAACTACTTAATGGGCCTTGTAATGCTGTAAATAATTGCATAATTCCTAAGTTAAGTACTTTAGATACTAGTAAATTAACTGCTATTAAAATAAGGATAAATAATAATGTGAATAAAGCTAATTTTAAACCTTTAAGATATTTGCTTTTTTTAAAAATTGAGAATATATCTTTGAATTTAATCTTGTCTTTAGTTACTGCTTTGTCTATAGTGTATATAGTTCCGGCTATTAAAGGATAACCAACTAATACAAAAACCAATAACGGGATTAGAATTGTTAGAATCAATATGAATAGTGATCCAGCAATTGGTTGTTGCATTGCCATAGACATTGCAAATTTATAAATTGCTGGTTGTACTGGCATAAACGTTAATATAGTTAAAGCAAATAATATAACAAAACTAACAATTGTAAACAGTAATATTTTAGCATTTTGTGGTTTTGCATTTTGTAAAGCTAGTTTATGAAATTTAAACAAATTTTAAGCACTCCTTTTTGGTGATAACAACACGATATCAAAAAAATGAAGATTTTAAAATAAATAGGTAACAAATTGGATATAAAATGTTAGAATATCCTAATGAGAAAAAGTTGAAAGGAGATATCATCATGAAATTTGCAATTATTACTGATGTACATGGAAATTTTGATGCATTAGAAACTGTTTTGGATGATATTGATAGAAAAAAAGGGATTAATAAAATATTTAATCTAGGCGACAACATCGGTGTAGGACATGAAACGAATAAAGTCCTTGATGAAATTTTCGATAGAGATGATATGGAAATCATTGCAGGTAATCATGATGAAGCGGTTATGTCGCTAGTAAATGATACTCCTTATCCAAATGACTTGAAAGATAAATTTTATGAACATCATCAATGGATTGAAAGTCATTTAGACGAAGATCACTATGACAGACTAAATGAGTTACCACGAGTTATTGAGAAAACGTTTAATAACAAGAAAGTGTTGTTTATTCATTACGAAATTGCTAATGAAAAATTAAATACACCAATTGATAGACAACCATTTAGTCCGATTGTTGAACCGAGTGAAGAAAACATTAAAGCCTTATTCGAAGATAAAGACGCCGATTTAATAGTATTTGGACATAATCATACTGTTCATTTTTATGATGATAAATCAACTGTTTACTTCAATCCTGGTTCTGTTGGTCTCAATAATGGAGCTTATGCAGTTTATGGTATTGTTACAATTGATGAGAATGAATTTTCGTGTGAACGTGTTAAAGTGCCATATGATAATGAAGAATTCATTAGAGGCTTTAATGAAAAGCAAGTACCAGCGCGTGATTTGATTTTTGATAAATTTATTTAAAGTTAGCAATATGCTAATTCATTGTTTTAAATAATAAAGATAAAAAAGAGGCCCTTCCAAAAATTTGGTAGGGCATTTTTAATATATTAGCTTGATTGTATCAGTTAATGCGTGTAGGGAGGAGATGATTATTTAGGATAAATTGAAGAACATAATGTATCGGTATCGTGCAAATGATTGCTCGTTTCTAATTGTATGGTCATATGTTGGATATTTAAATGTGCTACTTTGTGCTCTAACTTATTTAAAAGTGTCTCACCATCTTCAATAGTCATAGTATTTGGCACAACCACATGACAGCTTAAAGCGTTCATTTCATTTGAAATTGTCCAAATATGGCAATCATGTACATTTTGAACTTCTGATTCTTGTGTAATCATAGAAATAACCTGCTCCATATTTACATCGCTTGGTTTGCCTTCCATCAAAATATTAATAGAAGATTTCATTATGCCCCAGCTACTTTTTATAATAAGTAATGAAACAATGATACTTGCAATAGGATCCGCTATAGTAAGGTTGAATCTCCAAATAAGAATTGCTGCTATAATTGCACCTATTGAACCTAATAAGTCTCCCATTACATGTAGAAAAGCACCACGCATATTAATATTATGCGATGTATCGCCACCTTTAAACATTAACGCGGCTACAACAATATTAACGATAAGTCCAGTGACACTGATAAGAAACATTTCTGTTGACTGGACTTCTTGTGGGGTAAAGAAGCGGCCAATAGCCTCAAATATGATAATAAGACCTATTATAAATAAAGTGACTCCATTAAATAAAGCAGCTAAAATTTCAAATCTTTTGTAACCAAACGTTTTTCGGCTAGTTGGATTTTTTTCAGCATATATAAATGCGAGAAGGGCAACACCTAACGAAACGGTATCACTAAACATATGTAACCCATCAGAAAGCAATGCCAAACTATTGGAAATAAAACCACCAATAATTTCAACAATCATAAAACCACCAATAATTAGAAAGCTAATAAATAATATTTTTTTGTTATTTGTGTGTACATGGCCATGCGTATGGTCGTGACCAAGGTGATTAGTATCAGACATGTGAAATGCCACCTTTCCATATTATTGATGTGTTGCGTGATGTATCGCTTGCTTTAGTAAGGTTGTAACATGTGTATCATCTAGCATATAAATCATAGACTGACCATCACGTTTTGCCTTCACTAAATGTGCTTGCTTAAGAATACGCAGTTGATGTGAGACATTGGATTGGCTCATTTCTAACTTATGGGCAATATGACCGACACTATTTTCACCTTGTGATAATAAGTCCATGATACGTAAGCGATTACCTTCGCTTAAGGCTTTGAAAATTTCAGTAACTTTATCTATAGTTTGTGGAGATAATGGTTCTCGCATGATTATATGACCACCTTTATATTAATATATGAACATTTATTCATATATTAATATAAAGGTGGGGGACTTGTCAAAATATAAATCACTTTAGTTTTAAAAACTTACAAAAGTGGTAGACTTTTAATTAGTAACTATGTTTAAGGAGGCAATAATTTATGAGTATACTAGTGATTGGAGCTAATGGTGGCGTTGGTCAATACTTAGTAAATCAGTTAAAAAAACTTGGTGAAAGCTTTACAGCTGGAGTAAGAAAACAAGAACAAGTAGATGCGTTAAAAGCTAAAGGTATCGAAGCGATCTTAATAGATGTAGAAGCCGATAGTATTGAAACATTGACTGAAAAAGTTAATGGTTATGATAAAGTTATCTTTTCAGTAGGGTCAGGTGGTAGTACAGGTGCAGATAAAACGATTAGTGTTGATTTAGATGGTGCTATTAAAACAATTAAAGCAAGTGAAGCTAATGATGTGAAACAATATGTAATGGTGTCAACATATGATTCTAGAAGAGAAGCGTTTGATGCAAGTGGTGATTTAAAACCTTATACAATCGCAAAACATTATGCTGATGAATATCTTAAACAAGCAGATGTAGGGTATACAATCGTACATCCAGGTGGATTACTAGATGATGTAGGTACTAATAAAATTGAAGTTGGCGCTTTTTTTGAAGGCAGGGGATCTATTCCACGCGAAGATGTAGCCTCTGTATTAACAGAAGTGGTTACTTCAGATACATTTATAAATACAGAATTCCAAATTGTTAGTGGTAATGATGAAATCAAAGAAGCATTAACAAACTTTAAAAAATAAACATTTTATATAAAATGTAATATTGCAAACCAATTTACATGAAAGTGTAAATTGGTTCTTTTTTTATGTGATTTATATGCCGTATAAGATAAAAAATGTTTAGAAATTTGATACAATGATAGATATCGTTTGGAGGTAAATATGAAAATTTCAAACACAAAAATCTATGAACAAGTAGCAGATATTATTTTAGAAAGTATTAAATCCGGTGAGTATCAAGAAGGTGATAAATTACCATCGATACAAAAGCTTAGTCAGCAGTATGGTGTAAGTGTTGCTTCAGTAAGAGAGGCGCTAAACGCCTTAAGAACTATTGGAATTATAGAAATGAAACAAGGATATGGTACATTCATTAAGCAAGTAGAACCAACTTTCTTCGAGCTAGGAGACAAGTTTACATCATTGGTGCAAATCACGGAGCTTTTAGAGTTAAGAGAAATAGTAGAAAGCGCCACAGTTGAAAAGGCTGCAGTATATCGTAATAAAGGTGACCTAGTAAATTTAAAGAAAGCATTAGATGAAATGGGAGAAGCGGTGATTGATGGTACTTCAGGTGAAAAAGCAGATTTAGAATTCCACCTTTCAATTGCAAAAGCAGCAAAAAATTCATTATTAGTGGAGTTATTAAATAATATTTCTGAATTAATGCAAGATTCAATGGAAGAAACTAGGAAAATATTCCTTTATAGTAAGCAAAAAACAATGAATAAGTTGCACGAAGAACATGTAATGATTTACAACGCTATTTTAGAGCAAAATGCTTCACTTGCAGTTAAATCAATGGAATCTCATTTGTTAGAAGTAAAAGAAACGATTTTAGCTAATTTCGAAGAAAAATAATATGCGAGAAACAATTACGGTAAATACGATAAGATATAAAAAGCACCAATTTCAATTTTGCAAAGTGGCATTGAAATTGGTGCTTTTTATATTTAAGTAATATAATTTAAAATATCTTTAAATAAAATAAAAGCCCAAACTTTCCCGAGTTTGGACTTTATTGCAAATTTTATATATTTGAAAAAGTAATCAGCTTTTTCAAGTACATCATAATAATATTTTAATTACCTTATATGAAGCGTGTAGAGTCCTTATGAAGAACTCTAGTATAATTATAATATTTTAAAGTATATAATGGCAAGCGTTTATTCAAAAAAATTTATAACAATACTATAAATGTTCATTAGTATGTCAAAAAAAAATATTGTTCAAAACAGGAAGGTATTTCTCTATAAAAAGAATTGATATAATCACAAATACTTTTGGTATTCTAGTGTGTTAAAGTAGATATTTATAAAGAGTGATGTTGTATGATACAATCTTTATAGTTCTATTTAAAAATTAAAATTATACATACAATTTTCTTAGAAAAAATATTATATAGTTAAAAAGCGAAACGAATTAGAATACCTTAAAATTTGGAGGTGTGAGACGTGCCATTATTTTTAAAACCAGTTCTTCATGAGAAAATATGGGGTGGCAATAGACTAAAAGATTTAGGATACGATTTACCGAATGATTTTATAGGAGAAGCTTGGGGTATATCAGCGCACCCGAATGGTAAAAGTGAAATTTTAAATGGACCATATAAAGGACAGACATTGGACAATGTTTGGGATGAGCATAGAGAACTATTTGGAGATTTTCCAAGTAAAGAGTTTCCATTAATGACCAAAATTGTTGATGCTAGAGAAGCATTATCAATCCATGTACACCCAGATGATGCATACGCTTTTGAAAATGAGAATGGACAATATGGTAAATCTGAATGCTGGTATATTATTGACGCTGAAGAAGGATCGGAGATTATATATGGACTTAATGCGGATACAAAAAACGAAGCCATAGACAAAATAAATGCAAAAGCGTACACTGGACTGTTTAATAAAGTAAAAGTGAAGCCTGGCGAATTCTACTTTATCCCTGCAGGTACGATTCATTCGATTGGTGAAGGCGTCCTAGTATATGAAACAATGCAGTCCTCTGATGTGACATATCGTGTGTATGATTTCGATAGGAAACATGATTCAGGAGATAAACGTGTCCTCAATCAAGAAAAAGCAAAAGACGTTATTGAAATCGCTAATGAAAACATTAATATCGCTACTGATACTGAAATTATTGAAAATCACAAAAGGACACAACTCGTTTCTAATGATTTTTTCACGATTGTAAAATGGCAAATCAAAGGCACATTAAATTATATGAAGCCTAGAGAATTTGTATTGATATCCGTATTAAAAGGCGAAGGGCAGGTTATCATTGACGGTGAAGTTTATGATTTAAGTCATGGACAGAATTTTATATTAACATCAGATGACTTAGATACAATATTTGAAGGTGATTATGAATTAATAGTAAGCTATCTATAGAAAAATGGAGTGTTATTAAATGTATAAATTTTTGTATATATCACTAGTTTGTGGTCTTTTAGCTGGAGCAGGCATATTTTTAAAATTACCAATTTTCCCCTCAATGGCATTTCCTGTTATTTTAGGCGTCATTGGCATAATTACAGCATTAATTACAATTCCTGACAAAGAAATTAACGGGTTTTTAAAGCTAGGTGGCGTTTTAATTAATTTTATGCCGATAATGGCTGCGTTAACCGTAGCACAATAGTTTATCGGCTCAGTATCTTTACTTTATTGTAAAAGATACTTTTTTTATGCACTTTACCAAAGTAAATATCAAAATAAAAATATGGTTTAAGATAAAGACTTATGCAGTATAAAAGTTGATGAGTTTAGTAGATGAATGACAATACAATTATTTAATAAATATATTAAAATATGTTATTTATTTTTACAGCTTTAAGGTGGTTAAAATATGGTAAAATAAATTTTAAATAGGAGGTGGCAAGCGTGAATAAAGTCCGGGGTATTATTATGACTTTGGTGATTGCAATGGTTTCAACGATATTAGGGAGTGAATTTCCAGTTATTGGGAGCGCCATTTTTGCAATAATTATAGGGATTATGATTAATAATATTATTCTGATTCCTAAAAAGTATGAAGCTGGTATCAAGTATAGTAGTAAAAAGGTATTACACTATAGCATTATTGTACTTGGTTTTACATTGAGTTTTCAATCTATTGGGGCAATTGGCTGGAAATCTTTACCAATCATAATTGTGACGTTACTTGCTGCTTTCATAACCGTTTTCTTATTAATGAAAATGTTTGAAATTAATGAGCATCTCAGTATTTTAATAGGTGTAGGCACTGCTATATGTGGTGGGTCAGCAATTGCAGCAACGAGTCCAGTTATAAAAGCAAAAGAGAATGAAGTCGCATTTGCCATTTCTACAATATTTCTATTCAATTTAATAGCAGTATTTATATTCCCACCTTTGGGCCATTTGTTAAATATGGACCAGACTGCATTTGGATATTTTGGGGGCACGGCTATTAATGATACTTCAAGTGTGATTGCTGCTACTTCAAATTATGGAAATACAGCGTTAGAAACAGGCGCAGTGGTTAAATTAACGCGTACTTTAATGATAATACCCGTAGTACTCTTTTTTACATATAGAACGCTTCACAAAGAAAAAGTAAAACAAACAGATGCATCTATTAAGAAAATATTTCCATGGTTTATTGTATGGTTTATTATTGCATCATTGATAAGTACTATTTTTAATTTTTCACCTGCAGTGATACATGTGTTTCAACAAATTTCACTCTTTTTAATCACAATGGCAATGGCAGGTATAGGATTAAGTGTGAACTTTAGACAATTTAGACAAGTAGGTATTAAGCCTGTATTGCTTGGTCTAGCAACGTGGATTGTCGTCATTATTACAAGTTTAATTACAATGAAGTTGATAAATCTATTGTAATATTTGTTCAAAGTGACTTTTTTGCATATAATAGGAGGATAAAATTTATATTTGAGATAAGGAGTATCTAAATGGCAGAGGAAACAAGTTATTTTTGGTTAAACTGTGGATATAATCGCTGGAACCATAATGAACCATTAGTAGGTCAAATGACCTTATTTGAATCAGGAGCACAATTTAACCCTTCACAAGGTTTCCGATCATTTAAACAAGCTAAAGTAGGAGACCGTGTTATCTTTTATCAAGTACAAATGGATACTGGTTTATTAGGTTTTGGGGAAATTACAAGTGTGCAAACAGGTGCCCAAAATAAAATTCGTATACATTTTCAATTACAAGAACAGCTTAAACCATTAACTGCTGAGTATTTGAAAAGAAGTGAACAGCTAGAATTTAGAATTAGAAATATGAAAGAAACGTTATTTAATCAAATAACACAAGACGAATTTGAATTAATTGTCAGTTTAGGTAAAGGTGAAACTAAAATTCCTCGATACTTTTTTATATCTGAAGAACAGGAATTTGAAACTGAATCATATAATACAATCTACACGCACACATATAATGGAATAAAACGAAATGGTTACCATTTCTACACACAACTTGAAATTGGAGACCAACTCGTATTTTATAACAAAAAAAGAGAACAATCAGTCATTGGTGTTGGTGAAGTAAGTAAACATATACACGAAAAACCACCAATTCCTGGTAGAACAAACAGCACTGCTATTGAAGTATATTTTCAGAAAGCAATTGAGCCTGTATCACTAAGTATATTGAATAAGCATCCTAAATTGAAAAACCTATATTTCTTACAAGAAAATGCAAAACAAGCTATAGCAAGTATGTCGAAAACTCAATTCGAAGCTATTCGTGAAATGAGTGAAAATGATGGTGTGAAACCACAGTTTGAAGCAGTTAAAAGTGAGCAGATGATAGAACAATCATCAGAAGACTTAAAACCGTTTATTTTGCTCGTAGTGGATAAGGGCGAAGGTTTAAAAGCAGCCGAAGACTTATTACAAAAAACAAATTCAAACCCTGTGATAACATCTGGTCATCCTGATTTTTCAGAAGACATGCTTTATGGTAAGTATCTTCCAAATGAAACTGGGGCACTTTATTATAGAGAAGGCTTTATAACAGATCTTATGCCACGTAAAGATAAGAGTTATCTTGTTATTGATAATTTTAACCGAATTGATCCAGATATCTTTCAAACTTATATCAACGTGTTAGAGGGATATGAAATGACTTTACCACGTTATAATAGAGATGGAAGTATGATTAAATGGTCTAGAAAAAAAGATTCATTTTATCACTTTAATCCAAATTGGCATATTGTCGGGATTACGTATGATGATTTAAATGCAATTAAGCAAAAATATACAGAGCAATTTTTAAAATATGCTCGAATTGTTAAGGTGAACCAAGACTAAATTATAAAATATTAAGTTATTTAAGAAAATGAAAATAAGCTTACAGTTATCCAAATAAGGTAATTGTAAGCTTATTTATGTTTGTAAATTTTCAAATAAATTGAATAAAATAGTGAGCTATAATTCTAGCGTTTCTCGAGTGATATAATGATTGAATTTAATAATTTTAGGATATAATAGTAATGTGGAAGTATTATGTACATGTGTTAAGAATATCTAAAAAGATTGTTAGGAGTGAATGATATGCCAATAATATATTACGATGCAAATTGTGTATATTGCTATAATTACGCAATTTGGTTAATACAAAATGGATTATCAAGACGTTACCAATTTGCTGAATTACAAGGAGAGATAGCACAAAATTTATTTGAAAATTATCCGGAAACACAATATTTTGATAGTGTGATTTTACAAGAAGGTGAAAGTTTTGAATATAAATCTGATGCGATTACGACTTTAATTACATCTTTGACAAATTATAAATGGATAGGTATTTTACTCCATTTAACACCAAAACCTATAAGAGATTTAGGTTATCAATTGTTTGCTGATAATAGAGATAAAATGTGGAAGACACATTGGCATAAGCCTAATGATTATGAAAAATCATTTTTCATCGACTGAATAGACGGAGGAAGCAAATATGGATAATATAATAGTAATTGGTAGTTCATCAATTGATTTAGTAGTTAAAACAGACGTTTTGCCCCAGGCAGGCGAAACAGTGATGGGTCATTCTTTTTTCACCACTACTGGTGGTAAAGGTGCAAACCAAGCTGTGGCTGCAGCGCGTTTAAGTAACCAAGTATATATGATCGGCGCTGTTGGCGATGATGAAAATGGTAAGCAAATTATTAACAATTTAAAACAAAATAACGTAGATACACGCTTTATAGATGAGATTAAAGGCGAAGCATCAGGAACGGCACATATTACGCTCTTTGATGATGATAATCGTATTATTGTTGTGCCAGCTGCAAACAACTATGTCACACCAGATAGAGTATTACCTAAACTAGCACACTTTAATGCAGGAGATATTATTTTAATGCAACATGAAATTCCAGAAGAGACAATAAAAGAAGTTGTAGATTATGCGGTTAAAAATGATCTCAAAGTTATATTAAACCCTGCGCCATACCGTCCAATAGAGCAAAACATTATTGATAAAGTTACATGGATTACACCAAATGAATCAGAAAGTAAATTGTTATTTGAAAATAAAATAAATGAAGCGCTCAAAATGTATCCTCGTAAACTTATTGTGACAAAAGGAGCTGATGGTGCAGCGTTTTATGATGATTCTCAACAGCTAATTGAAGGGTATAAGAAAGAGGTTGTAGATACCACGGGCGCTGGTGATACTTTCAATGGTGCGTTAGCTGTAGCACTAATTGAAAATAAACCACTAAAAAAAGCTGTTGCTTTTGCGAATTTAGCCGGTAGCTTTTCGGTAACTGGATTAGGGGCGCAAGGTGCAATGCCATACCGAAAAGACTTAGGTTAAGAGACAGAAATCAGGGTATAATTATAAAGAGATATCATCCTACTGACCAGATTAAAATTATTATAATTTGTATGAGTGGAACACTTTACAGATTATAATAATTATCATATAATAATTAATGTAATCAATAATATGAACTGTCATTTGAAAATGATAATTATATTTAAAGGAGAGGTTTTAATATGGCAAATAGTAATAAAGATGTAGTAAAAGTATTAAATGAACAAGTAGCGAACTGGACAGTAGCGTTTACTAAATTACACAATTTCCATTGGTATGTTAAGGGACCAAATTTCTTCTCACTTCACACTAAATTTGAAGAGTTATATGATGAAGCAAGCCAATATGTAGATGATTTAGCGGAACGTATTTTAGCAGTTGGTGGCCACCCAGTAGGTACACTTAGAGAAAGTTTAGAATTAGCAATTATTGATGAGGCTGGTAAAGGCTATAAGGCTGAAGAAATGGTAGAAGAGTTGTCTAAAGATTTTGATAACATTACAAAACAATTAGATGAAGCAATCGAAGTTGCTTCAGATGCTGAAGATGACGTGACAGAAGATATGTTCATTGGAATGAAAACAAATATAGATAAACATAACTGGATGTTGAAGTCTTATTTAGATAAATAAGGTATTTCTAGTATTGTGTAAAATTTTAAATATTCATAACTTAAGGCTGATAAAGTAAAATACTTTGTCAGCTATTTATATATATAAATAGCTCATCTAAAGTAAATTATACTTTTAGATGAGCTACCTTATTAAATATTTAAATATAGAATTGTATTAAAATTATTCAGCCATTTCAAGTGCTATTTCCATCATTTGTGTAAATGAATTTTGACGTTCTTCAGCTGTTGTTGCTTCATCACGTAAAATATGGTCACTTACTGTGAAAATACCTAAAGCTTTTTTACCAGCAAAAGTAGCGTTTAAATATAAAGCGGCAGATTCCATTTCTATACCAAGAATGCCCATTCTTTGCCATCTCTCATTAAACGTTTCATCAGCATTATAGAAAGTATCAGATGATAGTATATTTCCTACGTGCGTTTTTGCCCCAATTTCATCTGCTTTTTGTTTTGCTTTTAATACTAAATCAAAATCAGCTAACGGTGCATAATGGCCTGGGATATTATACTGTTCTACATAACTAGAGTTTGTAGAAGCACCTTGTGCAATGATGACATCATAAAGGTTAACGTTTTCTTGTAATGCACCACAAGACCCAATACGAATAATTGTCTCGACTCCAAAGAAATTATATAACTCATAAGAATAAATGCCGATACTAGGTAAGCCCATGCCAGACCCCATTACTGACACTTCTTTCCCATGATAAGTCCCAGTGTAACCAAACATATTTCTTACTTCGTTGAATTGTTCAACATTTTCTAGATAGTTGTCAGCTATGTATTTTGCACGAAGTGGATCCCCAGGCATTAATACCGTCTTTGCAATTTTTGCTCCATTAGGTTGAATATGAGGCGTAGATTTTGTCATAATCATCTTCTCCTTTAAGTTGTTTTATGAATTTAAAGATAACATTTGTTTATTATTATTGCGAATTTTTGTAATATAAATGTTAAGAGAGTGTTTACCAAGATATCTATTTAATTTTGCTTTATAATATATAAGTGAAATGAATATTAATTGTAAACAAAAATTAGGAGGATTTTACATGAATTATGCAAAATATATAGACCATACATTACTTAAACCCGAGTCGACTAGAGCGCAGATCGACAAAATTATTGAAGAGGCAAAAGAATATAATTTTAAGTCGGTTTGTATTAATCCAGCACATGTGAAATATGCAGCTGAAAAACTTAATGGTACAGAAGTACTTGTATGTACTGTGATTGGTTTCCCATTGGGTGCGTCTACAACGGAAACAAAAATGTTTGAAGTAGAAAATGCAGTGAAAAATGGCGCATCAGAAATTGATATGGTAATTAATGTTGGTGCCTTAAAAGATGAGCGTTTTGAAGATGTGCAAAAAGATATTGAAGGCGTTGTAGGTGCTGCAAATGGAAAAACAGTAAAAGTTATTATTGAGACATGTTTATTAACGGATGAGGAAAAAGTTAAAGCAAGCGAGCTAAGTAAAGCAGCTGGTGCTGATTTCGTTAAAACGTCAACAGGTTTTGCTGGCGATGGTGCGACACCAGAAGATGTAAAATTGATGAAAGATACTGTAGGAGATGACCTAGAAGTAAAAGCTTCTGGAGGCGTGAGAAACCTTGAAGATTTTAACAACATGCTTGAGGCAGGCGCAACACGTATTGGTGCAAGTGCTGGTGTCCAAATTATTCAAGGCTTAGAAAGTGACTCAGATTATTAGAATAGTTATCGAGCAAAGGTAAGTTTAATAATCAAGTTTGTATTTTTCATAACAGGGGAGGCCAACTCATATGAGAATGGTAGATATTATTGAAAAAAAACGTGACGGTCAAACATTGACGAGCGAGGAAATTGAATTTTTTATAAAAGGCTATACAAATGGTGATATACCAGATTACCAAGCTTCAAGCTTGGCAATGGCTGTATTCTTTCAAGACATGAATGATGATGAAAGAGCTGCTTTAACGATGGCTATGGTCAATTCAGGCGATGTCATTGACTTGTCTGATATTAAAGGTACAAAAGTAGATAAGCACTCTACTGGCGGTGTAGGTAATACGACAACGCTTGTGCTTGCGCCTTTAGTTGCATCTGTTGGGGTGCCTGTAGCTAAAATGAGCGGAAGGGGCTTAGGGCACACTGGAGGTACAATTGATAAATTAGAATCTGTTGAAGGTTTTCATGTTGAAATTAGCGAAGAAAAATTTGTGGAGTTAGTGAATGAAGCTAAGGTTGCAGTTATTGGACAAACCGGTAATTTAACGCCAGCTGATAAAAAATTATATGGTTTGCGTGATGTAACTGGTACGGTCAATTCTATTCCACTGATTGCTTCGTCAATCATGAGTAAAAAAATTGCAGCAGGTGCTGATGCTATTGTACTTGACGTTAAGACAGGCAATGGTGCATTTATGAAAACAATTGAAGATGCAGAAGCGTTAGCACATGCAATGGTAAGTATTGGTAATAATGTAGGTAGAAATACAATGGCAATTATTTCAGATATGGGTCAACCACTAGGTAATGCCATCGGAAATGCTTTAGAAGTGAGAGAAGCTATTGAAACATTACAAGGCAAAGGACCAGAAGATTTAACTGAACTCGTAATGACATTAGGTTCGCAAATGGTGGTAGTCGGTGGTAAAGCTAAAGATTTAGATGAAGCGCGCACGTTGTTAGAAGAGGCGATTCAAGATGGAACTGCTTTAGAAACCTTTAGAACATTCTTAGAGAATCAAGATGGAGATGGCTCAGTAGTAGATGATGTATCAAAATTGCCACAAGCTAAATATCAAGTAGATTTACTTGCACAATCAACTGGCGTGGTGACTGAAATTATAGCTAATGAAGTTGGTGTAGCGTCCATGATGTTAGGCGCCGGTAGACAAACGAAAGATGACGATATCGATTTAAGTGTAGGCATTGTATTAGATAAAAAAGTAGGAGACAAAGTTAATGAAGGCGATACGCTCCTAACGATACACAGTAATCGTAAAGACATTGACGACGTCATAGAAAAATTAAACCAAAGTATTACAATAAGTGAACAAGGACAAGCACCAACATTGATTCATAAAATTATAACTGAATAGGAGCTGAGACGATGACTACACCATTTAACCGAGTCCACTTGATTGTAATGGACTCAGTAGGCATAGGTGAAGGCCCTGATGCAAAGGCCTTTAACGATGAGGAGAGCCACACATTAAAACACACATTAGAAGGTTTTAATCAAACGTTACCTAATCTTCAAAAGCTAGGTTTAGGTAACATTGACCGACTACCTGTGATAGCAGGAGTAGATAAACCACAAGCTTTTTACACTAAAATGAGCGAAGCATCAGTTGGTAAAGATACGATGACTGGCCACTGGGAGATTATGGGATTAAACATTATGCAACCCTTTAAAGTATATCCTGAAGGGTTTCCAAAAGAATTAGTAGAAGAAATAGAGTCTATGACAGGACGAAAAGTCGTTGCAAACCGACCTGCTTCAGGAACTCAAATTATAGATGAATGGGGAGAACACCAGATGAAGACTGGAGACTTAATTGTCTACACTTCAGCTGACCCAGTACTACAAATTGCTGCCCATGAAGATATTATCCCTTTAGAAGAGCTTTATGATATATGTGAAAAAGTCAGAGAGTTGACCAAAGACCCTAAATATTTAATAGGTAGAATTATTGCTAGACCTTATATTGGTGAACCTGGTTCATTCTCCAGAACATCAAATAGACATGATTATGCGTTAAAACCATTTGGTAGAACAGTAATGAATGAATTACAAGATGGTGGCTATGATGTAATTGCTTTAGGGAAAATCAATGATATTTTCGATGGGGAAGGTGTTACTGAAGCCATACGTACTAAAGATAATATGGATGGTATGGACAAACTCATTGAAACAGTCCAACGTGATTTTAATGGTTTGAGTTTCTTAAACCTTGTTGACTTTGACGCATTATATGGTCATCGTCGTGACAAAGAGGGTTATGCACAAGCAATTAAAGATTTTGATGAACGTCTACCAGAACTTTTTGAACATTTAAAAGAGGATGATTTAGTAATTATCACTGCAGATCATGGTAATGATCCAACTGCAGATGGTACAGATCACACAAGAGAGTATGTACCAGTGTTGATGTTTAGTCCGAAGATTGATAATTATCATGAATTATCAGTAGATACTACATTTAGTTCGCTAGGTGCTACCATAGCTGATAATTTTAATGTGAAGTTACCAGAGTATGGCACAAGTTATTTAAAAGAAATGGGCATTGAAAAATGAAAACTGCAATGCGGATTTTATTTGGCATCCTATTTAGCGTAGCTGGGGTACTTCATTTTAAAGATGAAGAACATTTTAGAAGTATTGTGCCTGAGTACTTGCCTTTTAGAAAAGCAGCTGTGTTAATCACAGGCGTATTCGAAATAGTATTTGGTTTGTTATTACTAATAAAACAACCTACTACATGTTTAAAAAAAACAATCATTGCTTTTTTATGGGTAGTATTTCCAGCAAATATATATATGGCTCGAAAAGAATTACCATTAGCAGGCAAGCAATTGCCTAAATGGGCTTTATATTCTCGTTTACCAATACAATTTGTTATGATAAAAGCAATTAGTAAATTATAAAATAATATAAATAAAAGTGGCTGTTAGTTTCCAAAAGGAAAACTAACAGCCACTTTTTTATTTAAGATTGGAGATGAATTTTCACCGAACAAAATGATAAGCCTTGTTGTTTATTTATTTTCTCCATATACATCTTGCCATACTGATTTTTGGTCTAAAAAAGTTTGAGCGATTTCTTTAGCACCTTCTAGAGAATGACTTGCTGCCCAACCGCATTGAACCTCATTACAAGCAGGAACTTCTGTAGCATTCAAAACATCATTGATTGTTTTCTCGATGATATTCAACACATCTTCATAATCATCATGGTTAATAAATGATACATAGAAACCAGTTTGACACCCCATTGGGCTAATATCAACAACTTTATCTGAATGGTTTCTAATGTTTTCGGCCATTAAATGTTCTAAAGAGTGTAAGCCTGGCATTTCCATATGTTCTTTATTGGGTTGTTTGAAACGGATATCGTATTTATGGATAACATCACCGTTAGCCCCTTCCATTTTGCCCGCTAATCTGACAAATGGTGCAGAAACTATCGTATGATCTAAGTTGAAACTTTCAACGTTCATTTTTGGCATGTCATATCCTCCTAATATTTTATGTAACTTAATTGTAACAAGACCTCAATGTATTTACAATTTATGAAAAGGGTATAAATACAAAGTGATAACTGTTAATTTACTTAATTTTCGCAAAAAAGCATGACAGAATCTAATAAACCCGATAGAATAAATAATAATTAAATAACGATCTACATATTTATTATGTTATGTAGTTTGATTTTTAAAATACTTATTACTGTATAAAGTATAACTTTGGTAATGTTTTGGTAATTCAGGAGGTAGAATGCATTTTATGGAAAATAAACAAATCATTTTAGATTATATAGAGAATAAAAAGCATCATTATATTGAAATGAGTCATCAAATACATCATAGACCAGAATTAGGAAATGAAGAAATTTTTGCTTCAAGAATATTAATTGAAGATTTAACTTCAAATGGGTTTGATGTAGAAACAGATATAGCAGGACATGCGACTGGATTTATTGCACGATATGATTCTGGTTTAGAAGGACCTACAATTGGTTTCTTAGCAGAATATGATGCATTGCCGGGTTTAGGTCACGCTTGTGGGCATAATATCATTGGTACAGCGAGTGTATTAGCAGGCATTTCATTGAAACAAGTTCTAGATAAAGTGGGAGGCAAAATTATTGTCTTAGGTTGTCCTGCTGAAGAAGGTGGAGAAAATGGTAGTGCCAAAGCTTCTTATGTCAAGGCTGGCGTCATAGACGAATTAGATGTCGCACTTATGGTACATCCAGGAAACGAGACTTACAGAACGATTGATACATTAGCGGTCGATGTTTTAGACATTAAATTTTATGGTAAAAGTACACATGCATCAGAAAATGCGGATGAAGCTAGAAATGCTTTAGATGCAATGATTTCATATTTCAATGGTGTCGCACAATTAAGGCAGCATATCAAAAAACGTCAACGCGTACATGGGGTAATATTAGATGGTGGTAAAGCAGCGAATATCATACCTGATTTTACACATGCACGTTTTTATACAAGAGCGACAACACGTGAAGAATTAGATGTATTAACTGAACGTGTTGGACAAATAGCAAAAGGTGCTGCATTACAAACAGATTGTGACTATGAGTTTGGGCCTATACAAAATGGTGTAAATGAATTTATTAAAACGAGTAAACTTGATGACTTATTTGCAAAATATGCAACTGAGATGGGTGAAGCTGTCATAGATGATGATTTTGGCTACGGTTCTACAGATACAGGTAACGTTAGTCATTGTGTACCTACTATCCATCCGCATATTAAAATTGGTTCTCGTAATTTAGTTGGCCATACCCATCGTTTTCGCGAAGCAGCTGGAAGTACTCATGGTGATCAAGCTTTAATTAGAGGTTCGAAAATAATCTCACTTATGGGATTAGAACTTATAAAAAATAAAATATTGTTTGAAGAAATAATCGAACAACATCATTATATAAAGGGGCATAAAAAATGATAAGACAAGGCTCTCTGGGACCCAAATTAACACTTAGTGATCTTTACGATTCGCATATTGTATATACTTCTAGGCCGTCATATATTTCTAACCCCTGGTTGGAACCTGAAGTACATCAATCTAATTTTTTAACTGGTCGAGAGCTCATTATTGCTAATAAAATGCCGGTAATTGTGCATGAAGCAAGCGTAACTGAGAAGTTACAAACTTTATTTGAGGCAATTGGTAAAACTATGCCAAAAAATATTTATAAATTCCATGATCAAAAAAGTTACGAACAATTGATCCAGAATTTATCACGTGAACATAAAAATATTTACTTCCAATATATTCATGGGGAAGATATTTTGGAGAAAAAGTATTATGCTTTGGATAAAGATATATTTGCTGCTTTAAATAATAAAGCACGTATACCAGAATGGACGAATAACCAATACCTACCTAAAAGAGAAGTAGTTAATATAGAGGATTTTGTAACAGCTGTTACAAAATGGGAGTTTCCATTTGTATTAAAGCCCGGAGATGACTTGCCTACTGCAGGCGGGTACGGGGTTATGATTTGTTACAATGATAACGATTTAGAACAGGCTAAATCACGTATTGAAAGTGCACAAGACGAAACAAATACAATAATTATTGAAAAAAAAGTAGAAGCAATCGCAAATTACTGCGTGCAGTATGCCTATTCAGAACATACAGGGATTCGCTATATTGGAACTTCAGAGCAATTAACAAATGAATATGGACATTACAATGGCAATGAAAATGTTCAAGAAGTACCTGAAGCTGTCATTGAAGCAGGTATGAAAATAATGGAAATTGGAGTTTCAAACGGCTATTTTGGCGTGGCCGGTTTTGACCTTTTAGTAGATGAAAATGAGAATATTTTTGCTATAGATTTAAATTTCAGACAAAATGGCTCAACAAGTATGCTATTATTAGAGCCATTTTTACAAAAAGGCTATCATAAATTCTATAGTTATGTTTCCCCAGTAGATAATAGTAAATTTTTTAATACGATTATGAAGTATGTTAATAAAAACGTACTCTTTCCATTATCTTATTATGATGGTGATTGGTTTGCTGGTGAAACTGTTGAATCGAGGTTTGGTTGTATCTGGCATGGGGAAAACAAAGCTATCGTAGAAGAAATGGAGCAACAATTTCTAAACGATTTGAAAAAGGATTAATCACACTTTTTAAATATAATGACAATCTTTAGCAAAATGTACTAGACGTTAATTGACTAGAGTATAAGAGTCATTTATATTTTAAGTATGGGTAAATATTATAAATGAATTGAAGGTGCTATGATGTCTTATAAAGAAAATTCATTTTTCCAAGAAATATTAGTCAATGAAACCTTTTATGTTGCGACAAAATCAAAAGAATTAGTTAAACATAAAGTATTGGAAAAAAATGTAGTATGTGCGTGGTCAACAAAAGCAAAAGCAGAAACATTTTTAAAAAAACATGCTATTGAATATGACCATGTTAAAAAAATTGACATAGACCGATTTGTGACATACGAAATGGATGACCTATTTGAAGAAGGGGAGGAAGTGCTCGCTGACCCGACTGATAGTACAGGTGAGGAATTGGTTAATATTGTAGATGTTACAAATGAATTGATGTCTGATTTAGACAATATTCGTTTGAAAGAATTTGTAAAAGATACTGCTAAAGAGGATGCAGTATTTGGTTTATCTCGTAAAAATGAAAAACAATTTATTTTGATTAGCGATGATGAACATGAAAGACCGCATATCATGCCTGTTTGGAGTATTAAAAGCAGAGCTGAAAAGGTCAGAGATGAAGATTTTGAGGAGTGTGAAATTATCGAAGTGGAAGGTGAAGTATTCGCTGACTGGTTAGATAATTTACGCGATGATAATAAAGCTGTAGCTATAGATTTGAAATCTGGTGTTGTAGGCACAGTTGTATCTGCTCAAAAAGTATTAGATCAACTTACTTATTAAAGGAAAAGATTATTCCTAAAGGCGTTTAAATATACTTGTGTTTAGTTTTTATAATTTAAAAAAACGACTAATTATAATAAGTTAGTTTATGAATACCGTTATAAATTTAAGGTGTTTGTAAGGGAAACATTAATTAAAACAACCCGCATCTATTAGATGCGGGTTGTTTTAATTTTCATGAATAGAATGATTAAGGTTGAGGTAAATCTCTAAAAAATGATTAACTTTATTTAACATAATTATAGAAAGTGAAATTGACATTAATGAATTATATTTAAAGGAACAAATTTATAAATGAATTGCACCTAAAGCGCCTGAAAAGGCACCATGCTCAATATAATAAGGTTTAAATCCTCTTAATATCGTATAGTCCTTAACGACTTTTTTTAATAAATCGTTATTATGGAAAGATGAGCCTATGTAAGCTACATTTTCCGTATTGTTTTCTCTTGCAACTGTGATTGACATTGTTGTGATGACTTCGCCGACTACCCCTATAACAGATGCGAGTTTATCAGCATCTGTAAAGTTAGCATCTAAATTATGAAGTACATGACCAAAGTTTGCAGCTGTAAGATCTCCAGAGATAGGTGGCTCACTATCTTTATAGATATGTTTAACTTTTAAGTCAATAATATCTCGGTTACCATTTTGTGCTGTATCCGTTAGCTGTTTATAATCTTTGATTCCAGTCAACAAATAACCTAAGCCTTGAATCATACCGCCGCCAGCACCAATGCCACCGACACGTTGTTGATGATGGCCATCAGAAAAGTGTAACGAAGTACCAGTACCAACATTAGTGAAAATATAATTGTCTAATAAGTGTTCTTGTTCTACCAAAAGTATTTCTAACCCTTTTGCAGCTGCATCAAATTCGATAAATAATCGAGATGGACAAGTTAATTGTTCTTGAATTATAGCAGCTTGCCCACCAGTTAAACTAATGCTTTCACAATTTTGCTGGTTTAACCAATTGATAACTTCTTTAATTTCAGTAGTTGATTTTGTTTCATATTTACGTTCTCTACCATTATCTTGAACAATTTTGATTAAAGTGCCACCAGCATCAATGCCAATCTTCATCTCTATTTCCCCCCAAATAAATTTACATTATAACTAATATTATAATAAAATGAAGGAAAATCAAATATGAATTTAAAAGGAGTCTCATTTTATGTTGTCATTAAGACTATTTATTAAAGTCGACGACGTTGATAAAGGCGTAATTTTTCATAATTGTATTTGATTGAGTAGGAAAATACTAAACGAATAAGCAACCTCTCCACGCAGAATTGCATGTTATTGAAGAAATCATACTTTACATTTCAATTACATATAGCAAAGAATGACGTCAAGATAATATTAATATTATTTTGACTTTTAATAATTTGGAAGAGCTATAACAGCTGTATGATGCACATAGTGAATAGGTGAAAACACATACCATAAAAACATTTTTCAATGCCATTGCATGACCAAGTAAAAGACTGATTTAGTATAAATTGTCAGATGAATTGTTTTTTTAATAAAGTATAAAGTTTAGGTTATAATAATATGAAAAGTGGTATTAATAAATAATAAATAAGTTATAAATAGGGGATTTGATATGTTTATTAAAAAACAATTCGAAGGAATTACAGTGCAAGTATATGAAGAAAAATATAAAGATGCACTTTATGATTTTAAATTGAGTGAACGCCAACAAATTTATTCATCATTACCAAGTGATGTATTAGAAGATGCTTTAAATGATGAGAACCGAATTGCGAATGTGGCATTAAACAAAGAAGGGGAAGTCGTTGGTTTTTTTGTTTTACACCGGTATTATCAACATGAAGGATATGAAACGCCCAACCAAGTGATTTATGTTCGGTCGTTATCAGTAAATGAAAACTTTCAAGGCTATGGTTATGGCACTAAAATGATGATGTACTTACCACAATATGTACAATCATTATTTCCAAATTTCAATCACTTATATTTAGTGGTAGATGCAGAGAATGAGAGCGCTTGGAATGTATACGAACGGGCTGGCTTTATGCATACTGCAACTAAAGAAGAAGGTCCATTAGGTAAAGAAAGATTATATTATTTAGATTTAGGATCGAATCATGTATCATCTTTAAAGTTAAAGCCTAACACTGATGATGTGCCCTTCAATATTCATATCATAGACTTATATAAAGATGAGAAAAAGGTTGGATTTATTGCAATAGAGCAACATGAACAGCGCATGAATATTTCTTCAGTGGAAGTAAATAAGGATGAAAGACACCATGGCGTCGCAGAAAGTGCTTTGCGGCAACTTTCTACATATATTAGAAAGCATTTTGATGACGTAAGTTTATTAACGATTACATTATATGGAGAAAATAACGAACTCAAGCCATTATGTATTAATAGTAATTTTGTAGAGATAGAATCAGCTGATGATTTTAAAGTATTTGAAAAACACATAAATTATTAATAGAGATTGCGAAATCCCGTATTGTCATTTATAATTTACATTTGTTATTATTACTAATGATGAACTTAGTACGGATTTGGATAAATGCCTTTGAAAGGAAGAATAAATAATGAGAATTCAAGATTATACAAAAGAAATGGTTGATGAGAAATCATTTATCGATATGGCCTATACATTGTTAAATGAAAAAGGCGATACTATGAATTTATACGATATTATTGATGAATTTAAAGCACTTGGCCATTATGAAGACCATGAAGTCGAAAATAGAATTGTACAATTTTATACTGATTTAAATACTGACGGTCGCTTTTTAAACGTTGGAGAAAATATTTGGGGATTGCGTGATTGGTACTCAGTAGACGATATTGAAGAAAAAATCGCTCCAACAATTCAAAAATTCGACATCCTAGATGATGATCCAGAAGAAGATAAGAACTTAAAATTACTTGGTGAAGACGATGGAGATGACGATGATGATATCCCAGCCGTTACTGACGATCAAGAAACATTAAATGATCCGGAAGAACCAGAAGAAGAGGAAGAAGAAGTCGAAGAAGGCATTGTTATTGACGAAGAAGATGAAGATTTCGATGACGATGAAGAAGAAGAAGAAGAAATTGAAAAATAATTATTTGAGTTTTAATTGACTTTTCTCGTGAAAATGATAAAATTTTATTTGGGCTCCTTTAATTAGGACGACGTGTATAAATAATATACGCTCCCCCTTACAACGATGTGAGAGGGAGCGATTTTTTTATTTAAATTACTATAAAGTTTTATAAAGATTTAAAATTTGGAAGTTGTTTGGAACAGCAATATATACATATGAAAATAAAATGCTCATTAAAATATGTAAAACACGCTATTATACAAATAATTAAAAGATTTTGTTTGAAATTTGATGTCAATAATATCGGTATTGATTGAAATATTGTTTAATAACTAGGAGGCAGAACATGACAAAATTTATTTTTGTAACTGGTGGAGTGGTTTCTTCATTAGGTAAAGGTATCACAGCAGCATCTTTAGGAAGATTATTAAAAGATAGAGGATTAAAAGTAACAATACAAAAGTTTGATCCTTACTTAAATGTTGACCCAGGTACGATGAGTCCTTATCAACATGGGGAAGTTTTTGTTACTGACGATGGTGCAGAAACAGACTTAGACTTAGGACATTATGAAAGATTTATTGATATTAACTTAAATAAATATTCTAATGTTACAGCTGGTAAAGTATACTCTCAAGTACTTAAGAAAGAACGTCGTGGAGATTATTTAGGTGGGACAGTCCAAGTTATCCCTCATATTACTAATGAAATCAAAGAACGTTTACTTTTAGCAGGAGAAAGTACAAATGCAGACGTTGTAATCACTGAAATTGGTGGTACAACAGGTGACATAGAATCATTACCGTTCCTCGAAGCTATTAGACAAATTCGCAGTGATTTAGGACGTGAAAATGTAATGTACGTTCATTGTACATTACTGCCATACATTAAAGCTGCTGGAGAAATGAAAACGAAACCAACACAACATAGTGTAAAAGAATTACGAGGGTTAGGTATCCAACCTGATTTAATTGTGGTTCGTACAGAGTATGAATTAACTCAAGATTTAAAAGATAAAATTGCTTTATTCTGTGATATTAATAAAGAAAGTGTAATTGAATGTCGTGATGCTGAATCGTTATACGAAATTCCGTTACAGTTAAGTCAACAAGATATGGATAACATAGTTATTAATAGACTTGAACTCAATCCAAAATACGAAACACAGCTTGATGAATGGCAATATTTACTTGATACAGTTAATAATTTAGATGGCAAAGTGACTATAGGTTTAGTAGGTAAATATGTTAGTCTGCAAGATGCTTATTTATCAGTTGTTGAGTCTTTAAAACATGCAGGATATCCATTTAAAAAAGACATTGAAGTTAGATGGATTGATTCAAGTGAAGTGACTGATGATAATGTATCAGAAATATTATCAGATGTAGATGGCATTTTAGTACCAGGTGGGTTTGGTTTCCGCGCTAGTGAAGGAAAAATTTCTGCAATTAAGTATGCGCGTGAAAATAATGTACCATACTTTGGTATATGTTTAGGTATGCAATTGGCAACAGTTGAATTTGCTAGACACGTACTTGGCTTAGAAGGTGCTCACTCAGCTGAGTTAGATCCAAATACACCATATCCAATTATTGATTTATTACCTGAACAAAAAGATATTGAAGATTTAGGTGGTACGTTGCGTTTAGGTCTGTACCTTTGTCATATTAAAGAAGGGACATTAGCACACACGATTTATAATGAAACTGATATCGAAGAAAGACATCGTCATCGTTATGAGTTTAATAATGAATATAGAGAGCAATTAGAAGCTAACGGCATGGTATTTTCAGGTACAAGCCCTGATGGTCGCTTAATTGAAATGGTAGAGATTCCTGAAAATGATTTTTATGTGGCGTGTCAATTCCACCCAGAATTCCTATCAAGACCAAACCGTCCACAGCCTATTTTCAAAGCTTTTATTGAAGCATCTTTAAAGCATCAACAAACTAAATAAGAACCTTGAATAATAAGACGTATGTTAGTAATCTATTTATAATTATCTGTTACATACGTCTTTTTCTTTTAATATATTATTTGAGTTTGAAATATAAAAATTAACAGACGTTTTAGTTTGATTTCTTTAACATTAGATATTTTCATTTCAAAAAGTTTTTTTGTTTTATTAATAAAATTATCGAAATAAAGTAGTGATTTTATCTCTAGCACACTTAAAAATAGTGAAAAGTAGTGATTTTAGCTTTTATTAAAAGAAATAAATGAATAAAAACGCTTACAATTATTTGAAAGTATGCAAAGTGTTCATAATTTTGATATACTGAGATTGTAAAAATATGTGCTTAAAGCACCAAGGAGGAACTTTCATGCCTTTAGTTTCAATGAAAGAAATGTTAATAGACGCAAAAGAAAATGGTTACGCGGTTGGTCAATACAACTTAAATAACTTAGAATTTACACAAGCAATCTTAGAAGCTTCACAAGAAGAGAATGCTCCAGTAATTTTAGGTGTATCTGAAGGTGCTGCTCGTTACATGGGTGGTTTTTACACTGTTGTGAAAATGGTTGAAGGATTAATGCACGATAAAGAAATTACTATTCCAGTAGCAATTCATTTAGACCATGGTTCAAGCTTTGAAAAATGTAAAGAAGCTATCGATGCTGGATTCACATCAGTAATGATTGATGCTTCTCACAGCCCATTCGAAGAAAACATTGAAATTACATCAAAAGTTGTCGAATATGCTCATGAACATGGTGTTTCTGTAGAAGCAGAATTAGGTACTGTTGGTGGACAAGAAGATGATGTCATTGCAGAAGGCGTTATCTATGCTGATCCAAAAGAATGTCAAGAACTTGTTGAAAGAACAGGTATTGATACATTAGCACCAGCATTAGGTTCAGTACACGGACCTTATAAAGGTGAACCAAAATTAGGATTTAAAGAAATGGAAGAAATTGGTGCTTCAACAGGATTACCATTAGTATTGCATGGTGGTACGGGTATCCCTACTAAAGATATCCAAAAAGCAATTCCATTTGGCACAGCTAAAATTAATGTAAACACTGAAAACCAAATTGCTTCTGCTAAAGCAGTACGTGAAGTTTTAGATAAAGACCAAGAAATGTATGATCCTCGTAAATATTTAGGACCAGCACGTGAAGCAATTAAAGCAACAGTTATTGGTAAAATTAAAGAATTTGGTACATCTAACCAAGCAAAATAATTTCGCTTAAGTCAAAAATAACTATTATACATATGTATAATAGTTATTTTTTTATGGTATAATAATTAACGTTTGGTAAATAAATACTATGAAGACCAATATATTTGCATGAAATATAAACAAATGTACATAAATATGATTTAAATAGTAAAATAATGGGAATTAAAATTTATAGTAATTAAAATCTAGGCATACTGCATCACTTAATGAAAAATGTTTTAGTAGATTGATGTACTTTGCAAACTGTAAAATTTTAATTTATAATGCAAATAATGTAATAGAAAAGAAATAATGATTGTAAGGCAAAGGAGAACAAGCGAATGGCTCAAGAAGTGATTAAAATTAGAGGTGGCCAATCACTTAAAGGTGAATTGGATATCCACGGCGCTAAAAATAGCGCAGTTGCAATTATACCTGCAGCAATCCTGGCTGAAGATAAAGTAACAATAGAAGGCCTTCCACAAATTTCTGATGTAGAAACTTTAGTTAGTTTATTAGGGGATTTAAATATTGGAACAGATTTAGAAGGTATGACATTAAATGTTGATCCTACAGAAATTGAAAATGCTGCATTACCTAACAATAAGGTTGAATCTTTGCGCGCATCATATTATATGATGGGAGCAATGTTAGGTCGGTTTAAAAAGTGTGTAATTGGTTTACCTGGAGGCTGCCCTTTAGGTCCGAGACCGATTGATCAACACATTAAAGGATTTAAAGCATTAGGCGCTAAAATTGATGAATCCAGTGATACATCAATGAAAATTGAAGCTGATAAATTAACTGGTGCGAATATATTTTTAGATATCGTAAGTGTTGGTGCCACAATAAATATTATGCTTGCAGCCGTTCGAGCAGAAGGACAGACGGTAATTGAAAATGCTGCTAAAGAGCCAGAAGTTGTAGACGTAGCAACATTTTTAATGGGGTTAGGCGCAGATATTAAAGGGGCAGGTACAAGTACGATTAAAATAAACGGTGTTGACCATCTTCATGGTTCTCATCATCAAGTCATTCCAGATAGAATCGAAGCAGGTACATATATGTGTATAGCTGCCGCATGTGGAGAAGATATTCAAATAAACAATATTATACCTACACATGTTGAACCGCTGACAGTGAAATTAAAAGAACTTGGTGTTGATATCCAAGTTGAAGACGATAGCGCAAAAATTAAGCGTAGTACACCATATTCAAGCGTTGATATTAAGACTTTAGTTTACCCGGGATTTGCTACAGATCTACAACAACCTATAACGCCATTATTATTCATGGCAGATGGGGTGTCGCTTGTAACCGAAACCATTTACCCTGAACGCTTTAAGCATGTAGATGAATTAAAAAATATGGGCGCTAATATTAATGCAGATGATGGCACAGCTATAATTAAATCTTCTAAGTTAATAGGTACAGAAGTATATGCAAGTGATTTACGTGCTGGTGCATGTCTCATTGTTGCTGGTTTAATTGCAGAAGACGTTACGACAATTTATAATGTGAAACATATATATCGAGGTTACACCGATATCGTGAATACGTTAAAATCTTTAGGCGCAGATATTTGGACTGAAGAAGTTTAAAAAATGTGGTATACTAAATATACTAGATGATAGAAATGTACTTTAGTAACAAAGACTATAGAATAAAAATGATATGAGGTGATGACCATGGAGGTTTGCCCTTATCTTGAAGAGACCTTTAAAATAGTAGGTAGAAGTTGGAATGGTCTTATTATTAATTATTTGTCTAGGTGTTCAGAAAAATCTGCTCACTTTTCTGACATGAAGCGTGATTTAAAAACAATTACACCTCGTGCACTTAGTATAAAATTAACAGACTTGAGTGAATGGGGGCTTGTCGAGAAAAAAATAGTGTCTACAAGCCCTATGAATATATTATACCAACTTACGGATAAAGGTGATGCACTCGCGGCAGCTTTAGTACCAATGGAAAAATGGGCTCAAGATTATATCGAACTTGAGAATCAGTAATATTGAAGTATGTGAACAAGAACTTATCTTGTTTAAACTTTAAAAAAGAAACCTATAATTAATTATAGGTTTCTTTTTTTTATATGATATGTACTTTTCAGTGGATCCACATATTATATAATTTTTGAACTTATATTGATTTTGATAGTTATTGAGAAATAGAGTTATAACAATGTTTATCATTACATGGTGTGAGCATTAATGTTTAAAAATTTTAAATGTCGGCTAGAATAGAATTATCAACACAAATTAGGGAGTGAATCATTGATGAGAAATTTCACTAAACAATATATCAACGGAGAATGGATTGAAAGCAATAGTGGAGAAACACTTGAAGTTATAAATCCAGCAACAGAAGAAGTAGCAGGTAAAATTGCGAAAGGAAATAAAGAAGATGTTGATAAAGCAGTGGACGCTGCTGAAAATGTTTATTTAGAATTTAGACATAGTTCTATTGAAGAAAGAAGAACTTTATTAGATAAAATTGTTCAAGAGTATAAAAATAGAAAAGAAGATCTTGTAGAAGCTATTACTGATGAACTAGGTGCGCCATTAGACGTATCAGAAAATGTCCATTATCAAATGGGGCTAGATCATTTTGAGGCAGCACGTGATGCATTAGATAATTTTGAATTTGAAGAGCGTCGTGGTGATGACTTAGTTGTCAAAGAAGCCATTGGTGTAGCGGGTTTAATCACACCTTGGAACTTCCCTACAAACCAAACATCTCTTAAATTATCAGCGGCATTTGCAGCAGGAAGCCCAGTAGTTTTAAAGCCATCAGAAGAGACTCCATTTGCAGCAATTATTTTAGCTGAAATTTTTGATAAAGTAGGTGTGCCAAAAGGTGTATTTAACTTAGTCAATGGTGATGGTCAAGGCGTAGGAAATCCTTTAAGTGAACATCCTAAAGTTAGAATGATGTCATTTACTGGTTCTGGTCCAACAGGCTCAAGCATTATGAAAAAAGCAGCTGAAGACTTCAAAAAAGTTTCTCTAGAATTAGGTGGTAAGTCACCATATATTATTTTAGATGATGCAGACATTGAAGGTGCAGCTAGCGCTGCGACAGGTAAAGTTGTTACTAACACTGGTCAAGTTTGTACAGCAGGTACAAGAACGCTAGTTCCGGAAAGTTTAAAAGAAGGCTTCTTAACAGCGGTTAAAGAAAAATTCAGTCAAGTTAAGGTTGGCAATCCACGTGAAGAAGGTACACAAGTCGGCCCTATTATTAGCAAAAAACAATATGACCAAGTACAAGCATATATTGATAAAGGGGTAGAAGAAGGTGCAGAATTATTCTACGGAGGCCCTGGTAAGCCTGAAGGAATAGAAAAAGGTTACTTTGCACGTCCGACTATTTTCAACAATGTTGATAATAGTATGACAATTGCACAGGAAGAAATTTTTGGCCCAGTCATGTCAGTAATCACTTACAATGATTTAGATGAAGCGATTAAAATCGCAAATGACACTAAATATGGTCTAGCTGGTTATGTATATGGAAATGACAAAGAGACGCTACACAAAGTAGCTCGTTCAATTGAGGCTGGTACAATAGAAATTAATGAAGCTGGTCGCAAATCAGATTTACCATTTGGTGGTTATAAACAATCTGGTATAGGTCGCGAATGGGGCGATTATGGTATCGAAGAATTCTTAGAAATCAAATCTATAGCTGGTTATTACAAATAAAAATATTAACAACAATTTAAGCAAAGCATTAGAGCAAGGCAGTCACTCTGTCTTGCTCTTTTGATATTTTATAGAATCTGAAATTCATTTTGTAATTAAATAAAATATTTGCTATAGTAATAAAGGTAAGTAGCGAGTTGATGCGCTATTTAAAAACTTATTTATGAAATGGGTGCAAGATAATGCCTGATAGAGTTCGAACATCACCTCAGTATGAATCGTTCCACGAGTTATACAAAAATTACACCACTAAAGATCTCACTCAAAAAGCAAAATCTCTTAAATTAACGAATTATAGTAAACTTAATAAAAAAGAACTCGTGCTTGCAATTATGGAAGCACAAATGGAAAAAGATGGTAACTATTATATGGAGGGTGTATTAGATGACATCCAACAAGATGGTTATGGTTTTCTCAGAACAGTAAATTATTCTAAAGGTGAAAAAGATATTTATATATCTGCTAGTCAAATCCGCCGTTTTGAAATAAAACGAGGAGATAAAGTGACTGGTAAAGTAAGAAAGCCAAAGGATAATGAAAAATATTATGGTTTACTACAAGTTGATTTTGTAAATGATGAGAATGCAGAAGAAGTCAAAAAAAGACCGCACTTCCAAGCGTTAACACCATTATACCCAGAAGAGCGAATATTATTAGAAACAACAAAACAAAATTTCTCAACTCGAATTATGGATTTAATTACACCAATTGGTTTAGGTCAGCGTGGGCTTATTGTCGCGCCACCAAAAGCAGGTAAAACATCACTTTTAAAAGAAATTGCTAACGCGATTGCTGTCAATAAGCCAGATGCAGAATTATTTATCTTACTAGTTGGCGAACGTCCAGAAGAAGTAACGGATATAGAACGATCTGTTGAAACTGCGGAAGTCGTTCACTCTACGTTTGATGAGCCGCCTCAGCACCATGTTAAGGTTGCAGAGCTTTTATTAGAGCGTGCCAAAAGACTTGTCGAAGTAGGAAAAGATGTCATAATATTAATGGATTCAATTACACGATTAGCACGTGCCTATAATCTTGTCATACCACCAAGTGGCCGAACATTGTCAGGCGGTTTAGACCCAGCGTCTTTACATAAGCCTAAAGCATTTTTCGGAGCTGCTAGAAATATTGAAGCGGGCGGTAGTATGACTATATTAGCTACTGCTTTAGTTGATACTGGTTCTCGTATGGATGATATGATTTATGAAGAATTTAAAGGTACTGGAAATATGGAGCTACATCTAGATCGTAAATTAGCAGAGCGCCGTGTATTCCCTGCGATTGATATTGGCCGTAGTTCTACACGTAAAGAGGAATTACTTATTTCCTCTAAAGACTTAGAGTCGTTGTGGCAATTGAGAAATATGTTTACTGATTCAGTTGATTTTACTGAAAGATTTGTACGTAAATTAAAGCGTACAGAAAATAACCAAGAGTTTTTTGAACAATTACAAAAGGCTGCTAAAGAAAGCACAAAAACAGGTAAACCAATTATTTAATACGAGGTTAATGGATAGTTATAACTTTATATAATATTTAGGGTTGCGTTTTGCTTTTAAAGCAATTATACTTATCAAGTATTGGGTAAAAAACTCACAAACAACTCTGTTCCAGATGGTCCAGGGCAAAGGAGCTGAAAATAATGAGAAAAAATATTCATCCTGAATACCACAAAGTAATCTTTTTAGATACAACAACAGATTTTAAATTCTTAAGTGGTTCAACAAAATCTTCATCAGAAACTATGGAATGGGAAGATGGAAACGAATACCCAGTTATTCGTTTAGATGTGTCATCTGATTCACACCCATTCTACACAGGACGCCAAAAATTCGCTGCTGCGGATGGTCGTGTGGAACGTTTCAACAAGAAATTTGGATTCAAATCAAGCAACGAGTAATCGTTTTTATCAAGCATTCTCATTTTATGAGAATGCTTTTTTGTTTAAATAATAATTTTTTAAACCGATAATTTGAGTTTTCACATAGCATTTTTAGTAATTTCTATACATAAAATAACGTAATATCTTCAAAAAATTGCATATTTCAAGTGAGAAAATATGATATAATGAGACGATTATGTTTTGAAAAAGGTGGAACGCATGATGTATGAAACTTATCATTCCGGGTGGATTGAATGTATTACTGGAAGCATGTTTAGTGGTAAATCTGAAGAGTTAATTCGTCGATTAAGACGAGGACTTTATGCTAAGCAAAAAGTAGTTGTTTTTAAACCGGCTATAGATGACCGCTATCATAAAGATAAGATTGTTTCTCATAATGGCAATGCTATTGAAGCAATTAATATTTCAACAGCGGCTGAGATACTTAAGCACGATTTGTCTGATACAGATGTTATAGGCATTGATGAAGTGCAGTTTTTTGAAGAAGGTGTAGTTCATATTGTTGAACAATTAGCTGCAAAAGGCCATAGAGTTATTACTGCAGGGTTAGATATGGATTTTCGAGGAGAGCCATTCAAGCCTATTCCTCACCTATTAGCAGTAAGTGAAGAAGTCACGAAACTACAAGCTGTTTGTGCTGTTTGCGGTGCATCTTCAAGTCGTACACAAAGGTTAATTGATGGAAATCCAGCAAAAATAGATGATCCAGTGATATTAGTTGGGGCAAATGAGAGTTACGAACCGAGATGCAGAGCGCATCATATTGTTGCACCAAGTAATAACGAGAAGGAGGAAATGTAGTGTTTGATCAATTAGATATTGTAGAAGAAAGATACGAACAATTAAATGAATTATTAAGCGATCCAGATGTGGTAAGTGATCCAGATAATTTAAGAAAATACTCAAAAGAACAATCAGATCTACAAAAAACTGTAGAGGTTTATCGCAATTATAAGCAAGTTAAAGAAGATATCATTGAAATAGAAGACATGTTAAAAGAAACTAATGATAACGAAGAAGTAGAAATGTTAAAAGGTGAACACCAAACACTGAATAACGAAGTGCCTAAATTAGAAGAGGAACTTAAAGTACTCCTTATACCAAAAGACCCGAATGACGAAAAAAATGTTATTGTGGAAATCCGTGCTGCAGCTGGCGGAGATGAAGCAGCAATTTTCGCTGGTAATTTATTTAGAATGTATTCTAAATATGCCGAAGCACAACGTTATAAAATTGAGATTGTAGAAGCTGCTGAAAGTGATCATGGTGGCTATAAAGAAATCAGTTTCTCAGTTTCAGGGACAGGCACTTATAGTAAGTTGAAATATGAAAATGGTGCACACCGTGTTCAACGTGTGCCAGAGACAGAATCAGGTGGACGTATTCATACTTCAACTGCAACAGTAGCAGTGCTACCAGAAGTTGAAGACGTTGAAATTGAAATTCGTAATGAGGATATTAAAGTCGATACTTATCGTTCAAGTGGTGCAGGTGGGCAACACGTCAATACAACAGATTCGGCTGTACGTATTACACATATTCCGACAGGCGTTATTGCAACATCTTCAGAAAAATCTCAAATTCAAAACCGTGAAAAAGCTATGAAAGTATTAAAAGCACGTTTATTTGATATGAAATTACAAGAAGAACAACAAAAATATGCAGCTCAACGTAAGTCAGCTGTTGGTTCGGGAGATCGTTCAGAGCGTATTAGAACTTATAACTACCCTCAAAGTCGAGTGACTGATCACCGCATTGGTTTAACAATACAAAAATTAGAGCAGGTGATGGAAGGGAAATTAGACGAAGTTATAGATGCACTTACATTAGCTGAACAAACAGATAAATTGAAAGAACTTAATAATGGTGAACTATAAGGCGATACTCGATCGTGCGAAAGTAAAATGCGTTGAACAAAACATTGAAACCGTACGAGCGGAATGGTTGATGCTAGATTTATTTCAATGGAGTAAAGTAGATTACTTGATGCAAATGGACAATGAAATATCTAAAACACATTTGGCAATGTTTGAAGATGCAGAAATTAGAATGTTAAAAGGTGAACCGATTCAATACATCGTTGGAAAACAATCATTTTATGGTGAGACATTTAAAGTAACGAAAGATTGTTTAATACCGAGACCAGAAACTGAAGAAGTCATGTTACACTTTTATAACCAAATTCATTCAGGTGATCATGTTGTTGATATTGGTACCGGTAGCGGGAACATTCCAATTATGCTAAAAAAATTAGATTCTTCGCTCAAAGTATATGCTACAGATTTATTTGATGCGGCACTCGCTGTGGCGAGGGAAAATGCATATAATCATAGTGTTGATATTAACTTTTTGCAAGGTGATGCGTTGACTCCATTAATAGAAGCAGGCGTGACTGTCAATGGCCTTATATCTAACCCACCTCATATTGACGATGATGAAGCTAATTTGATGGATGATACTGTATTAAAATACGAACCTTATTCAGCGTTGTTTGCGGAAGATAATGGATATAAAGTGTATGACACTATATTAGAGCAGTTACCAAAAGTATTGCTACCTAATGCTAAAGTTGTATTTGAAATAGGTTATTTACAAGGAAAAACATTGAAGCAAAAAATACATTCTAAATACCCTTCGTTAGATGTTCAAATTATAAAAGATATTAATAATAATGATAGAATTATTTCTTTCATTTGGTGAGAAAGTTATGTACTGAACATGGGAAATCATGGGAGTGCATAACTTTTTATTTTGTTTTAAAATTAATCATGAGAAGAAAGGATGTGGTTGAATGGAAACAAAGATATGGGACTTGCGATTTGATGAAAATAATATTACTCAATTTTCGGGTATGGAAGAAATTAAAAGCATTTTTGAAAATGGTGGCTTAATTGCAATACCAACTGAAACAGTTTATGGACTTGGAGCAGATGCTAGAAATGATAAAGCTATTAAACAGATATATGAAGCTAAAGGTCGTCCATCAGATAACCCGTTAATAGTGCATATTTATGACTTAAAACAATTGCAACCTTTTACAAATGATATAACGGATGAAATCAAATTACTAATGAACCATTTTTGGCCAGGTCCAATTTCTTTTATACTACCTTTAAAAAAAGGGTATTTATGTGAAAGTGTAAGCGGAGGGCTAACTTCTATAGCTGTCAGAATGCCAAGTCATCCAATCGGTAGACAAATACTTCAATTCGTAGATATGCCTATAGCAGCGCCTAGTGCAAATATAAGTGGACGACCTTCACCAACTACATTTGAACACGTTTATTCAGATTTAAATGGTCGTATTAATGGTATTATAAACGGTGATCAAAGTGAAGAAGGCTTAGAAAGTACAGTACTAGACTGCACACAATTCCCATATAGAATTGCTAGACCTGGATCGATAACTAAAGAAATGCTTGAAGCAGTATTGCCGGGGAGTATATCAGAGGTACAGGCGTTAGACACTAATAAACCAATTGCACCAGGGATGAAATATAAGCATTATGCACCTGATACCCCACTACAAATTGTCGAAGATTTCAATGAAAAACCAATAGAAAAAAAAGATTGGAGTAAAACAGCCTTTATCCTTCCCAATGATAAACGTGCATTAGTGCCCGAACAATCAATTTTTATAAAATTATGTGAAAGCGACAATGATATTAAAGGTGCTAATCATAATCTTTATCAAATATTACATCAAATTGATCAAGATAAGGATATTAAAAAAGCATATATATATGGCTTTAAAATTACTGATCGTACAGTAGCAATCATGAATAGAATGATGAAAGCGGCAAGTCGAACTATTATTAAAGGAGAGCAACTATGAAAATAATTTTTGTTTGTACTGGTAATACATGTAGAAGTCCAATGGCTGAAAGTATTGCTAAAGCAAAAATACCCAATTATGACTTTGAGTCTCGAGGGATTTTTGCATTAGATGGGCAGCCCACATCTCAAAATTCTTTAAGTATTATACAAGCACATCAGTTACCTATGCCAGGACCTGCTACACGTTTTACAGAAGATGATTTAGCAGCAGATTTAATATTAACGATGTCCGAATCCCATAAACAAACTATTAAAGAAATGTATGGAGACCCAGGTCATATATACACAGTTAATGAATATGTGGAACGTAGCGGAGAAATCACCGATCCTTTTGGAGGAACGCTAGATGATTATAATAAAATATATAATGAATTAAATTTTATGGTAGATACATTGAAAAATAAAATATTAAAGTAATTAATTTGTGAAATTAGTATGAGTAAGTTGCTAAATACGTTATAATAATAACGTATAGCAATATTGCTATCGGTTAATCTTGTATAACGCTTAGCATCAAGGTATTTTTTATGCTTTTTAAAAACATCTTTTTAAAAGGGGTGGGAAAAATGGACGAATTGAAGTTATTGTTAAATGAGTTGAAATCGCAGTCATTCTTTAAAGCTAACGAATTATGTATCATTGGTTGTTCTACGTCTGAGGTTATTGGTGAACGTATTGGCAGTGTAGGTTCAAAAGAAGTAGCACAAGAGATATTTGAAGCGTTAAAGGAAATTGAAAACGAAACAAACGTTTCTTTTGTATTTCAAGGTTGTGAACATATCAATAGGGCGATAACGATTGAAAGATCTAAATTTAACCCCCTTACGATGGAAGAAGTATCAGTTGTACCAGATGTTCATGCAGGTGGTAGTTTAGCAACATACGCATACCAACACATGCAAGATCCAATGGTTGTGGAACAAATAGCAGTGCCTAAAGGTATTGATATTGGTCAAACACTAATTGGCATGCACATTGAGCATGTAGCCATTCCAGAACGTACAAGTGTTAAACAAATTGGTGAAGCAGTTGTTACCATCGCTTCTTCAAGACCTAAGAAAATTGGTGGCGAAAGAGCAAAATATAACTAATACAGAAACGAGGGAGATTTACCTATGTCATTTATTCAAGAGCAAGATAAAGAAATATATGAAGTGATTCAAAATGAATTTAACCGTCAAAATAATAATATCGAGCTGATTGCTTCAGAAAACTTTGTTTCAGAAGCAGTTATGGAAGCACAAGGTTCAGTTTTAACTAACAAATATGCTGAAGGCTATCCAAATAGAAGATACTATGGTGGATGTGAATATGTTGATGTGTCTGAAACATTAGCGATTGAACGTGCAAAGCAATTGTTTGGTGCTGATCATGTTAACGTTCAGCCACATTCTGGATCACAAGCAAATATGGCTGTTTATCTCGTGGCATTAGAACACGGTGATACTGTATTAGGGATGAACTTAAGCCATGGTGGACACTTAACTCATGGTTCGCCTGTTAACTTTAGTGGTCAATTTTATAACTTTGTTGAATACGGCGTTGACAAAGAAAATGAACGAATTGATTACGATGAGGTATTAAAATTAGCTAAAGAACATCAACCTAAATTAATCGTCGCAGGAGCTTCTGCATATTCTCGAGCAATCGATTTCAAACGTTTCAAAGAGATTGCAGATGAAGTAGGGGCAAAATTAATGGTTGATATGGCACACATAGCCGGTTTAGTTGCAGTTGGATTACATCAAAACCCTGTTGAATATGCAGATTTTGTTACTACTACGACACACAAAACATTACGCGGTCCTCGTGGTGGAATGATTTTATGTAAAGAAGAGTATAAAAAGCAAATCGATAAAAAAATATTCCCAGGAATTCAAGGTGGACCATTAGAACACGTTATTGCTGGAAAAGCAGTTGCTTTTGGTGAAGCACTACAGGAAGACTTTAAAACTTATCAACAACAAGTAGTTAATAATGCTAAAACATTAGCGGATACATTAACTAAAGAAGGATTTAGAGTTGTTTCAGGTGGTACTGATAACCATTTAGTATCTGTAGATGTTAAAGGTTCAGTTAATATCACAGGTAAAGTCGCTGAAGAAACATTAGATGCTGTAGGTATCACATGTAATAAGAATACAATTCCATTTGATCAAGAAAAACCTTTTGTAACAAGTGGCGTTCGTTTAGGTACACCAGCAGCAACAACACGTGGATTTGACGAAGCAGCTTTTGAAGAAGTAGCAAAAATCATTAGTTTAGTTCTGAAAAATCCAGAAGATAACAAAGTATTAGAAGAAGGAAAAGAAAGAGTTAAAGCGTTAACTACAAAACATCCTTTATACAATTAAAATTGGAGGAAGTAAATTATGGGCAAAGTACATGTTTTTGATCACCCACTAATACAACACAAATTAAGTTACATTCGTGACGTACATACAGGGACTAAAGAATTTAGAGAGTTAGTTGATGAAGTAGGTATGTTAATGGCATACGAGGTAACGAGAGATTTAGAGTTACAAGATGTAGAGATTGATACACCAGTGACTAAAATGGTAGCTAAAAGATTAACGGGAAAAAAATTAGCATTCGTACCTATTTTAAGAGCTGGTTTAGGTATGACGCAAGGTATTTTGAATTTAGTTCCAGCAGCTAGAATAGGTCACGTGGGTCTATATAGAGATCCTGAGACACTTGAAGCAGTTGAATACTTTGTGAAATTACCACAAGACATCGAAGAGAGAGAAATTGTTGTCGTAGATCCAATGCTAGCAACTGGTGCTTCAGCTATTGAAGCAATCAACTCTCTTAAAAAACGCGGTGCAAAAAACATTCGTTTCATGTGTTTAGTTGCTGCACCTGAAGGTGTTGAAAAAATGCAAGAAGCACATGAAGATGTTGATATTTTCATTGCGGCTTTAGACGAGAAATTGGATGACCATGCATACATTACACCTGGTTTAGGTGATGCTGGCGACCGTTTATTCGGTACAAAATAGTTTTACCCAGGAGTGGAGTAGAATGAAGAAGATAATGACTGTATTTGGGACGCGTCCTGAAGCAGTGAAAATGGCGCCACTAGTACTAGCCTTAAAAAACGATGCTGAATTGGAACCTGTAGTGGTTGTTACTGCCCAGCATAGAGAAATGTTAGATTCTGTATTGAACAGCTTCCACATTACTCCAGATTATGATTTGGATATCATGAAGCAAGGTCAATCATTATCTGAGATTACTTCTCGTATTTTGACTAGACTAGAGAGTGTCATTAAGGAAGAACAACCAGATATGATACTTGTTCATGGAGATACCATGACAACTTTCGCTGGAAGTTTGGCAGCATTATATAATCAAATACCAATTGGCCATGTAGAAGCAGGTTTAAGAACTTGGGATAAATATGCTCCATTTCCTGAAGAAATGAACAGACAAATGGTAGGGGTAATGGCAGATTTAAATTTTGCCCCTACTAATAATGCTGCAAAAAATCTTCTTGAAGAAAATAAACCATCGGATAGTGTGGTGGTTACCGGAAATACCGCAATTGATGCAATGAAGACGACAATACATGAAAATTATCATTCCGACATTATCGATAGACATCAAGGTAAACGCATTATTTTATTAACTGCTCATAGACGTGAAAATATTGGAGAACCAATGGAACACATTTTTAAAGCTGTGAGAAATATAGTCGAACAAAATGAGGATGTAGTAGTTGTCTATCCTGTACATAAAAATCCAAAAGTAAGACAAATTGCAGATTTATATTTATCTAACCATGAGCGTATCGAATTGATTGAGCCGTTAGAAGTAGTTGATTTTCATAACTTTGCCCATCAATCTTACTTGATATTAACGGATTCAGGCGGTGTTCAAGAAGAAGCGCCATCATTAGGGAAGCCGGTATTAGTTTTAAGAGATGCAACTGAAAGGCCAGAAGGTGTCGAAGCAGGTACACTTAAAATTGTTGGCACAAATGAAAAAAGGATCTTTGATGCTACGCAAGTATTATTAGATAATGAATCATTATACAAAACAATGAGTAAAGCTCGTAATCCATATGGTGATGGTAATGCATCAATCAGAATTTGTGAAAATATTAAATATTATTTTCATCTAATTTCTAAAAAACCTGATTTTTTTAAATATTTATAGATGTAAATGTGTCATTTCTGTGACAAGTGTGTAAAAAAATAAACTACATTTTGAATAGAATTGACACGTTTAATGCCCTATATTATTATTAAAACTGTATGATTGAAATGGTTTTCATAAATGAATGAAAAAATGAAGTGAGGCACAATAATGAAACGTTTCAACATCATTTTTAATCAGTACCTTCAATATTATATTTATGGTATAATTGTACTGTTAATTGTGTTTATTTTCACAAGTTCACCATTTATATTAGGTCTTATAATCGGCATGATTGGGTCACTTTTTAATACTTTTACTTTTGAGTATTACTTAGCTAAAGCTAAGCAAAAGGATAATATACATATTTCAACGGGCAACGTTTGGAGATATTTAATCGTGATTATTGCATGTTGTATTTGGTATTTTTATCAAGACTATATAAATATTATTGGTGTGGTTGTCGGTTTAATGATTTCTTATGTTTTAGTTGTTTTCAAACCATTTATGCACAAGAAATAGAATATTAATATGAAAGAGGTGAGAAAGCATGGATCATAAACACCCTCTAGTCAGTTGGAACGTATTCGGTCTAGACATCGTGTTTAACTTATCATCAGTGTTGATGTTGGTTATTACAGCGCTTATTGTTTTTGTCATAGCTATTATTTGTACACGCAACCTCAAGAAACGCCCAACTGGTAAGCAAAACTTTATAGAGTGGGTTTTTGACTTTGTAAGAGGAGTTATTGAAAGTAACATGGCATGGTCCAAGGGTGGACAATTCCACTTCCTCGCAGTTACTTTGATTTTCTTCATTTTTGTTAGTAATATGATAGGGTTGCCGTTTCAATTAGTTTCAGGACACACCCTGTGGTGGAAATCACCTACAGCGGATGCAACTGTTACCTTGACACTGTCAACGTTAGTTATATTATTAACACATTATTATGGAGTTAAGATGAAAGGTACAAAAGGATATATGCAGAACTATACTAAACCAATATTCTTATTGCCAATCAACATTTTCGAAGAATTCACTTCGACGTTGACTCTGGGTCTTCGTTTGTATGGTAATATCTTTGCTGGTGAATTACTACTAGGTTTATTAGCAAGTCTAGTGTTAAGTTTCCCAGCATGGGGTTGGATGATTGGTATACCAGGCTTAGTCGTTTGGCAAGGGTTCTCAATATTTATAGGTACAATTCAAGCCTATATTTTTGTAATGCTTTCAATGGTTTACATGTCCCATAAAGTACAGGACAGTCATTAAAATTTAAATTAAAAAAGAAAAATTAGGAGGATTTATAAATGAATTTAATCGCAGCAGCAATCGCAATCGGTTTATCAGCATTAGGTGCAGGTATTGGTAATGGTCTTATCGTTTCAAGAACAGTAGAAGGTGTTGCACGTCAACCAGAAGCACGTGGACAATTAATGGGTATTATGTTTATCGGTGTTGGTTTAGTTGAAGCACTACCAATCATTGGTGTAGTTATTGCTTTCATGTCACTATAATTAAACTAGTTTTATGGCGAGGTCTTGAGGGCTTTCGCCGTTCGTTTTTATACCAATATGTCTTATAATTATAATGAATGAAAGGAGTGTCTATGTAAGTGACTGCTACGACAAATATGTTCGTACTTGGTGCAGCTGGCACTAGTGGTGTTCAGTGGGGGACAATTATTGTTACCCTTTTAACTTTTCTTATATTAGTAGCTTTATTGAAAAAATTCGCTTGGGGCCCATTAAAAGATGTAATGGATCAACGTGAACATGATATTAATAAGGATATAGACGACGCTGAACAGGCTAAATTAAATGCACAAAAGTTAGAAGAACAAAACAAACAAACACTAAAAGAAACACAAGATGAGGTTCAAAGAATTTTAGAAGATTCTAAAGTTCAAGCCCGCAAACAACATGAAGAGATTATTCATGAAGCTAATATCAGAGCAAATGGCATGATTGAAACTGCACAAAACGAAATTAACAGTGAAAAAGAACGTGCAATTTCTGATATTAATAATCAAGTTTCTGAGCTTTCAGTATTGATTGCTTCGAAAGTACTTCAAAAAGAAATCTCAGGTCAAGATCAAAAAGAATTAGTTGAAAAGTACATTAAAGAGGCAGGCGATAAATAATGGCTAACATAGCAAAAAAATATGCCAAGGCGTTATTTGATACTGCAAAAGACACAGACAAACTTGAAGTGATGTACGAAGAGATTTCAACAATCAACGAAGCAGTACAACCTGAATTACAGAAATTACAAGCAATGGATGCAGATCCCAAAAAAGAAGCACAGCAGCGTCGTAATTTTGTGAAAGTTGTATTTGGAAATACCAATCAATATTTACAAAATATGTTAATGATTCTTGCAAGTAACCGTCATCTTGCATATATTCATGAAATATTTACAGAATTTGAAGCTTTATATAATGAACATCATAACCAAGAATATGCTGTTGTTGAATCAGTATATAAATTGTCTGATGATGAATTATCACGCATAGATACGATAATAAAATCACGTACAAACTTTTCTAAAATTATGATTACAAATCAAATCAACCCAGAACTTATCGGGGGTATCCGAGTTAAAGTTGGGACTAAAATCATGGATGCAAGTATCCAAAATGACCTTGCACAATTAGAAAAACAATTTATTAGAGTGAAATAAAAAATTGGAGGAGTGACATAGATGGCCATTAAAGCTGAAGAAATCAGTGCATTACTTCGCTCACAAATAGAAAATTATGAGTCAGAAATGGCTGTTACTGATGTAGGTACAGTACTACAAATAGGTGATGGTATCGCATTAATCCACGGATTAAATGATGTTATGGCTGGTGAGCTAGTAGAATTTAAAAGTGGCGTTCTAGGTTTAGCACAAAACTTAGAAGAGTCAAATGTTGGTGTCGTTATTTTAGGCCCATACGCTGACATTAAGGAAGGGGACGAAGTAAAACGTACTGGACGTATTATGGAAGTTCCTGTTGGTGAAGAGTTACTTGGCCGTGTGGTAAACCCATTAGGACAACCAATAGATGGACAAGGACCTGCTAATACAACAAAAACACGCCCAGTTGAGAAAAAAGCAACTGGTGTAATGGATCGTAAGTCAGTTGACGAGCCTTTACAAACTGGTATTAAAGCAATTGATGCATTAGTACCGATTGGTCGTGGACAACGTGAGTTGATTATCGGTGACCGTCAAACTGGTAAAACAACAGTTGCAATCGATACAATTTTAAATCAGAAAGACCAAGATACGATTTGTATTTATGTTGCAATTGGACAAAAAGATTCAACTGTACGTACAAACGTAGAAAAATTGCGTCAAGAAGGTGCTTTAGACTACACTATTGTGGTTTCAGCATCTGCAGCTGATCCAGCACCAATGCTTTATATTGCACCATATTCAGGTGTAGCAATGGCTGAAGAATTTATGTTCGATGGCAAAGACGTATTAATTGTTTATGATGATTTAACAAAACAAGCTGCGGCTTACCGTGAATTATCATTATTATTACGTAGACCTCCAGGCCGTGAAGCATACCCTGGTGACGTGTTCTACTTACATAGTAGATTGTTAGAAAGAGCAGCAAAACTTAACGATGATTTAGGTGGCGGTTCAATTACAGCATTACCAATTATAGAAACGCAAGCTGGTGATATCGCAGCATATGTACCTACAAACGTTATCTCAATCACAGATGGACAAATCTTCTTACAATCAGATTTATTCTTCTCTGGTGTGAGACCTGCAATTAACGCTGGTCAGTCAGTATCACGTGTTGGTGGTTCTGCACAGATTAAAGCAATGAAAAAAGTTGCTGGTACATTACGTTTAGACTTAGCTTCTTATCGTGAATTAGAATCATTTGCGCAATTTGGTTCTGACTTAGATGAATTTACTGCACAAAAATTAGAACGTGGTAAACGTACTGTAGAAATATTAAAGCAAGATAAAAACCAACCACTACCTGTAGAGAACCAAGTATTAATTATTTATGCTCTAACTAAAGGTTATTTAGATGATATTCCTGTAGAAGATATCACTCGTTTTGAATCAGAAATAAATCAATGGGCGAAATCAAATGCCTCTGACTTATTAAATGAAATCAAAACTTCTGGTGCCTTACCTAGCGATGATGCATTTAAATCAGCTATCACTGAATTCAAAAAAAGTTTCAGTAAAACAGAAGCATAAAAGCTCTAGTAAATAAAAGGTGGTGAGATAATGGCATCTCTAAAAGAGATTGATACACGTATAAAATCAACTAAAAAAATGAAACAGATCACGAAAGCAATGAACATGGTTTCAAGTTCAAAATTGCGTCGTGCTGAAAGAAATACGAATCAATTCAGACCTTATATGGAAAAAATGCAAGATGCAATCACTGCGGTAGCTGGTGCAGACAGTAATTCACATCATCCAATGTTGCAACAACGTGAAGTGAAGAAAAGTGGATATATTGTAATCACAAGTGATCAAGGCTTAGCGGGCGCATATAATGCTAATGTATTAAAACATTTAGTTACCGATATTGAAAAGAATCATGCTAGCAAAGATGAATACTCAATTTTAGTATTAGGTCAAACTGGTGTAGATTTCCTTAAAAATAAAGGTTATGAAGTTCATGATTCACTTATTGATGTACCTGATCAACCTTCATTTAAAGAAATACAAGCGATTGCTAAAAAGGCGATTGATTTATATAGCGATGAAGTAGTAGATGAGGTCAAAATCTATTATAGTCATTTTGTCAGTGTATTAGAAAATACACCTTCCATGAAAACGGTACTTCCATTGTCTCCTGAAGATTCAAGTTTAGGACATGGACAAATGTCTTCATACGAATTTGAGCCAGACAAGGAATCAATTTTAAGCGTTATTTTACCTCAATACGTAGAAAGCTTAATATATGGAACGATTTTAGATGCAAAAGCAAGTGAGCATGCGACTCGTATGACAGCTATGAAAAATGCATCTGATAACGCGACAGATATTATTGATGATTTATCAATTGAATATAACAGAGCTAGACAAGCAGCAATCACTCAACAAATTACTGAAATTGTTGGTGGTTCAGTTGCGCTTGAATAATTATTAAAGGAGGAAAAAAGCATGGGATTAGGCCGTGTAACACAAGTTATGGGTCCAGTAATTGATGTTCGTTTTGAGCACAATGAAGTTCCAGAAATTAACAACGCCTTAGTAGTTAATGTAGAGAGAGATGAAGGTAACGTCACTCTTACTCTAGAAGTAGCATTACAACTTGGCGACGACGTAGTTCGTACTATAGCAATGGATTCAACTGATGGTGTTAAACGTGGTACAGAAGTACGAGACAGTGGTGAAAGTATCAGCGTACCAGTTGGAGACATTACATTAGGCCGAGTATTCAATGTACTTGGTGATACGATTGATTTAGATGAAAAAATCGAAGCTTCTGCTCCTCGTGATCCGATTCATAGAGAAGCACCTGATTTTGATCAATTGTCTACAAAAGTTGAAATTCTAGAAACAGGAATTAAAGTAATCGATTTATTAGCACCATATATCAAAGGTGGTAAAATTGGTTTATTCGGTGGAGCCGGTGTAGGTAAAACTGTATTAATCCAAGAATTAATTAATAACATTGCTCAAGAACATGGTGGTATTTCAGTATTCGCTGGTGTAGGAGAACGTACACGTGAAGGTAATGATTTATACTTTGAAATGAGTGACAGTGGTGTTATTAAGAAAACTGCTATGGTATTCGGTCAAATGAATGAACCGCCTGGTGCACGTATGCGTGTAGCTTTATCAGGTTTAACAATGGCAGAACATTTCCGTGATGAACAAGGTCAAGATGTATTATTATTTATTGACAACATCTTCAGATTTACACAAGCTGGTTCAGAAGTATCAGCATTATTAGGTCGTATGCCTTCAGCTGTTGGTTACCAACCAACGTTAGCTACGGAAATGGGACAATTACAAGAACGTATTACATCAACAACAAAAGGTTCGGTTACTTCTATTCAAGCGGTATTCGTACCTGCCGACGACTATACTGACCCGGCGCCAGCAGCAGTATTTGCTCACTTAGATGCTACAACAAACTTAGAGCGTAAATTAACTGAGATGGGTATTTATCCAGCGGTTGATCCGTTAGCATCTACATCAAGAGCACTTGACCCAACAATTGTTGGTCAAGATCACTATGAAATAGCACGTGATGTACAATCAACATTACAAAAATATAGAGAATTACAAGATATTATCGCTATTTTAGGTATGGATGAGTTATCAGAAGAAGATAAACAAACTGTTGAACGCGCGCGTCGTATTCAGTTCTTCTTATCACAAAACTTCCACGTAGCTGAACAATTTACTGGTCAAAAAGGTTCATATGTTCCAGTTCAAAAAACTGTAGAAGGCTTCAAAGCAATATTAGACGGCGATTATGACCATATTCCAGAAGATGCATTCCGTCTTGTTGGTAGTATGGAAGAAGTAGTTGCAAAAGCTAAAGACATGGGTGTTGAAGTTTAAAAATTAGGAGGTATGGATAATGAACACATTAAGCCTAAATATTGTCACTCCTAATGGTTCTGTTAACAACCGAGAGAATGTTAATCTTGCAGTGTTACAAACGACTGCAGGCGAAATCGGTGTCATGTATGGACATATTCCAACAGTTGCAGCACTCGAAATTGGCTATGTCAAAATTAATTTTGACGGTGGTTCAGAATATATTGCAGTGAGTGAAGGTTTTGTTGAGGTTAGACAAGATAAATTATCAATTATTGTACAAACTGCAGAACCTGCTAATGAAATAGGTGTAGCTAGAGCAGAATTAGCTAAATCTAGAGCAGAATCTCATTTAAATAATGAAGAAGATAACAGTGACATAAATAGAGCCAAACGTGCGTTAGATCGTGCTAATAACCGTATTCGTGTTGCTAAATTACAATAAGAATCAACTAAAAATTGAAGTTCCTAATTTTAGGAACTTCAATTTTTTTATTTACATATATATTTAACCGTTAACTGTTTTTTTACAATTTATTGAAAGTACAGTATTATATAATTTTGGACTATTTTGTATACTAATATTATAGATGTATTAGTAGGTATATAAAATTGAATCAAGTTTTTACATATCATGAATATTTATTTAGAAATTAGGGAATAATGGAGTTATAATAATATTTTTATTAAGGGTTTGTTACTGTTCTTAAGTATCTTTTAAGACGGTTTTCGTGTAAAATAGTTGAATAGTATGAAGTGAGGAGTATGGCTTATGGAATATTTAGGACAGTTCTCAATTGTACATCTTATCTTACATGTTATTTGTATTTGTGTTGCTTATTGGGCTTTAAACGCATTAAGATTAGAACAATTTTTTAAAAAGGGATATCCAGTACAAGTACAAGTATGTATGATATTTCTAGCAATATTATTAGGAACAGCGGTAAGTAATTTTATTGTGGATTTACTACAGTTTTCAACACAAATAAAATATTTAGCACAATAATTCAATTAGTTGTATAATTTTTGGGATTATAGATATAATAATTTGCAAGTACATAAAAAGATGAATTTTAATGAAGAATAAAAGTAGTTAAGTGGAGGATTTAAGATGGATATGATAGAAATTAATGGTGGAAATAGATTAACCGGGGAAGTGAAGGTGTCAGGTGCAAAGAATGCTGTATTACCAGTGTTAACCGCTTCGTTATTAGCATCAAAAGGTGTTAGTAAACTAATGAATGTACCAGCACTTAGTGATGTAGAGACGATTAACAATGTGATTTCAACATTAAATGCAGGTGTCTCATATAATAAAGAAGAAGAGTCTGTAACTGTTGATGCTACAAAGGAGTTAAATGAAGAAGCACCATATGAGTATGTGAGTAAAATGAGAGCAAGTATACTTGTTATGGGACCCTTATTGGCTCGTCTTGGTCACGCAAAAGTTGCATTACCTGGTGGCTGTGCTATTGGTTCTAGACCTATTGAACAACACATTAAGGGATTTGAAGAATTAGGTGCAGAAATTCATATGGACGGTGGCTTTATTTATGCGAGTACTGAAAATGGATTAAAAGGCACATCAATTCACTTAGATTTTCCAAGCGTAGGTGCGACTCAAAATATTGTTATGGCAGCGTCATTAGCAGACGGTAAAACTGTAATAGAAAACGTTGCTCGTGAACCAGAAATTGTCGATTTAGCAAACTACATCAATGAAATGGGAGGCAATGTTGTAGGTGCAGGCACAGATACAATAACAATTCATGGGGTTGAGGCGTTGCATGGCGTAGAGCATTCAATTATTCCTGACAGGATTGAAGCTGGTACGTTGCTTATTGCAGGTGCAATTACACGTGGAGATGTATTGGTAAACGGAGCTATTAAAGAACACATGACAAGTTTAGTCTACAAATTAGAAGAAATGGGAGTAAACTTAGATTATCAAGGAGATTCAATTCGTGTTTCAGCAGAGAATACGTTAAAACCTGTTGATATTAAAACTTTGCCTCATCCAGGTTTCCCTACAGATATGCAATCTCAAATGATGGCACTATTACTCACTGCTGAGGGCCATAAAGTTGTAACTGAAACAGTATTTGAGAATAGATTTATGCATGTTGGTGAATTCAAGAGAATGAATGCTAAAATCACTGTAGAGGGTAGAAGTGCAAAAATTGAAGGTAAAAGTGAACTTCAAGGCGCTCAAGTAAAAGCAACTGACTTACGTGCTGCTGCAGCACTTATTTTAGCTGGACTTGTAGCAGATGGCACAACGCAAGTTACTGAGTTAAAACATTTAGATAGAGGGTACGTAGATTTACATGGTAAACTAAAATCTTTAGGTGCAGACATTAAACGTACACAAAATTAATATAGAATGAGCAACGAATAAAGATTTGGAGGAAGTAAACGATGGAAACAATTTTCGACTATAATCAAATTAAAAGTATTATCCCACACAGACAACCATTCTTATTACTTGATCGTGTTGTAGAATATGAAGAAGGTAAACGTTGTGTTGCGATTAAACAAGTATCTGGAAATGAGCCTTTTTTCCAGGGGCACTTTCCTGAATTCGCCGTAATGCCAGGAGTGTTAATTACAGAAGCTTTAGCACAGACTGGTGCGGTAGCTATTTTAAATAATGAAGAAAATAAAGGTAAACTTGCATTGTTTGCAGGCATCGATAAATGTCGATTTAAAAAGCAAGTGACACCAGGTGATACATTAGTATTGGAAGTTGAAATTACAAAAATGCGTGGACCAATTGGTAAAGGAACAGCCAAAGCTATGGTTGATAATCAAATCGCATGCAGCTGTGAATTAACTTTTGCCATACAAGATAAAGCTTGATAGAAAAAGCCTGGATGATTGTGAATTTCACTCAATTATCCAGGCTTTTTTTATGCTTATTTTTCTATTCTTTCGTCTTTTAGTCTTGGTTTAGACTGCATCATACGATTAAATGATTTCTTTAATTCTTCGCCAGTTAATCCTTCATCAATTAATTGTTCTAACAAGCTTTCAGCATAAACTTGTCTTAAAGTATAAATATGACATTCAAATACTACAGAAATAGTATCATTAAGTTGACTAATGTTTTTAATAGTAGCATCAAATAAAGCAGGGTCATTAGCTGGACGTGTAATGACAACACGTATATCTAAAAGGTCTTCATTCTCCATATATTGTTTCATTGTTTCATAATGGAAGTCTGAAATGACGATTTCAAGCAACCATCCAGTACCACTATTTTCTTTATTTATAATGACACCATCTTCTAATTCATATTCAGTAACTCCGCCATTTTCTGATACGATTTGAAATCGAACAGCTTTAAATGTTTTCATCGTCCTCACATCCAATTGATTAATTTAAAAAGTACTATAATTACATTTATATAACTATTATAACGTAATTTCAAAAGAGAAAGGTGAAATTTGTAGAAATTAGTAGTAATTTACTTTTAGAATTGTGAATAAATGCGTTTTGACTCCATTTATAAATTTACTTATGATAACAATACAAAGGAGGTGACTTATGATTAATAACATCGTCATAGTAGGACGATTAACTAAAGATCCTAAAATGTATGAAAAGGAGGGGAAGAAATTAGCTACATTTTGTGTAGCAGTTAACAGAAACTATAAAGATAAAGATCAAAATACGCTTTGTGACTATTTGTATTGCAAAGCATTTGGAAAAATTGCTGAGAATATCGAAAAGTATGTCAAGCAAGGTGCCCTCGTAGGTATTACGGGGCAAATGCAATCACGTAAATTTGAAAAAGAAGGACAAATGCATTTTGTATCAGAACTTTATACTGAAACGATTAAATTTATGTCTCCACGAATTAAAAATGAAACGAACGAAGTTTTTGAACCATTCCCATTAGAGCACAATCATGAATCATTAAAGGAAATCAATATAAACGAAAATAATATATACGAAATCGTATAATATTCCCACTTTTCCCCCATATTAATCCACCTATATGAATATACATTAAATCTTATTATTAATTATACTTCTTTCAGGCTATTCCTCTTTATTCTAATTATTAAGAGGAGTAGCTTTTTAATATGATATAAATAACAACTGTTAAAATGTAAATTGACGCTAAAAATACTATATAAAACAAAGTATTAATATTATTAAAATAGCTATTTTAGTTAAAAAAATAAAACAGAATAATCAGATAAATTACAATTATATTACATAAAGTTTTAAGTAATAAGGTTTATAAAGGCTTTAGTGATAGTAGTTAAGTGATTGAATTTACAGAAAATTCAATATTTATATTGTAACTATTATGTAAAATAAATAAGGTTTTTTTTATTTCTCTGTAACCTACAGGCTTATTTTGAATGGTATAGTTGTACTTGCAAATTAATCATAAATAAAACTAATTACCTTATAGGAGGATTTATTAACAATGAAAAAAACAGTAATTGCATCAACTTTAGCACTTGGATTAGGCGTAACAGGAGCAGTAAGCTCAGCTGACGCTTCAGAAGAAAATGTAAACAAAGCAGAATTAGCTCAATTAGCTCAATCAAATGCAGCCCAATTAAATGCAGCACCTATTCAAGAAGGCTCATATGACATAGACTTTACTTATAATGGTACACAATATAGTTTTGAATCAGATGGTACAAACTTTAGCTGGAGCTTTGGTGGTGGTTCAAGCGATTCATCAGCAGAACCAGCAGAACCAGCAGA
>Ga0079226_10000085_pt1 | contig 55156 bp, 67 predicted proteins | sample Poulit2014_FD_76345 | JGI IMG/M metagenome (GOLD analysis project Ga0079226, IMG submission 76345) | Agricultural soil microbial communities from Georgia to study Nitrogen management - Poultry litter 2014 | ecosystem: Environmental > Terrestrial > Soil > Agricultural land | place: USA: Georgia...
ACTTCTTCTGCAAATTGGCATTGAGAAATACCTTTGTTCTCCAAATATGTTTGTAGAAAATCTACATCAACTAATATGGCTTTTGCTCTTTCCATAAATAAACTCTCCCTCCTTTTGCCTTTTGGTAATTACCTTATGGTAATAAATTAACATTTGTTTTACCTTTTGGCAATACTTTTTAATGTTTTTCCTGTATAAATTTCCTTTTGGTAACGAATTTTAGTAAAATAGGAGTAAGAAGGGTATCAGTGTATTAGGAGAGAAGAAAACGATGACCAATCAATTTGGAAAATATTTAAAAGAAAAAAGGGATGAAAAAGGCTTTACCATCAACCAACTATCTCTATATTCAGGTATTAGTGCTGCTCAGTTGTCTAGAATTGAAAATGGGAAAAGAGGAGTTCCTAAAGTTGAAAATATCCAGAAACTTGCGGAATCATTATCCGTACCTTACGATGAAATAATGCGGGTGGCAGGCTATTACAAACCAAGTGACACCAAACAACAAGAGCAAGAGCTTCCTGAGCTGTCAGAGAAGGACGAACGTGATATAGCTAAGGACTTAGAAAAAATGATAAAAAATTTATCTAATGACGATGCATACTCACAATTCGATGGAAGGGCGATAGATGAAATGGATAAGGAAGATAGAGAATTATTAATTGCTTCGTTGGAAAATTCGCTGCGCATGGCTAAACGAATGGCGAAACAAAAGTTTACCCCCCATAAATATCGAAGGTAAGATATTCTGTGGCGTATTTAATACCTAGAAATACAGCGATTAAGCTAGTTAAAAAATATGGAACGACTTGTCCTTTTGAGATTGCAAGACAGAAGGGTATCACAATTTATTTCGAATCTCTGGGGGGTTCCTTCGGGTACTATGCTTGCTACAAAAGGATTCAATCAATTCATATTAATGATAGTATCAATGAGGTTCTGCAAAAATTTGTTTGTGCCCATGAATTAGGCCATTCAGTTCTACACAAAAATGAAAATACTCCTTTTTTAAAAAGGAATACATTTTTTTCAACAAACAAAATTGAGTTAGAAGCTAATAAATTTGCAGTGGAACTGCTCATTCCAGATGAATTTATTTATGAATTTAGGGATACAAGAGTTACAATAAAAGAAGTGGCTCAGAAATTTGGAGTTCCAGAAGAAGTGTGTCACTTGAAAAAAATTGACCATATAGATTAAAACGTACAATGTTGTACTATTTTTTTATCCCGGTAATAGAACATACATTCTGTTTTAGATTATATTAGTAATTGAATTTAATGCCAATTGAAATTACATTAGTTACTATACCCACAATTAAAAATTAAAGATGGTGATGATTATGAAAAACCCAAATGGTTATGGTTCGATTTTCAAATTATCTGGTAAACGAAGAAAACCATTTGCTGTAAGGATCACAACCGGTTGGGATAATAACGGAAAACAAAAGTTTGAATACCTCGGTTACTATACGTCCAGACAGGAAGCAATGATTGCATTAGCTGATTATAACAGTAACCCATATGATCTTTCTGCTGGCAAAATTACTTTCGCTGAAATTTTTGAAAGATTCTCAGAAGAGAAATTTCCAAAAATCTCAAGATCCAATGTGCTTGGATACACTGCGTCATTTAAAAAAGCAGAAGCTCTTCATGACATAAAATTTGTTAATATCAAAAAGTCGCATCTACAATCAGTAATCGACAACTGCGACAGATCACATGGTACAAAAAGAAAAATCAAAGTCTTGTTCAATCAATTATATAAATACGCAATGGAAAATGATTTAACTCAAAAAGATTATTCAAGATTTGTAGAACTACCGAAAAATGATTCCAAAAGCTCACGCAAGCCATTTTCACTCGATGAAATTGAAAAATTATGGGACAATGTCCATCGCTTGGATGATATCGATACTGTTCTCATCATGATATATACTGGATTACGACCTGGTGAGCTTGTAGAGGTGAAAAATAAAAACATCTATCTTGAAGAAAGATATTTCCGTGGTGGTTTTAAAACAGAAGCTGGAACAAACAGAGTGGTTCCTATCCATAAAAAAATACATTCGCTTATTGATGCTCGAATGGATTCGAAAAATGAATACTTAATCGTGAATCAGGATGGAAATAAAATGAGTTACTACACGTATTACCACGAAAGATGGAAGAAAGTTATGGAACAGTTGGAATTGAATCATAAACCGCACGATTGTCGCCATACCTTTGCAACACTCATGGATAATGTTAATGCCAATAAGTTGTCGATTAAGCGTATAATAGGACATGCATCTAAAGATATCACAGACAAAGTCTATACACATAAAGACATAGAACAGCTTCTCATAGCGATTGACAAGCTATGAGAAGCTACTGTTTCTCATTTAAATCTTGTATATTACTCGTATATTACTTGTATATTATGTGTGAATTTTTGCCTGTTTTTAAAACAACGTATATATAGTAAAATCCCCCAGCCATAGGTGGTTGGGGGATTCGTGAAACTTGATTTCTTAACGTTTTGAGAACTGTGGTGCGCGGCGGGCGCTTCGAAGACCGTATTTTTTACGCTCGGTCATGCGTGCGTCACGTGTCAGATAGCCTTCACGCTTAAGGGTTGCGCGATACTCGGGATCTACTTCCAGCAGCGCACGTGCGATACCGTGGCGGATCGCACCGGCCTGACCGGTGAAACCGCCGCCGCTCACGTTAACCAGTACGTCATATGTGCCTTCTGTTTCGGTCGCTTTTAACGGCTGGCTTAAAATAATACGTTGTGTTTCATATGGAAAATAGTCTTCTGCATTGCGTTTGTTAATAACAACACGGCCGGTCCCTGGAACAAGACGGACACGTGCAGTTGATCTTTTACGACGTCCGGTACCGTAATATTGTACTTGTGCCAAATCGAATGACCTCCTTTTGATTACCCGCGAAGTTCGTAAACTTCAGGCTTTTGTGCTTGATGGTTATGCTCAGAACCTCTATATACGTGCAATTTCTTACCCATTTTGCGTCCCAGCGGACCTTTTGGAAGCATGCCTTTAATTGTTGTCTCCAGCATCTGCTCAGGATATTTGGAGCGCATTTCATTTGCAGAACGTGCTTTCAGTCCGCCTGGGTGATTTGAATGACGATAATACATTTTATCTGTCAATTTTTTGCCGGTCAATGCCACTTTTTCAGCATTGATAATGATTACATGGTCACCGGTATCAGCGTGCGGTGTATATGTTGGTTTGTGCTTGCCGCGCAGGATAGCAGCAACTTCACTGGCCAAACGTCCAAGGCGCTTGCCTTCAGCATCTACAACCAACCATTTGCGTTCAATATTATTTTCATTGGCCATGAAAGTTGTACGCATGGTCATTTCCCTCCAATTTCAAGCATTTACTTCAATCGTACGTTTTACTTTTTATATCTCATCACAATTAGTTTCCGGGGCTAATCGTGGTTCAAATAAAAATGCCACAAATCATCATATACCAGAACCGCATGAATGTCAAGCTTTGAGAGGTTTATTCGCAAGTTAACCTGATATTTCCCAAGACACTCGACGTATATTGTTGATGATTGTCATCATTTCCCGGGAAATGATAAAGTGAAACTGCATTCATTGGTTTTCGCTGAAGTAGAGGAACAAAGGCTAAATTCGCAACGTCGTGTTGCAACGCCTTTGTGACCTGCATCATGCACGCCCGAACAGAATCGGGCATTCAGGACCAGTTAGCCGCCGTATTTGGGCGGGTTACTGGCCATTATATGCGATTTGTGTTAAGTTTTTAAAGCTTATAAACGTCCTCATACCGGACATTCCATAAATATAACCCTTGTGGTGGTACTGTGTCCCCAGCAAGCTGCCGGTCTTTTTTATCAAATAATTCATGAATTTCCTCAGGCCGCATTCTTTCCCGGCCCACCTCCAAAAGAGTGCCGACAATGATGCGGGCCATGTTATATAAGAATCCCTGCCCTCTCAGGATAAATTCAATCTGACTTCCGCCCCGGCGGCAGGAAACTTCCATTAGTGTACGAACTCTGGACCCTTTGACACTTGCTTTCGCAGAGGAAAAAGTGGTGAAGTCATGCGTACCTTCGAAATACCGCCCCGCTTCCTGCATTTTACCGATATCGACGTGATAGGGATAATGATAAAGATAATTCCGGTTGAACACGTCCGGTTCTGGTTCATTCCAAATGTAATAACGATATTCCTTTTCCACTACGTCAAACCGGGCATGAAATGAGGCGGGTACCTGTTCTGCTTGATTCACATGTATATCAGGCGGGAGCATTGCATTAAGCGCTCGCTTCCAGTCAGCAGGTGTCAGGTTATAATCTGATTCAAAGTGGACTGCCTGGGCTTTTGCATGAACACCTTTATCGGTCCTGCCTGATGGGTGAACTTGTACATACGCCCCCTTATGGATTTTCGCCAGTGCTTTTTCCAGTTCTCCCTGCACTGTCCGTTCCCGGGGCTGGATCTGTAAGCCCGAAAAATTGGTACCATCATAACTAATGTGACATTTGATCTTAGCCATCATTCCCGGCCCTTTCTAATAATGTCTCGTCAAAAATAATGCTGCTGTCACGATAATAAATAAGATAAATATCATGACGTCACGTTTGTCCAGCTTAAGCTCCCGCAGTTTTGTCCGGCCTTCACCGCCCTGATACCCGCGGGCTTCCATTGCCATTGCCAGTTCCTCTGCCCGTTTAAAGGCACTGACAAACAACGGCACGAGCAATGGCACGACTGCTTTGATTCGTTCTTTCAACGGGCCTGTCCGGAAATCGACGCCACGTGAAGCCTGTGCTTTCGATATTTTATCCGTCTCCTGCATGAGTGTCGGAATAAAGCGCAGTGAAATCGACATCATCAGCGCCAGTTCATGGACAGGAAATTTCACCTTTTTCAGAGGGTGAAGCATATCCTCAACCGCATCGGTTATTTCAATCGGTGTTGTCGTCAATGTCAGCAGTGATGTCACCAATATGAGCAGAAAAAACCTTACGGATATTGCAAAACCTTGAATAAGTGCACCTGAATAAATGTTAAATCCAAATAGATCAAATAACACTGTGCCTTCGTTCGTGACAATCAAATGCAATATAAATGTAAACACGATTAAAAACCAGACGGGTGTCAGCCCTTTTAAAATATAGCGGACGGGTATCCGTGTCGTAAACATGCTCGCCAGTGCAAAAATAATGAGCGCACTATAGCTCAATACTGAATTTGCCAAAAATACGATGAAAACAAAGAAAAAAATGATCGTGATTTTAGTTCTCGGATCCAGTCGATGAACAAGCGATTCACCGGGCACATACTGACCAATGATCAATGCATTATTCATCTGACCCGGCTCCCTTCAGGACTTGCCGGATCTCCCTGGCAAGTTCAGCTTCCGATTGCCGCCGGAAAGGAATCTGCCGGCCGAACTTTTCCGAAAATGCATTAAGAAACTGTACCATCTCGGGTAGGTCAAGCTGAACGTTGTGAAGCGCCTCCCGCTGGGTCAGGACATCTTCCGGTTTTCCTTCCATATACTTGGTCCCATTGTTTAAAATCATCGCATGATCCGCATATTTAACAGCGTCTTCCATACTATGAGTGACTAGGATGGTTGTCAGGTCCTGCCGCTTGTGCAGATCATAAAACATATCCATCATTTCCTGCTGGCCCCTCGGATCTAGCCCTGCCGTCGGTTCGTCCAACACAAGCACTTCCGGTTTTGTCGCCAATACACCGGCAATAGCCACTCTGCGCATCTGTCCGCCGCTCAAATCGAATGGCGAGCGCTCCAGCAACTCTTCCGGAAGCCCCACCTCTTGCGTGATTTCACGGACTCGTTGTTCAACTTCTTCTTCCGGGACATTAAAGTTTTTCGGACCAAATGCGATATCCTTCTTAACGGTTTCTTCAAATAATTGATGTTCCGGATATTGGAAAACAACCCCAACACGATTTCTTAGTGTCTTCATATCTTCGGGTTTTGTATCATTCGTCAATCGGTAATCCCCAATCGTTACTTCCCCTTCACTTGGTCGCACCAGCCCATTCAAATGCTGGATCAAAGTCGATTTGCCGGACCCCGTATGGCCAATAACCGCTGTGAATGTTCCGGATGGGATATGAAACGAGAGATTCGCAATCGCCTTGTGTGCAAAAGGCGTGTTTTTCTGGTAAATATAACTTACATTGTTGAATATGATGTCCATAGTTCCTCCAGCAGCTCTTCGTGATTTAGCGCCTCATGATTAATGGGAATGCCTGCTTTCCGCAGTTCATCCGATAAGGCCGCAACAAACGGGATGTCCAAACCTATATGGCGCAAGTCCGCCTTTTTAGCAAACAGATCCCTTGGTGCTGCTTCATCCCATATCTCGCCCTCATTCATAACAATAACCCGCTCGGCCTGTATGACTTCCTGAAGATCGTGGGTGATGGTGATCAGAGAAAGGTTCCGTTCCTCCTTCACACTTGTCACGGTTTTCATAATGTCTGCTCTGCCTCTGGGATCCAGCATCGCAGTGGCCTCATCCAGAATCAGAACATCCGGAAAAATCGCCAGTACGCTCGCAATCGCGACCCGCTGCTTCTGACCACCGGAAAGTTTGTGCGGCTCTATCAGCCGGTATTCCTGCATTCCAACAGCTGACAACGTTTCTTCAATACGTCTGATCATTTCGTTACGGGCAACACCGCGGTTCTCCATCCCAAAGGCAACATCATCCTGAACGGTTGTACCGACAAACTGATTGTCCGGATTTTGAAAGACCATCCCGACATCTTTTCGGATATCCCAAATTGAATCATTTGTTACTGCACGTCCATTAATGACAATTTCTCCCTGCTGGGGGAAAAGCAGTCCATTCATCAACTTCGCAATCGTTGATTTGCCTGATCCGTTATGACCAATGATAGCAATTGCTTCATTTTCATAGATTTCAAACGAACAGTTTTTCAACACCCAGGGCTGCTCTTCGCCGTACCTGAACGATACATTCCTGAACTCGACTATTTTATTCCGCATTTCCGCTCCCCCTCTTCCCAGCGAATTATAGAAGCCCTTCCCCTGTTGATCCCCGTTCCAGACGCTCGATTTTCTCTCGCATCAAGCCACACCCCTCGCCTGCTCATCTTTCGCTATAAACAAGAACTTGGGATCGAGCAGCTTCATGAGGCGTTCTGCGTCTCCCACTTCAATCAACAACGATGAGTGGGACAAAGGGGCTGACCCCATGTCCCGCAAGTGCAAAAAAAGGGCCTGGATTCACCTCATGGAAGAGATTCTGTCCTGCCCTTAAAGAGGGTGTTCAAAAAGTCCGGTAAAAATGACACGTCGAATAGGAGACCTTCTGCTAAAACCGCCCACGTCCTGTGGCGGGCGCAGAACTCACCACATCCTGTGGAGGCCTGCTGCTCGAAACTGCGCCAAGAAATTCTCGGTCCTTTTTATCCTCCTTTTGAACACACACTTAAAGTATCGCCTGCATTAAACTAGTTCAATGATTGCCATTTTGGCTCCGTCACCCTGACGAGGTCCCAGCTTAAGGACACGTGTGTATCCGCCTTGTCTGTCCTCATAGCGTGCCGCGACGTCATCGAACAATTTTTGAATCACTTTTTCGTCTTCGTTTGCTTCCCGATCATACAAGAAAGCAGCAGCTTGGCGACGTGCGTGAAGATCACCACGTTTGCCAAGTGTAATCATTTTCTCGACGGTTGATTTCAAATCTTTAGCCTTAGCTTCTGTCGTTTCAATACGTTCTTGGATGATCAAATCAGAAGCAAGGTTACGGAGCATTGCCATACGCTGATCCGTTTTACGCCCTAATTTTCTGGCCATGGCGTATCCCTCCCTTTTCACTGAAAGTCTAAAGATGTTTATGATTAATCGTCATCACGCAAGCCTAAACCTAAATCTGCCAGTTTTTCTTTCACTTCTTCGAGCGATTTACGGCCAAGGTTGCGCACTTTCATCATATCTTCTTCGGATTTATTTGATAGTTCCTGAACGGTGTTGATTCCGGCGCGTTTCAAACAGTTATAGGACCTGACAGATAAATCAAGTTCTTCGATAGTCATTTCCATGACTTTTTCTTTTTGGTCCTCTTCTTTTTCAACCATGATTTCTGCATTTTGAGCTTCATCTGTTAAGCCTATAAAAATATTAAGATGTTCATTGAACACTTTTGCTCCTAAAGATACGGCTTCTTCAGGACGGATGCTGCCATCGGTCCATACATCCAATGTCAACTTATCATAGTTTGTAATTTGGCCTACACGGGTGTTTTCCACTTGATACGTTACACGTGATACTGGTGTGAAAATGGAATCAATCGGAATGACACCAATTGGCTGTTCATCATGTTTGTTTGCTTCAGCCGGACGATATCCGCGGCCGCGCTCTGCCGTTATCTTCATATGCAACGAACCATTGCCATTAATTGTTGCAATTGGCAGATCGGGATTCAACACCTCTACATCACTGTCATATGTCAAATCTGCAGCCGTAACGTTTCCTTCACCCTGCACATCGATCTCCAATGTCTTGACATCATCAGAGTAAATCTTCAATGCGAGCTTTTTCAGGTTCAAAATAATGGTTGTCACATCCTCAACAACCCCATCGATTGTTGAGAATTCATGCTGAGCCCCATCGATTTGAACTGATGTAACAGCAGCACCTGGAAGTGAGGATAGCAGGATACGACGCAAGGAGTTTCCTAAAGTAGTACCATATCCACGTTCAAGCGGTTCGACGACGAACTTGCCAAATGTCGCATCATCGGTGATCTCTACCGTTTCTATTCCCGGTTTTTCAATTTCGATCATTCTATAAAACCCTCCTTTAAAACGTCGAAACCCCGGTTAGACAATCCGCAATGTCTAACCGAAATTCCCCAAATAGGCAGTCGGCGTTTCTGCGCTAAAACACTATTTCGTACATGATTGTCTTTGTCTTGCTGTTCAGGTTCACTTAAAAACGCAATAGCCAAATTTTACTTTAAGCTATCATAACCCATTATAGACAAGGTGACAAATTCTATACGGTCAGAAGTTGTTCAGAAAGATCCTCCTTTTGAACACGTACAGTATCATTATACACGACGACGTTTTGGCGGGCGGCAGCCATTATGAGGTACTGGTGTTACATCACGAATCGCTGTAACTTCCAATCCAGCTGCCTGCAATGAACGAATTGCTGCTTCACGGCCGGCTCCAGGACCCTTTACCGTTACTTCCAACGATTTCATACCATGTTCAACTGCATTTTTTGCAGCTGTTTCAGCAGCCATCTGAGCAGCGAATGGTGTTGATTTACGGGAACCTTTAAAGCCAAGTGCACCTGCAGAGCTCCATCCGATCGAATTTCCTTTTACATCCGTAATGGTTACAATCGTGTTATTAAATGTCGAACGGATATGTGCTACACCCGTGTCAACATTCTTTTTCACACGGCGCTTGCGTGTTGTCGTTTGTTTGCGTGCCATAGATGTTTACCCTCCTTTACATTAATTTCTCTTGTTGGCCATTGTACGACGCGGACCTTTACGGGTACGTGAGTTGTTTTTCGTTTTCTGACCGCGTAATGGCAGCCCGCGGCGGTGTCTCATTCCTCTGTAAGATCCGATTTCAATCAGACGCTTAATGTTAAGAGATGTTTCACGACGGAGATCACCTTCAACAGAATAGTTGCCAATTGCTTTACGAATACTGCTTAATTCATCCTCTGTCAGGTCGCGTACACGCGTATCTTCGGAAACACCTGCTTCTTTAAGGATTTCTTGAGCAGTGCTTTTGCCAACCCCATGGATATAGGTTAGTGAAATGACTACACGTTTATCACGTGGAATATCTATACCTGCAATACGTGCCATAAGTTTTTCAGCACCTCCTTATTGATTAGCCTTGTTTTTGCTTGTGTTTTGGATTATCGCAAATAACCATTAATTTACCTTTACGTTTAATAATTTTGCATTTTTCACAAATTGGTTTTACAGATGCTCTGACTTTCATCATCTTTACCTCCTTTTATATCGGAGCTCGTCGTAAGTCTATTTATAACGGTACGTAATTCGTCCCTTGGTTAAATCATATGGCGAAAGTTCTACCGTTACTTTATCACCGGGTAAAATGCGGATGAAATGCATACGGATTTTGCCGGAAACATGAGCCAGTACTGTATGACCATTTTCCAGTTCCACATTGAACATCGCATTCGGCAATGTTTCGGTTACGGTACCTTCCACTTCAATAACATCGTCTTTAGCCATCGTGTTGATCTCCCTTCTTCAAATCAGTCACAACTTCATTGATAAATTTCGTTATGGCAAACCGTAATTTGCCATTTGTGACACGACCAGTTTCTAGAAGGCTGTTTTGGACTTCCGGAGATATAAAATCCATCACTTCAATATGCTGCAGATTCTTTTTCTTCGGCCGATCATATTTGCGTTTTTCACCATCTGCCAGCAAAACATACCGGTCATCGATCAGTTTTAGCACAACTGCGTATTGACCTGCTTCACGTCCCTGCAGAATACGAACAACTTGACCTACTCGCGGAATCGAATCAGCGTTCAACAACGATCACCTTCACTTGGGCTTATATTTAAAACAAGCGTCATCCGATAACATGGCTTTCGTCAGTTCCATCACTGATAAATCAGATAGCTACACAACGTCGTCAATACCTCACGACTCATTATACTGATTTGTGTGCCTGATTGCATCCATAGGCAATTATCCGATGAATTTATTTTTCGATTGCTGACTGAATATCCTCAAATACGTGATCAATTTTCTGGTCACCGTCAATTGTAACAAGACATCCTTTATTGTGATAGAAATCCAACAACGGCTTTATCTGTTCAATGTTCACTTCCAGACGGTTTTTCACGGTTTCAGCCTGATCATCTTCGCGCTGTATCAATCTGGAGCCATCATTGTCACATACTCCCTCTTTTTGAGGCGGATTATACATAACATGATAAGTTGCTCCGCACGTTGGACAAATTCTGCGACCCGCGAGACGCTCCACTAAATTTTCCTTCGGGACATCTACATGCAGGACGTAATCAATCGATTCGTCCATTTCTTTTAATAGTGATTGTAAGCTTTCCGCCTGTGCAACAGTTCTTGGAAATCCATCCAATAGGAAGCCGTCTTTGCAGTCATCCTTGCCCAAGCGATCTTTTACGATGCCTATTGTCACGTCATCTGGAACAAGTGCTCCTTGATCCATATATTCTTTAGCCTTCTGACCCAGTTCAGTTCCTTCTTTAATTGCTAACCGGAACATATCTCCTGTTGAGATATGAGGGATGTTATATCGTTCATTTATTTTTTCCGCCTGTGTGCCTTTACCAGCACCCGGCAGACCCATCAAGATTAAATTCAACAATTTTCCCCTCGCTCTCATTGGCAGCTTGCTTTACTTAATGAAACCTGTATAATGCCGCTTCACTAACTGACTTTCCAACTGTTTCATCGTCTGAAGGGCAACGCCTACAACGATCAGTAAACTTGTGCCGCCGATTTGTACTGCTTGAGGCAGATTTGCCAGGCCACTTAAAATGATTGGCAAAACAGAAACCGCGGCCAAAAAGATGGAGCCTACAAATGTCAGTCGATACATAACACGTGTCAGATAGGTTTCTGTATTTCTGCCAGGCCGAATGCCCGGTATATATCCGCCTTGTTTTTGCAGGTTTTCCGCCATTTGTTCAGGATTAACTTGAACAAAGGTGTAGAAATACGTAAACGCAATAATCAAAGCAACATAAATGACCATTCCAATTGGCTGGGTGTAATCAAATATCGATTCGACAGTTGCTGCAATTTCATTTCCTTCAAAAAGTCCTGCAACAGTCCGTGGTGCAATGATAAAAGCAATGGCAAAAATTACCGGAATAACGCCTGCTGCATTTACTTTTAGCGGCAGGTGTGTTGAGTGACCGCCGACAGGCGACCGATTCACAAGCTTTTTGGCATATTGAATGGGTATTTTACGCAGTGCCTGCTGGATAAAAATAACCCCAACCGTAACTGCCACCACTACCAATGCTATTAAGGCAACAATGACAATATTAATGAACAATTCATCCCCGGCATCAACGAAGTATTGGCTGTATAATTGATTCACGCCATTCGGAATGGCTGCAACAATACCAGCGAAAATGAGAATCGAAATGCCATTGCCGACACCATTTGCCGTGATTTGTTCACCAAGCCACATCAGGAATGTTGTTCCGCTCGTCAATACGATAGCAATAATCAAAAACTTCCATATACTTGGATCACTTATCAGCATTCCTCCGGCCATTGCATTGAAACCGATTGACATGGCGATCGCCTGGATAAATGCAAGGGCAACCGTTCCATAGCGCGTAACCTGTGCGATCTTTTTGCGCCCCATTTCGCCTTGCTTTTTCCACTCAGTAAACTTTGGCACAACATCCATCTGCAGTAATTGCATGATAATGGCTGCTGTAATGTAGGGCATAATCCCCATTGCAAAAATGGAGAAGTTCTGCAATGCCCCGCCGCCAAAAGTATTCAAAAAGCCGAAAACATTTTGCTGGTTCATAAAATCAATAGCCTCTTTATTTGTATAAGGCACTGGAATAAATGTACCAAGACGGAAAACAATCAGCATGAGCAGTGTGAATATAATTTTCCGCCTGATATCACCTACCCGCATTAAATTGGAGATTGTACGGAACATTAAACCACCTCTGTTTTACCGCCCGCTGCCTCAATTGCTTCTTTGGCTGAAGCTGAGAACTGATGAGCTTTTACTGTGAATTTCTTTTCAACATTTCCTTTTCCGAGCACTTTAATGCCGGATTTTGGTTTGCTGACGACACCTTCTTCAAGTAATAGCTCTGGTGTGATTTCCGTGCCCTCTTCAAAACGATTTAAAGCATCCAGGTTTACGATGGCAAATTCTTTACGATGAACATTCGTGAAACCACGTTTCGGCAAACGCTGGAACAGTGGCATTTGTCCACCTTCAAAACCTGGGCGTGTACTGCTGCCTGAACGTGCTTTTTGCCCTTTATGTCCTCGCCCGGAAGTTTTTCCATTTCCGGATGCCATGCCGCGCCCAACGCGATTACGTTTTTTACGGCTTCCTTCTGATGACTTTAATTCATGAAGTTTCATGTGTGCACCTCCTCTTACGCTTTATGATGATTACACTTCTTTAACTGTTACAAGATGCGATACTTTATCAATCATACCACGTACGGCCGGTGTGTCTTCACGTACGACGGATTGACGGATTTTTTTTAGGCCCAGTGATTGAACAGTCTGGCGCTGTCCTTCCTTTTGGCCGATAACACTGCGCGTGAGGGTGATCTCTAATTGTTTAGACATAGTATTTCCCTCCTTATCCTAACAGTTCTTCGACAGATTTGCCGCGTAGTTTAGCCACATTTTCTGCGGTCTTCAAATTTGTCAGTCCATTTAATGTTGCGCGGATCATGTTGATTGGTGTATTGGAACCGAGTGATTTTGTCAGGATATCGCCAACACCTGCTAGCTCTAGGATAGCACGTACAGGCCCGCCGGAGATAACACCCGTACCTTCTGCAGCTGGTTTCATCAATACATTCCCTGAACCATACTGTCCATGGATCTCATGTGGAATTGTTGTTCCAACCATTGGTACCTCAATCAGGTTCTTCTTCGCATCGTCGACTGCTTTTTTAATAGCTTCCGGTACCTCTTTAGCCTTTCCAGTCCCAAAACCTACATGACCATTTTTATCGCCAACGACAACCAATGCGGCAAAACGGAAATTCCGTCCGCCCTTTACAACTTTCGCAACGCGGTTAATTGCAACAACGCGTTCTTCAAGATCTAATTTGCTTGGATCAATACTTGAAACCATTCATGTCCCTCCTTTATTTCTCGATTAAAATTCCAGACCAGCCTCGCGAGCGGCGTCTGCCAATGCTTTGACACGTCCATGATAAAGGTATCCTCCACGATCAAATATAACGGATTTATAACCTTTATCCTGAGCGCGTTTTGCAACCAGTGTACCGACTTGTTCAGCTGCTTCCACATTGCCGGTTGCTTCCAGGCTCAATTCATTATCATTGGTGGAAGCACTTGCCACTGTCGTGCCGGTAGTATCATCGATTAACTGTGCATAGATGTGTTTATTTGAACGATATACATTCAGACGCGGGCGTTCCGGTGTCCCAAATACACTCTTGCGAACACGTGCATGTCTGTTTTTGCGCAGATCATTTTTGTCAGGTTTTGTGATCATTCAGGCCACTCCTTTCTGCTCCCTAGCTAGACTTACTTAGCTGTTTTACCTTCTTTAAGGCGTACTTGTTCGCCTTCATAGCGAATCCCTTTTCCTTTATACGGTTCCGGTGGTCTGATTGCCCGGATATTCGCTGCGACGCCGCCAACCAATTCTTTATCAATTCCTTTGACAGTCACCTTTGTATTTTGCGGAACGTCGATCTCGATGCCATCGATTGGTTCAATTTCAACCGGGTGTGAGTAGCCGGCGTTGACAACTACTTTGTTGCCTTGCTTTTGGGCTCGATACCCAACCCCCGTGATTTCAAGTGATTTCTCGAAGCCTTTATGAACACCTTCAATCATGTTGGCAATTAAGCTGCGTGTTGTTCCGTGCAATGACCGATGCTTCTTGCTTTCAGTTGGACGTTCAACAGTCAGCACATTGTCTTCAATCACAATTTTCATGTCAGGATGAACGTTCCTGGTCAGTTCACCTTTTGGACCTTTTACGGTTACGTTATTTCCATCAAGTTTTACGTCTACACCCTCTGGAATTTCAACTGGTTTCAGTCCGATACGGGACATTCCGTACACCTCCTGTCTTAAAAAATATGAATTACCAAACGTATGCCAGTACTTCCCCGCCAACAGCCTGTTTCCGTGCTTCTTTGTCGGAAAGTACGCCATTCGATGTTGATACGATCGCGATACCTAAACCATTGAGTACCCGAGGCACTTCTTCTGCCTTTGCATAAACACGCAACCCAGGCTTACTGATGCGTTTGAGGCCAGTGATGACCCGTTCGTCATTCGCACCATATTTCAGGAATATACGCAGAATACCCTGTTTGTTATCTTCAATGAATTCATAATCACGTACAAATCCTTCACGTTTCAGGATATCAGCGATTTCCCTTTTTAATTTGGAAGCCGGAAGCTCTAATTTTTCATGACGTACCATGTTGGCATTTCGTATACGTGTCAGCATATCTGCAATTGGGTCTGTCATAACCATTACTACATTACCTCCTTCCCGAATCGGGTTTTACCAGCTTGCTTTTTTAACGCCGGGAATTTGACCTTTATAGGCCAATTCACGGAAACAAATACGGCACAGTTTAAATTTGCGGATGACGGAATGTGGACGGCCACAGCGTTGGCACCGTGTATATTCACGCACTTTAAACTTTTGCGGTTTCTTTTGTTTCGCAATCATTGATTTTTTAGCCAAAATATTCCCTCCTTGTTTATTTCTGGAAAGGCATGCCAAGTTGAGTCAATAATTCACGTGCTTCTTCATCGGTGTTAGAAGTGGTTACGATAACAATATCCATACCACGCACTTTACTTACCTTATCGTAGTTGATTTCCGGGAAAATCAGTTGTTCCTTAATGCCTAATGTGTAGTTGCCGCGGCCATCAAACGCTTTTTTGGAAATACCGCGGAAGTCACGCACACGTGGAAGTGCTACGGCGATAAGCTTTTGCAAAAACTCATACATGCGATCGCCTCTAAGTGTCACTTTCGCTCCAATAGGCATTCCCTCGCGCAGACGGAATCCGGCAATGGATTTTTTGGCGCGGGTAACCACTGGCTTTTGTCCGGAAATCAATGCGAGCTCCTCAACTGCATTGTCCAGTGCCTTTGAGTTTTGTACGGCATCGCCGACACCCATATTAATGACGATTTTTTCAATGTTCGGTACTTGCATGACAGAATCATAGTTAAATTTATTCATCAAAGATGGCAGTATCTCATCCCGATATTGTTGTTTCAATTCATTCATCACGAGCGCCCTCCTTTCGCCTGCGTACTATTTATCGATTGCTTCTCCGGATTTTTTAGCAATACGGACTTTCTTGCCATCACGATCCTCATAACCGACACGCGTTGGTTCACCGGATTTTGGATCGATCGGCATGACGTTGGAAACATGAATGGCCGCTTCCTGGTTCAGAATGCCGCCTTGTGGGTTATCCTGTGAAGGCTTGGCGTGTTTTTTAATCATATTGATGCCTTCGACTAATACACGTTCTTTCTTTGGATAAACTTCCAGAATTGTTCCCTCTTTACCGCGGTCTTTACCGGCTATTACTTTCACTTTGTCACCTTTTTTGACATGCATATTCTGCGCACCTCCTTGACAAGGCTTTTCATACTCTTTATAAAACTTCCGGTGCTAGAGATACGATTTTCATGAATTTGGCATCCCGTAATTCACGTGCAACCGGCCCAAAAATACGCGTTCCTCGTGGACCTTTATCATCACGGACAATGACGGCAGCATTTTCATCAAAACGAATATAAGATCCGTCATTACGGCGTACACCGGATTTCGAACGAACAATAACAGCTTTCACGACGTCACCTTTTTTGACAACGCCTCCCGGTGTTGCATGTTTAACGGTACAAACAACAACATCACCGATATTGGCGGTCTTGCGTCCGGATCCGCCTAATACTTTGATCGCTTTTACTTCACGAGCGCCAGAGTTATCTGCAATTTTTAAATTCGTTTCTTGCTGAATCATACGGTTGAGACCTCCCTTCGGATAACTTCCGAGCGAACTTTAATTATATGATGACCGCTTCTTCAACGATTTCAACCAGACGGAAACGCTTAGTAGCTGATAGCGGACGTGTTTCCATGATTTTTACAACGTCGCCAACTTTAGCCTGGTTATTTTCATCATGCGTCTTAAATTTCTTGGAGTATTTGACACGCTTGCCATACAGCTTGTGAAACTTATACGTCTCAACTACTACCGTGATGGTCTTATCCATTTTATCCGATACAACACGCCCTGTGTACACTTTACGATTGTTGCGTTCACTCATTTTGGTGTTAACCTCCTCTCAGGTTAATTATTGACACTTAGTTCACGTTCGCGTACGACCGTTTTCATCCGGGCAATGGATTTTTTCACTTCACTAATCCGTGCAGTGTTTTCCAATTGGCCGGTTGCTAATTGAAAGCGTAGATTGAATAGTTCTTCCTTTAACGATTTGACTTTTTGTTCAATTTCGGCAGTGGTTAAATCTCTAATCTCATTAGCTTTCATTTGGTTCACCACCAATATCTTCACGTTTAACGAATTTGGTCTTAATCGGCAGTTTATGGGAAGCAAGCCGTAACGCTTCTCGTGCCACTTCTTCCGGTACACCTGCGATTTCAAACATGATTTTTCCTGGTTTGACAACTGCTACCCAGCCTTCCGGGGCACCTTTGCCGGAACCCATACGGACTTCAAGGGGTTTTGCAGTATATGGTTTGTCAGGAAATATTTTAATCCAAACTTTACCGCCACGTTTCATGTAGCGTGTCATGGCAATACGTGCCGCTTCAATTTGGCGGCTTGTAATCCAAGTTGGTTCAACAGCTTGCAGACCATATTCACCAAAAGCTACGGTCGTGCCGCCTTTTGCTTGGCCTTTCATACGGCCGCGGTGTTCTTTACGATATTTCACACGTTTAGGCATTAACATAATGCATGTCCCCCTTCCTTAATTTTCATTTTTCGTTGGAAGGACTTCGCCGCGATAAATCCACACTTTGACACCCAATTTACCGTAAGTGGTGTCTGCTTCTGCTGTACCGAAGTCAATGTCAGCACGCAGTGTGTGCAACGGAACGGTTCCTTCACTGTAATGTTCCTTACGGGCAATGTCAGCACCGCCCAAACGTCCGGAAACTTGCGTTCTGATTCCTTTTGCGCCTGCGCGCATAACACGTTGGATCGATTGTTTTTGCGCACGGCGGAACGAAATACGATTTTCCAATTGACGGGCAATGTTTTCAGCAACCAATGTTGCATCCAAGTCTACTTTTTTGATTTCTACAATATTGATGTGAACCCGTTTGCCTGTCAGACTGTTTAATGATTTTCTCAGTGCTTCAACTTCGGAGCCGCCTTTTCCGATCACCATTCCCGGTTTGCCGGTATGGATCGTAATATTGACACGGTTGGCCGCACGTTCAATATCAATTTGTGAAACAGCCGCTGTTTTCAGACGGTTTTCCAGGTATTCTCTGATTTTAATATCTTCATGCAATAAGTCTGCATAGTCATTGCCGGCATACCATTTCGATTCCCAGTCACGGATGACGCCGACACGAAGACCGTTAGGATTTACTTTTTGACCCACTGACTATCCCTCCTCTTTTTCTGATACCACGATGGTCACGTGGCTGGTACGTTTATTGATTTGGCTTGCACGTCCTTGTGCTCTTGGACGGAAACGTTTCAATGTCACACCTTCATCGACAAATGCTTCGGAAATGATCAGATTGTCCGGTTCCATTTCATAGTTGTGTTCGGCATTCGCAACAGCAGAATTCAAAACCTTTTCGACAACCGGTGAAGCACCACGCTGAGTATGACGCAGAATGGCAATTGCTTCACCGACTTCTTTTCCTCGAATCAAATCTATGACTACACGAACTTTACGAGGAGCGATACGAACAGATTTGGCTACGGCTTTTGCTTGCATGTAGAGTGCCTCCTCTCATTAGCGTTTTGTTTTCCTGTCATCACCGGCATGCCCTTTAAACGTACGAGTTGGGGCGAATTCACCCAATTTATGGCCGACCATATCTTCTGTTACATAGACTGGAACGTGTTTACGCCCATCATAAACAGCAATCGTATGCCCGACAAAATCAGGGAAAATCGTCGAACGGCGTGACCAGGTTTTAATAACTTGCTTTTTATTGGATTCATTCAAACTCTCAACTTTTTTCATGAGATGGTCATCTGCAAAAGGTCCTTTTTTTAAACTGCGACCCATGGATAAACCTCCTTTCGCAATTGAACGACGGTTTTTATCATCCGTCGATGTATACGCTTATTTTTTACGCTCGCGAACAATATACTTATCTGATGGCTTATTGCGCTGACGCGTCTTATAACCGATTGTCGGCTGACCCCAAGGTGATACAGGTGATTTAAGACCGATAGGAGAACGTCCTTCACCACCACCATGAGGGTGATCGTCAGGGTTCATAACAGAACCGCGGACTGCAGGGCGTTTGCCTAACCAGCGTGAGCGTCCTGCTTTACCTACACGGACCAGTTCATTCTCGAGGTTGCCGACTTGCCCGATAGTAGCACGGCATTCCGATAGTATTAAGCGAACTTCACCTGATGCCAGACGTACAAGTGAGTATTTGCCTTCACGACCAAGAACCTGTGCATCGGCACCGGCTGAACGTACCAGCTGACCGCCGCGTCCTGGCTTCAGTTCTACATTATGAACAATTGTACCCACAGGGATATCTTTTAGTTTCAATGCGTTTCCCAGCTTGATGTCGGCGTTTTCGCCCGCTACAATCTGTTGGCCTGTTTTCAAGCCTTTAGGAGCTAGAATATAACGTTTTTCTCCGTCGGCATAATGGATTAATGCAATATTGGCTGAACGGTTTGGATCATATTCGATCGTAGCAACGCGTCCGGGTATGCCATCTTTGTCGCGTTTAAAGTCAATAATGCGGTATTGACGCTTATGGCCGCCGCCTTGATGACGAACTGTCATTCTACCTTGGTTGTTACGTCCGCCACGTTTATACAGTGGGCTCAACAAGGATTTTTCCGGTTGATCTGTTGTAATTTCCGCAAAATCTGATGCTGACATATTACGTTTACCGTTTGACGTTGGTTGAAATTTTTTGATCGCCATCGTTTTCCCTCCTTCACATTCTAATTAATTAGCCTTCAAAGAAGTCGAGTTCTTTACTGTCCTCAGAAAGCTGCACAATCGCTTTTTTACGATTTGGACGAAAACCGCCGTAACGGCCCATCCGCTTGAATTTACCTTTGAGATTCATGGTGTTGACGCGTTCCACTCTGACGTCAAAGACAAGTTCGACAGCGTCTTTGATTTCTGTCTTATTCGCCTTTGGATTTACTTCAAACGTATATTTCTTTTCCGCCATCAGATCGGCAGAATGTTCTGTAATGACGGGGCGCTTTATAATATCACGTGGGTCTTTCATTGTGCAAGCACCTCCCCTGCTTTTTCAGCTGCATCCTTGGTGATGATCAGCTTGTCATGCGTCATCAAGTCTAACACATTCACTTCGTCCAGTGTCAGCACATGCGCATTTGGAAGATTGTTGGCTGAACGGGTGACATTTTCATCTTTATCAGCTGTTACAATCAGGGCTTTTGTATCAACATTCAATGCATTAAGCATTTTAACAACTTCTTTTGTTTTTGGAGCATCGATTGCAATGTCTTCCAAAACAACGAGATTATCTTCTTCCACTTTAGAAGAGAAAGCAGATTTCAACGCTAAACGACGAACCTTTTTTGGCAGCTTGTAACTGTAGCTGCGTGGTGTCGGGCCAAAAGCAGTTCCGCCGCCTACCCATTGCGGTGCACGGATGGAACCTTGACGGGCACGGCCTGTGCCTTTTTGGCGCCATGGTTTGCGTCCTCCGCCTCTTACTTCTGAACGGTTTTTCACATCATGAGTACCCTGACGCGTTGACGCACGCTGCATCAGAACAGCTTCATGCAATACATGTGTATTAGGCTCAATACCGAAAACTGCGTCATTCAATTCTACGTCTCCGGCTTGAGATCCGTCTTGTTTTAATAGTGCTACTTTAGGCATGACATATCCTCCCTTCGTGTGTATGATTAATTAGCCTTTACTGCACTCGTTATTTTCACGAATGATTTTTTTGCACCAGGAATATTTCCTTTGATTAAAAGCAAATTGCGTTCTGTATCAACTTTAACGACTTCAAGGTTTTGGATGGTAACCTGTTTACCGCCCATTTGACCAGGCAGTTTTTTACCTTTGAAAACGTGCATTGAGTTAATATCACCCAATGTACCAGGTCCTCTGTGATAGTGTGAGCCGTGTGTTTCCGGTCCACGCCGCTGGCCATGACGTTTGATGGCCCCTTGGAAACCTTTCCCTTTCGTCGTGCCTGTTACATCAATTTTGTCACCGACCTCAAAAGTATCAACACCAATTTCCTGACCAACTTCATATTCATCAGGGTTTGCGTTACGGATTTCACGAACGTAGCGCTTAGGGGTTGTGTTTGCTTTTTCAGCATGACCTTTTTCCGCTTTGTTTGAACGTGATTCCTTTTTATCGGCAAAACCGAGCTGCACTGCTTCGTAGCCATCGTTCTCTGCTGTTCTTTTCTGCAAAACGACGTTAGGCTCAGCTTGAATGACAGTTACCGGCGTCAGTTCACCCTCTTCTGAAAAGAGTTGTGTCATGCCGATTTTGCGACCTAAGATTCCTTTCGTCATCCGTTACACCTCCTATAATAATCAATCGTTTATAATTTGATCTCAATATCAACACCGGACGGCAAGTCAAGACGCATTAGTGAGTCGACTGTTTGCGGTGTTGGATTCACAATGTCGATTAAACGTTTATGAGTACGCATTTCAAACTGTTCACGGGCATCTTTAAATTTGTGTGTCGCACGCAATACCGTGTAAACAGATTTTTCTGTAGGCAATGGTATTGGTCCGGAAACATTAGCGCCGGAACGTTTTGCTGTATCTACAATTTTTTCGGATGACTGGTCTAAAATGCGATGATCATACGCTTTTAACCGAATTCTGATCTTTTCTTTTGCCATTATTTTCCCTCCTTTTCGCTCATTTTAAATGAAGCTGCTCCATGAAAATTTCTTGATGACACCGCCATGGCAAAGGGGCCGGGTGTATCAACAACCTTTCACTTCATCGCTTTTTTGGCCAACATTAACAGTGTACAAAAGATACATGTCCAATGCAACCTTTGAGTATATAATTAATAGATTGCACATCTATGTATTATACAAACTCTTTCCCATGATTGCAAGGGATGTAAGCAATTTTTTACCGTAAATTTAATGGTTCTTTATAGATGAAAAAGGAAAACAGGCAGCATTTGTGTGCTGCCTGTTTGAAATCCGGATCCGGTAAATTGTTTGGAAAATCTTTTTTATTCCTGAATGTTTGTTACAACGCCTGATCCAACAGTACGGCCGCCTTCACGGATGGAGAAGCGGGTACCATCTTCAATGGCGATTGGTGAAATCAGTTCAACTTCCATTTCAACGTTGTCACCAGGCATAACCATTTCGACACCTTCTGGAAGTGTGATAACGCCTGTTACGTCGGTCGTACGGAAGTAGAACTGCGGACGGTAGTTAGCAAAGAATGGTGTGTGGCGTCCGCCTTCGTCTTTAGACAATACATAAACTTCTGCTTTAAATTTTGTATGTGGTGTAATTGAACCTGGCTTTGCCAACACTTGACCACGGTTGATTTCATCACGGGAAACACCGCGAAGCAATGCACCAATATTGTCACCTGCTTCAGCATAGTCAAGCAACTTACGGAACATTTCCACACCTGTAACAGTCGTTTTGCTCAAGTCTTCAGCAAGGCCGACAATTTCAACTTCGTCACCAACTTTTACTGTTCCGCGCTCAACACGGCCTGTTGCAACCGTACCACGGCCTGTAATGGAGAATACGTCCTCAACAGGCATCATGAATGGCTTGTCATGGTCGCGCTCAGGAGTTGGAATGTATTCATCGATTGCATCCATCAATTCATAGATTTTTTCTTCATATTCTGAGTCACCTTCAAGTGCTTTCAGAGCTGAACCTTTAACAACTGGAATGTCGTCTCCAGGGAAGTCATATTCAGTCAATAGGTCACGAACTTCCATTTCAACGAGTTCCAGAAGTTCTTCGTCGTCAACCATGTCAACTTTGTTAAGGAAGACAACAATTGCCGGAACACCAACGTTTTTTGAAAGCAGGATGTGTTCACGTGTTTGCGGCATTGGACCGTCAGCAGCGGATACTACCAGAATAGCACCATCCATTTGTGCCGCACCGGTGATCATGTTTTTAACATAGTCAGCGTGTCCGGGGCAGTCAACGTGCGCATAGTGACGCGTGTCAGTTTCATACTCAACGTGTGAAGTTGCGATTGTAATGCCACGTTCTTTTTCTTCCGGAGCAACGTCAATTTGGTCATATGCCATTGCAGTACCCTTACCGGATTTTTTATGCAATGTCGTCGTGATAGCGGCAGTTAAAGTCGTTTTACCATGGTCAACGTGTCCGATTGTACCAATATTTACGTGACTTTTCGAGCGGTCAAATTTTTCTTTAGACATGTATAGTTCCTCCTTTAAATAAATAAATGAATTTTTTATTTATTGACAGCCGCGGATAAACCGTCAAGGCTTATCCTTAGCCTTCAATAAAAGTTATACGTTAGATTAAGCAAAAAATCAATTATTCGCCTGCATTTTTCTTAATAATTTCTTCAGAGATGCTCTTAGGCACTTCTTCATAGTGATCAAAGTGCATCGTGAATGTTCCGCGTCCTTGGGTGTTGGATCTTAATGATGTTGCGTAGCCGAACATTTCAGCCAACGGTACAAAAGCTCTCACAACTTGTGCAGGCCCGCGTGGTTCCATTCCTTCCACACGTCCGCGGCGTGAGGTTACATCACCCATAATATCACCCATGTACTCTTCAGGAACAACAATTTCGACTTTCATCATTGGTTCAAGCAAAACTGGCTTGCATTTAGCTTTAGCTTCTCTGAGCGCCATTGATCCGGCAATTTTGAAGGCCATTTCGTTCGAGTCAACATCATGGTAGCTTCCGTCAAACAGCGTTGCCTTAACATCAATAAGCGGGTAACCTGCTAACACGCCATTTTCCATGGACTCTTGAATACCTGCATCAACGGATGGGATGTATTCACGCGGTACAACACCACCGACGATTTTATTTTCGAATTCATAGCCTGCACCTTCATCATTTGGTTCAAATTTAACCCAAACATGTCCATACTGTCCACGGCCACCGGATTGACGAATGAATTTCCCTTCAACCTCTGCAGATTCGCGGAAGGTTTCACGGTAGGCTACTTGTGGTGCACCAACCTGTGCTTCAACTTTAAATTCAGTTTTTAGGCGGTTAACGATAACATCCAGATGCAATTCACCCATACCAGAGATAATCGTCTGACCGGTTTCTTCATCTGTTTCCGTCTTAAATGTAGGGTCTTCTTCTGCGAGTTTACCCAATGCAACAGCCATCTTATCCTGGTCGGCCTTTGTTTTAGGCTCAATGGCAACCGATATAACCGGCTCAGGGAAATCCATGGATTCAAGAACGACAAGATCCTTTTCATCACAAAGCGTATCCCCTGTTGATGTGTCCTTAAGACCTACACCCGCTGCAATCTCACCGGCATAAACTGTTTTAATTTCCTGCCGGGAGTTGGCGTGCATCTGCAGGATACGTCCCACACGTTCACGCTTATCTTTAACAGAGTTCCGAACATATGACCCGGAATCCAATGTACCTGAGTAAACTCGGAAAAATGTCAGTTTACCGACGTACGGATCTGTCATCACCTTAAATGCAAGTGCTGAGAAAGGTGCGTTATCATCAGACGGACGTGTTGTCTCTTCTTCCGTACCTGGGACGAACCCTTCAATCGGTGGTACGTCTGTTGGAGCTGGAAGATAGTCGATAACACCGTCCAATACTAATTGAACACCTTTGTTTTTAAATGCTGAACCACAGTATACAGGATAAAATTCAACATTCAATGTTGCTGTGCGGATTGCTTTTTTAAGGTCTTCATTGGAAATCTCTTCACCTTCAAGATATTGCATCATGAGGTCTTCATCAACTTCCGCTACAGCTTCGATTAATTCGCCACGTAATTCTTCAGCTTTTTCCTTATATTCATCAGGAATTTCACGAGCCTCCGCACGTGTTCCCAATTCATCCTCGTAATAATATGCCTGCATCGTGATCAGGTCAATAATACCTTCAAAATTATCTTCAGCACCGATTGGCAGTTGAACGGCATGCGCGTTGGCACCCAGGCGTTCCTTCAATGTATTGGTTGCATACAGGAAGTCTGCACCAACTTTATCCATCTTGTTAACGAAGACGATCCTTGGTACACCATATGTTGTCGCCTGACGCCATACAGTTTCTGTCTGTGGCTCCACGCCTGATTGAGCATCCAGAACTGTCACCGCACCGTCAAGGACACGCAAAGAACGTTCAACTTCAACTGTGAAATCCACGTGTCCCGGTGTATCAATAATGTTTATACGGTGATTTTTCCATTGGGCAGTGGTGGCAGCAGATGTGATCGTGATACCACGGTCTTGTTCCTGCTCCATCCAGTCCATCTGGGATGCACCTTCATGGGTTTCACCAATTTTGTGAATACGTCCTGTATAGAAAAGAATACGCTCAGTAGTAGTGGTTTTACCTGCATCAATGTGTGCCATAATACCAATATTACGCGTCTTTTCCAAGGAGAACTCTCTGGCCATGTATTCTTCTCCTTTCTCTTGAAAGCTTTATTTCGCTTTAATTACCAGCGATAGTGGGCAAAAGCTTTATTTGCCTCTGCCATTTTGTGTAATTCTTCGCGTCTTCTAACCGATGCCCCAGTGTTGTTCGAAGCATCCAGAACTTCATTGGCAAGGCGCTCTTCCATTGTTTTTTCTCCACGGAGACGTGCATAGTTGACAATGTAGCGCAAACCTAATGCCTGACGGCGCTCTGGACGCACTTCCATCGGCACCTGGTAGTTCGAGCCACCTACTCGGCGTGCGCGGACTTCCAGAACTGGCATAACATTTTTCATCGCTTGTTCAAAAACCTCCATTGGTTCCTGGCCGCTTCGTTCTTTAACAAGTTCAAATGCGTTATAGAGGATTTTTTGTGCTTTTCCCCGTTTACCGTCAATCATGATCTGATTGATTAAGCGCGTCACCAATTTTGAATTGTAAAGCGGATCCGGCAGAACATCGCGTTTAGGTACTGGTCCTTTACGTGGCATGTGTCCCCCTCCTTTCCCTGAATCTGTCACACAACTATATTATTTTTTACCTTTTGGTTTTTTAGTGCCATATTTTGACCGGCCTTGTGCACGACCCTCAACACCTGCAGTGTCAAGCGCACCGCGCACAATATGATAACGAACACCTGGCAGGTCTTTTACACGGCCGCCACGAAGCAGCACAACACTGTGTTCCTGCAGATTGTGTCCAATTCCGGGAATGTATGCCGTCACTTCCATGTTGTTTGACAAACGAACACGTGCATACTTCCGCAGTGCAGAGTTCGGCTTCTTAGGTGTCAATGTGCCAACACGTGTGCAAACGCCACGTTTTTGTGGTGCATTTTGAGCCGTGAATTGTTTTTTAAAGCTGTTATAGCCTCTATTCAGTGCAGGTGAGTCATACTTTTTAGGTTTATTCACACGACCTTTGCGTACCAGTTGATTAATTGTAGGCATGCCATCTTCCTCCTCTCTAATTTCATAAAATAATTTGATACACGGATAGCCACCCATTGCAGCTTTTGTAATTCCACATATCCAGGTGGTTCATTTTTTCGCAAAAAAACAAAGTTTCGCGAGATAATCGCCAAAACCTTTATTGTTTTACTGCAACAGCTGATGCACCGACATCAATACCGCAAGCAGCTCCAAGCTTTTGCATGGAATCTACACGATGGCAAGGAACACTTCTCTCCTGAGCCAAACGTTCCACCTGCTGTGTGATCCGCCGGTCGGCATCGTCAGCAATAAACACTTCACTTACAGCACCACGTTTGATTGCTTTAAGTGTTTGTTTCGTTCCGATTATCAATTTTGATCGAAACTGGGTCACTTTTTCATAAGACATCCGCATATCCTCCAAAGTAACAAGTATAATCGGAAGCACCCTGGATATATTACCATGCCTGATGGGTATTGTCAACGATATTTCAGAGGATGTTCAAAAAGTCCGGTAACAATGACACATCGAATAGAGGACCTTCTGCTAAAACCGTCAACGACAGTCGCCAACGCAGAACTCACACACGCGAGAAGCCTGCTGCTCGAAACGGTGCCGCCTCGAACTTCTTGGTCCTTGTTATCCGCCTTTTTGAACACGCACTTTTAGTTGATTTTTGGGTGCTTCCGCTTTAATGACTTACCTACGAAAGTATATTTTGTACCGGTTCTGTTCCGTCCGATTCCACTGAACTTTCTTCAGGTTCATCCAATGCGGTTTCAAGCTTTCGATAACGCTGTATTCCAGTACCGGCAGGAACCAGTTTACCGATAATGACATTTTCCTTAAGTCCCAGCAGTTCATCACGTTTACCTTTAATAGCGGCATCGGTCAATACACGTGTTGTCTCCTGGAAGGACGCAGCAGATAAGAATGAATCAGTTTCCAGTGATGCTTTTGTGATGCCAAGCAATACAGGCTCACCGATCGCCGGCTGTTTGCCTTCCAGCAGAACGCGCTGATTTGCATCCCGGAACTGGTGGATTTCCAGTAATGACCCTGGCAGTTCATCCGTATCCCCAGACTCAACAACACGAATTTTGCGCATCATCTGCCGGACCATCACTTCAACGTGTTTGTCTCCAATCTCAACACCTTGCATCCGGTATACTTTCTGCACCTCACGCAGAAGGTATTGCTGTACCCCATCAATACCTTGCACGCGGAGAAGTTCTTTCGGATCAACAGAACCTTCCGTAAGGGCCTGCCCGGCAATGACTTCATCGCCTTCAGATACCCTCATGCGAGCATTGTAAGGGACAGGGTATGTGCGCTCTTCGACATCACCTTGAATGATAATCTCCTGTTTATCTTTCACTTCTTTGATTTCCCGAACAGTGCCGTAAATTTCAGTGATCACTGCCTGACCTTTTGGATTTCGCGCTTCAAACAGCTCTTGAATACGCGGCAAACCTTGTGTGATGTCATCACCTGCAACACCGCCTGTGTGGAAGGTACGCATTGTCAGCTGTGTACCAGGCTCACCAATGGATTGTGCTGCGATGATACCGACTGCTTCACCAACTTCAACCTCGTCACCAGTTGCCAGGTTGCGGCCATAGCATTTCTTACAGACACCATGTTTCGTGTTACATGTAAACGCAGAGCGGATAATGACCTCTTCAATTCCAGCTTCAACGATTTGTTTTGCCTGATCTTCCGACATCACTGCGTTTTTCTCTGCAATGACCTCGCCAGTCTCAGGATGACGCACATTTTCAAATGCCGTACGTCCGATTAAGCGGTCAAGCAACGGCTCGATGATTTCGTTATCATCTTTCAATGCTGACACCGTCAAGCCACGGTCAGTGCCACAGTCATCTTCACGGATAATCACATCCTGGGCGACATCCACAAGACGGCGGGTCAGATAGCCTGAGTCGGCTGTCTTCAGTGCTGTGTCAGCAAGACCTTTACGAGCACCGTGCGTTGAAATAAAGTATTCCAGCACTGTCAGGCCTTCACGGAAGCTGGACTTGATCGGCAGCTCCATAATCTCGCCGGCAGGGTTGGCCATCAAGCCGCGCATCCCGGCAAGCTGTGTGAAGTTGGAAGCATTACCCCGGGCACCGGAATCACTCATCATGAAGATTGGGTTCCGCTTATCCAGTGATTCCATCAGGCGATCCTGAATATCGTCCTTGGCTTGTGACCATATGGCAATGACCCGATCATACCGCTCTTCGTCTGTAATCAAGCCGCGCCTGAACTGTTTCAGCACTTTATCGACTTGATTTTGAGCTTCTTCAAGAATTTCTTCTTTTTCTTTTAGGACTACAATATCAGAAACACCAACCGTCATGCCTGCTTTAGTTGAGTAGCTGAACCCAAGGTCTTTCATGCGGTCAAGCATTTTTGATGTCTCGGTTATCTTGAATCGTTTGAACACTTCAGCAATGATATCGCCCAGTATCCCTTTTTTGAAAGGCGGAATCGTATCGCGCTTTTTAATTTCCTCGACGATATTTGTTCCTTGTTCAACAAAATATTTTGCCGGTGTCTCAATTTCCAGATTATATTTTGTCGGTTCATTAATGTATGGGAACGAATCCGGTAAAATCTCGTTGAAAATCAGTTTACCGATTGTTGTCAGAAGCATTTGATCCTGCTGCTCTGCCGTAAAGGATTTCTTATTCAGACTCGATGCCTTGACAGCGATTCTCGAGTGCAGATGAACGTAACCATTCTGATAGGCAAGGAGCGCTTCATCCGTATCTTTGAACCGGCTTCCCTCACCAATGGCACCTTCACGCTCAAGCGTCAGATAATAGTTGCCTAAAACCATATCCTGTGATGGTGTGACAACCGGCTTGCCATCTTTAGGATTAAGGATGTTCTGGGCAGCAAGCATCAGAATACGTGCTTCGGCTTGCGCTTCAGCTGATAGTGGCACGTGTACAGCCATTTGGTCACCATCAAAGTCGGCGTTATAGGCAGTACAGACCAGCGGGTGCAGGCGGATCGCACGGCCTTCCACCAATACGGGCTCAAATGCCTGAATACCCAGACGGTGCAGTGTTGGTGCACGGTTTAAAAGAACTGGGTGTTCTTTAATCACATCTTCCAATACATCCCATACTTCCGGATGAACACGTTCAATTTTACGTTTGGCCGATTTGATATTATGGGCAAATCCCTTTTCAACAAGCTCTTTCATAATAAACGGTTTAAATAATTCCAGTGCCATTTCTTTTGGCAGCCCGCATTGGTACATTTTCAAGTTCGGACCAACGACGATGACAGAACGTCCGGAGTAATCGACACGTTTACCAAGCAGGTTTTGACGGAAACGACCTTGTTTCCCTTTCAGCATATGTGACAAGGATTTTAATGGTCGATTTCCGGGACCTGTAACAGGACGGCCGCGGCGGCCATTATCGATCAACGCATCAACTGATTCCTGGAGCATACGCTTTTCATTTTGAACGATGATGCTTGGTGCCCCAAGATCGAGCAGGCGCTTCAGGCGGTTGTTCCGATTGATGACACGGCGATACAAATCGTTCAGGTCGGATGTTGCGAACCGTCCGCCATCAAGCTGTACCATCGGACGAATTTCCGGCGGAATCACAGGGAGGACATCAAGAACCATCCAGGATGTATCATTACCGGAATGACGGAATGACTCCAGTACTTCCAAACGCTTGATCGCACGTGTCCGGCGTTGGCCATGTGCTGTTTTCAATTCTTCTTTCAGAGTCTCAACTTCTTTTTCAAGATCAATATCCTTTAGAAGCTTACGGATTGCCTCAGCACCCATTTGAGCTTTGAAGTTGTTGCCATATTTCTCATAGTAGGCACGATATTCTTTTTCAGAAAGAAGCTGTTTCTTTTCCAGCGGTGTATCACCGGTTTCCGTAACAATGTATGCAGCAAAGTAAATGACTTCTTCCAAAGCACGGGGTGACATATCCAATACGAGGCCCATGCGGCTTGGAATCCCTTTAAAATACCAAATATGTGATACAGGAGCAGCCAATTCAATGTGGCCCATGCGTTCGCGACGGACTTTTGCTTTTGTAACCTCCACGCCACACCGGTCACAAACGACTCCTTTATAGCGTACCCGCTTGTATTTGCCGCAATGACATTCCCAGTCCTTTGTCGGCCCGAAAATACGTTCACAGAAAAGGCCGTCCTTTTCCGGCTTTAGTGTGCGGTAGTTGATTGTCTCAGGCTTTTTGACCTCACCGTGAGACCATGAGCGAATTTTTTCTGATGAAGCTAATCCGATTTTCATATACTCAAAATTATTTACATCCAGCAAGGGTCTACCTCCCTTTTTTGTGTCCGATTTTTTATCGGATCAAGGAACGGCTCTGCTGAGACGTTACACTTGATCCGATCGTCATCACCAGCCAATGCAAAGCGCAATCTATTAACTTTCTTCAGCTTCCAGGTTTAATTTGCTTGCTGCCTGTGTATCTTCTTCCTCCAGTTCGCGCATTTCGATTTCCGACTCGTCGCTGGAAAGCATTTTGACGTCCATTCCAAGACTCTGAAGTTCCTTAATGAGTACTTTGAACGACTCTGGTACTCCAGGCTCTGTGACACTATCACCTTTTACGATTGATTCATAAGCTTTCACACGGCCTACGACATCATCCGATTTTACAGTCAGGATTTCCTGAAGTGTATAGGCAGCACCATATGCTTCAAGTGCCCAGACTTCCATCTCACCAAAACGCTGACCGCCAAATTGTGCTTTACCGCCCAATGGTTGCTGCGTCACGAGTGAATATGGTCCGGTTGAACGGGCGTGCAGCTTATCATCAACCATGTGTGCCAGTTTGATCATATACATGACGCCGACCGAAACACGGCTGTCAAATGGTTCACCTGTCCGGCCATCATAAAGAACCGATTTGGCATCCCGCGGCATGCCTGCTTCTTCCAGTGTCTCCCATACATCTTCTTCCGTTGCACCATCAAATACCGGTGTAGCCACATGCATTCCGAGCTGCCTTGCTGCCATGCCCAAATGCAGTTCAAACACCTGTCCGATATTCATACGCGACGGTACACCCAATGGGTTAAGCATCATATCAAGCGGTGTGCCATCAGGCAGGAACGGCATATCCTCTTCAGGCAAAATCTTGGAAATGACACCTTTGTTACCGTGTCTTCCCGCCATTTTATCCCCTTCTGATATCTTCCGTTTCTGAACGATGTAAACACGTACAAGCTTATTCACACCTGGCGGCAATTCATCGCCGTCTTCCCGATTGAATATCTTAACTTCCAGCACAATACCGCCGGCTCCGTGCGGCACTTTCAATGACGTATCCCGAACTTCCCGTGCCTTTTCACCAAAAATGGCATGAAGCAGCCGTTCTTCAGCCGATAATTCAGTTACCCCTTTAGGTGTCACCTTGCCAACCAGGATATCACCGTCGGAAACTTCAGCACCAATGCGGATAATGCCGTTTTCATTCAGATTTTTCAGCGCGTCTTCACCGACGTTCGGAATATCCCGTGTAATTTCTTCTGGTCCGAGCTTCGTATCACGGGCTTCTGATTCATATTCCTCAATGTGAATGGACGTATAGACATCATCTTTGACGAGACGTTCACTCATAATGACAGCGTCCTCGTAGTTATAACCTTCCCAGGTCATAAATCCAACGAGTGCATTACGGCCCAAAGCCAATTCACCATCTTCCATCGATGGACCATCAGCCAGAATTTCGCCTTTGTTTACACGATCGCCCTTGCTTACAATCGGACGTTGATTATAACACGTTCCCTGGTTTGAACGGATATATTTCTGCAGGCGATAAACATCCAGGTCACCTTTTACTTCCTTGCCATCCACTTCGGAAATACGGCGGATGCGTATTTCTTTAGCTTCAACATGCTCAACGACACCATCATTGCGGCAAATGATGGCAGCACCCGAATCCCTGCCGGAAACATACTCCATTCCCGTTCCGACAATTGGCGCTTCAGGTTCCATCAATGGTACCGCCTGACGCTGCATGTTCGCACCCATCAGCGCACGGTTGGAGTCGTCGTTTTCCAGAAACGGAATACATGCTGTTGCAGCCGAAACAACCTGTTTTGGCGACACGTCCATGTAGTCAATTTTTTCACGTGGCACAACCGTGTTATCACCACGGAAACGTGCAATGACTTCTTCATCTGCAAATGTACTATCCTCATTTAAGCGGGCGTTTGCCTGTGCGACAATAAAGTTATCTTCTTCATCAGCTGTCAGATAATCTGTTTCTGTTGTTACCTTGCCGGTCTCCGGATCGACACGGCGATATGGCGTTTCGATAAACCCGAATTCATTGACCTTCGCATAACTGGACAATGAGTTAATTAAGCCGATATTTGGTCCCTCTGGCGTTTCAATTGGACACATACGGCCATAGTGTGAGTAGTGGACGTCACGAACTTCAAAGCCGGCACGTTCACGTGTCAGGCCTCCCGGTCCAAGCGCAGAAAGGCGGCGTTTATGGGTCAATTCCCCTAATGGATTCGTCTGATCCATAAACTGTGATAACTGTGAGCTTCCGAAAAATTCCTTAATTGACGCAATAACAGGACGAATATTAATCAGCTGCTGTGGTGTAATACTTGATGTATCCTGAATTGACATCCGTTCACGCACCACGCGTTCCATGCGGGACAAACCAATCCGGAATTGATTTTGCAGCAATTCACCGACAGAACGCAGACGCCGGTTGCCCAGATGGTCAATATCATCAGTCCCTCCGACATGATGCAGTAAATTAAAGAAATAACTGATAGCTGATAGAATGTCTGCAGGGGTAATATGCTTAACATTTCGATCAACATGCGCATTCCCGATAACTTCAAGTTCACGTTCGCCATCAGGATCTGTCGGATCGATGATTTTCACGGATTGCAGACGGATAGCTTCATCCAGTACCCCTTCGTTTGGTTCAACCTGTTTTTCACCAAGCATATTCTCCTGGTTTTCCAGATAAGGTATAATCTTATTCAGCAGTTTCCGTTCTAACCGATCGCCTTTTTGTGCCAGAACTTCTCCGGTTTCGGGGTCGACAATCGGTTCTGCCAAAACCTGGTTGAACAGACGGTTTTTAATGTTTAATTTTTTATTCATTTTATACCGGCCAACACGTGCCAGGTCATATCTTTTAGGATCAAAGAAACGTGACACCAGTAAGCTTCTGGCATTTTCAACCGTTGGCGGTTCACCTGGACGCAGGCGCTCATAGATTTCCAGCAGTGCTTTTTCAGTTGTTTCAGTATTATCTTTTTCAAGTGTATTTTTCAGGTATTCATTGTCCCCAAGGAGGTCAATGATTTCTTGATCTGTGCCAAATCCAAGCGCACGTAAAAGCACCGTAACAGGTAATTTACGTGTACGGTCGATTCTTACATATGCAACATCTTTGGCATCCGTTTCAAACTCCAGCCATGCACCGCGGTTTGGAATAACGGTTGCCGTGACACCACGCTTGCCATTCTTATCAAATTTTTCACTGTAATAAACACTTGGTGAGCGTACAAGCTGGGAGACAATGACACGTTCGGCACCATTAATGATAAATGTGCCTGTGTCTGTCATCAGTGGAAAGTCACCCATAAACACTTCCTGTTCTTTCACTTCACCTGTCTCATTATTGATCAAGCGGACCTTTACACGAAGCGGAGCATTATAGGTGACATCCCGATCTTTTGATTCATCTACAGGATATTTGGGTTCACCGAGACTATAATCAATGAACTCCAGTGATAGGTTACCCGCGAAATCTTCAATCGGGGAGATATCCTGAAACATCTCCCTTAAGCCTTCCTTTAAAAACCAATCATAGGAAGCGGTTTGAATTTCGATTAGATTTGGCAGTTCCAACACTTCACTGATACGTGCATAGCTCCTGCGTTGGCGGTGCCGTCCGTACTGAACTAGTTGACCTGTCAACTGCTTCACCCCTTAAACAAGCATTTTTCAAAATGTGACCCATATTGCTGCTGTGAAAAATGACTCATATATTTAGAAAAACAAACTGATATAATGTTCATGATACCAGTTGTTTTAAATCCACGGAAAAGATACAAAATAACAATAGCACAAGTACTACTGTCTAAAATCGTTTAACGAATACCACAGCCCGGAAACTGCAGAAACATATTTTAAAGCCGGTAACGTTAAGAAGGGGACAAACGACAAAAACACAATAATACCGCCATTTATTTTGCCGATTCTATCATTGTCCCCGTTTACCAGTGATTTATACGTTCCATATTTAATGAAATCTTCTCTTGACAAAAGAAGTGCCATGTTAGCATTTAATTATACTATCATAATTGGTTAGTAAGGTCAATCATTTAGTTGCCCTCAATATATAATACCCTTTACTACGGTCAATTACTTTAACATTTCCAAATAAATCATTCAATTTTTCCATTGCCGATGGCGCACCCTGTTTCTTCTGAATGACCACCCACAGGTGACCATCCTCCAGCAAGGCATTTTTGCTTTCTGTAAACATCTGATGGACTATCCGTTTGCCTGCCCTGATTGGGGGGTTAGTTAAAATGGCCGCGAAATGCCTGCCTTGGAGCTGGTTAAAACGGTCACTTAATGCAAATTCAACATTCGTGACATCGTTGTGATGCGCATTTCTTTTCGCCAGTGCGATTGCCCGTTCATTAATGTCTGTCAGCATAACATTGCGATTCTTATAACGATCTGCAACTGCAATTCCTATCGGGCCATAACCACAGCCCAGGTCGAGGAGGCCGCCCGCAGTGGGGGGCTCTTCAAAACGTTCAATCAGCAATCGTGATCCGTAATCCACTTCATGTTTTGAGAATACGCCATGATCACTTTCGAAGGTGAATTCTTTGCCTCTCAGCTGGTAATGCCATTTCTTAGGTGAACTTTTGGATTGAGGGTTTTGTGAAAAGTAATGCTCAGACATTTGGACACCCGCTTCGTGTGTAATGTGAAGTAAAGATATAGAGAGAGCCCGTCGTAATCCCGACGAGCTCATTATCCCGCATCTAACTGGCAGTAAGCCCCTCACTTCAATCCAGCAAGTGATTCTGGTAAGAATTGTGTGGGGCAACTGCCAGTAAATGTCCGATTCGGCTCAACTAACAAACAACTGGGAGAAACCCCGCTGAATGAAGTTTCGCGTTAAAATCCAATTATTTAAGTTCTACAGTTGCGCCTGCTTCTTCAAGCTGACCTTTAATTTCTTCAGCTTCTTCTTTTGTCGCACCTTCTTTAACAGCTTTAGGAGCGTTGTCTACCAGGTCTTTTGCATCTTTAAGACCAAGACCAGTGATTTCACGAACTGCTTTAACGACTTTGATCTTAGAATCACCAGCATCCTGAAGTTCGACATCAAATTCTGTTTGCTCCTCAGCAGCTTCTTCACCGCCGCCTCCACCTGCAACAGCAACTGGCGCTGCAGCGGTTACGCCAAATTCTTCTTCAATTGCTTTAACTAAATCATTTAATTCCAAAACAGACATTTCTTTAATTGCATCAATAATTTGTTGATTGTCCATTATGATACCTCCATTTTTATCAATTAATTATTTAAACTGCCATTCCCGATTTATGCGCCCTGTTCTTCTTTTTGATCTGCAATAGCTTTTGCCGCATATGCAAAGTTACGTACAGGTGCTTGCAGTACGCTAAGCAGCATCGAAACCATGCCGTCGTAATTTGGCAAATCGGCAAGTTCTTTAATTTGTTCAAGCGTTGCTATCTCACCTTCAATAACGCCGCCTTTAATTTCCAATGCCTCGTGTTCTTTGGCAAAGTTATTCAAGATTTTAGCCGGGGCTACAACGTCATCCTTGCTGAACGCTACAGCAGTCGGGCCGACAAGCGTATCAGACAGTTCACTCAAATCAACAGCTTCCACAGCCCGGCGAGTCATCGTATTTTTGTAAACTTTAAACTCAACGTTTGCCTCGCGCAGCTGTTTACGCAGTTCATTAGCTTCTGCAACATCAAGTCCACGGTAATCCACCAGCACTGTTGACTGGCTATCGCGGAATTTATCAGCGATTTCCTGTACAAGCTGCTTTTTTTGCTCGATAATATTGCTATTGGACATCATTCCACCTCCTGTTTGTTGCCATCATACCGTATCTATTAAGAAAGCCTCCATAGAGACATGGAGGCTTGTATGACAAATGGTGGACCGCGCAGGATATTCCATTTGCAACCAAACACCTCGGCAGGAAATTAAGCGATGTCTCGCACCTGCTGTCTACGGTATAACGTATTCAACTTATAACGACATTCATTGTACGTGATCAGTCACAAAAAGTCAACCGGAAAATCTGATTAAGATTTACAGGTTATGTGACGGCATCCATCCGACTCTAATCACGGTAACCTGACACATCCACTCTTATTCCAGGTCCCATCGTGGACGTAATTGATGCGTTGCGCATATAAACACCTTTTGATGCCTGTGGCTTGGCTTTCACAAGTGTATCGGCAATCGCCTCAAAGTTTTCAACCAATTTTTCATTATCAAATGAGATTTTTCCAAGTGGAACATGGATGTTCGCAGATTTGTCAACCCGATATTCCACTTTACCGGCTTTGATTTCATTAACAGCTTTTTCAATTTCAAATGTTACAGTACCGGTTTTCGGGTTTGGCATGAGTCCTTTTGGTCCCAATACCCGGCCAAGTTTACCGACTTCGGCCATCATATCAGGTGTTGCTACAACAACATCAAAATCAAACCAGCCTTGATTGATTTTGCTAATTAGATCCTGCTCTCCGACATAATCTGCACCAGCATTTTCCGCCTCGGTTGCCTTGTCACCTTTAGCAAACACAAGGACGCGCTGTGTTTTACCAGTTCCGTGTGGCAGTACCATTGCGCCGCGGATCTGCTGGTCAGCTTTTTTCGGGTCAACGCCCAGACGGAATGCAGCTTCAACCGTTTCGTCAAAATTTGCTTTGGCCGTTTCCTTCAACAAAGCAACGGCCTCTTCAGCTTCGTACGCTTTTGAACGGTCAACAAGCTTCGAAGCTTCCTGATATCTTTTGCTTCTTTTTGCCATTTTACTTCCTCCTCAGGTTGTGGTTTTTAGCGGTAAGACCTCCCACCTGAAAAATGTCATCGATCTGGCGGTACCAGCATCAATGCATTTTTCATGAAAAAAGTTGCGCACGTATGGCAAGCCATTTAACGCAACCTGTATCTATTCATGTTCAATGAGCATTAGTCTTCAATCGAAATACCCATACTGCGTGCAGTTCCTTCAACCATGCGTACGGCAGCATCTAAATCAGCCGCGTTCAAATCAGGCATTTTTGTTTCCGCAATTTCCTGAACTTGATCACGTTTGATCGAAGCAACTTTACTACGGTTTGGTTCGCCTGATGCCGTATCAATTCCGGCTGCTTTTTTCAATAACACAGCGGCAGGCGGTGTTTTCGTAATAAATGTAAATGAACGATCTTCAAAAACAGTAATCTCAACAGGGATTATCATACCAGCCTGATCCTGTGTACGTGCGTTAAATTCCTTACAGAATCCCATGATATTCACACCGGCCTGACCCAATGCCGGACCTACTGGCGGTGCAGGGTTTGCTTTGCCGGCTTCAATCTGCAATTTAACAACTTTAATCACTTTATTAGCCACGAGACACACCTCCTTAACGTCCGTGATGTGGTAATAGGGTATTCCCCTCCCACTCAGCTTTGCAATCCCCCATCTATTCAGGGGACGCAAATAACACAAAAATTTTAGCATGTATCATAAAATTATGCAAGGTATTGACTGCGATTTTTATAGAAAGACGCTTTATATGAAAACCGCAGCGAAAATATACAAATAATGTGTTTGCCGATAGAACAACAAACGGTGACAAACTTTCACTGGAAACATATACCCGCTTGGCCTGCGTTTCTACTATAATTTTTCAATCTGTGAAAATTCGAGTTCGACAGGCGTTTCGCGGCCGAACATGTTGACATGGACTTTCACTTTCTGCTGATCGGGGTCGATTTGCTCAATCGTACCTGTGAATTCACTGAATGGTCCATCTGTAACCCGGACATTTTCTTTCAATTCAAAGTCAACTTGTGTGACAGGATCGCTTACACCCATCCGTTTCAGTACGGCATCTATTTCATCAGGCAATAACGGCGTCGGTTTTGTCCCATGGCCGCTCGATCCGACAAAACCGGTGACACCGGGCGTATTGCGCACTACATACCAGGAATCATCCGTCATAATCATTTCAGCCAGAACGTAACCAGGGAAAAATTTCTTTTTGACCACTTTTTTCTTGCCATTTTTAATTTCCGTTTCTTCATCTTCCGGAACAAGCACACGAAAGATTTTATCCTCCATACCCATTGAATCCACACGTTTTTCAAGATTTGTTTTCACCTTATTTTCATAGCCGGAATAAGTATGGATAGCGTACCAGTTTTTTTCCATGTAAACAGGACAAATTGCCTTGCCCTTCCCTCCCTTATTGACTGTTTTAGAAGTTTTTTAAACACGTACTTTCAGGCTTTATACGTCTCTGAAAATCGGGCATATTAAAAAACCCGATACCTCCCGGGTTTTTTAATCGAAATCGTATTATATTCCATTATAGCATAAATGCAGGCTTGTTATTCAAGATATGTGGTCAAAAAAATAAATTTAAAATTTGTGAAATACCAAGATCAATAATTGCAAAAAACACAGCTACAAATGTTACTGTCGTTAATACTGTTATGGTATAGCTTGTCAGTTCACGGCCTTTAGGCCAGCTGACCTTTTTCATCTCTCTTGAAACATTCTTGAAAAATTTAATGATTTTCACAGCTTGTCCCCTCCAGACTTTGCCTGAAGCATGCCCTTATTTTGTCTCGCGATGCAAGGTATGTTTACCGCATGTTTTGCAGTATTTGTGCATTTCCAGTCGTTCAGGCTGTTTGGATGCATTTTTGCGCGTTGTATAATTTCTGCTTGCACACACAGTACAAGCCAGTATCACGTTTTTCGTCACTTTACCACCCCATCAAAGGGTTTGCACTCATATAAATGTAGCATGGTTGCCATAATGTGTCAACGACCTATCGCGTTCCGGCTTCGTTCGTTTCCATGAGCAGCTCCATTTTCCGTTTGATACGCTGCAGTGCATTATCGATTGATTTAACATGCCGCTTTAATTTAATAGAAATTTCCTGATAGGTGCAGCCGTCCATATATAAACGCAAAACCTCTTTTTCCAACTCGCTTAATAATTCTGATAATTTTTCTTCCAAATCAAAAAACTTTTCCCTGTTTTCCAGCAATTCCTGTGGATCAAACGTTTTTGAACCGGCAATGACATCCAGTAAAGTGCGGTCGGATTCTTCATCATAAATTGGTTTATCCAGCGATACATACGAATTGAGAGGCGTATGTTTCTGCCTTGTGGCTGTTTTGATGGCGGTAATGATTTGCCTCGTTACACAGAGTTCGGCAAATGCTTTAAATGATGAGAGCTTGTCCCCATCATAATCACGAATCGCCTTATAAAGACCGATCATGCCCTCTTGAATGATATCCTCTTTATCTGCACCGATGATAAAGTATGTACGCGCTTTTGCCCGCACATAATTAATATATTTATGTATCAGAAAGTCCAGTGCGTTGCTATCCCCCTGATGAATCAAGCGAATAATCTCATCATCATGAAGTGACTCCAGAACCCGATTCTCTCTCTCTGCCAGCTTGACACTCACCAAAAAAGACCCCCCGGCTGCACTGCAGTCAATTTAAAAGTATTATACAGTAAGCGTTTCCTAATAGTCAACATAGAAACAGAAGTAGCGTACCAGTAAAGAACGTTAAACACAACGTGTCCCCCGAAAAATGGAGGGCACTTATATCGTTCAATGTGCCCCTGTAAAAGCTTTTTACATCCACATCGGTTGCAAATTGAATGCCTTACAAGGGCTTACTTATCACCCCGCCGCCACTTTTCAAATTTCTCCAGGACCTCCTGTTTCAAAGGGATTTTAATCTGGGGCTGAACTTTTTGATGTTTCTCTATTTGCGCTTCTATTTCTCTACCGATGTCCGTCAATTCGATATAAAGTTCCCGGGCTGATTTTCTTAAAGCACCCCGGCCAAAGATTGTCCGCTGCTCAGCATAATCAGATGTTGCCACATAAACCTGGTTAATCACGTTTTTTAATCCTTTAACAATTCGTTCAATACATTCATCTGCAGTTTCGCTTTCCTTTGTATAAATGATTTCAACTTGATATTCCTTTAGCTTGGTTTCAATCCCTTTTACATAGTAGGCATCAAATACCACTATAACCCGCATACCCGAATATGCCTGATATTCAGCAAGCATCTCAATCAGTCGGTCACGTGCTTGTCCAATACTCGTCCGTTTCAACCGTTGTAATTCATCCCAGGCACCGATGATATTATAGCCATCAACCACCAATACATTCATAACGCTTCACCAGCTGGATATCGTTTGCGGAACACCTCGTACAATAACAAACCGCAAGCAACAGACGCATTAAGGGAAGAAACATGTCCTATCATCGGCAGACTGACTGTCCAATCACATTTGTCTCTTACAAGTCGGCTCATACCCTTGCCTTCATTGCCGATCACAAGTGCAATTGACAATTGGCCGTCCAATGATCGGTAATCCTCGTCACCATCTGCTTCGGTACCGACAACCCATACGTGACGGCTTTTCAGCTCATCTATCGTATTGGCAATATTGGTGACCCGGGCGACCGGGACGTGTTCCAACGCGCCTGCAGCCGTTTTGGAAACCGTCCCCGTCAACCCGACCGAACGCCGTTTTGGGATGATCACCCCATGAGCACCTGTTGCATCTGCACTTCTTAGAATGGACCCCAAGTTATGAGGATCCTCCAGCTGATCCAAAATGATGAAAAAAGGTGCTTCATTCCGGTTTTCTGCTTTAGCAAACAAATCATCCAGCGATGCATAGCCGTAAGAGGCAACATATGCAACAACACCCTGATGATTCCCGGAAGCGATTTGTTCGAGTTTATGTTTAGGCACTTTTTGCAGAATCGTTCCGGCGTTTTTGCTCAAGTGCTGCAGTTTGCCGAATACAGTTTTGTTTAAATGTTCTGAGACCAGCACTTTATTAACCGGCCGCCCGGATTTTAACGCCTCTATAACAGGGTTCTTGCCCATGATGACTTCCTGGTCCATTATCAGTCCTTCCTTCCTTCGACGAACGCCACAGCAGCATTCAGCAGTTCGGTTAAACGCTCCGTATTCTCCAGCAAATGATGATAACCGATCAGCGCCTCATACGCTGTACTATAACGGTACGTTTGTACACTTGTGTTTTTGGGGACAGTTCCAGATTTTGCATTCCTGCCCCGTGTTACGACGCCTTGTTCTTCACTTGAAAGATAACCAGTCTTCAGCCAATGCAGAATAATCGCTGCTTGTGTCTTGGCGGAAACGAATGTGACAGCTTCTTTATGCAGACGGTTCGGTTTTACCCGACCGGTTTTTAATAGGTGCTCCCGAACATGGACTTCATAAACGGCATCCCCCATATAGGCGAGTGCAAGACTTTTCATCTGCCTGACATCAAGACTCATGGCTTGCTCTTTTCCACCGGGTGCCTTGAGGGGTGTCTTCCAAAATAATGTTTTTCGCTTTTAGGCTATCACGAATTTCATCTGCCCGGCTGAAATCACGCTTCTTCCTGGCTTCAGTCCGCTCTTTCAGCAATGCTTCAATTTCTTCATCCAGTAGGTCTTCCTCTGTTCCGATTCGGACACCTAATACGTCAAGCACCGATTCCATGCTTTCCTGAAATGCCTTGATGACATCTGTGGCTGTTTGTTTTTTTTCGAGGTACCGATTCGCTTCTTTTGTCAGTTCGAATAAAACCGAAATGGCATTTGCCGTATTAAAGTCATCATCCATCGCCGCTTCAAACGCATGGTTAAGCCGGTTGATAATTTCCAGCCACTCATCAGACTCATCAGCAAGGTCCATACTTGTTTGGCTTCGATGTTCCAGATTTGTGTAAGCATTTTTAACCCGGTCAAGACTGTTTTTCGCTCCCTGGAGCAGTTCTTCCGAGAAATTAATCGGATTCCGGTAATGAACACTCAGCATGAAAAAGCGGATGACTTGCGGATTGTGACTAGCAATAATATCTTTTGTCAGCACAAAGTTTCCAAGTGATTTGGACATTTTCTCATTATCAATATTAATATACCCATTATGCATCCAGTAATTAGCAAATGGTTTTTCATTCATCGTTTCCGATTGCGCAATTTCATTCTCATGATGCGGAAATGTCAGATCCTGTCCGCCTGCATGAATGTCAATTGTCTCCCCGAGATACTTCCTGGCCATTGCAGAGCATTCGATATGCCAGCCCGGACGTCCCTGGCCCCACGGCGATTCCCACGCAATTTCGCCATCTTTGGCTTTTTTCCACAAAGCAAAATCGAGTGGATCTTCTTTTTTCTCGCCAACTTGAATACGGGCACCGGCACGTAGTTCATCGATGGACTGATGTGATAACTTCCCATAGCCGTCAAACGAACGGGGCTTGAAATAAACATCCCCATCAACTTCATAGGCATGGCCTTTATCAATCAGCTTTGAGATAAAATGTATAATGTCTTCCATCGTTTCCGTTACACGCGGGTTATAGGTTGCCTTTTTGACCCCAAGTGCTTCCACATCAGCCAAATACGCATCGATAAACCGATTGGCAACATCCGGTACTGCCTCACCCAGTTCATTGGCTGCATTGATAATCTTGTCGTCCACATCAGTAAAATTCAATACATAATCCACGTCATACCCTTTGTATTCAAGGTAGCGTCTGACTGTATCAAACACAATGGCAGGCCGGGCATTGCCGATATGAATGTAGTTATAGACGGTCGGTCCGCAGACATACATGCGCACTTTCCCATTCTCAAGTGGTTTAAAAGGTTCTTTCTCCTGTGTCAATGTATTATAGATCGTGATTGCCATTCTGCTTCACTTCCTTTAACTGTGCTATCTCCGCTTTTAAGGCGTCAATTTCCTCCTGCAGCTGTTCACAGCGGTCTGCAACAGGATCAGGTAGTTTTTGATGATCCAGATTCTTCTTCACTTTTTTTCCGTTCTGGACGACCACACGCCCAGGCACGCCGACGACAGTCGAATAGTCAGGTACATCTTTTAAAACAATCGATCCGGCACCTACTTTTGAACTGTTGCCAATGGTGATGTTGCCGAGAACTCTCGCACCGGTTGTGATCATGGCATTATCTTTGATGGTAGGGTGTCGTTTCCCTTTTTCTTTACCGGTTCCCCCAAGGGTCACACCCTGGAAAAGGGTAACGTTATCACCGATTTCACATGTCTCGCCAATGACAACCCCCATACCGTGGTCTATAAAAAACTTTCGGCCGATTTTTGCACCGGGATGAATTTCAATGCCTGTAAAGAAACGACTGATTTGCGAAATCGCACGTGCTATAAAAAACAAGCGGCGTTTAAAGAAAAAGTGAGCAATCCGATGCGCCCAAATCGCATGCAGCCCGGAGTACGTCAGAAACACTTCGATATACGAACGCGCTGCCGGATCCTGGTCAAACACGACATCCATGTCTTCTTTCATCCGCTTAAAAATACCCATTGTTTTGACTCCCCCTCCCTTGTTCTGAATTTTTTTGGAAAACCAGCATTTACCTGTCTTTCAAGGTGTGCCGAAGTGAATTTATGTCTGACAAGAAAAAGCGCCACTGTGTAATCATTACACAGAGGCGCTTGTCACGCGGTCCCACTCTGTTTGGAGAAGATCGGCTTCCTCCCAGCTTTATGCTCTGTTAACGGTAGAGAACCGCCGTTATATACTGACTTTCCATAACGGGCTCCAAGGTGCATTTCAAAAACGGTGCTTAGAATCACTTACAGCCGATGATGATTCTCTCTGGATAAGCAGGTGCGTTTTTTACTTTTCCTTGTCAACGCTCTTTATAAAGGTTGTTTGACTGTGTTATTACTATATTACAATGATCCGCAAATGTGAATCAATTAAGCTCCAAGCTGTTTCAACAATTTATCGAGACGGCTCAGGACGGTATTCCTGCCTAATAGCTCGATGGCCATTGGCAGCTCCGGTCCATGTGTCTGCCCGGTCGTCGCAACGCGGATTGGCATGAACAGTTTTTTACCGCGGTGGCCTGTTTCTTTTTGGGTGGCTTTTATTTGCTGTTTGATGTTGTCTTTCTCAAAGTCATCCAAGTGAATCAATTTATCCGTCAAGACCTGTAAAACTTCAGGGACCTGTTCCTGCTGCAGCACATCCATGGCCTTTTCATCATAACTGATGGCATCATTGAAAAACAGCTCTGTCAACTCAACAATCTCAGACCCATACCGGAGTTGTTCCTGATACAGCGCAATGATTTTCTCGGCCCATTCCTTTGTTGCTGCATCCATATTTTCCGGCAATTTCCCTGCCTCAATCAGATACGGCATCGCCAGCTCAATTATTCTTTCAGTATCAGCAGCTTTAATGTACTCATTATTCATCCACTTCAGTTTAGGTTGATCAAAAATAGCAGCCGAAGTTGACAGACGTTCAGGATCAAACATTTCAATCAGTTCATCCTTCGTGAAAATCTCTTCTTCTCCGACCGGTGACCAGCCGAGCAATGTAATAAAATTAAATAATGCTTCAGGCAAATAACCCAGATCACGGTATTGCTCAATGAATTGCACAATATGTTCGTCCCGTTTGCTTAACTTTTTACGCTCTTCGTTCAGAATCAAGGTCATGTGCCCGAATTTAGGCGGCTCCCAGCCAAATGCTTCATAGACCATCATTTGCTTTGGAGTGTTTGAAATGTGTTCCTCACCACGCAAAACATCCGTAATTTCCATCAGATGATCATCAATCGCAACAGCGAAGTTATATGTTGGTGCACCATTTTTCTTAACAATCACCCAATCGCCAAAATCACTGGATTCAAACGTAATATTCCCCCGTACAATATCGTGAAATGTATACGACTTGTTGTCAGGAACACGCATCCGGATACTTGGCGTGCGTCCCTCCTGTTCAAATTGCTCAATTTGTTCCTTTGTCAGATTCCGATGGGCTCCGGAATACTTTGGAACTTGTCCTTTGGCACGCTGTTCTTCACGCTCTTGCTCCAATTCTTCTTCGGTCATATAGCATTTGTAGGCCAATCCTCTTTCCAGCAGATCATCAACATATTTCTGGTAGATATCGAGCCGCTCCATCTGACGGTACGGACCATAATCACCACCGATATCAGCACCTTCATCCCACTCAATGCCGAGCCATTTCAAATACTTCATCTGACTCTCTTCCCCGCCAGCGACATTTCGCTTGGCATCGGTATCTTCAATCCGGATAATAAATTGTCCGTCAAAATGTTTCGCATATAAATAATTGAATAAGGCTGTACGTGCATTCCCAATATGCAAATGACCGGTCGGACTCGGCGCATAACGTACACGGACCTGATTTGTCATGGTGGTGCTCCTTTCTTTTATATGATAAGAATAGTGACAAATATATCATACGTATAAAAAGTGATAACATTTGACGTTATCACTTTTTGTTTCCTTCCTAAGTTATACCGTTTTTACAATGCTTTTTCAAGTAATTTTGGTTTTGCAAAAATCATTCTGCCTGCCGATGTCTGCAGGACACTTGTAATCAAGACCTCTATCTTCTTGCCGATGTAATCGTGACCTTCTTCCACCACAATCATCGTGCCATCATCCAAATAGGCAATGCCCTGATTATGTTCCTTGCCGTCTTTAATGACATGCACCATTAATTCTTCGCCCGGCAGGACGACCGGTTTAACGGCATTTGCCAGGTCATTGATATTCAGGACGGAGACACCCTGCAAGTCGCATACTTTATTCAAGTTGAAATCATTCGTTACAACAATCCCGTCAATCACTTTTGCCAATTTAATCAGTTTGCTGTCAACTTCAGAAATATCTTCAAAATCGCCTTCGTAAATTTCAACATTCACCGGCAATTCCTTTTGGATACGGTTAAGGACATCAAGCCCACGGCGCCCGCGGTTACGTTTCAGCACATCGGACGAATCCGCTATATGCTGCAGCTCCCCAAGGACAAATTGGGGAATGACGATCGTCCCTTCCAAGAAATTTGTCTGGCAAATATCAGCGATACGGCCATCAATGATGACACTGGTATCCAAAATTTTGGATTTCGGCCACTTTTCCTGAAGGGCTTCATTATCGGGAGTACGTTTCTTCTCCTTTTCTTTACGGTTAAAATTAAGCAGATTCATTAATTCATCCCGCCGTCTGAAACCTACCTGAAAACCGAAATAACCAAGTAAAATGGTGATGAAAAGCGGCAGAACCTGCGAGACTAGGTAAATATTGATATCTGTCAGCGGGATATTCACCAAATAGGCAATCACCAAACCGCCAACCAAGCCAAAACTTCCAAAAAGCAAATCACTTACCGGAATTTTGATCAGTGCTTCTTCAATCCACCTTAAGAAATTGACGATATACCCCGCAACAAAATAAGAAAAAACAAATAATATAATTGCACCTAAGGCCATGCCTAAATAAGGGGATGCAGCCCATGCCGCGTTCGTAACGTCCAGCAGCCTGACAATTTCCGGGATGTATAAAAATCCAATGGTACCTCCACTAATGATAAAAAATAAATGGACAATTTTTTTTAGCACCACTGTTCACCTCCTATCGTTTATTATTACCCATTTTTTATATAATAACCGTCATTAAACGGATTTTGATATATAGTATCACCTAAATTCTACCATAACTATAAACATGAGTCAATTTGTAAAATAATACATTCTATCACATTTAATATGAAGTGTCAATATATTTTAACGGAACCGAATCATGGAAAAACTATCACACTAACGTGTCAGGCCTTCATCCAGCGCCTCCTGTACGGTATTGACACCCACCACTTGAATCGACTTAGGGGCGGACCAGCCTTCCAGATTTCGCTTTGGACAGATGACCCGTTTAAAGCCAAGCTTTGCCGCTTCCTGCACACGCTGTTCGATTCGGGATACCCTTCTTATTTCACCTGTCAGACCAACTTCGCCAATCACAATATCTTCCGGCCTTGTCGGCTGATTCCGGAAACTGGATGCAATACTGACGGCTACAGCCAAGTCAATTGCCGGCTCATCAAGCTTCACCCCGCCGGCTACTTTAATGTAGGCGTCCTGATTTTGAAGCATGAGCCCGACGCGTTTTTCCAGCACCGCCATCAAAAGCGGTACACGATTGGCATCAATCCCGGTCGCCATGCGTCTCGGATTACCGAAACTCGTCGGTGAAATAAGAGCCTGTATTTCCACCAGAACCGGACGTGTTCCTTCCATTGAAGCAACAACAGTAGAACCTGCTGCCCCCTGTGAGCGCTCTTCCAAAAAGATTTCAGAAGGGTTCATAACTTCTATCAAGCCTTCTTCTTTCATCTCAAAAATACCCATCTCATGCGTACTGCCGAAACGATTTTTCACACTGCGCACGATACGGTATGTATGATGACGTTCTCCTTCAAAATAAAGGACAGCATCCACCATGTGCTCCAGCATTCGCGGCCCGGCGATTGCACCTTCTTTGGTCACGTGTCCGATAATAAAGATTGGGATGCCATACGATTTGGCAACACGCATCAATTCACCGGTGCTTTCCCGTACCTGGGAAACACTGCCAGGGGCACTCGTCACTTCTTCACGGTAAACCGTCTGGATCGAATCGATCACAACAAACGCTGGTTTTATTTGTTCAATCTGATTGATGATATCCAACAGGTTTGTCTCTGACAACACATACAATAAATCTGAATTGACACCGAGACGGTCCGCTCTCAGCTTTGTCTGCCGGGTTGATTCCTCGCCGGATATATAAAGAACAGGCAGCTGTTTTTCTGCCAGCTGCGAGGATATTTGCAAGAGCAATGTTGACTTCCCGATGCCGGGATCACCGCCAATCAGTGCAAGTGATCCAGGGACAATGCCCCCGCCAAGCACCCGATTAAATTCCTTCATCGCGGTTGTGATACGGGGTTCCTTTTGCATTTCAATCGATGTAATGCTTTCCGGCTGGCCGACCGATTTCGTATCCCTGCCCATTGTATGCCTGCTGCCCATAGATGATGCCTCAATTTCCTCAACCAGTGTATTCCAATTATGACAGCCCGGACATTTTCCCATCCATTTAGCAGATTCATAGCCACATTCCTGACAAACATACTTCGTTTTCCGTTTAGCCACTACTAACCTTCCCCTTCGCTATATCTCTATTATATACGACTGACATCACATGAAAGTTACAGCTTTCTATCATTTCCATAAAAATCGTTCCATATTTATTCCACAAAACCATTATAACACTTCTTTTCCTCAACCGTTACAGCACAAAAAGCTGAAAGGATGCTTCCTTCCAGCTTTTTGGACACAAATTATCCGTTAAAATTCGTTTTCTACGGCAATATAATAAATTCGCCTTTATTATTTAAACCGATTTTTACTTTTTCACCTTTTTTAAAACTTTCCTTCAGTAATTCTTCGGAGAGCAGATCCTCGATATTTTTCTGAATGGATCTGCGCAATGGGCGTGCGCCGTATTCCGGATCGAACCCTTCATTGGCAATTTTGTCAACGGCTTTATCCGTTAAGGAAAATTCAATCTCCTGCTCTTTCAGGCGATGTTGCAATTGTTTGATCATAAGCGAAACAATATGTTTCATATGTTTCCGCTCCAATGAATGGAATACAATGGTTTCATCAATCCGGTTTAAAAATTCAGGTCGGAATGCTTTTTTCAGTTCGTCAGTCACCTTGGTCTTCATTTGCTGATAATCCTGTTCTTCATCATCAAGGGTGAACCCGACGTATTTATTCCGTTTAAGTTCATTTGCGCCGACGTTCGATGTCATGATCAGAACAGTGTTGCGGAAATCAACCACACGGCCTTTTGCATCCGTCAGCCGTCCATCTTCAAGGACTTGCAGTAAAATATTGAATACTTCAGGGTGTGCTTTTTCCACTTCATCCAATAATACAACCGAATATGGCTTTGTCCGGACTTTCTCAGTCAACTGTCCGCCTTCATCATAGCCGACATATCCAGGAGGTGAACCAACCAAACGGGATGTCGCATGTTTTTCCATATACTCTGACATATCGATCCGGATCATGGCTTCTTCATCGGCAAACATTGCTTCCGCCAAAGCCCTGGCAAGTTCAGTTTTTCCAACACCGGTCGGACCAAGGAAAATGAATGATCCGATTGGGCGTTTGGGATCCTTCAGTCCGGCACGAGCCCGGCGGATAGCTTTAGCCACTGCTTCCACCGCTTCCTCCTGGCCAATCACACGATTATGCAGCGTGTCTTCCAGGTTCAGGAGCCGCTCACTTTCATCTTTTGTCATTTTAGCTACCGGCACACCTGTCCAAGTGGAAACGACTTTTGCAATATCTTCTACCGTAACTTCAGAATCTTCCTGACCTTGCTTTTCTTTCCATTCCTTTTTCGTCTCATCCAATTCCTCACGCAAGCGCTGTTCGGAATCACGTAATGAAGCAGCTTTTTCGAATTCCTGGCTTTGAACGGCGGAATCCTTTTCTTTGCGCACATCATCAAGTTTCTGTTCAAGCTCTTTTAAGTTTGGTGGCACCGTATAGGAGCGCAGACGAACTTTTGAACCGGCCTCATCAATCAGGTCAATTGCCTTATCGGGCAGAAAACGGTCGGTGATATACCGGTCTGATAAGTTTGTTGCTGCTTCAATGGCTTCATCCGTAATGGTTACCCGATGATGGGCTTCATACCGGTCACGCAGTCCCTTTAAAATCTTTATTGTTTCTTCCATCGTTGGCTCATCAACCTGGATCGGCTGGAAACGGCGCTCAAGTGCTGCATCTTTTTCGATATATTTACGGTATTCATCAAGCGTTGTGGCACCAATACATTGCAGTTCTCCCCGGGACAATGCCGGTTTTAAAATATTGGAGGCATCAATCGCCCCTTCTGCACCACCTGCACCGATCAGTGTATGCAGTTCATCAATAAACAAGATGATGTTGGACGCCTGGCGAATTTCTTCCATCACCTTTTTAAGACGGTCCTCAAACTCACCCCGGTATTTTGTTCCGGCAACAACCGTTCCCATATCAAGAGTCATCACCCGCTTATCGCGCAAAATCTCCGGGATTTCGTTGTTTACAATTTGTTGGGCAAGACCTTCCGCAACAGCTGTTTTACCAACACCGGGTTCACCAATCAACACCGGATTATTTTTCGTCCGTCGGCTTAACACTTGGATGACCCGCTCAATTTCCTGACTGCGACCAATAACCGGGTCAACGTTACCTTCTTTCGCACTTTCAGTCAGATCCCGTGCCAATGAATCAAGCGTTGGTGTGTTGGCATTTGATGACTGAGCGCCGCGGTTATGTCGTCCTGCCTGTGATTCATTGCTTCCCAGAAGCTGCAACACTTGCTGGCGTGCTTTATTGAGACTGACACCGAGGTTATTGAGCACACGCGCTGCAACACCTTCTCCTTCACGTATCAAACCCAGCAGGATATGTTCTGTCCCGACATATGAATGACCGAGTTTGCGTGCTTCATCCTGCGATAATTCAACAACTTTTTTGGCACGTGGTGTATAATGGATTGTTTGCATCGGCTGTTTTCCGGTGCCAATCAACTTTTCCACTTCCCGTTGAATTTTGGAAACTTCCAAACCTAGTGACTCGAGTGCTTTAGCTGCTATACCATTCCCTTCACGGACAAGTCCCAGCAAGATATGTTCTGTTCCAATATTATTGTGTCCAAGTCTGACTGCTTCTTCCTGAGACAACGCCAATACTTTTTGCGCTCGTTCTGTAAACCGTCCAAACATCATATACGATTCCTCCCACCTAGTTCTCTAATTGCATCCGTTCGCGAATAAGTGACGCCCTTAATACATCCCGTTCATTAGGTGTCAATGTCTTGTTCGCATACTGCTGCAGGAAACCGGGCTGTGTAAGCACCATCAATTCATTCAATATGTTTCGCGATACATTTTCAATGATTCCCAAATCTATTCCGAGCCGGACATCAGACAGACATTTGGCCGCTTCTTTTGATTCGATGATCCGGCTGAATGTCAATACACCGTAAGAACGGTAAATCCGGTCTTCCAGTCTTGTTGGCGACTGTGCCATAATGTGTTTTCTTGCTGTGCGTTCATGTTCAATAAGCTCGCGGACAACACTTTGCAGATCTTCCACGATGTCCTCTTCTGATTTTCCGAGTGTTATTTGATTGGATATTTGAAAAACATTCCCCGTCGCTTGGCTGCCTTCCCCGTAAATACCGCGGACAACCAGACCAAGATGGTTAATGGCCGGTATCATCCGGCTGATCCGCTGGGTCCAGGACAGAGCGGGCAGATGCATCATGACAGATGCGCGCATACCAGTCCCAACATTAGTCGGGCAACCGGTTAAATACCCGCGCTCTTCGTCAAATGCATAATCAATTTTCTCTTCCAGCCAATCATCCAGGTCGAACACTTTTTGTAATGCCTTATTCAGCTGAAATCCTGGATAATAAAGCTGTATGCGCAGGTGATCCTCTTCATTAACCATGATCGAAACCTGTTCATTTTTAGATATAAGGACTGCTGAAACATGATTTTTTTCTGCCAAATGCGGACTTATCAAATGTTTCTCAACTAAAACACGTCTTTCCACAGGAGTCAAATCCTGAATCGGGATAAAGGCAAAATCTTGGTAGTCCTGGAAAGATTGATGCTCATACTCCCGACGGATGAAATCGCTGATATACTGCAAATCAGATTCATTGGCCAGAATCGGGAACGTATATTGGGCGAAGTTTCGTGCCAGACGGATCCTGCTGCTTAACACGATATCACTGTCGGGTCCGTCTTCACGCATCCATGGACTGATGGCCTCCTTCATAAAGTGCTGCAATGTCATGTGTCATCACCCCGCGTTTGTTCTTCTAATTCCTTGATTTTGTCCCGGACAGTAGCGGCTTCTTCAAAAGCTTCATTTTTAATCAATCGCTGCAGCTCTTCCTTATAGGCATCAACTTGCCTTTTGATGCGCATGTTCCCGCCAATGCGTGCAGGTATTTTGCCATAATGCTTTGTATTGCCGCTATGAACACGGCTGAAAACGGGGTCAAGATTATCCGAAAACGTCTCATAGCAGGATGGACAGCCAAACTTGCCGACCCGCTTAAATTCTGAAAGAGTCATGTCACACTTTGGGCATTGCAATTCCTTCGTCTGCTGGCTGGAAGTGTTTTTTGGACTTTCAAACGTTGAATTAAACAATCCGGATAATAAGTGGTGCAATGAATACCCTTCTTCCGGATAACTCATATAACCTTTTTCTTTTGCGCAGACTTCACACACGTATACCTCTTCTTTTTCGCCATTGATAACCTGTGTGAAATGAAGTGTTGCCGGTCGCTTGTGGCATTCCTGGCATTCCACGTTAGCTCCCCCCTTGATTACTTGTTTAAATACTTCAGTGTTGTTAGCATTGATGTTAAAATACGTGAGCGTACTTCATCACGCAATGGCAGCTGAAATGCAAGCGTCTCCCTGTCTATGGCACTTAACATGATTTTTACTTCACGTTTCGTAATAAGTTCCTCTTCAAGCAGCCGCTCAAGCACATCCAACGCTGCCTGCTGCGAAACATTCGGATTAATCATGTCTATGATATCATCGATTAGTGCCGCTTTATCCTGATGTTTAACGCGTATAATCCGAATATACCCGCCGCCGCCTCGTTTACTTTCCACTATATATCCTTTTTCCACAGTAAAACGTGTTTTAATCACATAATTGATTTGTGATGGTACACATTGAAACTCTTCAGCTAATTCACTTCGCTTAATATCAATCATATCCTTACCGGCAGACTCCAAAATCTGTTTTAAATGCTGTTCAATGATATCAGAAATATTACGCATATCCCCTCATCCTCTTCATCATTGATGTTCTTGTATTTCGATTTGAGCGTTTAGTGCTTTGACTTTGACTAACTTTGACTATACTTATATTATACGTTATACATGCAAAGATGCAAGTGAATCTTATCATTAGCTTGGACAACTTGAAAAGAAATGATACATCCTTACGTCCATAACAGAACCGGTATAATCTGTAATAAGGAATAGCGCAAAATAACGCGGATGCGAGCCTCATAATATGATACCTAATTTGCAGTCAGGTATAAGCATTCACTTTATTATTGCCGTTCCGATATATTTTTGACAAATTCAATTTTAGATATATCCTCAAAAAGAGCTATCCAGTCTAAATTTTTGTTCGGTTCAATTTTAACGACAATATGGCGCATCTCATCGTCAATCCGCTCAATTTCCACTTGTTTAATCGCCAGCGAATAGGACTCAATGGCTGAAACGATATGATCAAGTTTTAATCCAGGAAGAGCTGTTATTTCAATGCGATGAGATTTTTCCTTCCTGAATAATTTTTCAAAGTTATTTAAAAAGATAAGACTTAATAAGATAATGAATGTTGTAAAAACAGCTGCAGCGTACATACCAGCCCCAACAACAAGACCAAGCCCGGCAACCGTCCAAATGGAGGCAGCCGTGGTCAAGCCGCGAATGGTCATACCATTAACGATAATTGTACCAGCACCCAAAAAACCGATGCCGCTTATAACGTAAGAAGGAATCCGGGCCGGATCGAAACGGATGTTATCATATAATTCAATAAATGCTTCAAAGCCATATAAGGACAGCAGCATCATCAAACATGCGCCGACACCAACCAGTATATGTGTCCTGAACCCTGCAGAATGGTTCTTTAATTCCCGTTCAAACCCAATCAGTCCGGACAAGACTAAAGCGGTTAAAATACGTATCATCATAATATTAAAATGATCGCTAATTAATCCATCTAAATAGTCAATCATTTAGTTAACCTCCCTCCCGCTATTTATTCGATTACTCTAAAAACATGTCGTTGACATAAACAAACATATCAAAAGTGATAGGGATTTGTTGACTAATTTCCGAGGATATTCCAGAAGTATATGAGGAAGACTTGGCGTGTATTAATGTTACTATAACACAAATATCCGGCTAAAATTCGATACATCGACAAGAGTGCTGACGAATATGTAGCGATGTCACATCAATTCCTATGATTTAATCGTGTATAAAGTAGGCTGATGACATAATTACTTTGCAGCTATTCGTTTTTTCTTTTATCCTAACTGTTAATAAAACGATTTAAGCCATTGTTCCATATTAATAAATGGACAGACTCCCATAATAGAAAGATAAAGAGGCTGATCCAATTTATTTTGGCTCAGCCTCTTTTGTCATGCCTGGCGGCGTCCTACTCTTGCAGGGGTAAAACCCCAACTACCATCGGCGCTGGAGAGCTTAACTGCTGTGTTCGGCATGGGAACAGGTGTGTCCTCTCCGCTATTGCTGCCAGAC
>Ga0079226_10000086_pt1 | contig 55029 bp, 64 predicted proteins | sample Poulit2014_FD_76345 | JGI IMG/M metagenome (GOLD analysis project Ga0079226, IMG submission 76345) | Agricultural soil microbial communities from Georgia to study Nitrogen management - Poultry litter 2014 | ecosystem: Environmental > Terrestrial > Soil > Agricultural land | place: USA: Georgia...
TCGAAAGGGAAAATGATAATAAGCTTTCCCTTCCAGGCTGTAAGGCGAGGAGTAACAAGGGTTCGGAATTTATCCTATTCCTTTCCACACTTATTAAATTTTAATGTGCTTACCTTAAAATATATACCCTTTCAATTAATTGAAGTCCTTGTTTTTCCAAAGTTATTAGAGGTAGAAAATGTAGATGTCGCTTTCCAAGTCTCACCAGGGGAGCATAGGGTAAATTTATCACCCTTTGAAGATATTCAAAGTCCTGTAAGTACGAGGGAATATGAATTTGGAGATCCCTTCTATCGAATTAATTGGAAGGCATCGGCCAAGACGCAGCAACTGCAAACGAATATATATGAAAAAGTTGTTGATATTTCCTATATCTTTCTTGTGAATATTCGTCATGAGAAGGAAGGAATTCAATCGAATGAGGCAATGGAGGAAATTTTATCTTATACCTCCTATATTTGCCAAAAAGCCTTTGATCAGAAAGTTCCTTATGAAATGTATATTAATGCTCGTACCGCAAGTCACACACCCTTCTTAGAATTACATGAGGGAAGTGGTAGAAACCATTATATTCGTAGTTTAGAAATGCTGGCAAGAATTCCAAGACATTCTATGACCTATTCATTCGAGAAATTGGTGTATCAGGTTCAAAAACGTGTGTCCTCTCCAAAAACCATTGTTCTTATTGGAGATCTTACTCCGGAAATAGACCTGCTCTTGACAAAGTGGTCAAAAACTCAAGGGGATATCTTTCATGTATCTAGAGGAGACCAAGGGGCTTATATGGAAAACTGGCGAAGGGATGTGAATCTCCGTGCCTAAATATTACTCTTATTATTATAGTTATCACTTTATAGCAGAAGCTTTACTTATTTTTATGGTTTTGCTTCCTGCTAGTTTTTCCTATTATTCTAGCAGTCATTATTTTGCTTATGTCGGAACTGTGTTTGTTGTCACTTTTTTATACTATATTCTTGAACGTTTAAGAAAATCAAATCTGTTTTTTATGCTTGCCACCCTGCTAGCTATTGGATTATTGTATTATTTTGACTTTCCCATCGGTTTGGCTATTCTCTTTCCAATTGGCTTTCTTTGGCGCTATCTTAACATCCGTCATTACGAGAGGGATATAGAGGATATGGAACCATTAATCCATAGGGAAACGATTAATAAGGCTAATTTATACATCAAGATTGCTCTCTTTGCTGCGGCGATTGTAATTGTATATGCTGAGGAATTTTACGTACTTTGGTATGTCTTAATTCTGTTAATTGTTTTATATGCTGGCTATTTATTAAGCCATATATCCTCCATTCGGAAACAGGAGCGGGAAGGGGCTAATTTGAAAGTATTCTCTCTGATTCCACTTGTATTTTCCGTCGGCGCTGGTTTGGCATCGGTTATTTTCATTCCTTTTCGAGATGTTTTTAAAAAGTTTTGGGTCTTCTTAGCGAATGCTATTATTTACTTAGCGAGCTTAGTTGTAGGACTCATTGATCTCGTCATTCCAAATCGAATGAAATCTCGAGGGCTTGAAAATAATGGCACGGAAAGTGGTGGGGAATCCTGGGATGGCAAGACAGGTTATTTTGAATATAGTCCTGGAATTGATGAAGGTACTCTGACTATCTTTTTAGGCATCATTTCTTTCCTAATCCTGGCAATAATTATTTATCGCAGATTTAAGAAGACCCAAGAGGATCTTGTCGGAAGGGTGGAGGCGGAGACGGAATACACTACAATTGATATGAAGGAAGATGAGGATAAAGGATTCTTTAAAAATCTTTTTTCTAGGCGAAAAAGGCTAAACCGTCATCCGGTGAGACAGTTAATCTATAATTTTGAGAAAAATACCAAGAAGCATGATTTAGGTAGATATGTTTATGAATCTCTTACAGAATGGTTTGATCGCTTACAAATAGATTTGAATGTATCAAGCTATGAGAAGGTAAGATACGGTAAGTTGGATATAAGTGCTGAAGAGGTTAAACAGTTGGAGAATCAATTAAAGGAAATCAATATAAAGAAAATAAAAAGTGGGCAAGACAAGGAAGAAGAGGTGGGGAATTAATGGAAAATATTCAGAAGGCAAAAAAGGCATTACAAACGGTTATTTTTGGGAATGAAGAAGTAATTGATCTGTTGTTTGTTGCACTCCTATCTGAGGGCCATGTCTTATTGGAGAGTGTGCCTGGGACAGGGAAGACGAAGCTGGCTAAAAGTTTTTCAAAGGTTCTTGATGCAAAATATAGTCGGATCCAATTTACGCCAGACGTATTACCAAGTGATGTCACGGGAATTAGGTATTTCAATCCCAAAACAAATAACTTTGAGTTAAGGATCGGTCCTGTAGTGACCAATGTTTTATTAGCGGATGAAATAAACCGTGCGACACCGAAGACACAGTCAAGTCTCTTAGAATCCATGGAGGAGTATCAGGCAACGGTTGACGGGGAGACATTGGCTATCGATAAACCCTTTATTGTACTAGCTACGCAAAACCCTGTGGAAAGTAACTACGGAACCTTTCCACTTCCAGAGGCTCAGTTAGACCGATTTTTATTTAAAATAAAGCTAGCCTATCCGTCAAGTGATGAAAGTCGAAAAATCCTGTCTTCTTATAGGTTAGATGACCCTTATGATGAGCTCCAGGCATATTTATCAACTAAAGAACTTATTCAAATGCAAGAACAGGTAAAAGAAGTAACTGTTGGGGATGCTGTAACAAATTATTTGTTAGATCTTATTGATAAAACGAGGGAGCATGAAGATATTGAACTTGGGGTCAGTCCTCGTGGAATGCTTGCTTTGATGCGTGCAGCTCAAGCTAGGGCATTTTTAGATGATAGAAACTATGTAATCCCAGAAGATATTAAGAAGTTGGTTCCTTATTTATTTTCCCATAGAATTATTTTAACCATGGAAGGGGAAATGAGAAAATCACCCGAGATGATCGTCGAAGAAATTCTTAAAGTGGTTCCTCTTCCCGTAGAAATGGATGTCTAGTAAAACCCTGGTAAATTTAAAAAGCGCTTCCCTTTCCTTATTCTAGATAAACAATAAGAGGGGGATGCGCTTTTTTAGAATGCAGGATATAGCAGTATAGCAGATAGAAAAAGTGGAATTATAATCGATCCAAAGACGTAAAGGAAGACCACTTTATATTTCTTCTCTTGCAATAGTATAAAGCTCTCATAACTAAAGGTAGAAAAGGTTGTAAAGGCACCAGAAAAACCTAAAGCAAAGATAAGATAGATAGGCTGAGATATATAGAGCGATCCATATAATATGATAGAAAGAGAAAGCACAAGGGATCCGATTAGGTTAACAAGGAAGGTAGCTTTTATAGAAGCTACATTTTCACTAATGTAAAGTCGGGACATGCTCCCTAAACCTGCGCCAAGCATTATCCATAGAATGTCCATTTAAGTGACCCGCCTTTGTAATGAAATATAATAGGCTAAATAACAACTGCTTAAGCAAGCAAGAACCGAGGTCACAATATATATAAGGGCGACCAAGGGGTGATTATTTAGTAGTTGTACAGATTCAACGATCACAGCAGAAAAGGTCGTGTAAGAGCCGATGACTCCGACGGTTAAGGCTTGATGCATGACGGGGGGCAATTTGCTTCGGATGCCTTCTGCTAAGAACAAATAGGTCAGGATAAAAGATCCTGAAATGTTGACAATTAATATTTCCCAGGGAAAGGATGTGTCCAAGGTTAAAGGGATAGAAACTCCAAATCTTAAAAGGCTGCCAATCATACCACCAAGACCTACAAAAAGATATTTTTTCATAGAGTAAATTGACAATCCGGGCAACGCCCGTAGACTTCGAATTTATGATCTTCAATATCATAGCCTAGTAAAAGTTCCGTTGCTTGGTCCATTGGACATAGTGGGAGTTTCTTAGTTGAGCCACAGTCATTACAAATAAAATGGTGGTGGTGTTCTGGGCTACACTTCATTCGAAAATGCTTTTCCCCGTCTAGAGTGGTTACTTCTAATATATTTAGTTGTTCATATAAATGTAAATTTCGATAGACGGTATCAAAACTCATGGAAGGATGAAGATTTTCCATGAAGTCCATTACTGCGCGAGCATTGACATAACGGTTTTCTTGCTCGAAGAAAGTAATGATATCCCGTCTTCTCATAGTAACTTTATGATTATTTTCACGCAATCTCTTGAGTGCTTTTTCTAGATTCATCATTTTATTCACCTCGTTTACTCTTCATCGATAGGACGATCAGTAAAATAAGTAAGGCAATTACTACTATTGTACCACCCGGAGGAATACTTAAGTAATATCCTGCAATCAATCCAAAAATGACAGAGACTTCACCAAATACAATTGAATAAAATATAAGTTGTTTGTAGCTGTTGGCTATGCGCATGGCTGCAGCAACAGGTAAGGTCATTAGCGCAGATACGAGTAGGATCCCAACAATCCTCATAGACGCGGCAATGACAAAGGCGATTAAAATAATAAAGATAAAATGAATTCTTTTGGTATGCAGTCCGGAAACCTTAGCATGCTCCTCATCAAAGGATAGGGTGACAAGTTCTTTGTAAAAGATGCTAACAATAATTAAGACTGCAATTGTGATGGCTAGAATGGTATAAAAGTCAACTGGACTTACGGCAGACACTGAACCAAATAAGTAGGCAAATAAATCTTGATTAAAGCCTTTTGCCAAAGCGATAAATATTACACTTAATCCGACTCCACTGGAAAGAACAATTGGAATTCCAATTTCTTGATATGCCTTATAAACGGACCTGAGTTTTTCAATGAAAATAGCACCAATTACAGAAAAAGCCATTCCGCTATACATAGGGGAAAACAGCATAATCATAAAGCGTTTCTCAATAAAGAGGCCGAAGGCAATTCCTGCTAAGGTAACGTGACTTAAGGCGTCGGCTAAAAAGGATAACCTTCTAACGACTAGGAAGGTTCCAAGTAATGGAGCTACAATTCCGATTAAAAGGCCGGTATAAAATGTGTGACGTAAAAATTCAAATTGCAAAAAATGTTCAATCATTGATTGTCCTCCTTTTAATCATGATCATGGACAACGACTTGGACCGGGTGTCCATATATTTTAGCTAAATCCTTGTCTGTAAGGGATGTATAGTCGTTAGTTACGCCATGGAAATGTAAAGTCCTATTTAAACAAGCTACATTTGTAGCGTGATTGGTCATTGCCCCGGTGTCATGGGTAACAAGAAGCAGGGTTAAATCATTTTCTGTATTTAATTTATGGAGTAGGTCGTAAAACCTCTCGACGTTTTGATAATCGACGCCTACTGTTGGTTCATCTAAGATTAAAATTTCTGGATTCCCCACTAGGGCTCTTGCGATAAAAATACGCTGTTGTTGCCCGCCTGAGAGCTTGCCGATATTTTCATAGGTGTATTCCTCCATGTCGACGTCCTTAATGGCTTGTAGGACCTTTGCTTTATCCTTCTTTCTCATGAAGCGGAAATAACCTATCTTTGCCGTTAAGCCCATTGAAACAACTTCAAAAACTGTAGCTGGGAAGCCCTTATTAAAGCTATTGGCTTTCTGAGAGACGTAACCAATTCGGTTCCACTGTTTAAAGGAGGTAAGGGGTTCATTTAAAATTTTAACATCCCCTTTGTCTGGTTTAAGCAAACCAAGGATGATTTTAATTAAAGTTGTTTTCCCTCCACCATTGGGACCTACGAGGCCAAGGAAATCGCCCTTGGGTATGGATAGGTTGACATCTTCTAATACTTGTCGATCACCATAGGAAAAGGATATATTTTTTAAGGAAAGTACGGATTCTTTCATCTTTTATCACCTCACTGAATAGCTTTCATTAATTCGGTTAAATTTTTCTCCATTAGAGAAAAGTAGTCTTCTTTTTCTTTAATATCTTCATCAACGAGAAGCTCTAAATTATGAATGTAGGCTTTTTTAGCCTTCAATGTGTTGACTATAATTTCAGCTGTTTTATTTGTTGCATGGCTTTCGAAAAATACATACTCAATTTTATGTTCCCTTGCGAGTTCAATGAGATGGGCTAAGTCTTTTTGAGAGGGCTCATCTGTTGAAGATAGTCCACTAATCGGAATTTGAATGAGACCATAGCGCTCCTCCCAGTATTCATAAGCACCATGGGAGACTAGAATATACTTGTTTTTAGCCTTAGCAATTTCTTTCTCATATAATTGATCAAGGGCTTGTAAATCCTTCGATAGACTTTCTAAGTTTTTTGAAAGGGCATCATCATGCTCAGGAAATAGAAGGGATAATTCTTCGGAGAGAATTTCAGCCATTTGAATCATTCGTAGCGGATCAAACCATAGATGGGGATCATAATCAGAATGATGATGATCATCCTCAGCTTTTAAGAATATTTCTTCGTGTTTTCCGATTTCAAAAAATTTCACATCGCTGTTTTTTAAGGCTGATTGTGCTTTTTCAGCAAAGCCTTCCATACCTGCTCCTAAATAAAAAAGGGCCTTAGCACTAGCGATGTCTAACACTTCTCGTGTCGTTGGTTCATAGGAGTGGGCATCAACCCCAGGGGGGTAGACGGAGTAAATGTCAATTTCCTCTCCTATTAATTCGTTTAAGAGGAAGTATAAAGGGTAAATTGTTGTGTATATAGTTTCTTTAGGATTGTCCTCAGAAGGAGTAGAGCTACATCCTATTAAAAATAAGGAAATTCCAAGTAAAATAAGTATTTGACGCAAGGGATCACTTCCTTTAATTCATGAATAAATTTAGTTTATCGTAATCATTACGATTTGTAAATAAGAATGATTACGATTTAAAGGGGTGTCTTCTGTATATTTTATGGTAAATGTGAACAATTTATTAAAACTGGTTCAATAGCTTGAATTTTTATACGGTACAGGGGTATAATATATGCATAAGGAAAAGGAGTGATTGTGATGGCGAAAAATTTACCTACTCCAAGGGCTGATGAGGATAAAACAGCCGTTATTAATCGTCTGAAGCGAATTGAAGGCCAGGTTCGTGGTGTTCAGAAGATGATTGAAGAGGATCGATATTGTGTTGATGTACTCATTCAAATTAGTGCGATAAGCGCTGCATTGAAGGGAGTCGGGTTCCACTTAATGGAGGAACACACAAAACATTGTGTGACAAGGGCGGTAAAATCTGGAGACGGTGATCAAGCCTTTGATGAACTAATTGACGTTATAAAACAATTTACAAGATGAGGTGATTGATAATGAGTGAAAGAAAGCATCAGTCTATTGGAGTTACTGGAATGACTTGTTCAGCTTGCTCTTCTAGAATTGAACGTATGTTAAATCGACTAGACGGGGTGGACGCACAGGTAAACCTAATGACTGAGGTCGCAACGGTTGATTATGACCCTGATCAATCGACCTTTGGAGATATAAAGGATCAGATTGAACATTTAGGCTTTGGTGTGAAGACTGAGGAAGTCACTCTTCATGTCGGTGGAATGACCTGTTCTACTTGTGTCAATACAGTAGAGAAGAATGTGAGTGTACTAGATGGTGTAGAATCGGCATCCGTTAACTTTGCGACGGAAACAATTACAATTAAATATTTAGCAAATGTGATTGAGGTAAAGGATATTATTGAAGAAATTGAACGCGTAGGATATACAGCCGAGGATCAGACAGAGAGAACTGAAGAAAAAGTCGACTTAGAACAAGAAAAAATGAAAAGACGTCTGATCATGTCTATTATTTTATCCCTACCTTTACTGGTAACCATGCTGGATCATTTACTTGGTATTACCCTTCCAGCTATATTTAATAATCCTTGGTTCCAGCTTGCATTAGCAACACCGGTACAGTTCATAATTGGTTGGACCTTTTATCAAGGAGCGTACAGAAGTCTCAGGGGTGGAAGTGCTAATATGGATGTTCTTGTTGCTCTAGGTACTTCTGCAGCTTATTTCTTCAGTGTGTATGAAGGAGCTAAATGGGTAATGAATACGGCCTATGAACCACACTTATATTTTGAAACGAGTGCCGTCTTGATTACATTGATTTTATTTGGAAAGTATTTAGAGACAAGAGCAAAGGGTCAAACCTCAGCGGCAATCTCAACCTTGCTTGAATTACAAGCTAGAGAGGCTAGAGTTTTACGGGACGGAAAGGAAGTTATGGTCCCTATTGAGGAAGTTGTTGTAGGAGATCGAATTGTTGTCAAACCTGGGGAGAAGATACCTGTAGATGGTATCGTGAGAAAGGGAATGACATCTGTAGATGAATCAATGATTACAGGGGAATCAATTCCTGTTGAGAAATCAGAAGATGCGACAGTTATTGGAGCGACAATGAATGTGAATGGAACGATTGAACTTGAGGCGGAAAAGGTTGGAGAAGATACTGCCTTAGCCGAGATTGTTGAAATCGTTCAACAAGCTCAAGGATCTAAAGCACCTATCCAGCGAATGGCTGATATTATTTCGGGGTATTTCGTTCCAATTGTTGTTGGAATAGCGGTTGTTACTTTTATTGTTTGGTTAAGTTTTGTTTCACCTGGTGAAATTGAACCTGCATTAACAGCAGCCATTGCAGTATTAGTTATAGCCTGTCCTTGTGCTTTAGGACTAGCGACACCAACTTCAATTATGGTCGGAACTGGGCTCGGTGCAGAAACAGGAATCTTATTTAAAGGTGGGGAGCACTTAGAGCGGACCCATGAATTAAATACAATCGTCCTTGATAAGACCGGTACAATTACCTACGGAAAACCGGTTGTTACAGATTTTACAGCGGATGAAAGGGTTATGCAGCTACTGGCCAGTGCAGAAAAAGGTTCAGAACATCCTCTAGCTACTGCAATTGTTAACCATGCGACAGATGAGGGACTTGAACTTTTAGAGGTCGATCAATTTACAGCTATACCGGGACACGGTATATTATCTGTGATTGATGGCGATGAAGTCCTCGTTGGAACGAGAAAGCTTATGAGAGATTATAAGATTGAAATTGCGGGAGCAGAAGATCAGCTAGTAAGCTTTGAACAAGAAGGAAAAACGGCTATGCTCATTGCAATAAACAATGAATTTAAAGGAATTGTTGCTGTAGCGGATACGGTTAAAGAAACCGCGGCAGAAGCTATATCAAGCTTACAGAGTAAAAATATTGAAGTAATTATGCTGACGGGAGATAATGAACGTACCGCCCAAGCCATTGCAAAACAGGTAGGAATTGACCATGTTATTGCAGAGGTTTTACCTGAAGAAAAAGCCCAAGTAATTGAGAAGCTTAAAGAGGAAGGTAAGAAAGTTGGTATGGTCGGTGATGGAATTAATGATGCCCCAGCCCTGGCTGTAGCCGATATCGGTATTGCCATTGGTTCTGGAGCAGAGGTTGCTATCGAAGCCGCTGATATTACAATCTTAGGTGGAGAATTAACCTTAATTCCAAAAGCTCTACAATTAAGTCATGCAACCATTCGGAACATCAGGCAAAACCTATTTTGGGCCTTTGGATATAACACAGCCGGAATTCCAATTGCAGCTATTGGTTTATTAGCCCCATGGATTGCGGGAGCAGCAATGGCCTTTAGTTCTGTTAGTGTTGTAACAAACGCGCTTCGTCTAAAAAGAGTAAAATTACAATAAAAATAAAGGAGAATGAATCATGAAAGAAACAATTTTAGTAGAGGGTATGACATGTAAACATTGTGAGAAATCTGTAAACGATGCTTTAACAAAGATAGAAGGTGTAGACAAGGTAGAGATTGATCTAGATACAGGTAAGGTAGATGTTTCCTTTGACGGATCTCTTGTAACTTTGGATTCCTTAAAAGAAACAATTGCTGGTCAAGGATACGATGTTGTCGGATAATGAGTGAATGAAGAGAGGGATTTATCATTAAATGATAAATCCCTTTTATTTTTCAAATGACTATTACTTGCGAAAAGACTAAAAATATTTTATAGTAGAAAAAGAAGGTAATAGTAAAGGATATTTTTTTATAGCGTAATGATTGCGCTTACATTTTGGCAGAAGCCAATTTTTATTTATCAAATAATGAATGAGTATTCATTCAAAATGAGAATGGGGGATTATTCACATGAAATTCAAGATTAAAAAGGCTGCCGTTCTCGGTTCGGGCATTATGGGTTCCGGTATTGCAGCGCACCTCGCAAACGTGGGGATCGAGACACTAATGCTCGATATTGTTCCAAAGGAATTGACGGAGGAAGAGAAGGCAAAGGGTCTGAGCCTCGAGAATGAAGCCGTACGAAATAAGATTGCTTCAGCAAACAAGCAAGCTTTATTAAAGCAAAACCCATCACCAATTACATCCAAGGAAAATCTTGATTTAATTACTGTCGGTAATTTCGAAGATGACATGGAGAAGATATCTGATGTTGACTGGGTGATTGAAGTTGTTGTAGAAAACCTAAATGTGAAGAAGGATGTATTCGCCCAAGTAGATCAGTATTGGAAAGAAGGCACTATTGTAAGTTCCAATACTTCAGGAATATCCGTTGAAGCTATGATTGAAGATTGTTCGGATGAACTTAAGACACATTTTTTAGGTACACACTTTTTTAATCCACCAAGATATTTAAAACTTTTAGAAGTAATTCCAACGAAGGACACGAGTCCCGATCTACTTCAATTTATGAAGGACTTCGGTGAAAATCGATTAGGTAAAGGAGTAGTCGAAGCTAAAGACACGCCAAACTTTATTGGAAATCGAATTGGAACTTATGGGCTTTTAGTTACTGTCGATGAAATGGTAAAAAGTGGATTAAAGGTAGGTGAGGTCGATTCTATTACGGGTAGTTTAATTGGTCGTCCAAGAAGTGCTACTTTTAGAACTTTAGACCTTGTTGGTTTAGATACCTTTGCTCATGTAGCAAACAATGTCTATGAGCAAGTCACTGGTCAAGAGAAAGATGTCTTTGAAATCCCAGGCTTTATCGAGAAGATGCTTGAACATAAATGGTACGGAGAAAAGACACGTAAAGGTTTTTACGAAAGAAAACGTGGTGAATCAGGCAGTATTATCTATGAGATAGATCCTGAAAGTCTAGAGTTCTCCAAGCAAAGTAAGCTAGATACACCCGGTGTTCAATTAGCTAAACAGCAAAAAGGATCTAAAAAACGCTTGAAAGCTCTAATCAGTAATAAGGGAGATCAGGCCGGGGACTTCCTCTGGAAGGTCATGAAAAGAACCTTTTTATATACGGCAGATCTGCTCGGTGAAATCGCAGATGATATTCCATCAATCGATCAGGCAATGAAGTGGGGGTTCGGTTGGGAGTATGGACCCTTTGAATCTTGGGACGGAATAGGTCTTGAGAAATCTGTCCAAAGAATGAAGGAAGAAGGAGATTCCATTCCTTCATGGATTGAAAAGTTGCTTGAAGATGGTCACACATCCTTTTATAAAGTAGAAGATCATACGGACTACTTTTATAACAAGAATGAACAGGACTATGAAAAACTAGAAAAGAATGAGAAAGAAATTGATTTGCAGAAAGTAAAAAGTGTCAATGCTCTCTTAAAGAAAAATAGTGGATCTAGTTTAATAGATTTAGGAGATGGTGTCTTAGGCTTAGAGTTCCACTCTCAAAGTAATGCAATCGGTCTCGACATTATTCAGCTCATTAATCAAGGAATCGAAGAAGTTGAAGCGGGAGATTACAGGGGCTTAGTAATTGGAAATCAAGGAAGGAACTTCTGTGTTGGAGCTAACTTAGCCCTGATGCTTCTAGAAGCCCAGGACTTGAATTTCTTTGAATTAGAAATTGTCGTAAGTCAGTTCCAAAAGATGGCCATGAATATTAAGTATGCTGATAAGCCTATTGTCGTTGCTCCCTTCCAAATGACTCTCGGTGGTGGAGCTGAAGTTTCTCTGCCTGGTGCAGCAATTCAGGCTCAAATGGAAACCTATATAGGGCTAGTCGAATTTGGTGTAGGCCTCATTCCAGGTGGTGGAGGTACCAAGGAATTATACTTGAAAATCCTCAGGAATTTTACCAAGGATGTCGACGTAGATTTACACAAGATTGCCAATCATGTCTTTGAAACTGTTGCCATGGCAAAGGTCTCTACCTCAGCAGAAGAAGCTAAGGAAATAGGGTTCTTAGATGGTAACGATCGAATTAGTATCCATCCGGATCATTTGATTCATGATGCTAAGCAAAGGGTCATTGAACTTTATGATGCAGGTTATCAAGCACCAAAAGCTGAAAAGATTCCGGTTGTAGGTGACGCAGGATACGGCGCCATGTTACTAGGAGCAAAATCCTTACAATTTGGAGGATATGCTTCGGATCATGATGTGAAAATTGCAGAAAAATTAGCCTATGTATTATCTGGCGGGCGTATCAGAGAAGGAAGTTTCATTGATGAGCAAGCCATGCTCGATTTAGAAAGAGAAGCTTTTCTAAGTTTAATCGGAGAACCACTAACCCAGCAAAGGATGCAACATATGTTAATGAAGGGTAAACCACTACGAAATTAAGATGAGGAGGAATCGGTTGTGAAAGAAGCAGTCATTGTTGCAGGTGCTCGAACACCTGTAGGAAGAGCAAATCGAGGAAGATTAGCCAGTGTCCGTCCGGACGATTTAGCTGCTTTAACGATTAAAGAAACCTTAAAAAGGGCGAATAATTATGATGGTAATATAGATGATGTCATTATTGGGACCGCGATGCCCGAAGCGGAACAAGGGATGAATATGGCTAGAAGTATTTCTGCTTTAGCAGGTCTAGCCCATGAAATTCCAGCAATTACGATTAATCGATATTGTGCTTCAGGACTTCAAAGTATCGCCTATGCTGCAGAGCGGATCATGTTAGGTTTGGGCGATACAATTATAGCCGGTGGAGCGGAGTCGATGAGTTTGATCCCTATGGGAGGGCATGTCATTAAACCAAATCCAAAGCTCGTTCAGGATGCCCCAGGATATTATATGGGAATGGGCTATACAGCAGAAGAAGTAGCTAATCGATTTAAAGTATCCAGGGAGGATCAAGATGCTTTTGCCACAGAAAGTCACAGAAGGGCAGCAAAAGCTATTAAAGAAGGAAGGTTTAAAGATGAGATTGTCCCGGTAGAAGTGATGGAAAGATTTATTGGAAAAGATAATAAGGTTGAAAAGAAGACTATTACTTTTGATACAGATGAAGGGGTTAGACCTGATACGACGGAAGAGGTTTTAGCCAATTTGAAACCAGCCTTTCATGTCCAGGGATCTGTAACAGCTGGAAACTCTTCACAAATGAGTGACGGTGCAGCTTCCGTCCTTGTCATGGATCGAGAAAAAGCAGAAAAGGAAGGGTTAACACCTTTGGTTAAGTTTAAATCCTTTGCCGTAGCAGGTGTCGAACCTGAAATTATGGGAGTTGGACCTGTAGAAGCTATTCCAAAAGCCTTAGACATGGCAGGTTTAGAACTATCGGATATAGGTTTGATAGAACTTAATGAAGCCTTTGCTTCTCAAGCTGTCCAGGTCATCAGAGAACTTGATCTTGATCCTGAAATATTGAATGTCAATGGTGGGGCAATTGCTCTTGGCCACCCCCTAGGATGTACAGGGACAAAACTTACCTTAAGCCTTATTCATGAAATGAAACGGAGGAAGGTAAAGTACGGCTTAGTATCTATGTGTATTGGTGGTGGAATGGGAGCGGCCGGGGTATTTGAATTACTTTAAGAATGATTAGTCAGAAAAAGAACTTCAATATTGTTATTTTACTAGATTAGAAAGGGTGTTATTCATGAGTGAAGAAAAGTTAATTCAAGGTGGGGCGTTTTTAACGGAGGACCTTGAGGCGGAGGATATAATTACTCCGGAGGACTTTACCGAAGAACATCGAATGATTGCACAAACAACAGAAGACTTTGTTAAAGGAGAAGTCCTTCCTTTAGTTGATCGATTAGAAAATCATGAATTTGAGCATTCTGTAGAACTATTAAAAAAAGCAGGAGAATTAGGCTTATTAAGCGCTGATATACCTGAAGAATACGGTGGTTTAAGCTTAGATACCATTAGTTCATCTCTAATAACGGAGAAGTTTTCCCGGGCTGGAGGATTTTCTGTAACCCACGGAGCTCACGTAGGAATTGGAACTCTTCCTATCGTATTTTTCGGAAATGAAAAGCAAAAGAAAAAATATCTACCAAAGCTAGCAACAAGTGAACTCATCGCAGCCTACGCCCTAACAGAACCCTCCTCAGGATCTGATGCCCTAGGCGCAAAGGCCACGGCTGTATTAAATGAAGAAGGAACGCATTATGTTTTAAATGGTGAAAAGCAATGGATCACAAATTCGGATTTTGCCGACCTTTTCATCGTCTATGCGAAAATCGACGGAGAGGTTTTCTCAGCCTTTATCGTAGAGAGGGAGTATCCGGGAGTATCCCTTGGACCCGAGGAGAAAAAGATGGGAATTAAAAGTTCTTCAACAAGAACCCTAGTCTTAGAAGATGCCCAAGTACCTGTCGAAAACCTTCTCGGTGAAAAGGGTCGTGGACATATTATCGCCTTTAACATTTTAAATGTCGGACGCTACAAGTTAGCCATCGGTGGTGTTGGAGGTGCCAAGCGTGGTATTGAACTTGCGACAAAATACGCAAAAGAGCGTAAGCAATTTGGCACACCTGTATCCAGCTTTACATTGACTAAGGAAAAGTTCGGAACAATGGCGGCAGAGATTTATGCTAATGAAAGTGCCGTTTATCGGACAGTGGGACTTTTTGAACAAAGACTAAGCTCATTAAGCGATGAGCAATTAAAGGATGGTAGAGAAGTAGCTAGGGCCATTGCTGAATATCAAATCGAATGTTCGATGAATAAATATATGTGTACGGAACTACTAGATTATGTAGCGGATGAAGCAGTGCAAATTCATGGTGGATATGGATATATGTCTGAATATGAAGTAGAGCGTATGTATCGAGATTCACGAATCAACCGTATCTTCGAAGGAACTAACGAAATTAACCGATTACTCGTCCCGGGAACCTTGCTGAAGAAGGCAATGAAGGGTGAACTGCCCTTATTCGATGAAGCAATGAAGTTACAAGAGGAAATTATGATGATGATGCCTGAAGAGGTGGGGGATGAGCCTTTAGAGCAGGAAAAATATTTAACGAAAAATGCTAAGAAAATAGTTCTCTTAGGCGCTGGGTTAGCCGCACAGAAGTTTATGCAAGAGATTGAAAAAGAACAGGAAATATTAGCTAAATTAGCCAATATGGTAGCGGAGGTCTATAATATGGAATCGGCTATTTTACGAACAGAGAAGGCCATTCACTCTAAAGGGTTAGAAGAAAATAAACAAAAGCACCTATATACAGAGGTGTATGTCCAAGAGGCTTTTAATCGTATAGAAGCGGAAGCTAAAGAGATCTTAATCGCTGTTGAAGAGGGCGACGACTTAAGGATGATGCTATCCTCCCTTCGCAGGTTGACACGCCACACTCCTAAGAATGTAATTGCCAAGAAGCGGGAAATTGCTGATCAAGTCATTGAAGTGGAAAAGTATTTTGTTTAAGAGAGGATAATTCTTAACCTCTGTTGAAAGGAGTGCCAGAGTGAAGGGGCTAATCTTATTCAAAGCCTTCCTCCTCTGGCACTCTTTTTCTCATAGCTTGTATTTTAGATAAGAAATCTTATATTTAGACAAAACTAAGGATTTCAAATGACAAGAGCCTACATCTGCGTTAAAATGAAAGTATCTGATGAAAAAGGATGGGAAGGAATTATGTCATTAACCTTTTACATGTATCCAAACTGTGATTCATGTCGAAAAGCCAAGAAATGGCTTGAAGAAAAGAAGTTAGATTTCATTGCCAAACATATTGTCGAAGATACACCGAGTAAAGAAGAGATTTTAAACTTCTTTGAGCTTAGTGATGATCAACCACGCCGTTTCTTTAATACAAGTGGAAAAGTTTACCGGGAAGAAAATATGAAGGATAAAATTAAGGGTGCAACGGAAAAGGAAATGGCAAGCTATTTAGCTTCTAATGGAATGCTAATTCGAAGACCGATTATCACCGATGGAAAAAAGATTACTGTCGGTTTTAATAAAGAAGTTTATGAGCAGGTTTGGCTCACATAATATAAGCCGAAATAGTAGAAATATGTGAGTATAACTTGTATAGTAAATATGGATTAAATAACGGAGGGATATAAAGTGAATTTACCAGAAGAACTTTTTTATTCTGAAGAACACGAATGGGTTAGAAAAGAAGATAATAAGGTATACATTGGAATCACAGACTTTGCACAATCTGAATTGGGCGATGTCGTATTCGTAGAACTACCTGAAGTTGGCGAAGAATTTGATGTAGGTGATGCCTTTGGTAGTGTAGAATCTGTTAAAACAGTTTCTGAACTATACGCACCAGTAAGTGGAACAGTCGTCGAAGTTAATGAGGATTTAGAAGATAATCCGGAATATGTAAACGAATCCGCATATGAAGATGCATGGATGATCGTTATTGAAATGGAAGATGAAGCTGAATTAGAAAACTTATTATCTAGTGAGCAGTACAAGGAAGTAATTGAAGAATAATTTGTAAAAACAAAAAGGCTAACTAGTGACTTTCACATAGTTGGCCTTCTTTACATTTATATGGGAAAGATAGATTAAAGGGATGTTTACAATGGAATTTGAATATCTAGAAAAAGTCATTATTGTTGAAGGTAAAACAGACAAGGAACAAATCGAAGATATCATCGATGATCAGGTTATTATTCTTTGTACTTACGGAACCTTTAGCATCGAAAGATTTGATGAATTGTTAGAAGAATATCAGTTAGATGACCGAGAAGTATTTATTTTAGTAGATGAGGACGATGCAGGAGTTACCCTTAGAAAGGAATTAGCCAGGGAACTTCCACATGCAGGGCACATCTATATTAACGGTGATTATAAAGAAGTAGCTACAACGCCTAAAGATGTATTGGCTCCTCTTTTAGTTGCAAAATATATTCATGTAAGACCTCATTTCTTAAGGTAACAAAAGATATTCTCAATAAAACATGCTAACTGATAATAAACAGGTGATATTTGTGCAGGAAATTAATCATGAATTATTAAAACAAGAAAATCTATTACTGTATATACACACTCCATTTTGTGGAACTTGCCATATCGCCCGTTCCTTTGTAAATCAAATAGAATTAGCTTTAGACAAAGATATTTTTCATGAAATGAATGCATCCTTTTATCCAGAGTTCATGCAAGAAGAAAAAATTAAAAGTGTTCCCTGTCTCTTAATTAAAGTGAATGGAAAGGTGAAGGAGAAGATCTATACCTTCTATTCAGTAGCAAATATTGTCCATTCACTAACAGAGCATGTTCCAGAGATTTTTGAAAAATAGTCATTAATAAGTTTTTTGATAGAATATTTAAACTGAATCAGTTGAAAATAATTCTCAAATAGCTTAACATTATAATGAGAATAAATTAATAATGGATATAAACTAATCCATTAAAAAAAGTAAATAAATTTGGAGGTATAAATATGGCATCAACATTAGAAATAAAAGATTTACATGTCGAAATAGATGGACATGAAATATTAAAAGGGGTAGACCTTACAATTAACAGTGGAGAGTTCCACGCAGTAATGGGACCAAATGGTACAGGTAAGTCCACATTAGCTGCAGTTATTATGGGACACCCAAGCTATGACGTTACAAAGGGAAGCATTATTTATAATGGAGAAGACGTACTTGAGATGGAAGTTGATGAAAGAGCTCGAGCAGGTCTGTTCTTAGCCATGCAATATCCAAGTGAAATCAGTGGTGTTACAACATCTGAATTCTTACGTTCAGCAATTAACGCCCGTCGTGATGAAGGGGACGAAATCCCATTAATGGAATTCATCAATGAAATGGACGATTCTTTAGATACATTAAATATCAGCCAGAAAATGGCTCAGCGTTACTTAAACGATGGATTCTCTGGTGGAGAGAAAAAGCGAAATGAAATTTTACAAATGATGATGTTAAAGCCAGGAATTGCTATTTTAGATGAGGTAGACTCTGGTTTAGATATTGACGCCTTACAAGTTGTTGCAAATGCAGTAAACCAACAGCGTAGTGATGCTTTAGGATGCTTAATTATTACGCACTATCAGCGATTATTAAATTACATCGAGCCAGACTACGTTCATGTGATTATGCAAGGACGAATTGTGAAGTCTGGTGGAGCAGAATTAGCCGAGCGTTTAGAAGCAGATGGTTATGAGTGGATTAAAGATGAACTCGGCATTGAAGATGTAACTGTCGGGAAAAAATCTTAATTAAGCTAGGAGGGGTAATCAGATGACAGTAACAACAGATTTTCCATATAACAAACAATATGTAGAAGACTTTTCTGCAGGTAAAAACGAACCAGATTGGATGAAAAACTTACGCCTTCAAGCTTTAGATTTAGTGGACTCCCTAGAATTACCGAAGCCTGATAAGACAAACATTAGGCGATGGAACTTTACGGAATTTAAGCACTATGCTGAGGGGGAAACAATTTCATCTTTAACGGATTTACCAGAAACACTAGAGGACTATTTCGATCAGGATAATTTACCTGACAACGTCATTATTCAAAGAAATAACACAGTAGCTTTCGCTCAGGTAAGCGAAACATTAACAGAACAAGGTGTTATTTTTACAGATATGTTTACAGCCATTAAAGATCATAGTGATCTTGTTGAAAAGTATTATATGAAAGAAGCGGTAGACATTGATGAGCATAAATTAACAGCTCTACATGCTGCACTTATGAATGGTGGAGTATTCATCTATATTCCAGAAGGTGTTCAATTAGATGAGCCGATTCAAACTGTATTCTGGCAAGAAGATGCAGAAGCTGCTTTATTCAACCATGTATTACTCGTAGCGGAAGATAATAGTAAAGTTTCCTACGTCGAGAACTATATATCAACGGTTGAAGACGAAGCAACTGTAGCAAACGTTATTGCAGAAGTCTATGCAGGAAAAAATGCTAAAGTTCTATTTGGAGCAGTAGATAACTTAAGTTCTGCAACAACGACCTATATGAACCGTCGTGGAGTTGCTCAAGAGAATGCAGTATTAGACTGGGCCCTTGGCCAAATGAACGAAGGAAGAACTGTTTCTGAAAACGTATCATTATTAGTCGGACAGCATTCTAAAGCATATCCAAAAACAGTAACAGTAGGTCTTGGAAATCAAATCCAAAACTTTACAGCAAGAACCCATCATTTTGGAAAAGATACAGATGGCCAAATTCTCCAACACGGAGTATTACAGGAAGCTACAACAGCTATCTTTAATGCGATTGGTGAAATTGAAAATGGAGCTACACGAGCTAACGCAGAACAAGATTCTAGAATCTTAATGTTAAGTCGTGATGCTCGCGGAGATGCTAACCCAATCTTACTCATCGAAGAAGATGATGTAACGGCTGGTCACGCAGCTTCTGTCGGACGTATTGACGAATCCCAGCTTTACTATATGATGAGCCGTGGAATTACACTTGAAGATGCATCAAGATTGATTATTCATGGATTCCTAGAGCCTGTTGTCAGTATTTTACCGATTGAATCCGTCAAGAACCAATTGAAGCATTTAATTGAAAGGAAAATTGTCTAATGGATGTCAAGTCCATCAAGAAACAGTTCCCAATTCTGGATCAAGAAATTAATGGTCATCCTTTAGTATATTTAGATTCTACTGCCACAGCCCAAAAACCTATTCAGGTTATTGAAGCCATCACGCATTATTATGAGAATGATAATGCAAACGTACATCGTGGTGTTCATACTTTGGGTTCACGTGCAACAACTAAATATGAAGATGCAAGGGAAAAGGTTAGGAAGTTTCTTAATGCGCGTAGTTCCGCTGAAATTATTTTCAATCGCGGAACTACAGCAGCTTTAAATATAGTTGCCCACGGATACGGAAAAAAACATGTATCTGAAGGTGACGAGATTGTTTTAACGCAAATGGAACATCATAGTAACTTAATTCCATGGCAACAAGTAGCAAAGTCTACTGGAGCAAAGCTAAAATACATTCCTATGGAAGAGGATGGAACGATTACCTTGGAGAAGGTAAGGGAAACTGTTACTGATAAAACAAAAATCGTTGCTATTACTCATGTTTCCAATGTTCTTGGCACAACCAATCCTGTGAAAGAAATTGCTAAAATTGCCCACGATCATGGAGCAATTATCGTCGTAGATGGTGCACAAGGAGCTCCACATTTAAAGGTCGATGTTCAGGATATGGATTGTGACTTTTATGCCTTTTCAGGGCATAAAATGGGAGCACCAACTGGAATAGGTGTTTTATACGGAAAAAGAGAATTACTAGATGTGATGGACCCTGTAGAGTTTGGTGGTGAAATGATTGATTTCGTAGAACTCTACGATTCAACATTTAAAGAAGCACCTTGGAAATTCGAAGGGGGAACTCCTATTATTGCTGGTGCAATTGGACTTGGTGTAGCTATTGATTTCTTAGAAGAGGTCGGCCTTGACAATATTGCCAAGCATGAGAGGAATCTAACGAATTATGCGAACGAAAGGTTAGAAGAAGTTGAAGGTTTAACAATCTATGGACCTGAGGATCGTTCAGCGATTACTACTTTTAACTTGGGTAGCGTTCATCCCCATGATGTATCAACGGTGTTGGATGCTTATGGAATCGCAATAAGAGCTGGCCATCATTGTGCTCAACCATTAATGAAATGGCTTGACGTTACAGCGACCGCTCGGGCTAGTTTCTATCTGTACAATACAGAAGAAGACGTAGATCGTTTAGTCGAAGGACTTTTAAAAACAAAGGAGTATTTTGGGAATGTCTTTTAACAACTTAGACGCATTATATAGGCAAGTCATTATGGACCATTATCAGCATCCAAGAAATCGTGGTGTGTTAGATGATGATACAATTTCTTTTGAGATGAACAACCCGTCCTGCGGAGACCGAATTATGGTTCATCTACACGTAGAGGATGGAGTTGTTTCAGATATAAAATTTGAAGGGGAAGGCTGCTCTATTAGTATGGCATCAGCATCAATGATGACTGAAGCTGTTAAAGGTAGAGAGGTAGAAGAAGGTCTTCTAATGTCGAAAAACTTTTCTAACATGATGTTAGGAGAAGATATAGACGTTAAAAAGTTTACTTTTAGTGATATCGCAGCCCTTCAAGGAGTTTCAAAGTTTCCAGCGCGAATTGATTGTGCAACATTAGCTTGGAAGGCCTTTGAAAAAAGTGTTAACGAATAAAACTAAGGAGGTTTTATACTATGGCAAAAAAAGCACCTGAAATTGGTGAATATAAATATGGTTTTCAGGACCGAGACGTTTCCGTATTTAAAACGGAAAGGGGATTAACGAAGGAAGTCGTTGAAGAAATCTCGCGAATGAAAAATGAACCAGAATGGATGTTAGAAGAACGATTAAAAGCTTTAGATATATTCTTTAGTAAGCCGATGCCTATGTGGGGTGGTGACCTTTCAGAATTAGACTTTGACGAAATTATTTATTACGTTAAACCGTCTGAAAAACAAGGTCAGTCCTGGGATGAGGTACCTGAAGAAATTAAAAATACCTTTGAGGTCTTAGGTATTCCTGAAGCTGAACAAAAGTATTTAGCTGGAGTGTCAGCTCAGTATGAATCCGAGGTTGTTTATCAAAGCTTGGAGAAGGATTTAGCAGATATGGGAATTATCTTTAAAGATACGGATTCTGCTCTACAAGAGCATGAAGAGTACTTTAAAGAGTACTTCGGTACAGTAGTCCCTGCTTCTGATAACAAGTTCTCAGCCTTGAATACAGCTGTATGGTCTGGAGGTTCCTTCATTTATGTTCCGAAGGGAGTACATGCAACAGCTCCACTTCAAGCATATTTCCGAATTAACCAGGAAAACATGGGACAGTTTGAAAGAACATTAATTATTGTTGATGAAGATGCTTCTGTGCATTACATTGAAGGATGTACAGCTCCAATCTACTCAACAGACTCCTTACACTCAGCAGTTGTTGAAATTATTGTTAAGAAAAATGCAAGCTGTCGTTATACAACAATCCAAAACTGGTCAAATAACGTTTATAACTTAGTTACTAAGCGTGCAACAGTGGAAGATAATGGACTTATGGAATGGATCGACGGTAACATGGGATCCAAACTTACAATGAAGTATCCATCTATTCTACTTCGCGGAGAAGGTTCCCGAGGAGTTACAATTTCGATTGCTTTCGCTGGTGAAGGTCAGCACCAAGATGCTGGAGCAAAAATGTACCACTTAGCACCTAATACGTCATCATCGATTGTATCGAAGTCAATATCTAAAGATGGCGGTAACGTTTCCTACCGTGGAATTGTTCACTTCGGTAGAAAAGCAGATGGAGCTAAGGCTAATATCGAGTGTGATACGCTCATCTTAGATAATGAATCTAAATCTGATACAATGCCATATAATGAGATTTATAATGATAACATCTCATTAGAACACGAAGCTAAGGTTTCTAAGGTATCCGAAGAACAACTATTCTATCTCATGAGTAGAGGTTTAGAGGAACAAGAAGCTACTGACATGATTATCATGGGCTTTATCGAGCCATTCACAAGAGAACTTCCAATGGAATACGCTGTTGAAATGAACAGATTAATTTCCTACGAGATGGAAGGTTCAATAGGATAAAAAACGAGAACCCTTGTCATGACTGGAGTCGTGACAGGGGTTCATTGTATTTTATTCTTAGATTGCCATGTTTTTGCCAGCTAATATTATAAAGTGGCCAATATTAGTGAATAAATATTTTACATCTACCATTCATAAAAGAAAGGGTAGATTTTTTTATTGTGAAAATAAGAAGGAGATTGCTTACTGATTGTTTTTGAGATTAAATGGATAAAAGTGACATAATAATGACAAGTAGGTCTAAAGTTATATTTGCACTATGGTTTGTGGTATAATATAATTATACGATACTAATATTTAACTATTTATAAAAAGCTGAATTCATGAATATCCATCGTATTTCATATCATATTTTTTGGGGGGGATATGTATGCGATTCGTCAAATCAATCATTTTAATGATTATTTTATTTGGATTGACCGCATTTAATCAAACGAGTACGGGGCATGATGTAATTTTTTATATTCCGCATCAAGACGATGAAACCTTAACCTTCGGATCATCTATACATTACCACATTCAGTCGGGGCACAATGTTCAGGTTGTACTACTTACAGATGGAAGTTCAACAGTGGTAGGTAAAAGGTTAGGGTTGGACGAAGAGACTCTTGTCAATGCCCGTAATAAGGAGTTTCTTTTGGCCTTATCTCATTTAGGGGTAGCGAGGGAGAACATACATAAAATGGGCTTTAAAGATGGAAGTCTAACCATTGAACAGGCTAAGAAGGTTATGAAGAAATTTTCTAAGAAATACCCAAATGCAAGCCATAAGACCTATACTTACACAGATTGGCATCAAGATCATAGAAATGCAGGTTTTGCATTAAAAGAATTAGCTCAGAAAGAAAAAATTCATAATACTGCTTATTTCATTCGAAGAGGAGAAAAGCCAGAGAATAAGAAACTATATGCTTCAGCTTATGAAGTTGACGCTTATCCCGATTTATTAGCGGCAAGTCGTAGTTACAATGTAATAGATTATAAAAATGGTATGTATGGCATGTGTTGGAAGAGTGTTCCAAAAAGTTTTCAAGCAATGGAGAAAGACCCGAAAAATTACTATCACAGATAAAAAAAGCCTTGCTTCATAGCAAGGCTTTTTTAAGTGCTTAAATATAAAATTAATCCGTTTCCTTAATATTCATATATAAGTTAGCAACAAAGGAAAGGAGTCCAACAGCCATTAATCCTGCTCCAATGAAGGTAAAGTTATGTGCAAAACCTAGCATATCTGGTATTTGTACCATAAAGGTACTTACTAAGAATAATGGTAATCCTATGTTATAAGTCCAAAAATGAACGACAGCTAATGTGTTTCTTCCAGCGTGAGGATATACACAATAGACCAAGCCCATTATTGCGGTTGTTGCCCATCCAGCAAGATTCACGTGTGCGTGAGCGGATGCCCACTGTAATTGAATAGATGAGGACATGTAAATACCGACACCTATTCCGATTATAAGATATAAAACTGCGATTTTTAGAAATCTTGGGCCCATATTTTTCACCTCCCATTAACTGGTATTATACTAATGATTTAAGTAAATGTAAATATTGTGTGAACATTTCTCTGAAATTATTTACGAAAAGCTTTATAATAGATATAATAATTAGATTTAGGAGACTAATAATGAAGGAAAACATATATTTATATTATACAAATGACTTACATAGTGATTTTACATACTGGCCTCAGGTCGTTTATTACTTTAATAAGGCCCGGGAAAAACGTATGCAAAGAAATGAAGCGCATTTTTTAGTCGATATTGGTGATCATGTAGACCGGGTTCATCCAATAGCTGAAGCCTCAATGGGTAAAGCTAATGTTGACTTACTTAATGAGGCAAAATATGACCTTGTTACCCTTGGAAATAATGAAGGAATTACCTTATCCCATCATGATTTGTTTCATTTATATGATCATGCAAATTTTGATGTCGTTTGTTCGAACTTATATAGTCGAACAGAGAAGGAGCCAGATTGGCTGGAGCGAATCGTATATAAGCAAACAGATTCGAAGCTTAGGGTTGCCTTTCTTGGTTTGACAGCTGCATTTAATCCCTTTTATCATTTATTACAATGGCACATAGCTGATCCAATGGAAAGTTTAAAGCTACAAGTTGAAGAGGCAGCCAAACATGCAGATATTATCGTTCTCTTGTCCCATGTAGGTTTACATCGTGACGAACAGATTGCTGAATACTTTCCTGAAATAGACTTAATTATTGGTGGGCACACTCATCACCTTTTAAAAGAAGGAGAAATGGTTCGAAATACATTACTAACAGCTGCAGGAAAGCATTGTGCTCATGTAGGAGAAGTTATCTTAACCTATGACCATGGCAGAAAGAAACTTTCAAAGAAGCAAGCATATACAACAAATATTACAAGAGGGAAGGAAGACATCCAAACTACTACTAAGCTTAATCAAATGCTAGAAGAGGCAAGCGATAAATTATCCTCTCTTGTTGCACGAACCAATCGAACATTAAAGGTGGATTGGTATGCTGAAACAGAAATAATGACTATGTTAACAGCTAGGTTAAAAGGGTGGACAAAGGCGGATGTGGCCATGTTGAATGCAGGATTATTGCTTGAGGATTTGCCAAAAGGGAGAATCACTCATAAAGATGTGCATCGCATATGTCCCCACCCAATTAATCCCGTGCTTGTAGAAGTAACTGGTAGGGAACTTAAGGAGATTATTCGTGTTGGACAGACGGAAGAGTTTATGAATTTTAAACTAAAAGGTTTTGGTTTCCGAGGAAACAAAATAGGCGCACTAATCTTTTCAGGACTTTCTTATATCCGGGATAAAACAAGCTTACAGTCTTCGATGAATCAGCTGAGGATTAATGGAGAACTCATTGATGATTATAAAATCTACTCCTTAGCAACAGCAGATATGTTTATTTTCGGACGACTCTTACCAGAAGTGGCTAAATCCAAACGTAAAGATTTATTTTTACCAGAATTTATCAGGGACATTTTGGCATCTTCTTTACAGAAGGAATTCAAGTAACGCTATAATCACCTCCGCATATTCTATATTGAACTTGCAAAAGGAGGTATGTAAATGATTTACTTACAAACAATTACAGTAGAGGATCAATCATTTCAAGCTGTACACGTCCAACTACCAAAAACAGATTTACTGGCTGTAGCAAATAATGTTGGCTATATTATGTGTGGGGCCTTAGATGTGGATTTATTAAATGATCGTTTAGGGGATCGAAATATCATCGCAGGACGAGCTGTAGGAGTAAGGACTATTGATGAGTTATTAGAGGCACCTTTACAGAAAATAACGTCTTCTTCTAAGGAATATGGTTGGAAAGAAGGTATGAAAGGAAAGGACGCCTTAATGCTCATTGCTAAGGATCACGGATAAAGGATAGTTAGACTAAAGAACAATTAAATTGAAGGATAAAATAATAACCTCCTTTAGGCAATCATATATTGATTGTATGAGGAGGTTTTATTATGTTGAATCGTAGTTTCCGACTCCCTTTATTAGGGTCACCTCGATCAATTTTACTCATCACTGTTATTATATATATATTTATTTTGTTGGCGACAATTTATACTATTGATCGAGGGATTAAACCAACTTTAGTGAATATAGCCGAGGAAAAGACAATTGAATTTGCTACGCGGACAATTAATTCTGCAGTTAAATCAACAGAAAATATTAGTTTTGATGATTTAGTTGATATCAATGTTGATAGTAATGGAAATGTCTCTACTTTAGGTTGGAACTCTGCTGCCGTAAATAGGGCTCTGAGAATGGCTACCGATCGGGCAGAATACTTTTTATATGGGATGAATAAGGGAGAAACTCTGGATATTGATGACCCAGACTTAAATCCGATTGAATTTGGAGATACAGTTGGTGATTTAGCCGCTAAAGATCCAACTGTTGTGGAGATCCCAATCGGCCAAGCTACAGGAAATACAATCCTAGCTAATTTGGGTCCGAAAATTCCTGTACACTTTGAAATTGTCGGAAGTCTACGCTCTGACGTGATTCATGAAATAAAAGAGTTTGGTGTGAATGCCGCTTTGGTTGAAATATACATACCTGTGACGGTTAACGTTCAAATTGTTATTCCCTTTTCGACGGAAGTTTCCGAAGTAAGCACAAGGGTATTTATTGATTCGAGAATTGTTATGGGGAATGTACCAGAATTTTATAGTAGTGGAACGTCAGGTACTTCGATATCGATTCCTAAATACCGTCAAAAAAATAATTAAGATTATTTACTGGTTGATTCCCAGCGGCGTAAATAAGGATAAGGGTCAAAGGACCATTCGCTAAGGCCATTATCCTTATACATTCCGTAATGTAGGTGAGGTGGAAATTTACCAGCTGTACCGACAGGCCCGTATCCTGTTGACCCTACAGATCCGATAAGATCTCCAGGTTTAACAATTGTTCCAACCTCTACATCATCGGCGTAACCATTTAAATGGGCAAAGTAATGATAAATATTGTTAATATCGCGAATGCCAATTCGCCAGCCACCAAAGCGATTCCAGCCTTTTAGTTCAACGACTCCATAAGTTGTAGACAAGATAGGTGTGCCGTAGTTTGCAAAAATATCTGTACCTTCATGCATTCTGATTCCGCCAAAGCCCCTTCGATGGCCCCATGTACTTCGGTAACTATAATTGTACTCTTTTGGAATAGGAAAAGCTCTTTCAGGTAAATCAATTTTACCAAAGTGCTTAAAAATACGAGCAGTACTCATAATTGTTTTAACAGCAAGATCTCTTTGATAATGATTAAATAAGGCAATCTTAAAGTCATCCCTGGTTAAGCCATAGGAAGCTATATATGAAGCATAACTATACAAGAGATCTTCCTCATTATTTAAATCCGCTAATCCATCTCCATTTCCATCTTTACCTAGCCCATGAAATTGCTGAATGATTTTTTCATTTTTTTCTTCAGTTAGGTTTCCGATACCATACCATAGTTCACTTGGAAAAGATATGGAAAGAAGTCGATCGGATTCCTGTGCTGGAAGTAAATTTCGTTCGTATTGATCAATAGCCGCTAGGTAATACCAGGGGATATGGGTAGTAGCTTCGGTCTTTTTATATAATGAAAGTCTTTGGTCAAACAAATTTTCATCTTCCTTAGCGAAAGCAGGACGATGAAGACTGAAAACGAATATGAAGGCTGCGAGAATCAATATTCGTTTTTTATTCAAGGGATTCACCACCAATATCATTTTTCCATTTGTTCAATAATTTGTTTTAAGCTTTGATCATAGTCATTTCTTGTTGTTCTAGAATTATGCAAACTGTGTATATCATGAATGAGTGTTTGGTTGCTTGAAGTATAAACTTTAAAAAAACCTGGCAATATGGTCTTTGCAATCTTTTCTGCAATATCTCGAGAGGTATGGTCATCTAATTTTTCATTAATATCAAAGGCAATTAAGGCTTCTTTATCAGTTACTAAGGTAGCTACTTCATTAAATCCATCATTCTTTAAAGTAGTTCGGGTGATCATATTGGCTATTTCTTTTCTGTTGAAATTTAAATTTTTATTTTGTTCTGTTTCATTATTTACTTCATTTTTAGTATAATGTACATAACCTAGTTGATCGTGAAACTCATCCTCAGGTGGTTTTAACATTTGATTTTGTTGTTGTTCTATGACATTATTTGAGTTACAACCGATGAGAAGTAGTATAGAGCAAAGGAAAATGATCCTTGGTTTCATTGTATCCTCCTTTAAAATATATTTTATTTACATATAGTTTGGATATATAAAGGAAATTCATACAATATTTAAGAAATCTTTATTGGAAATAAGAAACAGGGGGGCTTGAGAGTCTTGGAGATTGAATTGTTTGGTGGAAAATACGAACTGACTGACAATTATAAAGAGGGATATCAAGAAGAAGCTCTAAAGGAGAGATATTCTTCCATTTTAAAGAAGTATGATTTCATCGTGGGAGATTGGGGTTATGATCAACTTCGACTGAAGGGTTTTTACCATGATCATCGGAAGAATGTCGCTTATGATGCGAAAATTTCTACCTTAGAAGATTATTTAATTGAGTATTGTAATTTTGGTTGTGCATATTTTGTCTTACAGAAAGTCGATTAAAAACGAGCATTAGTAGAAAAAATACTAATGCTCGTTTTTTTATTTATCCTCTGTTGGGTAAGCCCCGGGAAATTGTCGCTGGATACCTTTTTCTGGATATGCATAGGGACTCATGGACCTTTCATCATCTTTTAGTGCATGATTTGTAATGTCTTCCTCTTGATGAAGGGAAGAACGAAAGGCTCCTTCCGGAAATTCCTCGGGTGGGATTTCTTCTTTTATTTCATGCTCTTCTTTCTTTTGAGACTTATTATCCTTCATAATTATACCCCTTTTAGCCATAGCATGGCTTCAAAGCTGTATTTTATGCTTGCTTAATCATATTATATTTTTCTTTTATAACCCCTGAATTGTTTCTCAAGGATTTTTCCAAGGGAAAAGATTGCGTCTTCATTTCCATTTATACTAATGATTTGAATGGCTATAGGCATGTTCTCTTCATCGACCGTAATTGGAAGGGTTAAGCTTGGAAGTCCCCAGACATTTGAGTATGCCGTGTAGGGCATGTATTGCTGGAATGTCTTTTTAATCGAAAAGATTTCCTTGAAGATCTTCCCATGCTTTCGTGTTCCATTTTTGTAGACAGGTAAAATAAGCAAGCGGTTTTTAAAATAATCGTTCAGCAACTTGTCTCCGTTTTTTATAATTTGGTTAATTTCTGCTATTCGTTTATGAGACGGTTTAAAAAGGCTTGATCCTATAAGAGCCCATAGGAGATATTCATGCCATTCTGTATTATTCGTTAATTTTTCCTTTAGATAGGTAAGATAAAGGTTTTTCCTTTGGTTATTAAAAGCAAGCTGTTTTCGATCTTCGCCCCCATTAATTGACATTATTTCTTGCCATAATAAGGCTGTTTCTTCAAAGTGGGGTGGCATTCTTTCTTCAACAGAAAATTCCTTAGATAAAAAGGTTTTTACTTCTAGGAGCATCTTTGAGGTTTGTAATGAAATTGGGTAGGGTTGTTCGTGAGGCAAAAAACTAACTGTAAAATATTCCACTTTATTAGGAAGTGTTTGCTGGTTTGCTATTAGATTGTATAGGAGCTTCATGTCACGGACTGATTTACCCATAGGTCCGATACTGGCCATACGCTCTTGCAATGGTAGGGAATCAGGGGGGAAATGTCCGCTTGTTTCAACTTGGAACATGCCGGACTTAAAACCTACAACACCATTGAGGTGACTAGGAAAGCGTATAGAACCCCCAATATCCGAACCAATTCCTGCTGTAGCGCCACCAATGGCTAGTAAGGCTCCCTCACCGCCACTAGAGCCACCTGCCGTTCTATTGGTATCCCAAGGATTATTTGTTCGACCATATAACTTATTAACCGATTCCTGGGCAAAACATAATGTAGAGCTATTGGTTTTGCATAAAATAATGGCTCCAGCTTTTTTTAGACGTTTGATAACTTCGGCATCTTCCTTCTCTACTTTGTCTTTAAGGTGGGGAAGGCCTCCCGTCGTTTTCATTCCTTTTACATGGAAGGACTCCTTGACACAAATAGGCACACCGTGGAGTGGACCAATTGCCTCTTTATTATTTTTCAAATAAAGATCAGCTTCTTTTGCTTCCTCTAGGGCCTGGGCAAAGCGTTCTTCGACAAGGGCATTTATGTCCTTATCCATTATCTTTATGTGATTAATATAGGTCTGAACTAATTCTAAAGATGTTTTATTTCCGTAGACAATTTGTTCATAGGTTTCCTTCGCATCTAAATCAAGTAGATTTACACCCATATGATATCCTCCCAAATTTTATTTCATTACAGTTATTTTATCACACTTTTGATTGCTTGGGGTAAGGCTTATGTAATTTCTACTGTCTCAGCAGATTCGTATAACAAGGTAAGTGAAGTATGGTATAATAAGCATATATAAATTGTGGAGGTTATATAATGTATTTTGTAAATCGACAAGAAATTAGGGATACATTAATTTATATAGAGGAATTATTAATAACTTTTAAGGAACATTCTAGTTATGACTCGTCCCTTGAAAAATATAGCTTGGAAAGAATGACCCATATGCTGATTGAGTCCGTTTTAGATGTAGGCAGAATGATGATTGATGGATTTGTTATGAGGGACCCAGGAAGTTATGAAGATATTATCGATATTTTGGCTGATGAGAAAGTAATTCCAGATGCCGATAAGGATGCTTATAAATCAGTCATTCGTTTACGTAAGATGGTGGTCATAGATTATTTAACAATGGACCACGATTTAATTTATCAAACCTTAAAGGAAACGAAGGAGGTTTTACTTACATTTCCGAACTGTGTTTCTACTTATTTGGAAGAGGAGTTAGACGTTCCCCACGCCTTTACTAACGAGTAAGGAAGGTGTTAAAGATGAGTCGTGATTTATCAACCAAGGATAAACTATTAGAAGTTTTAAAAATGAATCAGGAACTAACTATTAAGGAAATGATGGAGAACTTCACTATTTCTGAAATTGCTGTTAGAAAACAGCTTCACGAGTTAGTTCGAGAGGGCTTTGTTCTCCGGAAAAAGAATCCTAATGAAATAGGCCGGCCCTTTTATACATATCTGTTAACAGATAAGGGACATGGACATTCCCAAGCCAAGAGAGGGAGATGTCCTTAGAATTACTTGAGGACTTAGAGGAATTATATGGAGAGGAAGCTGTTTCTGCTCTTTTAAATAAATGGAAGGAGCGGGAACAAGGATTGCTTGAGGAAAAAATGAAGGATGAAGATTTCGATCAACGGATTCGTCGTATTGCGAATATTAGAGAAGAGCTGGGCTATATGGTTGAACTTAGTCAATCGGATTCGGGAGATTATACGATGAAGCATTTTAATTGTCCCGTTTCTAGGGTGGCCTGTGCTTATAATCAATTGTGCAGCAAGGAAAAGGAAATCTTTAAAGAATTGTTTACTGATAGCGACGTAAAAACTACATCAATGATAACCAAAGGTGATCACCATTGTACCTGGAAGATTAATCGTCCGAAGGAAATAAAATAGAAAATAAAAAGAAATTGGTACAAGACCACTATGTTTAAATAAAATTGAACAAGCAAAGTGAAAGAAATAACAATCACTCCTCGGGAAACGCTGAGACTTATTTCACCGCACGGGTTCGAAAATCAGCATTTCAGAGGCAAGCTAACTTCGGGTTTTACGCCCGACTCTTGCACATTACTTGCCCTAGCGCACAGGAAAAGTAAACACTAAAAATGGCAATCAAGATGATTGCCATTTTTAGATCTTGCCCTTGTAACCGTAGGGTGCAAGGACAGGATATTTCTGTAGTGTTTTGGTTGCTCTATTCGTCTTTTCTTAAGAAGATAAAATTTTCCCAGCCTTTTTCTTAATCATCAAGGCCATTTAATTCATTATCAGCCATCATGTGGGCTAATCGACTAGAGGCTGCTGCTGCAATTGCTCCGACTATGTCATCTAAAAAGGTGTGAACTTCACCGGTTGACTGATCATTTAAGCGTTTTAAAATTCCTGGCTTACGTTTGTCGATATATCCATAATTTGTGAATCCTATGGATCCGTATACGTTGACGATAGAGAGGGCAATGACCTCATCGATTCCGTATAAGCTCTCATCGGTTTCGATTGTCTTTTGTAAGGGTTCCTCTAGTTTGTTTTGCTCGGCTAACTTGTCCAGTTGAATTCCTGTAATAATTGCATTTTGGACTTCTCTTTTCTTTAACACTCTTTCAACATTTTCCTTACATGTATCTAGTTTTAAGTCTGGATGGTAGCTTGATTGTAAATAATATACAAGTTCCGCGATGTCATCCATTGTTACTCCTCGTTCAGTAAGCAATTCTCTAGCTTTAATTTCCAATTCACTTTTCTTAACATATTGTTCCATTTTTTCACCTGCTTTATCGTAATAATGATTTACTGGGCATATAAATTTATTATAGACCCTTTGAAGGAGGACGATATATGTGGAAAAACTCCTTATACAATACTATAACATAAAGCCTGACCAGAAGATTCGAAAATATGACGACTACTTTTTTGTGGATGAAAAATCCATTTATTCAGTTATGCCTTTTCATGAAGAAAATACATCCTACCATGAACAAAGCCTTTTAATTGAAGCATGTATATATCATGGTTATGACTATTTCTTAAGGATTATACCTAATCACTTTGGTGAGTTGGTTACAGAGTATGATGGGGAAAAGTTTATGGTCAGTCATGGCAAACTTCGCATCAGAAAGACTGATCAAGGTCCAGGTGTAACACTAGCTAAGTTTCATCAAAGCAACTATTCTTATCCCTACGAACCGCAAAATATGTCTAGCTATGGGCATTGGAGAACTTTGTGGATTCAGAACTTAAGCTTTTTTGAGAAAGAATTTACCAAGGAGAAACCAGCTTTTACCGGAGAATTTTATCGTAAGGGGAGAGATATTTTACCTTATATTATAGGCCTGAGTGAAAATGCCCTACAATATTTACAAGAAAATGAAGATGAACGAGGATTTACTGACTATGACCGGGGAACAATTACATTTCATCGATACCAAGGACAAATTGAGGAATCTTTCATTCCTTTTGGTGAATTAATTTACGACCACCCGATTAGGGATCTGTCAGAATATATTCGAAAGGCTCTTATTAATAAGGAGGATGGTGTGGATCATAGTCTCCGCTTTTTAATTGAATATAACAGATATTTACCTATTTCTTTATACGGATGGAAGTTATTATACGCAAGATTACTTTTTCCCATTCATTTTTTTGATTTGTTTGGGCAGGAGATGACTGAAGGAAAGGATTATTCCCTTCACTTAGAAAATCTAATAGAGAAGCAGTGTAATTATGAGCAAGGATTTGTGCAATTATTTGCAGAAATAGAGCGGAATTATCAACCTTTATCCATGCATATGATACAATGGCTTTATAATTCATAAGGGGGTCTGTTCTAGTTGAGCAAACCGAATATATATGTAAGTAGACAATTACCAGATTACTTATTAGAACCATATCGTAATGATTTTAATATTAATATGTGGCCCAAGGATGATGAACCGGTTCCACGGGATGTTTTATTAGCGGAGGTCAAGGAAGCGGATGGATTACTTAGTATGCTTTCTGACGGTGTGAATGAGGAACTATTTGAACAAGCTCCAAATTTAAAGGTCGTAGCTAATTTAGCTGTTGGTTATGACAATATTAATTTGGAAGATGCTAAGAAGTATGACGTAGCTATTACTAACACTCCAGATGTCTTAACTGAAACAACGGCAGATTTAGCCTTTGGTTTATTAATGGCAACGGGTAGGCGATTAGTAGAATCTATGGAATATATTAGAGAAGATAAATGGCAGGATTGGTCTCCCTTTCTATTAGCAGGGAAGGATATCCATCATCAGACAATCGGAATTGTTGGAATGGGTAGAATTGGTTCTGCAGTAGCGAGAAGGGCAAAAGGATTTAATATGCCTATTCTATATCATAATCGTTCGAGAAATATGGAAGTGGAAGAGGAGTTAGGGGCTAAATATGTATCCTTTGAAGAATTATTAGAAAAAGCAGATTATGTTGTTTCCTTAGTACCTTTTTCCGCAGAAACAAAGGAAATCTTTAATGCAGATGCCTTTAATAAGATGAAAGAGTCTGCCATATTTATTAATGCAGGTCGTGGGCAAACGGTGGATGAAGAGGCATTATATGAAGCTTTGGTAAAGAAGGAAATTTCAGCAGCAGGTTTGGATGTATTTAAGCAGGAGCCCATTCGAAAGGATCATCCATTAATGACGCTGGATAATGTTGTATGTTTACCACATATTGGTTCAGCTTCAGTAAAAACGAGAGAAGAAATGATTAAACTCTGTTTTGATAATTTGAAGAATCATTTTGATGGAAAGGCCTTGTTAACGGAAGTGAAGTAAATAAAAAAGCAGACAATCTGTTAAGATTGTCTGCTAGGTGGAAGCTTAAAATACTTGTTCAATTTCTTTTACACCAGGAACTTCTGTTACTAATGCTCGCTCGATACCAGCTTTAAGCGTGATTGCAGAACTTGGACAGTTACCGCAAGCTCCCATTAAGCGGATAAGGACGATACCGTCTTCATCAACGTCAACGAGCTGTACGTCTCCACCGTCTCGTAGTAAAAATGGTCGTAATTTGCTAAGTACTTCTTGCACTTGTTCTTTCATATCCAATGTCCCCTTTCGAGTATTCATCTATAGGATGAGTTATAAAATAATTTAATTACTAAAGCAATTTTCATTTGTCTACTCTATTTTAACTAGTTTTTTCTTATTTGTAAATGAAACTGATTATCATTGATAAAAGTTTCATGTAATTGTCACGGATTCGACAATGGATTATAATAAATAGAAATAGGGAGGTTATTATGATTACAGAAAAGAATGTAAAAATTACCGTATACGGGGCTGAACAAATTTGTCCAAGTTGTGTGGGTGCGCCTGGTTCAGTCGAGACTTATGAATGGTTGCAAGCAGCAATTACGAGAAAATATAACAACCCAGAAATAGAATATGAATATATTGATATAAATACAGAACAAGAAAACAAGAAACACCAAGATTTTGTGAAGAAAATCTTTGAAGAAGATTTATTCTATCCCATTGTTTTTGTAAATGAAGACTTGGTAGCTGAAGGTATACCAAGCTTGAAGCCTATTTATGAAAAGATTGAAAGTGTGACCGGCTAAAGCGACTTTAATTAAATTAAAGTCATTTATTTGATATAATGGACAAAAGCACCATGAAAGGGGAGTAACGTATGTTAATTAAAATTACAGAGGATGCAAAAAGACAGATTACAGAAATGATGCAAGAAGAAGATGAAGATGCGAAACTTCGATTTGGTGTTCAAGGCGGGGGATGTAGTGGACTTTCCTATCGGTTAGGTTTTGAATATGATATTAATGAAGAATTGGATTTAATCACAGAAATCAATGATATTCCAGTCGTTATATTCAAACAAGACATCCCAATGATCGAGAATACAGTGATTGACTTTAAGCAAAACATGATGGGTGGAGGATTTAGCATCGATAACCCGAATGCAATTGTTTCCTGTGGCTGTGGGTCCTCTTTTAGAGCAAAAGACTATGAAGGTACACCGGAGAAATGCTAAATTGATTATATGAAAAATGATAGAAAAAATCTGAGACAAATTCAGATAAAACAAAAGGTTGTTTCGGTATTTTCTTACTGGAACGCCTTTTTTTAATTTATTGGATCCGCCGTGTCTCTCCATAAATCTACTTTGGATTTTCCCATGAATGAAATTGTTCTGTCTTTTAATTTAGATCTTATTTTACCTAAAATATGATTCCTTTTGCATTAATGATTTGATCGATATAATTCCTAAACAAAAAATCCAATTATTGGCTAAAAGAGGTGAAATCTGCCGGAAATAAAATACTATTGATGCAGTTTTTGAATTCTTGATGGATATTTTAAGGTCAACTCAGTTGTCGGTTTGATATAGACCCAGTGTCGAAGATGAATTGAGTTTCGCAATAATAAGAATAAACTTGAATGAGCATACCGTCAGTTTTCATATCTTTAACCATTGCACATGTAAAACCGGTCATGTATATCAGTTGGGATAAACAGACCGGTTTTCATAATGAGAGATTATTTATGCTCAGATTTTGTCCAAAGAAAATATCGACAAGGATCCATTTTCAAGAAGTTAGGGTGAATATTATTTACTACATTTCACTTCCGTTACTTTTGTGGCCTTCAAACTTTATAAATATGATATTTTATTTACTAATTAAATAATAATATTCTCTGCTAGAGTTGGATGGGCGGAGTGAGTCTCCGTCCTTAAATATATCGGAAAATGGGAGTTGAGTTACCTTCATTTTTATCCATCAAAATTAACTTGTGATAAGATATTGTTTATAATCGAATCTCCATGTATTCTCCATCTTTCTTTATTATTAATTTCCGCGTCTTTATCAAGCGGCTTTTGAAACTGACTTAGACCAACTACACTTAGCAATGAATCTTCGCCCCATTCAAGTCCGATATTCACTACGTGTTTAATAATGTAGGGAGTCCGAAATTCAATATATGCATCTCTTCTATCTAGTTCTCCCTTCAGGACATGAAAGGGGATGCGTAAATAAATGGTTTCTGCATTTTCTTTCCATAATTTCGCATCAAACTTACCCCTATCATATTTCCAAGCTCCACAAAGAAAAAATCCATGCCTTTTAAATTCCTTTTCTATCTGACCGAAGTAACCACGCTTTCCCTCTATGTCAGTTTGTAAACTAATCATAATATCATCCTTATTGTGCTTTTATCCATATTATTGACGGATATATATGGAATAAACATTAAAAAGAAAGCCTATTTGTGTCGATGGTTATTCAGGCGATCATTATTATCAGAGAGGTTATTAAATTCATCACTCATTTCCGTAGAATAACTGGGGTTATTAATGGTGGTTTTTGGTCCTTCGTCAACGGTCCTCATCCCAGTAAAAAATATGGTTAATGCATATAAACCACTTAAGCCAACCAATGCATAAATGAACCTCGATACCAATGATTGTTGACCGTTAAAGATAAATGCTACCAGATCAAAACTAAAGAAACCTATTAATCCCCAGTTAATGGCTCCGACGATAATTAATGCTAGTGCTATGCGTTTTAAAGTTTCCATATTTACACCTCCAATTTCAGTTTGTAACTCATATTATTACCAAGTGTTAATAAAATATTATGATAAAAAGAAAAAGACCGCATATGCGGTCTGAAAATCGTGATACTGTATATGATACAATTCGAATCAATTTTTAGTGTTATTGACAGATTAACTATTAATGGTAAAACGCTATATATCAATTGCTTGTATTACTTTTAACATTATCGTTTTACTATTAAAACATGTGGGTTGAGTGACGAGGCTGGATTCTAGCTTTCGGATCCATATATTGCATAGCATTATTAACAGCTGTAGGTCCGTCACCAAATCCTGTTGCAATTAATTTTACTTTACCAGGGTATATGTTAATATCACCTGCAGCATAAATGCCAGGGATATTTGTTTCCATCTTTGAATTCACAACGACACTATTTCTTTCAATATCTAAGCCCCATTCTGCAATGGGTCCAAGTTTTGAAATGAAGCCATAGTTACAAATAACAGAATCGATGTCAATTTGTCGTTCTTTTTCTCCTCGAGTTTCTCTAAGGATGACCCTTTCAATCTTATCCTCACCATGTACATCAATCGGCACAAAGGGTGTAACGATATCGACGGAGGATTGCTTTAGCTGAGCAACACTAGATTCGTGGGCACGAAAGTCATCTCTTCTGTGAACGAGCGTAACCTTTTTTGCAATTGGCTCTAGCATTAAAGCCCAATCTACTGCGGAGTCTCCACCACCTAGAAGTAAAACGTGTTCATCTTTAAATTGGTTCATATCTGTAACAAAATAATGTAAATTTGTTTCTTCATATTTTTCGGCTCCTTCAACTTCGAGCTTTCTTGGTTCAAAGGCACCGTTACCAGCAGTGATGATAATCGTTTTCGTGTAATGTACTTCTCCGTTATTTGCTGTTAATTTAAAGGAATCATCTTTAAGTCGCTCTAATTTTTCAACGGATTGATCTAAAACTATGGTCGGATCAAATAATTTTATTTGTTCATTTAGATTATCGACTAGGTGCTGGGCTTTTATTTTTGGAAATCCGGCCACATCGTATATATCTTTCTCGGGGTAAAGAGCTGTTAATTGACCACCAGTATGGGGTAAACTTTCGATTAATTTTACACTAGCTTGTCGCATACCACCATAAAAGGCTGTGAATAATCCTGCAGGTCCTGCACCGATTATTGTTATATCATAAACTTTGTCTGACATTGAATTTCCTCCAGTATATACAAATAGATTCATGTATAATACTATCATATAATGGAGGTTTTTCTAATTGTTTGAACTTGAGTATTTAGGATTCCCATAAAATAATTGTTTGGACATTTTTAGTATAAGTTGAAACTTGGGTTTAAAAATATTATACTAAAGAGTGTGTTCACAGTTTCGACACTTTTCTTTTTCTATTAATATATTGTAAAAGTGTAAATATATAGTGGAAAGAAAATAAATATGATAGATGGATGTGATAGTATGAATAATCCAAAGATAGTTATTATCGGAGCAGGTTACGGTGGAATCATGACGGCGGTGCGATTACAGAAGAAACTTCGTACGAGTGAAGCAGAAGTTACTTTAGTTAACAAAAATGATTACCACTATCAGTCAACAGCTTTACATGAAACGTCAGCTGGAACTTTACATCATGATCGGACAAGGGTAAATATTACTGATGTAATTAATACGGACAAAATTAATTTTGTTAAGGATACTGTCGTTTCAATTCAGCCAGAAGAGAAAAAGGTTACGCTAGAAAACGGCGAATTATCCTATGATTATTTAATCATTGGTCTTGGCTTTGAATCCGCAACTTTTGGTATTCCAGGTTTAGATGAACATGCCTTTGCCATTACAGGTATAAATAGTGCTCGTCTGATTCGTCAGCACATAGAATACAATTTTGCCAAGTATCATAACGAAAAGGATAAACAGCAATCGAGGTTAAATATTGTAGTTGGTGGTGCAGGATTCACGGGAATAGAGTTCGTTGGAGAATTAGCAAACCGTATTCCAGAATTGTGTAAGGAATACGATATTGACCGATCTCAAGTCAGGTTAATTAACGTAGAAGGTGCACCAACAATTATGCCTGGATTTGATCCGGCTTTAATTGAATATGCTACAAATTCACTAGAAGCAAGGGGAGTTGAATTTGTAACAGGTGCAATGTTAAAAGAGTGTACTCCAGAAGGAATTGTTTATGAGAAAGACGGAGAAAAACATGAAATCCTAACTAAAACCTTAGTGTGGGCTGCAGGAGTAAAGGCTAATTCAATCGTTGAACAATCCGGCTTTGAAACAAACCGGGGTAAGGTAGAAGTAAGGCCTGATCTCAGAACACCAGATTATGATGATGTATTTGTTGTTGGGGACTGTGCTCTTGTAATGAACGAAGAGGCAGGACGTCCTTATCCACCGACAGCACAAATTGCTATTCAGCAAGCAGAAACTGCGGCAACGAACTTAATCAAACTCGTCCGTGGTAATGATGAACTTGAGCAGTTTGATCCTGTCATGCGAGGTACAGTCGCATCACTAGGTCATAACGATGCAATTGGTGAAGTAATGGGTCGTAAATTATTCGGATGGCCAGCAACTGTAATGAAAAAAGCAATTGATAATCGTTACTTACTGAAACTAGGTGGATTAGGTTTAATGCTTAAAAAAGGAAAAATAAATATCTTTTATTAATCCATTTAAAAGTAGAGAAAGCAAAGACAAGCAACAAGTCTTTGCTTTTTTTTAGCTTTGATATAAAATAAGGGTTGGTACTCACGTATATTTGTCAGAGGAGAGCTATAATATGATTCAATTACTTGTTGGAAGTGTTTTATATTTCGTAATATTTTTTGGATTAGCCTTTATTTTAAATATGTTGCTAAGAAGGACCTGGTTAATGTCATTTCTCTATCCAATCATTATGTTTTTAGTTATTGGTAAGGTAAATGTTTTTAAATACATAACAAGTCCATCTGAGGCATGGTCAACAGCCTATGAAAATGTGATAAAAATTAATTACATCGATGTAATTATTTTATCTGCAGGTTTAGTGGGGACGATCGTATCAGGCATTGTTATTAAGATGCTTAGAAAACGAGGATATCAAATGTTCTAAATATATAAGCTTCTAGGACAAAACCACTATGTTTAAATGAAATTGAACAAGCAAAGCGAAAGAAATAACAATCACCCCTAGGGGAACGGTGAGATTTATCTCACCGTACGGATCCGAATACTAGTATTCGGAAGGCAATCTAACTTCAGGCTTTACGCCCGACGCTTGCACACTACTTACCTTAGCGAACAGGCAAAGTAAACATTGAAAACGGCAATCAAGATGATTGCCGTTTTCAGATTTTGCCCTTGTACCCTGAAGGTGAAGGACAGGATGATTCTGTAGCGTTTTAATCGGTCTATTTGTCTTTTATTAATAATTTTAAAGCTTTGTCCCAGCTTCTTTATATGTAATAAAGTAGAAATGCAATACCTATTCCAGTTAAACCACCAATAAATACTTCTATAGGTTGATGGCCTAACAATTCTTTAATTTCCTTTCTTTTTTCAAATCCCTCTTTATGTTTCCAATCCTTTATTTCTTCTGCAAAGTATTGAAAGTCATTAATGAGTTGATTGAGTAAAATAGCTTGTTCACCAGCCTGGCGCCTTACTCCTGAGGAGTCGAACATAACAATAATACTAAAAACTAAGGCAACAGCAAAAATCGGTGATTGTACACCTTCTATAATACCGATACTCGTTGTTAATGCAGCTACAGCAGCCGAGTGGCTACTAGGCATCCCACCGGTGCTAAAAACGAGTTCCGGTTTGAATTCTTTCATTACGACTAAATGTATAGGGACTTTGATTGTTTGTGCGAAAACAATTGAAATCAAGGCCGCCCATAAAGGTATGTTATATAAAATATCCATTACTTATTTGTCCTTCCTTTCTAGAGACAAAGAAATCCTGAAAATGTAAGTTTATCTTATCATAATAGAGTGCCAATTGCATTAACGAGGGACCGTATTTTTCAAGGCAAGTCGCTCGGTTCTTTTTACAAAATAAGCAGCAAGAATAGCTAAAGAAAAGTCCTTTATGAAAAAGGGGACCATACTTATAAAGGCTGCTATATAGGTTATATCTACGTGTAAGACTAACTTCATTGAGAGGTACATATAAGTAATACCAAAGCCATAATTTATGATCAGTCCAATAAAAGATATATATGTATATCTTAATAAGGTATCTTTTTGATTTTTTTCATTTAAAAGTCCCACTACATAAGTAACAAGGGCGAAGGATATAATAAAGCCACCGGTTGGTAAAAAGAGCATCATCGGTCCTGCTTTTAGTCCTGCAAATACGGGTATACCAACGATTCCTACAAAGATATAGACGAGCATGGTAAGTAATCCTAATCGCCTACCTAGTAAAAATCCAGCTAAGATAGCAAAGAAGGTCTGCAAGGAAAGGGGAACACTAGTAGCTCCAATAGGAATGGCTAACATTGGGAACCAAACGGTAATATTTGCACCAATAGCCATTAAACAAATGAATAAAGCTCCATAGGTTAAATGAATAGTTTTCATAAAATATGTAACTCCTTTTTTATTAGGAAAGAGTAAATAAGCAGTGGCCTTATTATTGCCACTGCCGTCCTATTATTTAATGGCTGTTTCTAAAGCAATCTCCATCATTTCGTGGAAGGTTGTTTGTCTTTCTTCTGCACTTGTTTCTTCTCCGGTAATGATATGATCGGAAACGGTTAGGATGGATAATGCCTTACAACCAAATTTTGTAGCTAAGGTATATAAGGCTGTCGTTTCCATTTCAACGGCAAGAACATTATATCGAGCAAGTAATTCGTTTACTTCTTTAGCATTCTCACGGTAAAAGTTATCACTTGTGAAGATATTTCCAACTTTTATTTCCAAACCTTTCTCAGTTCCAATGTCGTAAGCTGTCTTCAGAAGATCAAAATCAGCTATTGGTGAATAATCGATATGGTCAAAAATCAATCGATTCATTTGTGAATCAGTAGCGGAAGCTTGCGCTAATATAACGTCTCTTACCTTAACATCCTTTTGTAAGGCACCGCATGTACCAACTCGAATTAAGTTTTTTACACCATAGCTAGAAATAAGTTCATTTACATAAATAGAGATGGATGGAATCCCCATACCCGTTCCTTGAACTGAAATTCGTTCACCCTTATAAGTTCCTGTAAAACCTAACATGCCCCTTACATCATTGTATTGAATAATATCTTCAAAATATGTTTCGGCAATATATTTTGCACGAAGGGGATCTCCAGGTAATAGAATTGTCTCAGCAATTTCACCTTGTTTTGCACCAATATGAACACTCATTAATATTCCTCCTTAAAAAATAAAAGCTATACTTCCTATTATAGATGTAATTTCATTTTTTTGAAAAGGATATTCGAAAAGTTATTTATTAGGACTAGGATTTATATATTAAATGTGCGATAATAAAGAAAACAACTAAATATAGGAGGTAATCATTTATGCAAAAGAAAACATACACAATTACAGCAGAAACAGGAGTACATGCAAGACCAGCTACTTTATTAGTGAATAAAGCTAGCCAATATGAATCAGAGGTAGAGTTACAATATAAAGATAAGACGGTAAATTTAAAATCAATCATGGGTGTTATGTCTCTTGGAATTCCGCAAGGAGCAGAAATCACGATTGTAACAAATGGGTCAGATGCTGAAAATGCTATCCAAGGTATCGATGAAATTATAAAAGAACATTTAGGTGAATAGGAAAAAGCTAGAGTGATTCACTCTAGCTTTTTTTTAGGTAAAATGTTTGTCTTTATAATAGTGCTCATACACATCAGCTAATCGAGCTAAAGAGAGCTTATTAAAATCTGTATCCTCCTGCTCAAGCTTTTCCCTTAGTGTATAATAGGCTTCCTTCAAAGAATCATCATAGCCTGGAACAGTTCCTTCAAAGGATTTTAGTGTTCTCTTTCGAGCGTTAACGAGCTCCCTGTGGGTGAGAGCTTTTCTTTCAAAAAATGCTACTCCTTCAACTTGCCCTGGATTATGTAAGTCACCTTGTTCAGGATGCTTTAAAACGGCTAAGACTTTTACGAGAGCAAAATTCCCTCGATCTTCAACGAACTCACCAACATACTGCGCTGAATTGTACTCAATATGAACATGATCTCCAATTTCTAAATCACTCATGTAATCTCCACCTCCCCAACTCAATTGTGCCAAATTCGTTACAGATTAGCGAACATTATGCCGTATTGCTTTTACTTCAGCAAAAGTTTGCTATACTAGCGATATAAGGATGTGAATAAAATGCTTTTTGACTTTTTATATTTTATGAATATGGACTTTTTATATTTCCCCGAAGATAAATCAGAATATATTCGCGGATTTTTTGTTTTATTAATTTTTATGATTGGTGCCTTGATTGCTATGATATTTTTCCATACCCATTCCAAAAAGGAAGAAAAGTATTATGATAACAAATTCAAGAACAATGACTATAGAGAAAAGCCTTTAGAAGATAATGAAGAAGCTTCCGAGGAGAAAAAATAACAAGATTTCCCCGTCATCTTATGGCGGGGATTTTTTATTAGGTATGAAAGTGATAAAACAGGAAAAGACTAATAAATATAAGGAGTGATTCTTCAGTGAGGACACTATTTGTATTTGTTGTTATGATCTTGTTAATGGCTTGTACAAAGGAGCTTCAATCCGTCCATCAAGTAGATTTGTATGATTCAGCAAAAGACCTGTTAGGTGAAGCGACCTTTGTGGAAAATCCTGAAGGCGTTGAAATTGAGCTAAAAGTAGAGGGGCTTAGCCCAGGCTATCATGCAGTCCATATTCATGAGCATCCGACATGTGAAGGAGATGGATTTAAAGAAGCGGGCGACCATTGGAATCCAAATCAAAAAGAACATGGACTCCTAAATCCAGAAGGCTCCCATTTAGGAGATTTAACCAATGTCTTGGCTGATGAAAAGGGTGAAGTACATACAACACTTCTTTTAAAGGAAGCATCATTACTAGATAAAAAGCTATCCTTATTTGAAGGAGGAGGGACGTCAATTATTATTCATGAAAAGGAAGATGATGGTATGTCACAGCCTGCTGGAGACTCTGGAGATCGAATGATTTGTGGCGTTATAGCAAAAGAAAAGGACGAGAAATAAGAATCTTATTTTCTCGTCCCGTTTCTTAGTTTATTTTTTTAAGGGCGGAGAGGATTTGCTGGATCCCTTTTTCTAGTAAGGATTTTGGACAAGCGATGTTAATCCGCATAAATTGTTTTCCAGCATCACCATAACCAATGCCTTTATTTAAAGCTACACCAGCTTCTTTTAGGAAAAACTCCTCGAGTTGATTTTCATCCATCCCTAGTAAACTGCAATCTAACCATAATAAATAAGTTCCTTCAGCATCAATGACCTTAATATCAGGTGCATGTTCCTTAAACTCATTAATGACATAATTCTTATTTACTTCTAAAACTTTAATGAGCTGATCAAGCCATTCATCACCGTGCTTATAAGCTGCTTCAAGGGCATAAATTCCAATGGTATTTAAGCCATTTAGACCTGCCTTTTTTAGTTGAGTATTAAATTGATTTCGCAGGGCTTTGTTGCTAATGACACTATAAGACGAATGGAGACCTGCCATGTTAAAGGTTTTCGATGGCGACATAAAAGTAATTGTTCGATTGGCAGTTTCTTCGGAAAGTGATCCTATTGGTATATGTTTATTCGGCTCATAAACAAGATCCGCATGAATTTCATCGGATATGATGAGTGCGTCGTATTTTTTACATAAACTAGCGATTTTAGTTAATTCATTCTTTGTCCAGACTCGCCCAACTGGATTATGAGGAGAGCAAAGGATAATCGCTTTTACCCCGCTAGAAATTTTTTCTTCTAAATCTTCGAAGTCTATTTCATATTTCCCCGTCTGTTTATTAAAGAACAACTCATTTAATAGGATCTCTCGATCGTGTTCTTCAATTACATTGAAAAATGGAGTATAGACAGGAGTCTGAATTAAAATTTTGTCACCAGCTTCTGTAAAGGCCCCTATGGCCATGTGTAAGCTTGTAATTACACTCGGACTAAAGGAAAGGTCTTCCGTTTCTATCGTCCAATCATGATGGCGAAGTAACCAAGATTTTACGGAAGACTTCACCTCTTCATCGATAGTTGTATAACCATATATACCATGATTTGCTCGATTAAGAACTGCGTCATTAATCGCCTTTGGAGATTGAAAATCCATATCAGCAACCCACATTGGTAGTAGATTGTCATGTTTAAAGATACTTTCTACTAAATCCCACTTAATAGACCTAGTGCCTTTTCGATTATGTATTTTATTAAAGTTTTCCACCTTATCCCTCCTTAGTATTATTTTTATTATAAGGGAGATAATTGAAGAATTCATTCATCCTGTTTACAAAAAAAGGGCAAGGCACTTTTGTACCTTGCCAAAACAGGGGAATACGAGAAAGTCTTACATTACTAATATTACCCATATAGATAGTTTTTAAACATAAAACATAGAAAAACTATTTTAAATACCTTATACTTGTCTTTACTAATCTATCCCATTCTTTTATAATGTATTTAAATTATTTCTCTCTTTAGCTTGAGGAGTGATCAAAAGATGATCAAAGACAAAGAAGTTTTACTTCAAAAAATTGAACAGACTCGTATAGAAATGATTGATCTTGCGGATTCTCATGGATATACAAGTGAAAAGACATTAAAACTTAGCAAGCATCTGGATGGCTTACTCAATGACTATCAAAAGAAGGAGCTCCAAGATAAGAAAGTCCATAAATAATAGATGCGAGTAGTCCTATTTTAGAATGAATTTTATAATATAGGCTATACTTGGTGAAAAAGGAGTTTTACCATGGTATTTCCTATAATCTTTCTCTCGGCTATTCTGCAAAGATTTTCTTTTTTATTTGAGAATCTTTATGTAACGGTCCCACTATTTATCCTCTTTTTTTTACTTGTGTATCTATTATGCATCCCTCTCGTTAAACATTTAATACAAATAAGAAGCATTTTCCTTTTAAATTACTTCATAAGTAGTTTCCTCGTATTACTGAGTTTATTTATTTTTAGCTATCTTTTTTCCCTATCATCTATCCATAAAAATCTGTATCTAACAGTTTTTCTTAGTTTTATGATTGTAGGTATTTATTTAATTGGAAGGAAAATATATCTTCAATTGAAGTGAAAAAAGGGCTAGGCGAATCCTATGTAAAATCCCTTGCCTAACCCTTACTTGAGGGAATTATCAGTATTTTTTCTTGTTATTAGGGGGCCATTGACCTAAAGAGGAGGGGGTATAATAGTTAGAACCATATTGTTGTTTTTGTGGCTTTTTATCTGGTTTCCAGTCAATGTACTTATATAAAATTCTTTTTGCCTCAGAAAGGGACATTCTAACCCTTTCATTTCGAAAGTCTTCATCTAGCTCACCTAAATGTTCTAATTGTTTGAAGTCCTTCTTATTTGGTGGAATATGAAAATAGTATTGATCAACTTTTACGAGAAGCATGGAATGTTGATTACTATGCTTTGGTTGTTTAGTGAAGTGTAAACCGATTTTTTCTGCCTTGTTTTCTTCCAATAAATTATCAATAGACTTTTGCTTGATGTAGTAAAGATGTTGGGGTTCAAGGGCAGCTTTAGCGTGTCTATTTACTGTATAAATAGCTTTAGCTATCTCAGAAACATCCATTTTAATCACTCCTCTCTTATGCATTCCGCTAGTTTAAGCTTAACTGAACCCATTCCTAGTATCAAATAAAAAATTTCATTAATAGAAAACTACGAACTCTTTAGTGTATAGCTAGATATCTCTGGTGAACAAAACAATCGAAAGGGCAGTCGGGTTGTTCCAATGCCCCTGTTCACAAAAAGAGATAAATTGCCTTGGTTTAATTGGTATTTTCCTATCGTATATTTTTCTGCAAATATAGGGGTATAAAAATGACCGAGAAAAGGAAAACGTATTTGCCCTCCATGACTGTGACCCGATAACTGGAGATCAATCGGAAACTTAGTCGTTGTATCTGCATAATCAGGTTCATGGGCTAATAGTATGGTTAAGCTTTCATCAAAAGATTCATTGGGCATGGCTTCACTTAAGTTAGGACTTCCTAATATAACATCATCTACTCCAAGTAAGAGGATAGCCTGTCCGTCTTTCTCAATAAATGAATGGGTATTTTTAAGCAAGCTAAAGTCGCCCTTGGACATAATGTCTTTAATCATATCGGTCCCATAACCCCCGTGATCATGGTTTCCATAGACCCAAAACTTTCCGTGAGGAGCATGTAAATCCTGCAAGAGTCTCCCAAGTTGCTCACTTTCCTCAAAGCTATCCGGTTGATCAATTAAGTCACCTGTAAATACTATTAAATCAGGTTCCTGATCGTTAATCTTTTTAATGAGTCTTTCTACCTTGTCCAAACTGTGATGAAATCCAATATGGGTGTCGGAAAATTGAACAATTTTAAAATGATTAAAAGCTCTTGGTATTTTATCTGACCGTATATCATGGTTAGAAATGGTGATTCGATTGGGTTCGATTTCTCGAGCGTAATAATAAGTACCGGCAGAAAAGATACCTGCAGTAAATAATCCACCTAGAGCTCTTTTGATAAAGGTGCGTCGCTTCATGTTGTCAACTCCATTTATTTGAATTACTTATTGAATATGAATATGTGAAACAAAATATGAACTGAACATATAAATATTATAAGTCCATAATAGAAAAAAATAAAATAGTTACCTTGTTGTTTATTCAATAACGGTTATGGTAAACTAGTAATGGATGAAACGAACTCCTTTACAATTGAATAATAATAATAGGTAATGAAAAGGAGCATTTAAAATGACATTACAACAATTAACAGATGTTCGCATCTCAGATTTAATGATTGATGCAGAAATTGTGGCTCATGTACAAATAAATAATCCTTTGGAGCACGCTCTTTTAGTTTTAGTTAAGTCAGGATATTCTGCAGTACCCGTGCTGGATGCTAATTTTAAATTAATTGGTACAATAAGTAAATCAGCAATCTTAAATGAAACTTTAGGTCTAGAGCGATTTGAAGTCGAGAGGCTGACGAATTTAGAGGTGAAGGATGTTATGAAAACAGACATCCCTCGTTTAAAAAAGGAAGATCAATTCATCGATGGTCTTAAGGCAGTGATCAATTCTCCCTTTGTATGTATCGCTGATGATGAGGGCCAATTTGATGGAATCCTTACACGAAGGAACATATTAAAACAACTTAAAAGAGATTACTATACGAATTAACATAGTTAGAAGAAAACATCCTTAGCCTAGATATAGATAAGGATGTTTTTCTTTTATACATAAAGAAAAGTGGGATGGGTATGGAAAAGACTACTAGAAATAAATTTGAGTTGAAACGTCCTTTTATACTAGCTTCTGTTATGTTAGGTATGTTTTTAGCTGCCATTGAAGCAACTATAGTAGCAACAGCAATGCCTAGTATTGTATCCGATTTAGGGGGTTTCTCCTTATACAGTTGGGTGTTCTCAGCTTATTTATTAACAAATGCTGCGACAGTTTTAGTTTTTGGTAAGCTTGCTGATCTCTTTGGGAGAAAGCCAATCTTTGTTATCGGCGTTACCATATTTTTAATAGGCTCCACCTTGGCGGGATTTAGTACATCTATGGGAATGCTCATTATTACTCGCTTTGTTCAAGGGATTGGCGCGGGTGCTTTAATGCCAATTGCAACGACAATTGTCGGTGACATTTATAGCAGGGAAGAGCGAGCAAAGATTCAAGGTTATTTATCGGCAGTCTGGGGAATATCTGCAGTGTCTGGGCCTCTACTTGGCGGTTTCTTTGTGGATATCCTTGATTGGAGGTATGTCTTTTGGATGAACATTCCTCTAGGTTTACTCGCTATGCTAGGAATTGTTATTTTCTTAAAAGAAAATATTACAAAGAAAAAAGAAAGAGTTGACTATTTAGGTTCTTTCTTAATGATGATAACTGTTAGTTTATTAATGCTTGTACTCGTTGAGGGTGGGACAGGAATCCCGTGGAATTCAATTTTAATGTTCACTCTTATAGGAGTTATTGCTATAGCACTTTTTATACTTGTCCAACAACAGCTAAACTCTCTACAACCTATGATACCTATTGAATTATGGAGATATCGACTTATTTTAATGGCCAATTTTACTTCTTTAACGACTGGAATGATCACCATCGGTGTGACAAGTTATTTACCTGCCTTTGTCCAAGGTGTAATGGGCATGTCGGCAACTATAGCAGGTTTTACCTTAACAACCATGTCAATCGGATGGCCAATTGCATCAACAATTTCAGGGAGACTACTCCTCCGTATTGGTTATCGTAATACATCATTAATCGGTGGAGTGTTTTTAGTGATCGGTTCCTTGTTATTTATGTTCCTTACACCTGAAAAAGGTCCCATTTGGGCAGGTTTCGGCTCCTTCTTCATAGGTGTAGGTATGGGTATGACCAGTACCGCCTTTATAGTCGGGATTCAAACCAATGTAGATTGGGAAATTCGAGGAATTGCAACTTCAGCAAATGTGTTTATGCGTTCCTTAGGTAGTGCTTTAGGTGTTGCCTTACTTGGAGGTTTATTAAACTCCTACATTCAAGGACAAATTGATCAGGAGGGACTGGCCAAGGAAATCTCTGTTGATTCTGTTAATGAACTGTTAGATGGTAATTCTCTACATATTACAGAAGCGAGCAGGGAAGTTTTAGAAAGGGGATTAACTGATGGATTACATATTGTATATATTGGAATGTTTTTAATGGCATTATTGAGCTTCTTGTTTATTTTCCTCATGCCTAAGGACGAATGATTTTCCAAAATGAGTTAATTTACTGAAAAAAATAAAAATAAGTTAAACCATTGGCAATTTATTTCGGAAACCGTTATATTAAGAAAGACTAAATATTTAGGGGAGGTAATTACTTGGATACATTTAAACGTTTAAAACAATTTTATTGGCCTTATCGAAAAAACTTTTACTGGTCATTATTCTTTTTACTATTTGTAACGGCCATTACAGTTGTGTATCCAATTGTATTGCAATTAACGATTGACGAGGTAGTGCTTAAAGATCGATATTCTTTAATTCCTTTCATTGCCATCGCTTTCTTTATTGCAATGGGTATCAAGAGTGTTGCAACATTTTTGCAACAGTATTTGGGAGATTTATTTGGAATTACGTCTGTATATTCATTAAGGGATGTCTTGTATGAGAAACTTCAAGTTTTATCCTTTAAATATTATGACAATGCAAAAACAGGCGACATTATGAGTAGGTTGACGGCAGACGTCGAGGGGTTCAGGTTCTTTCTGTCCTTTGGTTTTGCCGAATTAATCAGAATATTTCTTTTAATACTATTTAGTTTAATTGTTATGTTCTTTTACTCAGTTCCATTAACCCTTGTTACGATGGCTGCAATGCCATTGCTTGCAGTAGTGGTGTTTAGCTTTGATCGAAAGGTTCACCCAGCTTTTAGAGGGATACGTAAATCCTTTGGGCGCTTAAACACAAGAGTACAAGAAAATGTTAGTGGAATGAATACGGTTAAATCATTATCTAGAGAAGATTATGAAATTGAGCGTTTCTCTTCTAGTAATAATGATTACCGGCAAAATTATTTAGACACTTCTAAGATTTGGGCGAAATATTTCCCTCTCATGGAGTTCATCGGTAATATTGCTGCGATTTCCTTGCTTGCTTATGGTGGTTATTTAGTTATTAATGAAGAGTTAGCTCTAGGTGAGCTTGTTGCTTTCTTCAGTCTGGTTTGGTACATTTTGGGGCCTCTTATGAACTTAGGCTTCGTTGTAAATATGTTTTCCCAGGCCAAGGCTTCTGGGGAAAGATTAATTGAAATACTTGATGCAGAAGAAGATATAGTAGAATCAGAAGATGCGATTCAAGAATCAATTAAGGGTCATGTTACATTTAATGATGTTACTCTTCAGTATACGGAAGATGATGATGCAGCCCTTCGAAATGTAACTTTTGATGCACCAGCAGGTAAAATCGTCGGTCTAATTGGATCAACTGGGTCTGGAAAAACGAGTATTACCCAGTTAATTACTCGTTTTTATGAACCGGCGAAAGGTGAAGTCCTTATCGATGGTCACCCCGTAGAGGATTATGATTTAAAGGCCTTACGTACATCGATTGGATTTGTTCTGCAGGAGGCATTTTTATTCTCAACAACAATTCGGGAGAATATCGCTTATGGTCAACCGAATATATCTGATGAAGAGGTTATTGCTGCGGCTAAACGGGCCCAAGCTCATGACTTTATTATGGGGATGCCAAAGGGATATGACACAATGCTAGGAGAAAGAGGAATGGGTCTTTCAGGTGGTCAAAAACAACGAATTGCTATCGCTAGAGCCTTATGTATTAACCCACAAATTCTTGTCCTAGATGATGCTACTTCAGCTGTTGATATGGAAACGGAGTTCGCCATTCAAAAGGCACTAAGGGAAGTTATGAAGGATCGAACCTCCTTTATTATTGCCCATCGAATATCCTCCTTACAACATGCAGATGAAATTCTTGTTCTAGATGACGGTTATGTTGTTGAACGTGGTACTCATGAACAATTGTTAAAAGAAAACGGAATATATCGAAGAATTTATGATATACAGTATCAAGATCGTGATGCTTTCATGAAAGCAATCGAGTAGGGGGGGAGAAATAAAATATGAAAAAGAAAAAACTTACCAAAGAAGAAGAACGTCATTTAACTAGATTTTATTATGCGACAGATACAATTATCGAGAAGCCTTTTAACTGGCAACAAATGTGGCGTCTGCTTGTTTATTTAAAGCCCTACTCAAAGACCTATCTACCTGGTGCGATTATTGCTATGATCCTATCGACAGCCGTTCGATTAGCTGTCCCAATATTAATTGGTAAAGTGGCAATTGATGTTGCCATTTTAAAGAAGGACCCAACTTTATTAACAAGTTTAGTTGTCATCATCGGAGTCCTTTATGGTATTAACTATGTGGCAAATATTTATAGAATTAAATGGGTAAACCTACTTGGACAAAATGTGATTTATGATTTAAGACAGCATTTGTTTTCACATGTTCAAAGACTATCCCACCGATTTTTTGATTCCAGATCCGCGGGGTCCATCTTAGTTCGAATTTTAAATGATATTAACTCTTTGCAAGAGTTATTTACTAATGGAATTATCAACTTACTCATGGATATTATTACACTGCTTGGGATTGTTATTATTTTATTTGTATTCAGTCCAAAGCTAGCCTTAGCTATTATGATTATCATTCCGTTAATGTTTTATATTTCAACGAGATTGCGACGGAACATTAGGCGTTCATGGCAAAGTGTTAGGTTGCAACAGTCGAGGTTGAATTCTCATCTAAATGAAAGTATTCAAGGGATTCGAATTACCCAATCCTTTGCTCAAGAGAAAGAAAATACAGAGTTCTTCAATGGAATTAACCATGATAACTATGCAGCCTGGAGAGAGGCTACAAGGCGTAGTGCCATGTTTAGACCTTTTGTAGAGATGAGTAACGCTCTTGGAACAATTATACTCCTTGCCTTTGGATCGTATTTAATTTTACTCGGTCCAGAAAATGGTGGTATAGAAGTAGGTACCTTTGTAACCTTTGCGTTTTTCTTAAACATGTTTTGGGAACCTATTTCTAGACTTGGTCAAATGTACAACCAATTGTTAGTCGCTATGGCTTCTTCAGAAAGAATTTTTGAATTCTTAGATGAACAGCCTAACGTAAAAGAAATAGAGAATGCCCATAAATTCGATACAATGAAAGGAAGGATTGAATTTGATAAAGTGAAGTTCTCCTATGAAGATGATCGGATTGCCCTTCATGATATTTCCTTAACAATTAAGGAAGGGGAAACGGTAGCTTTAGTCGGACATACGGGAAGTGGTAAGTCCACGATTGCAAATCTCATTAGTCGATTTTATGATCCTCAAGAAGGTGCAGTAAGAATCGATGATTATGATTTACGTGAAACTGAATTAAGTAGTTTACGTTCAAGGATCAGTGTTGTCTTACAAGAAACCTTCATTTTTTCCGGAACAATCATGGATAATATTCGTTTTGGTCGTCCAAGTGCTACGGATGAAGAAGTTATTGAAGCTGCAAGGGTTGTAGGTGCAGATGACTTTATTCAACGTCTATCTGATAAATATGATACAGAAGTAGAAGAAAGAGGAAGTATATTGTCTGCTGGTGAAAGGCAACTATTATCCTTTGCAAGGGCCTTGCTTGCTGATCCAACAATTTTAATTATGGATGAAGCAACAGCCAGTATTGACACTGAAACAGAAGTGAAAATTCAAAATGCTTTAAGACGATTACTCAAAGGTCGTACAGCTATAATTATTGCCCACCGTTTATCAACGATTCGGGAAGCGGATAATATATTCGTCCTTGAACAGGGAAGAATTATTGAAAACGGAAGCCATGATGAATTAATGGAAGTAAAAGGTGAATATTTCGGTTTAATCAAATCTCAGTTTGAAATGTTAGACGCAAATTAATAAATATTCTTGAGCTAGAACGATTCATTATTGTTCTAGCTTCTTTTATTTAGTAAAGTAAATGTATATCATTTAACTGTGAAGAGGGATGTTATGAAAAAGGAATTTGCTGTAATCGGTTTAGGAAGATTTGGCGGTAGTATTTGTCGAGCATTAAGTGAAGAAGGCTTGCGTGTCCTAGCTATAGATATTGATGAAGAGCGTGTAAATGAATATAAAAATGTCGCCTCCTATGCTGTTGTAGCGGATACAACAGATGAAGAAGCTTTAAAGGAATTAGACATTCAAGATTTTGATCATGTTATCGTAGCGATAGGTGATGATATTCAAGCGAGTATTTTGACGACGGTTATATTAGCCGACCTTCAAGTAAAGAAAATTACGGTAAAAGCACAAAATGATTATCATGAAAAAATATTAAATAAGATTGGTGCACATTTTGTTGTCCATCCGGAAAGGGATATGGGAAGAAGGATTGCCCATAGTCTAGTTTCAAGTAACATATTAGATTACTTAGCCCTTTCTGAAGATCATTCAATTGTAGAGATCAGGGCAGGTAAGAAAATGGACGGTAAATCCTTGCTTGATTTAAATGTTCGAGTAAAATACGGTTGTAACGTTGTTGCCATTCAAAATCAAAATAAGGAAATGAATGTATCTCCACATCCAAAGGATAAAATCATCGAGAATGATACTTTAATCATTGTAGGATCAAATGAGGATATAGCCAAATTTGAAAAGGACTTTATCGAACAATAAAATATATTATTTATTACAAAAAAGCCAAGGCATTCTATATAGGAGCCTTGGCTTTTTGGCTCTACAATTAATAGTGTTGGTGAATAAAAAAATTCACTGATGCTATTTTTTCATAAAAATAGAAAACAAGTGATTTCCCCTGTAGAATTAAAGTCGACGAAAACCTTTTCTAGGAGGAA